>CXWL01005062.1_pt1 | contig 11489 bp, 9 predicted proteins | sample 590931 | NCBI WGS metagenome assembly CXWL01 (sample SAMEA3498368, study PRJEB10139) | groundwater metagenome | biome: water well; material: biofilm material | place: Germany | collected 2015-04-27 | reverse complement strand
TCAATATGATCTTCCCTCAGCCTGCCCGGTTCATCAACCGCGCAATCGACCGAAGAATCATCCCTTCACGACGATGCATCCGGCGCGCTTCTTTCTCGCCCCGCTCATGATCGTAGCCGCAAAGATGCAGAATGCCATGGACCAGCAAGCAGGCGAGCTCCTCGTCCAGGGACCGTCTGGCTTCTTTCGCCTGTCGCCACGCCGTGGGGATCGAGATCACCACATCGCCCAGCATATCCGGCATGAGATGAGCGGCTGGGGACAGGAGTATCTTCCGTTTCACTCGTAGCCCCTTGCCTCTTGCCCCTCGCCTCTTGCCCGCGTGAACGTCTCGCATGGCAAAGGCCAACACGTCGGTCGTGCGATCCTTGCCTCGATATCGGCGGTTGAGACCCCGCATCCGCTGATCGCCCACGAACAGGATGCCCAGCTCCGCCGACGTTTCCCCAACATCGGCAAGAATCTCCCGAGCCGATCGTTCCAGGCGCGCCTGGTCATATGTGATACGTCGAACCTGGCTCCGCATATGGATCAGCATTGTAACAACTCAGGGGTTCAGGCTGAAGGCCGAAGGTTATACATCATCTCGTAAGGCACAAATTAAGCCGTTCAAATGCTCGAAGTTGTGTGTGGTCACGCATGCTGGACTCCTGAAAGCCTTCAGCCTATCTACCTAGTAATTGCCCTGAATCAATGCGACTGGCCCCAAGGGCCCGTGAGCGGTGAAGAAGAAGTGGCAGGCTTCGGCTGCTTATTTTGCGGCGCAGATGACGGTCGCCGCCCAGTTGTGCCAGATGAGGGGCCGGAAGACTGAGCAGGGTTCTGATGCTGATCGTAGGCTTTGATAATGTCCTGCACCAACTTGTGGCGGACCACGTCCCGCTCGTCGAAATAGACGAATTCGATGCCCTCGACGTCGCGCAGAATCTCCCGCACCTCAATCAGGCCGGAGACCCGTTCAGGCGGCAGATCCACCTGCGTGATGTCGCCCGTAACAACCACCTTGGAATGGAAACCAAGCCGGGTGAGAAACATCTTCATCTGCTCCGCCGTGGCGTTCTGCGCTTCGTCGAGAATGACGAACGAATCGTTCAATGTACGGCCCCGCATAAAGCCGAGCGGCGCAATCTCGATGTCGCCCCGCTCGATCGCGCGCGTAGCCCGTTCCATATCCATCATGTCGAACAAGGCATCGTACAGGGGGCGGAGATAGGGATTCACTTTGGCATACATATCGCCGGGCAAAAAGCCGATCTTTTCGCCCGCCTCAACAGCCGGCCGCGCGAGAATGATGCGGCTCACTTCTTTCTTCATGAGGGCACTGACCGCCATCGCCATAGCCAAATAAGTTTTGCCGGTCCCAGCGGGGCCGATACCGATCACGATGTCGTGCGTCTCAATGGCTTCGATATAGGCTTTTTGCGTCGGCGTTTTTGGCGCGACGAATCGTTTCTTGGTGACGATGGTCGCGGCGTTGGAGAGAAGTTCTTTGATCGGAGTCTCGGGACTCTGCCGGAGCGCGCTCAAAGCATGGGTAATGTCGTCCGGCTGAAGGACCATCCCGTCATTGGCAAGGGTGGCGAGTTCCGTGAGGACGCGTTCTGCGTGGCGAGTGGCGTCTGCCGTACCGTCGAGGGTGAGTTCTTCTCCGCGCGCCGAGAGGCGCACACCGAGGTCTTCTTCGATCAGCTTGAGGTGCTGGTCGTGGTGACCGAACAGTACGGCGGTATTGGTGCCTTCTCTAAGTTTAAGTTTACGCACGCGTGATGAGCAGAACCTCCACCAGTAATACTGGTGGCATTGTAGCAAACAAGGAAAAGCCGTGACAAGGGAAAGGGATTAAGCGGGCAGACAGAGGATACTTAGGCCCCCTCTGATTTCGACAGAATCGGATCGGTAAGCGTCACATCAAATTCTTGGAAAGCAGTCCCTCCCTGAGCATCTTCGGCCACCACTCGGACTTTGAATGTGCCGGTGAGTTTCGGCGCGACTTGCCATGCAATATGGCCCGTATCTGCCTCGATCGTCATCCCGGGAGGAGCGATCTCAAGCCGATAGCGAATGGGGTCTCCTTCAGGATCGATGGCTTTTACCAGATATTCATATCGCTCCCTGCCGGCCGGAACGGAGGGAGTAGACATGATCGTCGGGGGGCTGTTTCCGATGACGAGAGGGTCTGATTTTATCGGCTTGCCCGTGGCGGTGCGATCTCGCGAAGTCACTTCTACTATCACAACATCCTTTGGAGAGAAGCCGGTCGTATCGAGAACTGGTTCGTCTCCTTCCTTGGCTACCGTTGCGTTGCGCCACCAACGAAACGATAGCTCAATTCGGTCCTGATCCGGGTCATTCGCCTCAACCTGAGCCTTTACGACATCTCCCGGCTTAATGGATTGGGGCTCCAGCGAGAGGCTCACGATGCGAGGGGGAGTATTTACGACGGACACGATCTTCGTCTGATAGGCGTCACCGCGCGTTTTCCCATCATCAGGAACCACGGTGGCACTGACTACGTCGCCGCGTTTAATGATATCAGGAGGTAACGTGGAGTTTGTCTGCCCAGCGATCGGAGATCCATTGACTGCCCACTGGTAATGATAGTTGACGGTATCTCGTTCTTGATCTTCGGTCGTAATCAAAACGGAAATCGGCCCGCTTAGAACAATCGGGTTTGGCGCCAGCTCAGCTTGGCGAATGATTGGAGGATGGTTCCCCGCCACGTTTGAACCGGCCACCTCGTCCGACGACGATTTGAACGTGCATCCATTGATCGTAAAGACCAATACTATGGTGACCAGGAAAAGGAACTCTCCTGGCAATCCACATCGACAACCGGGAGGACAATCTTCCCCCGGTTGTCTTATGATGGTCCCGATTCGAAGCCAACTCACTTTCACTCTCGTTGACTCATCCAGGATAGATATCGACTTGTTACGGACCCCACTGGCTTAGTGCAGTACTGGCTCAAAGTACCAGTACTGGACTGAAGGAACCCCGTCACTCCCCCTTGGCAGCCTGCCCCGCTCGAGCTGCCTCCGCCCCCGCTTCCCTGGCCGCCTATATGGATGGCCAAGCCTGAGGCCATGCCGGTTCCGCTTCCCAGAGAGATCGATCTGTTGTTATTAGTATTTCCCCCCGAAACGGCTGTCCCAATGACCGGCGAGGTATGGGCGCTGCCGGTCAAATAGAACAAGGCATAGAGCCTTCCGTCACCGTTCGGCTGGCAGACATCGTTCAATGGAATGAACGATGGAAAAAATACGACCCCCCCGAGTATAACTGGAGTAGCAAGAACGCGCTCGCGGGCGAATGGCAAGTTGGTATACCAGCCATCTTTACTCTGAACGAGTCCTTGAAGCGTATTGGTCGTCGTGCCAAGCAGCGTCGTCACTCCTGTGTTATTTGAGTCAGTGACCTGATTACCGGCGCAGACGGAGCAGACCGTTGCTGCCGATACATTCACCAAATCATTGTCTAGGCAATTGGTTGAGCTTGACTGGGAACAGGCTCCACTCAATACAGAGTCCTTGATCCCAAAGAAGTATTGCGGGTCGGTATTGGTCTTATCGCCGTTCGTATAATACCGGCCTGTGCCGAAGAACACCCACAGGTTCGCAGCATCATCTAAGGCGAGTGCAGGAGCCGTCAAAATCGGTCCTGGGTCCAACGCATTCGATGCTGGAAAACTGGCCAGCATCTCTGTCGGGTCATTGCTATATCCCCAATCAGTGGGATCTGTTTCTTCTCCAAACTTCACGGCAGGAGCCGATGCAGAGACGTCTCCCGTCGTCAGTCGATAGAATTTACCAGTCCAAGGATTTGACCCGTCGGTCAAGGCTCTACCCATATAGACAGCGTCGGCTCGATAGTCAAAATTCTTATCGACCGACACAGTATCGCCTATCCACGAAGCGAAAGACCCAGGTGTAAACGTCGCTGCCAGCACAGAACCAGCCGGAGAAAGGGTGGTAGGCCCAGTTGCGAGATTCAGGACATAGACCTTCGATTTTTGCGGGCAAGTGACCCCGGGCCCCGGCGTGCAGGATGGAGGAAAGCCGGACGCCTGTTCATCGGCCCTAGCCACAGTTCCACCATATCCACTTGGACCTGAACCCACCACAACAAACCACTTCGCATTCGTGTTGTCCGTTTTCGCAGACCCAGCTGGATTCACGCGAACGATCGACGGGTAACTGGTCGTAAACCCTTGATCGACGTCGCTAAATATCCAGAGCAGCTGCGGATCCTTCTCCGGATTCGTCACGTCCATTGCGAAATAGGCGCTATAGAAGTAGCGATCCGTACCACCAATATTCACCACCATAGGCTTTCCACCAGAGGCCAACTCACAATTGCCGCAACTACCTCCCATGCGGAACCCGCCGATCAATACGGTTCCCCATCCGTCCGGATGATCGGCGTCTGGAGTGAAAATCCTCGCGTCAGTAATTTTCGGCTTCAAATCCACATAGTAGACATGTTGATAATCCGGCCGAGCTAACCACTTGAGATGAGGAAGGAGCTGATAGGGAATAAAACCCCACATTTCAGCACCGACAGGAAGCGTGGACGAACGCAAGGGGCCTGGCCCGGTATTTAATAAACCATCCGGAGCCGTGGAGAACCATCCGTGCTCAGTCACACCAGCCGGAGCCCCTACGCTGGTATCGTCTCCTGCATGGTAAAAACCGGCATTAAAGGCATGCAACATGCCGTCATTCGCCCCCATGTACGCGACCTGTCTCCGGTTTCGATACTGTTTGAAGAAGTTCGCGTAAGTCGCATCCCCGTAGAGGACGTCATATCGCTCCTTCGGCGCTCCCACCACCGACGGAGTGGAATGGATCGGATCTCCGAGCTTCCAGACCTTGAGCGAAGCGGGGCCAGTGTCCGGTGTGACGGTCAACCGGCGATCTCGCAATCCGCTGATTTGCGGATCAACTCCCCGTATGAAGTTGATCAGGTTGTCGGCTGTGTAGACTGAGGGGGATATTTCTGCCTGTAAATATGGGCCCAATGTGGGGCTATTGGTCGTATCGAAATCAATGACCTCGCTGCTCTGAACCTTTCCATCTCCAGCTCCACCGTCCACCCAGGTAATGAGGCGACGACAGTTCACTCCCCCGCTGTTCGCGGCGCACGTCGCACCAGCGTCAGTGAGGGCGAGGCGTCGGCCCGCCTCCCAGATTGGAGCAATCGCTGTCAGCGCCAATCCCCGTTCTCCGGGAATGGTATCGTCTGCATCGTCCGTATCTGCCGGAGGGAATATTCCGTCTCCGTCGCAGTCGTCGATCCCGTTGCAGATTTTCCCGTTGGTGCCATTGATGTCGTCGGCTTTCCCGTCTATCGGCGTCGTATCTCTATACTTGTCGACAAGGACTACCTTGTTTGTCGTATCGTAACGGGTTTTGATGATCTTATCCTGGTCGTACACCAGTCTTCCGTCTTGATTGGTATCCTCTCTCAGATTTCCCAACAGATCGAGAAAGAGGCCCTGCGTATAGCCGGTCCATTTCACATCTGCGCCTGTCGCCACCTCTAACCGGCTGGGGAAAAAATAGGACTGATAGAGCGCGCCTTCTCCCGTGGCCGAGGTTGCAAGCACGGACACAGCCGTACCTGATGCAGCCTTCTGCAGAAGGCTCACTAACGCGCTCGTAAGCTTGCCCTTAATATCGTCGGCATTTTGCGCTTCAAAATAGGTGTCAGGGAAACCATCTGCGCCAGGCAGACCTGTGTCGTTATTGACCCTGTCCCAATCCGCCTGTATGTCAGGCGTATCTACCCCGCCCGGTCCGAGGTTATCGTTGTTCGTGTCTTCGAACCCTCCCTGCTTGGCTGCTTGCATGACCAACTCGCGCCCGTTGATATCTCCGAAGGCAAACACCGAATACAGCGTAACATTCTGAAAGCCTGGAACGTCCCGTCCGGCCTCGGCGATTCCGGCGACCGTTGCCGCCCGCAAGTCTGTCACATGGCCCCAGAAAGCGATGTCGTCCAAACTGTGGTTCTTGTTGATATTGGGGCTACTCGTATCGAGCAAGTTGTAGTCGCTGCGATGTTTTTTCAACAATACGTCCGGCGCGATTGGATTCTGGGATCGCCAACAGCCTGAACCGCCTGTGTATGCTGCTGCAGTCGGTGGGGGGGTGGTTGGAGAAAAAGAGCCGGTACAGTGAGTATTATTGCCGTGCGATAAATGAGCGTAGTCGTCGATAGTAGACGGAAGATTATTGTCGGAATTGGCCTCCCCGTCCGTCAGAAAGAGGATAAACGTTTTACAGCAGGTGACTTGCGCCGAACTGCTGACCCAGTTGGGAGATGGATAGCTCGTGGGGGACCCAAGGTTGCTCTTGAAGGGGTCTGCGCCGATAAAATAGGGATCTCTACCGCAGGCATCCGTGATGTACCCAGCGCTCGGAGCAGCGGTATTGCAGGTCTCACCGGTTTTGAGCACATTGACTTCTAATGTCCCAAGTCCGCCGGCTGTCTGTCCGGCCCGATACGCCGGACCGCACCCGCTAAAGGCACAGGGATAGAGGTACGATCCCGTCACGCCGAAGGGCTGTGGCAACTGGGCAATGTACCTAATTCCCGTGTAGAGCGTTTCGGCCAATGGGGTGTAGGTGGAGGACCCGGCCTGTTCGATACCGACGATCATCGCTGCCAGGTTGTTTGCATAGGTTGTAACGGTTGTCGCATCATAGGGCCGGGATTGGTTCGAGCCGATGGGTACGACCACGATCCCTCCGTCGTTGGTCGTGGTATTCTGCCTGAATTCCAACAGACCGAACCGGGCCTTGGCGCCGAGCGACTGAATGAGACCCGTGGGCTCCGTTGGAACCGTAAAACGAACGACAAACTTACCGCCGGTCGAGCTGCCGGTCGGTGTCGTGGTGCAGGAATTTGCTCCGTTGCTCGGAGGACTCGTAGTCGAGACCGTAACGCAGAATGAACCATTCAAGGTTCCCGAGCCTCGAAGATGAAAGACGAGCGAGGCGCCGGCTCCTCCCAGGCTAGATTGAAGCGCAGTTGGCACACGGCCATCGGCGCAGGACACCGTACCAGGCAGCGAGAGAGTACAGGCGCCCTTTACTATGGGGTGGGTTGAATTGTCGTCACAGCAATCGTGGTAGGTGCCGTTATCGTTTTTCATGGTGATCGCCAACGGACTGCCGCTCGGCGGACAGGCAGCCAGAGGGTCCGTGTTGGTGCGGGCCACGGCACATTGAGCCCCAATGAAAGCTTGTTTGAGGGCATCGTGGCGGCGATAGGTGATGTAGTTCAGGAGATTGCCGTCCCATTCAGTGCCACCGCAGGCAGTGCCGATTGCAGCCTTGACTGTCACAACATAGACGAAGCGGTTTTGACCGCTGTCATAGGTATAGCAGCGCATCGGATCGAAGAGCCCTTTGAAGGTCACGGTCTCTACGAAGGGCGCGCCGGTCGGCAACGGCGACGAAATGGCGGCTCCGCTGCCATTAACATACTGCGCCGGGATTGTCTGACAATTGGTATAAGGAGTGCCGTCATTATCCTGCTGACCGCCGCAGTAGGCTCGGTACCCCATCGTGCCGGAGTTGTCGAACATCACTAGTACGTTAGGCGTCACCGCATCCGCGATGAAAGGAGGCTGCGACGCATAGTCGCTGTTGCTGGGCACTGCGCCGGCGTCGCTCGCGATTCCCAGGAACCAAACAAGCCCCAGTACAAGGACGACCATCATGGCACCGCTGTGTTTCAACTTCTCGCGTGTCATGGTATTTTCCTCCTCGTCTGCTAGCAACCTATGAACTCATTCCGACTCATTGAGGGAACAGCACCACGATGTGATCGATGAGCCCTTCCGTCACACGGACTTTGACATTGAACCCCGGGTCGAGGTCTTTGGCTTCAAGTTCTACTCCATGCCCCTCACCGTCTATCAGCTTTACTTGAGGATGAAATGGATAGGTCTTACCGTGATTAATCTGAAGCGCGGTTCCGTGATTCTCCGTGACTTTACCTGAAACAACGATGGCGCCCTCTTGCTGATTCGTTTGTTGAGCCCACAGGACCGAGGGAACAACAAAGCCAAGACAGGCCCCTAAGCCGATAATAATCGCAAGGATCAGTACCGCGCCCAGAGATGGGATGCGTTCATTTTTTCGCTGTTCCGAAGCGCGAACAATTTCCGGGTTGAGCACCATAGTCTCCTCCGTTTTATAGCTGGCGCTGGCAACTTTCCCCACTTAACGTACAGGCATATACAGCCGTCACAGGACTCGCAGTACCGGTGGCTGTGTTCGTTGCCACGCAGTTGATCCGATAGAAGATTTCCACTCCTCCACTAGCAGCGCTTGACCCTGTACCTTCATACGCACCGGCAAATTGCAACCCGCTCCCTGATTTGGCCTTTATGTAGAGCCGATCGATATCACCATTCACTGTGTAAGGGGGAAGGCTGAGCACAATGTCTGGGCCAGCAGCGCCCACTCCGTTCGGTGCGTCAGGGTCGGCTTCGGCGCCAACCTCCCCGCGGATTTCCGCTGCTAAGGTTGGGGGGCCCGCGAGACTGGCGGCCGGCACAGGGGATGGCGAGAAGGCCAAAGCCACCTCTCCGTCATCCAACGCTCGCTGCAAAACGTTAACGGATGTGCCGAGACAGGATTCTGCCGCAATTCCTGCGGTCTCCATTGAGGCGCCAAAGCCGGCCATGCGATTTTCAAGCCCGGTCGCAGTGATGGCAGCTATTGCTAATGTAGTCATAATCACCAACAGCAATACGACCGTCAGTAAGGCGATCCCCTGCTCAGACCCTATGCGGTTTCTTTTCGATTCTTTCCTCACTGCTAGCCTCCCTACTGGCCGATGTTCCTCACATCGACTGTCCGAGTCAAAACACGCCGCCTCACGCTCGAATAGGGTGGGGTAAGCGTGCCGAAGTCGGCTGCTGCGAACACCCCCTGTGCATGGTTATGATCGCTCACCTGCCATGCAGTCGGCGACAACGTTCCTGCGCCATTCGCTTCGCCTAGCCCTTGGTCTCCCATTGTCTGCCTGCCCACAACGGTCACCTGCACGAGACGAACCTTGTCCGGAGTCATCGGTGGCGTGGCCCATAAACTGTCAGTAACGAAATCCGCCTGATCAAACCCTGCAGCGCCTGCTTGGTCGTCAATAACCCTGTCGGGATTCCCCCCGTTGATGACAGTCCTACATCCGTCGCAAGCATAGGCAAATTGTATATCTTCTATGCCATCCACGATGGCCACAGCATTGGCTGCGACGGCAGTCGTATTTCTTCGCAAACATGGTGCGGTTCCTCCGTTGCACAGTGCGGTGGTGGAACCAATGTCATAGGTCACACATTGCAGTAGGTACACCATCAGGCCTGCGGGCAACGCAGCTGGAGGGGGAATAGGAGCAAAGTTGATGTCATTCCCGCTCACAGAAATGACCTGAGCGGTTACGATGCCGCCAAGAGAGATGAATGCGTTATTCAAACTCCCCCCTGCTTCTACGGCCATGTTCGCAACGGCGCCGGCTGGGAGTGTAACTTTATTGAGGGTGGCAACCCCTCCAACCGCGGACGTCAATGTCCATGCTGGCGCAGCAGAATTTCCCAAAGGCACTAAAAGCCGAATCGAGTCCGGGCCTGTATCCGCCCCTCCTGTATTCGCGTCAATAGGAACAATCGCCGTGGCACAGGATCCTACGGGCGCAGTCATCCCAAATCCTGCCAGTTTGACGTCGCGAGAAATGATGTCCATGGCGGCGCGAACGTTCTGTTGTGTCGCTACGGTTTGGTCATTCGCCACCGTAGCTTTATTTGTAGTGGTCATGATCGTAAAACCTGCGGTGGCTATGATCACAGCCACCAATGCCCCTATCATCACCTCTATCAGCGTCATGCCTCCCTGATTGGAGGACATACCGCGATCAGTCTCTAGCGGTGACACACTGGTGAAGTTACGTATCATCTTGACCTATTCAGGAGCGACAACTGACCTTAGAATTATCTGCCTCGGCCTCGCCGTCTTATTCGCACCGGTTGTCCCGGTCCATGTCATCGTGAGAACAACGAGATTTTGGTTGAGCGGTGGTACTGTCGGACCCGTTACTGTCACTGCCACCTGACCTCGCAAGCCAGTTAGATTTGCAGCAAAGGTACTGGACAATAGGGCCCTCCATTGATCGCAGTCTCCGCGCGCCATCGGCTGTGTGGTCGCATTGATTGTGCAAGCCACCGACGTATCGATGCCGTTATAGGCTATTACATTCCTTCGATTGAAATGAATTCTGTCCATGATGTCAGTTGCAAGAGTTGTCACTCTTGTTAATTCATTTGCGTCGACATTCCGACTGAATGTCATCGCTTGCATGCCTGATATGCCAAGTAATCCAACTGCCAAAATAGCCCCTGCAATCATCCCTTCTATGAGAGAAAACCCGCGATCGCCAATCATCAACGGTCCCCTCTGCTGTATCGTATCTACAAGTCCGTTCATGCTCATTACGCACACGTCGAAGCGGCGCACCACTTTATTTTCCCACGAGGCGTGATCTGAACTGAGTAGGAAAGGCCTTGGTTATTCGAAATTACAATCAGTTGGTTTGTAGTCCCTCCACCAGAACGTGTACCTAGGGGAGAAAAAATGACGTTGGCTGGCCCTGGGCTAAGACCTGTTACCGTCGACATCATCTGGATTGGCTGTATCACCTGAATCGAGTTAGCATCCGTGGCTGAAAATTGTACTTTCCCCGCACTTAAAGCGAGAGTCACTGTCACCGGCGAGTTTCGGCTCATTGCTGCAAGTCTGGCTAAGGTTAATTGGCCCTGAATTTCCGTTGCCGCCTGCTTCAGTTGATAGCGGGCATTCCATGTGAGGTAGTTTGGAACTGCTATCGCTGAACCAATCCCAATAATCGCCACGACGATCATCATCTCCACCAGCGTAAACCCACCCTCGCGGTTCTTCTGTCCGAGCATATCATTCGTCCAATTTTGTCTTGTTATACCCATAGCGCCAGTCACCTTCACGCAAGGGACATACCATTGAGAACACAAGGGCTGGCAGCCATAAGCCATTGATATTAAACGCTACGAGAAAGGTTGCTCTATTACGTATGAACCTTTTTCGGACTTACGAGAGACAATTTTCGTCGGAGAAAAATACCTCAATTGGAGGATTTTCTGAGCGGGCTGGAACGATGAGACGGAAGAATGCTGCCTGATGCGGATGCTATAGCTCGGCTATTTCATCGCCACAGCTCTCACTTGGCGATAGGTGGTGATCCCCTGGAGCGCCTTTCGAACTCCGTCTTGGACCAATGTGACCAGCCCCTCTTTCATCGCGAAAGTCAGCATTTGGGCAGTTTGCGACCGAGTCTGGATGAGATGTTTCATGCCTTCAGAGGGAAGCAGCAATTCGTGGAGTGGCACCCGCCCCTTGAAGCCGGTTCGGTTGCAAGCCTCGCAGCCCCGTCCACGGTACAAACTCCAATCG
>CXWL01011715.1_pt1 | contig 11490 bp, 14 predicted proteins | sample 590931 | NCBI WGS metagenome assembly CXWL01 (sample SAMEA3498368, study PRJEB10139) | groundwater metagenome | biome: water well; material: biofilm material | place: Germany | collected 2015-04-27 | reverse complement strand
TCCCAGGGCAAGCGGATTCATTCGCATGGACTTTGGCCAGCGTCGATACGCCAGGTCATACATGGCCGACGCATCTTGAGCCCGTCGCTGATGAAAGAAGGAGGAGGCGAGCCCTACCGTGGCATGCAGAAGAATTTGATCGTGACTGCTTCGCTTCCGCAAATCCTCGAACGTCAGCTCCGCATCCCTCCATTTACCCAGGGCCAACGCGGTATAGCCGAGACCTAACAATGCCCGCTCCCCGTCCGGCGTTTGAGCATTATGCGACAGCGCCCGCTCGTAGAGAGATTGGGCTTCCTGATGCCATCCTTGTGAGAGATAGACATCGGCCATGCGCCATTCCGCACGTTTTGCGTTCAGTGATTGAGGATAATCCCGCAGCAGCGTCTTGTATCGATCGAGCGCTTCCAGTCGATTGCCGTTCGCCGTATTTTCCTTCAAGGCGGTCTCTGCAAGAAACGTCATCGCCGTGGGAGTCAGCGCGCTTTCCGGCTGTTGAGAAACCACTTTTTCAAATAGCCGGCGCGCCTGAGACCACTCCCCTTTGCCATAAGCGTTCATGCCTTCCTGTAAGGCCAACGCATCCATTCCTTGCGATTGCCCTTCGAGCCGTGGTCCGTCATCCGGCAGGATAGAGAATGCGAGTTCGGTCGATTCGGACGCATGAGTCGGAGTGGAAGGCACTGCGGTCGTCGGACCAGCATGAACCAGGGCGAGGTCTCCGGGCGCCAACGGGCGCAGGCAAAACCACGCGAGGAGAAGCAGGGTCAGTTGTGTCCAAGATCGGTGTGATGAGTACACGGCAAGGCAACTTCAGCAAAGACCGTGCCTTTAGCCGCGCAGTGCGGATTTGTTTGAATATCGGGCCGGATGGAGCGGATTCAGCTGATGGGATGGATCGACCGTCAAATTGGTCGACAGGGATTCGTGAGGGCCGTCAATGATTTGACGACATCGGACGCGCTAATTCGGCAACGCATCGATGCGGGGTTTCGCGTCTATCCCCCTGCGCTTCAATTTCTCAACGAGTGTGGTGCGATTGACATGGAGCAACTGCGCCGCGCGTGCGGTGACGCCATTCGCTTTCCGCATGGCCTCTCCGATCAACTGATTCTCGTATTGCTCCACTTCATTGGACAAATGAATTCCGTCTTCGGTAAACCGGATGAACTGTTCCTTCATCTCGGGCTGGCTTACGGCTTTCTTGTGCAGCTTCTCGGGCAAGTCGGCAACAGTCAAGAGCCCCTGTTTCTTGAGCACGACCAGGCGCTCGATCATATTTTCCAACTCGCGAATGTTCCCTGGCCACTGAAAGGCCGTTAACAATTCCAGCGCCTCAGGGGCAAACCCCGTGATGGCGGTTTGCTTCATATGATTGAAGCGCTTCAGAAAATGGTCAATCAGCAATGGAATATCGCTTTGCCGCTCGCGCAACGGCGGGGTAATGATCGGAATCACGTTGAGGCGATAAAAGAGGTCTTGCCGGAATCGCTTCTCCTCGACCATTTTCTCAAGGTCCTGGTTGGTGGCCGCGACAATTCGAACATCGACCTGAATCGTCCGACTGCCCCCCACCCGCTCAAAGGATCGTTCTTGTATCACTCTCAAAAGTTTGACCTGAAGCGAGAGACTCATCTCGCCGACTTCGTCGAGAAAGATCGTTCCGCCATTGGCAAGTTCGAATCGGCCCATTCGCGTCTGGGCCGCGCCGGTGAAGGCGCCCTTTTCATGCCCGAACAGTTCTGATTCAAGCAACGTCTCAGGAATGGCGCCGCAGTTGACCGGCACCATCGGGCGATCTTTACGGGAACTATTGAAGTGGAGCATGCGCGCAACCAGTTCTTTTCCCGTTCCGCTTTCCCCCTGAATCAAGACGGTGCTGTCGCTGTCGGCGACTTTCTGCACAAAATCCAATACCTGCTGCATCGGTTCGCTGACACCGATCAATTGCTCAAGGCGGTACTGCTCGCGCACGGCTTTCCGGAGAAGATGGTTTTCCTGGCGGAGTCGTTGAAACTCGATGGCCTTTTTCACGACGACTACGACGGTATCGGGATCGAATGGCTTCGTCACAAAATCGAAGGCGCCGGCTTTCATCGCCTGAACCGCGCACTCGACGGTTCCGAATCCTGTCATGACGATAGGAATGATTTTCGAGTCGATCCTCGTCACTCGTTCAATGACTTCGAGACCGTCAAAATCAGGCAATTGAAAGTCCGTGACCAGAATCTGAACGGGATGCTCTTTGACGACTTGCATGCCCGTCGTGGCATCGGCGGCGACCGAGACGGTATATCCTTCCGAAGACAGGGTCTCCTGCAGCACATCACGTACTGCCTGGTCGTCATCAATGACTAAAACATGAGGAGCAGTCATCAGGTGTTTATTCCGAGGTGAGGACAGTATTATCGGGCATAGAATAAAGATCCTGAGGCATCAATGCAAGCATGACGAAGCACTACGGGTTGAATCGCCAAGCCGCATGTTTCTTGACCTATTCCTTGACAGAATATTTGGTGAGTTGCTAGGGTGCGCGTGGTGGCTGGCCCTGTTGTTTCAGGGCACTTTCCTATGGCTGGCGTAGCTCAATGGCAGAGCAGCGGTTTTGTAAACCGCAGGTTGGAGGTTCAATTCCTCTCGCCAGCTCCAGAAAATCCGCCGACGATCCACCTCTTGCGGCTTGCAGAACTGCTGCTCTTCCCTCCCGCTCTGGCTACTGTAACCGAAAGTGTAACCATCTTTGCCTTTTCGCGTTCGAAGTAGGCCATCATGGACTGTGCTGGCCGCTAAGCAAGGTGACTATCCCCTCCTTAGATGCCATTTGGAACGAAGTTGAACATGAAGTACGCACAGATAGGCCACCCAACAAATGCGCTTGTGCTAAGGACCATTGAACCAACGACGCGTTCGATGAGGAAGCCGAGCATAGCCGCCAAGATGCCAATAACAAAGATGACGATTGGTGCCCACCAGACAACGTGCCAACCGTAGTAGCCCAAGTAGGCAAGACCTGTTAGGGTGCCAAAAAACGCCGAGATATTAAGCGCCAATGCGAAGCCTTGATTCGAACCGTGGAAATTCTTGACGTGTAGATGCTGGTAGAAAACGAAGATGGCAAAGAGACTGTAAAATCCGATGGATGACCAGGATAGTGCGTACATACGTGGTGGCCTCCTCATGATGACACCTTGCATTGCGGTTAACATGCTCAATGGCCTACCCCCACTTCTAACGCAGTCTCAGGCCTGGGAGCGAGACAACCCAAGCCCGTCCACCAAAAACTGACTCGTGCAGTTCCGCCTGTCGCGGGACAAAATAATCATCGACATCCCGAAACGCCTGAGACAACTTTTTGTTTGGTAAATTGCACGATGCTAATCCCATATGCCCAAGTGTCGAAGTAATTTGTAGCTATCCCGTTGGCCTGACCATCTGGGGTTCCCAGAAGGTTCGTCACCTCAGTTTGGTTCATTCCAGGCACGATATGCTGACAAGCCTTCTGAGATCTAGATTGTACCCGCTCCTGAATTTGCCGAGCGAGTCGGCTCAGTTCCTGCTCGCTTGCGTCGAGCTTGGCGTCTGTCTCTTTGAGGCGGTCTACCAAAGACCCACTTCGCTCTGACCGATTGGTGGGCGTGCTGCTCGACTGGAGTTTTGCATTGATCTGCTGCAACATCTGGTCAACTTGACGCTGCTGCTGATCTAATTTCGTTGCCTTCTCACCAAGTGCCTGCTGGATCACTGCCAGTTCCTTCCGTGCCTGATCTAGGGTTTGCTCCTGAGCTTGGCTCTGTGCTTTAAGACGGCCTTGAATACCCACCAGCTTGGATGCGGGAACTCGCAACAGGCGATACACCGTCACGGTGCCATCTGCGTTCGGTTCCTCAAAAGTCATTTGCGTCTCAATCACGAGCCCTTGCGCTTCGAGGCTGGTGATCTGTGCAAAGTTCATGAGTTCAACCTTGCCCTGCTCAAACGCTTGTCGTCGCCCTTCTTCAACCGTCCGTGCCTTTGATGCCACCCCCACCACAAATAGCTCTTCCCCCTCGATAAAAGAGGATTTCTCAGTCCAGAAAGGGCGTGTATCTTTGGCGGCCCATGCAAGTGAAATGGCCAAGAATATCCCTGTTAGTACGAATCCAAGAACGGAAATGACTTGGCGCGTCTTGTGCTGACTCATAGAGTGAATTCTCCGAATTGTTGTGAGGCCAGTTCCTTCCCCTGGCCTGGTGACGCCGCGCTAGGCATCTTCTATCTCACGCAGTCGTACAAATCGTGCCTTGATGTAAAGCACACGGGTTTGCTTTTCATCGCCTCCGGCTTGTGCATATGCCTTCGTCCAGAGGGCTTTATCAACCGTATAGGTGTCCAGCTCCTGTGCGATCTGTGCATAAAGGCGATCTTCATGCACTTCGGCAGCGCTTTGGCTTGGCTTAGCTGAAATGGAAATGGGAACAGTTGGTTTTACGGACGGTTGCAGGGAAGACATGTCTTTTGATGCTCTTGATGGGAGTACCTGCTCACGGGTCCCCGTCGAGGCGTCGTTGAACTGCCGTTCCTGTGTGGAATCCCTAGTTATGGCGGGCTTGTGGCAAAAAGGAGGTAGGCTTGTGCTCACGGCATTATCGCGCCCCGCTTTCACACTGTGTTCAAACGTTACCCGGACCCGCTTCGACCTTTGAAGATAGCCAATCCAGATTGCACAGTAACTGGCCCAAGAAATAAAATCGAATACAAGCGCACCTCCGATACCACTAGGATCCAGAGCAGGAACAGAAGCTACCCCTAAGGTGGCAAAGAAAGCCGTAGCTGGCCAGATACTGAGGAGAACACAGGTTGACACTAGCCGGAAGCTCTTATGCTTCGAGAACAGGAACCAACAGATAATAAGCCATCCCAGTACTTCAATCGCCAGACATTGTTTTACGAAAGTGATTTCAGGCCCATCTGCAGCCAAAAGCTTACCAAGCGATATTCCAGCTTTGAGAGCTTCTGCGTTAACAATGGTTAGGCCCTTAAGTAATCCCAAAGTGCTGAATGCAAAGAAAGCGAGCCATCCCCGCACACCGTACAGGGGATGTTTCTTTGCTTCCTCGGCAGTTACTCGCGTCCATGTACAGCTACCCAGAAATCGACTGGGATTTCTGCGAAAATACTTATACGCGCCGACAATTAATGCAGTGATAGCTGCGTAAGCCGCACCGATGAACACACCCAAGACAGACTGATCAATCGAGGTGGCCGACTTCCATGTCGGACGCGCTGTGGTAAGCCCTAGCAGGAATGCCAAAGATGCCCATATGAGTACAGCGCCCCATGGGTATGGTTGCTCTGTGGCGGCTTTTTCCTCTTGCTGCTGTGGCTGCTGTGCGGGGCGCGTGTCTTTATGACGATTCGAGCCGACGGGAAAGTTACGAAGCGGATTCGAACATTGCGGACATTCACCAAAATCTCTCGCAGAGTCCCACTGTTTGTCAGCTTCTGAGAAATAGGACTTGCAAAATGGACAAGTATACGTCTGCATCAAGCCTCAGATGGTTAGTGTCGGGGTTCCACGGGCTGCCTGTAATTGCTCTCCGGATGTGGCCTGATAGAGCATATTTTAACAGGCAACATTTGCATCTCCTTGGGCACAATAACGTTCCACTTTTACAACTGACCGGGCGGACTCTAATAAGACGACGCAAGGCTAGGCCGATCGTGCAGAGGTGTTAAACGGGGCACTAGCCTACGAATCGTCATTATTTCCACTCCCGCCACGCCCGCGGCAGCACCGACTGCAAATCAGCCCACAATCTTTTGTCAGCCCCTCTCGCGCTTGCTACTAATCGTGGACGCATCATACACGCTCAGCATCCTCCGTGCGTTCGGCATAGGGTGTTAGCATGTGCCAAGCATTTCTTTGCCGCGTCGTATCGATTTTCCATATAGAGCACGCAGTTAGTTCGTTCGGCCTGTGAACTTTCCGATTGGCACCCCTGTATATTACCGGCCAAGTTCCACCCTTCGACTGACGATTGCAACACCACCACTTGTTCGATCCAGAATTTCTTCGGGTCCCACCTGGCTCTCCACGCATTAATGATCCCGTCTGGTTGGCATCCAACCATTTCAAGTCTAAGAGTCTCGTAATCAGATGCGAGGCCGTTTTGTGTCGTGATCAACAGTAGGAGCACGGCTCCAAAGATGATGCGAACGAGTGTCATGCTGGTGTTCCTTTTGTGTCGTTGGTGTGGCTATTTAGGCGGGGCGGAGACGACGGTGTATTGAGGGCCCCATCGGCATAAATTGCTGCCTCCTCCCAGGTCTTAAAACGCCCTTCACTCATGAAGTTCTGAATGATAGACACGATGTGTGGGTGGTGCTGTTCTTTTGCCCACTTGGCAAATGCGATATTCTTATCCTTCTCCTCCTGCTCACGGCGCGTGATTTTGTGAGGTGTCTTGAAGATGAGTTCGCTGAATGATGTTCCCTGGGATTCGAGTAGAGTTCGGACAAGCCAGACCCAGAAAATGCCGAGGCCAATGTAGATGATTTCCATATGCGCCCCTCATTTCTTGCTACTCTCAAAGAAAGCTCCTTGGACTTCTGCTGGCGCACGGCCGCCGCTAGCAATCCTGCCTCTTCTTCTGCTTCCGCCACCCCCACGACAGCACAGGATTCGAGTCAGCCCACAATCCCTTTCGCGTTTCTCGTGCTTCCGTCTCTAACCCTTCCAACACCATATCTGCCAGCGCATATTTCCAATACCACCAACACCAGACTATTTTTGAGAAGCTTGTGATTCACGTTGGTACCATCCGGCGAACCACCTCAGCAACCATTCATCCATACTGCCTCTACCGTGGGGTTGGAGCGTCACGTCCTTTCCAAAGACCAATTCTCATGTGGCCTGCTTCGCTCGCTCGATTCTTCTGTGCAGCCTCAAGGCCGTGGAGAAGTACTGCAGGTACGGATTGAGAATCACTTTGCCAAACTCGTACTCGGAGATTTCTAACATGGTGTCATTGACCAGGTAGTAGAACTTGTCGCCATCCTGGATGACCTCAGCCCAGTAATGGCTATCGTCGTCGGGTGGAGTCGAAGTCGCCTCATCGCGTTCCAACCGGTAATCAAAGCGGTTCTGCAACCTCAATGCGTCCGGTTGGATACGCCCGATCCTAATGGGAATCACTCTCATGGTCAGCCCCTTCCATGCACAAGGCCCGATGCAACAAGTCGAAGCTATCTCCATGTCCGGCTTGGAGAGCCAGTGAGAGGGCCCTCCCAACCAGATGCTTCAGGCACGATCGGGACGGCCACACAATGGCCATGGGCGGCGTGCTGAAAGAAGTCTTCTTCATCACGAACGAGATACACATCCCGATTGCACTCCTTGCAGTAGCGACGATCCGGGGCGTTGGTAGCCGCAAGTTGGCTCCAGAGTTGCGGACATGCATAGCTCAGCAGGCAACGGATATTGGCTTCCTGGTTCCAACTCATCATGGCACCTCGCGGCAGCATAGAGATCCGTATTCAATGAAACTCATAGCGACTCCTCTTTCTTTGCAATTGCTGCCTGACTCTTACAATCAGCAGTCGGCATCCCCAGCAGTTGGAACAATCTATCCATGGTCTGCGTCAACTTTCCGAAATTCTCTGCATACCACTGGTCCAGCTTCGACTCAGGCACCTGCTCCAACTGTTCAACCAGCGTATCTATTTGTGTGATTACCTGTTGCTGTGCTTGCGCGGCGATTCTCCCCTGCACTGAGGCCTTAGCATCCGTTCTTCGATGCCGTTCGGGAGATCCCTTGGAGTTTTGTACAGTCTGCTTTGATGTGACCATTTGTTACCTCCGTATGAATATTCTTTCCAATTGTTCTTACGTGTGTGTGCCTTTTGCCCTGTAGCAGCGATATCTCATCGAACCAGGCTTATCTTTGCTCCCACGGCAATTCGGATTTTCCAAAGTGCCCATAGTTCGTCGTCTGCCGATAAATCGGTCGCTTGAGGTCAAACCGTTCAATGATGGCGCCAGGCCGAAAGTCGAATTGTCTGACGAAATCAGCCGCGGCTTCTTCATCCCCGGTTCCGAAGGTATCCACCTTGACTGAGACGGGTTGGGCGACTCCGATGGCATACGCCACTTGTACTTCGGCTTTTCGTGCCAAGCCTTCCCGGATGATCTGACGAGCCACATAACGGCAAAAGTAAGCTCCGCTGCGGTCAACCTTCGACGGATCCTTCCCGCTGAAGGCGCCTCCTCCATGTCGGCCAGCGCCTCCATACGTGTCCACAATTATTTTGCGCCCAGTCACACCACAGTCCGCGGAGGGCCCACCTAGGACGAAGCTGCCGGTAGGATTGACGAGCACCTTGGTGTTCCGCGTGAGCCAATTACCGAGCACTCGAGGCAGGAGCTGTTCGTTGACATAAGCACGAATCGCTTCCTGACCGATGGCGGCAGTGTGTTGCGTCGACACCAGAACCGTCGAGACCGAGACGGGCGTGTTCCCTTCATAGCGGACCGAGACCTGGGTTTTGGCGTCTGGCCGCAACCACGGAACGACGCCGCTGTGGCGATCGTCGGCCAAGCCGCGAGCCAAGCGATGAGCGAGCAGAATGGGCAGAGGCATCAACTCCGGTGTCTCATCGCTGGCGTAGCCGAACATGATGCCCTGATCGCCGGCCCCTTGCTCCCCCATGTCCTTCGTCACTCCCTGCGCAATCTCTGGTGACTGTTTGGAGATAATTTTCAGAACGCGAACATAATCAGCGCTGAACGATTCCGTGGGATCTATATAGCCGATCGCTCGAATAGCCTGGCGGGCGATTTTCTCGTGATCTACAGTGGCCAGTGAGGTGATCTCGCCCGCCAGCACGACGAGATCGCTCTTGCAGAGAACCTCGCAGGCCACTCGGCTGGAGGGGTCCTCCGTGAGATAGGCATCCAAAATCGAGTCGGCGATGAAATCGCAGACCTTATCGGGATGGCCTTCGGCAACGGATTCCGACGTGAAGATCGCCGTCGTATCGCGGCTGATTCTCGGGTGAGCCAAGTTCTTAATGGGCACTACAACCTCCTTGGGTAAATGAGGAGGAGGGTTCTGGCACCCAGTGGAGGACGAGATGAGGGTGAAAATAAAAAACCCCTCGAATTGAGGGGTCTCACGCCGTTGGTTGCTCGTGAGCCCTATCGTTCCCTATCCGGGCTGGCATTGGCACCTTGGCGGCTATCACCAGGTTGCCGAGCGGTCGCTGGGCCAGAACCCTCGCGCTCTCTTAATATCTATATTTTATTAATGAACTTCCATTGTACTGATGTCAAGCCAAAAAACGGGGTGCTTTCCTGCTGCGAAATGAGCATGCGTCAGCGCTAATCGCCTTAGAGCTCTCTGGAGAGCTCCTGCATGCTTTAACAAGCCTTCAAACACATCGACGGAAAGCCCTCCATATCAATATGACTGAGAGACTCAGGTTCATAGAGTTTACCGAGCAGGACAAGAAGGGATTCTCAGGATGACTTCAAGTAGGGAGTGTCTTCGACACCTCCGTTCCCCTTTGATGGGATGTCCGTGTGTCCACTGACAGGGGCAGAGAACTAGACGCACTTAATAGGTTCTGCTCCTTTTGAAACACACCACTGCTGTGCGATCACAAATCCCCGATGTGGACCCACGGAATGCGGGCAGTGCATCGCGAAACAGTGACTCGACGCGCTTGGCTTTTACCGGATCGTCGTTGGTCAGAAACCGGAGAAACACATTGGTATCGACGAAGAGACTACCCATGCCCGACCACCTTCTTGGCAACAGCCTGTTTCACAGACTGACGAATCTTTTCAAAATCTTTCGAGTGCGCTGACGGCTGGACTGAGCCTCTCAGATCAAGAATCGTCCCCCGGACGACTTTCAAGACCACTTTCTCGCCTCGCATCACAAAAAGAACTTCCCCCCCTCTTTCACGCCTAAGCGGTCACGAATCGCCTTGGAAATCGTGACCTGGCCCTTAGGGGTTATCGTAGATTCCAACATGCGTACCTCCTCACTATTGTAGTACTTTTAATTTTCGTACTACCTAATGATCGAGTCAACCTCTACTCCGGGAAGAGGTGAACTACAGGGGGAGTCTCACGACACCCCCCATTCCCCCCACAATCAGCACCCGCGTGACCGCCGGCGGGCAAAGAGGGGAAACCCGTTGCGGTGGCTTTCTCCGGGGAAGCAATCGCGCTAGGGGAAAAACCTCGGAGCGACTCAGCTTCTCAGCGCCCATGTGCTCGAAACTTCCCATGGTCATTCCGTCGTCCTCTTCGTCTCTACGGTGTAGGGGTGGGTGTAGGCTGTGGCTTTGGGCACCCCGACAGACACGCACAGTTCCCCGTGTTAATGCTGCCATCGGAATTGCTGCTGCAAGTCCAGAGGCTGCCGTCTTTAGCTGAGCATCTCCAATTCCCAGCGCTGCGCGAACAGTTGGTGCCCGCCGGAAGTCTGCTGGAGGATTCGACTTTGGTCTTCGGCGGGTTCATCTTCGCAATCGCCGTTCCGGGAAACATGCCACTGGCGAGCATGAGTCCCAGCCATGGCGCAAACAAGAGCACACTTCCCAGCCCTCCACGGAGTATCCATCTGACAAACGTTGATCCCATAGGAGCCTCCTTGTTAGTGCGTCGTCCCCTTGGCAATCTTTGAGCGCCCCTTCCGCTCCACTGTCGTTCGGTGATCGTAGTAGTGTCCATAGTTTCCTCCTCTTGTGACTAGACAAGCGTCTGACTCGGACTGACCCATGCTTGAAGTGGAACCAGCGTGATACGAGTCTGGAGTAAGTCGACTGAATGACATGAATGGTTCAGTGAGTAGCGGGACGGTGTGCGAAAGGAGAACGGTGGTCGGTTAGATGGTGTGCCTCTCACATTCAGCCTCCGAGCTGCCGAGATGCACGACCGAGCCAAATACCGATAGAATCCTTGCCAGGTGGGCAGCGGGGACTACGGTATACAACACAGGATGCTGCGTCAACTGCGGAATGTAAACATCGCCCTTTCAAATCCCTTTTTCTGTCGTGAGAAGGGTGGGATCAATGGCCCCATGGGTATGATCATGGTTATGGGAGCCAACATCATCCCCTGCGTGCCTGTGCTTCTGACGAGCGAATGGGAAACACATAGGTGATGTCACGTCCCCCCTACCCCCCTTGAAGGTGCGCCCGCATGGCCGTCGATGTTTAGCGAGCAACTAGCCCCTAGCCGTAGAGCTCTACGAACAGGTCATCGGGACAGGGGAACAAATGAACCTGGCAGAATGGCATCCATTTCGCTTACATCTACGAATTCACCGGCCCTGAAATATGCGGAGAGCTTGAAACGTGGTCTACTACAGGTCGGTACGGAATCAGTGTGGTGCGATTTTTTGTGGGAGGGACTAAACCGGAATCGCGAAGAGCAAGGCGTGATGCCAGTGGGGAAGCGGAACTTTCTGCTTACGCCAGCATCAGCCGCTGCCCTTTGGG
>CXWL01084908.1_pt1 | contig 11491 bp, 13 predicted proteins | sample 590931 | NCBI WGS metagenome assembly CXWL01 (sample SAMEA3498368, study PRJEB10139) | groundwater metagenome | biome: water well; material: biofilm material | place: Germany | collected 2015-04-27 | reverse complement strand
GTGCTGGCCCACGGTTATCTCCGCCAGGATGGAATCTTGGATGACGTGGTGCCGCCGGAAATTCCCATTCCAGCACTTGCCGAAGTGCAGGTGGCCCTGCAGCAGGCGGCAGCGGCCATCACCGGCGAAAGCGGCGATGCCTTGAAGGCAAGACTGCGCACCGGAACCGTGGTGACCAATGATGACCGCAACTGGGAACTGCGCTGGAGCCAGGAGAGGAAACGCATCAACCTGTCGCGCGCCATCGCGGTGGATATGGAATCAGGCACGGTGGCCGCCCAAGGCTACCGCTTCCGCGTGCCCTACGGCACCCTGCTCTGCGTCTCCGACAAGCCGCTCCACGGAGAAATCAAGCTGCCCGGCGCCGCCAACGCCTTTTATGACCGCGCCGTGAGCGAACACCTGATGATTGGGCTTGCCGCACTGGACCGCATGCGCGGCGAACTCTCGCAGCTTCACTCAAGAAAGCTGCGCAGCTTTGACGAGCCGCCGTTCAGGTAAATCAGGCGATACGGTTTCGATGGAGTTGCCAGAAAAGATAGAGCACCGCTGCCACCGCGACCGCAGCCGGATTAAGCGATGTCAGCAGGTCCCTGACATTTGCATAAACCGAAGTCACAAAACCACCGGCCCCCTCGCCCATGAGCAGCGCGACCAATACAATCACGAGCACAAGCTGAAACAGCAAAGTGATTACGATCCGGAGAAAATCCGTTATCTGATCAAGCATGACAGCAAGTGTGCGAAGGCGGCGTGAAAGCCGCCTCCGCGCCTTGAATTATTTGCGAGCAACAGCAGTGCTGCTGCGGCCCGAGAGCAGCCACAGGATGACACCCAGGACGATAAGGCCCACCAGGCCATTCGAACCGAGCTTGCCCACCAGGTCTGTCAGGTTGGTGACGACATTGCCGAAGAACGGCAGTGTGCCGCCCACCAGGATCGACAAGACGATAGCTAAAGCAATAAGTACGAGACTAATGTCGATCAACTCACGCACAACGTTTTTTACGTGTCCGAACATGTCCATATTAGCCCTCCATTCGCGGTATGCGAATCACTTACGATAATGCCACATTTTTGTTCATAAAGTATTAACGATAAAAATTTACCTTTCAAATCAATAGGAAAGGACTGCTCATGAAATCATCAGGCGGGTGTCTTTGCAAGGCAGTGCGCTTTTCGGTGACTGCTGCGCCGCTTGCGGCGCGGGTCTGCTGGTGCCGCGTCTGCCAGTATCTCGGCGCTGGAACCGGCGCCATGAGCGTGTGCTTCCGCGCCGACGCGGTGTCGGTGCAGGGCGAGGTGAAATGGTTTGAAAGCATCGCCGACAGCGGCAACCGCATGAGCCGCGGATTTTGCCCGACCTGCGGAACGCAGCTCTTCAGCAAGGCCGAATCCCGCCCGCACCTCACCTTCATCCGCGCCGGCGCACTGGATGATCCAAATCTCATGAAGCCGCAGATGACCATCTGGACCGATGCGGCACCGGATTGGGCCTGCTTCGATCCGGCCCTGCCGAAGCTGCCCGGCCAGCCGCCACCCGTTGCCTAAGCGCCCTTGAGTCTTGCCATTTCCTGTTCGAATTCGGCAAGCATGGGTTCGCCTTCTTCGGCAGGCAACAGGCGCGCAAGCACGGGGAAGTTTTTCTCCCAACCCGCCGCTTCCGCCTTATGCCACGGCATGATTTCGGCGTTCCTCAAGGTGCGCATGACGGCAAGCAGATGTTTGTGGATGGCGGGAATATTGGGCGATGCCGTTTTGGCATGTTCCGCTGGAGAATCGAAAAGTGAAGGCTGGTTCATGATCGCAAATATTAAAGCAAAGGCCTTCTGGCGCAATCCTTTTCGATCAGAAGCCGTTCGTCATGGGATAACTTGTAGAGATCGAAGAGCAGCTCGTTCATTTCATGCTCTTTGAGGCGGATGGCTTCCGTTTCGGCAACGAGGCCATCGACTTTTTCCATGAACTGCCGGGCTGCCGGAGCGTCCGGGGCCGCTGGCGGACGGCGCAAATGGGAGGCGAATGACTTGGCGTCGCGCTGCTGCTTGCTGAGGATGAGATAGCGCCAGTAGGCCTCCGCGAGCCTGCCTTCCGCCTCATCAAGATAAATTTTGCCGAGCACAGTGGCGCCGCGCGAAAACAGCTTGAGTTCGCCGTTGGCAAAGCCCGCGTCAAGCTGGCCGCCGCTGTCAAGAATGCCCTGCAGCGCATCAACCTGCCGCACTTCCAGATCTTCCAGTTGCGCGTGGACCCAGTCAGTCTTTTCATTGGCCCGCAGGCCCCGCGGTGCTTGCTCTTTGAGGCGTGCCATGTCGGGCAAATCGGGCCAAAGCCATCTGGCGCTATGGCGCGTCCGGCCCAGAACCGAAAGCCGTGCTTCCGCTTCGGCCTGCAGGTCGCGCCGGCTAGTCCAGCGTTCCTGCAGATCACGCCCCGTGCACCGATTGCCTTTTGCATCTTTGCATCGGCACGGGGAATGGGAAGCGGCGCAATGAATTGCTTGTTGGCCTCAAACCATCCGCCCTGCTTGGGCTTGCCGATGCGGCGGAAAACAAAATCAGCCACCTGTCCATTCAGCGTTGCCATAAGGAAAGACAAGTCGCAATTGGTGGCCGGAAGAATTCCATTCACCCGGACATTGTTCAGATACTTGTTTGCATCATAATCTGCGCACACTCGCAGTTCGGGTACGGTCTGGGCGACAATGAGTTTTTCGAGTTCCTGTTTTTCAATGCTTTGATTCCGTCCAAAACGATACCAACTGTCGTCATCGAAATTTTTATTTTCCCGCTCCCTGAGCTGAGTCTCATATGTAAGCAAATAGGCCCAAGCTCTTGGAAATTGCCTTTGAAATGTGTTTGAGGGAATCAATGAAATATTTCCACGACCGTCGCGCTCATATGGAAATAGGAGAAAGGTTTCCGTTTCCGGAGATTCATACCTTTTTGCTTCAGCCCCGGAGATCAATGGCCGCATTATTGAATCTTCAAGTTCAACAATATAGCTTTCGCGCTTTGGAGGGGAACATTCGTAATTGTTATGACCAAGTTTTCTCAAATGATAGATTGAGTCAGCGCTTGTCTGAATGCCGACCGTAATGCCACTTGTGACCGTCGGATCATCCAGCCGCAGGCAATCCCGCGACAGGCGTTCGATCAACGCGCGGTCTTCGCCCGTGGCCATCAGCCATTCCGTATCATCCCTGAGCGAGGCGGCGGGGATTGCCAGCGCCTCATCGCTCCAGTCGATGTCGCCCACCTCGCCGTCGGGCGATATGGCGACCTTAACCGTGTCATTCGGCTCATGGGTGAAGAATTGCAGGGCCGTATAGGTAATGGCTTCCTCGAACACCTGGAAGGACTTGAAGTCGATCCAGCGTTCCAACTGCCGGGTGCGGTGCAGGAGAGCCCGCAGGCCCCGGCCGTATTCATTCACTGCCCAGAGGTTTGGCGCGATATAGGCCATGCGGCCATTGGTGTTGAGCAGCCGCAACCCCTTTTCAATGAACGGCAAGTAGAGATCGAAATTGCCCGTCTGGGCGCTCTCATAGGTTCCGCTCGCGCGCTGGGTCTGCAAATAAACCGCGACATCAGGGTCCACCTTCATCAAGTTTTGCAGCTTCACGTAAGGCGGATTTCCCAGCACGATGTCAAAGCCGCCGTTTGCGCGAACCTCCGGGAATGCCTCCTCCCAGTCAAACGGGTTGACGCGGGCCCGGGCTTCCGGCGTATCGCCGTGAATGGTCCAGTAATCAGGGCCAACCAAACTGTTGCCGCAGCGGATTGTATGATCAAGCGAAGACAGGGGCGCATTGGCCCGCGCCGAATGCAGCCACAATGCCAGCTTGGCAATCTCAACCGACGATGGATTGATGTCCACGCCATAGATATTATTTAGCAAAATATCGGCAATCAGCTCCGTCTCGTCCAGGGCCATCTGGTCGCCTGTAATATCTCGGGCAACCGACTTTCGTTCATCCAGAAGGCGGCGGAAGGCGGAAATCAGAAACGCGCCGGAACCGCAAGCCGGATCGACAATGCGAATGGTCCGCAGCCGCTCCAGATAGGCCCTTGCCGCCGCCGCTTGTGGCTGTCCGCCATCGGCAGGGTAGCCGCATTCCGCCTTCAGGCGCTTGAACCATGGCGCGAGCGTTTCCTCGACAAGATAGTTCACCACCCATTCGGGCGTGTAGTAAACCCCGTCGCGCTTCCGCTTGGAGAGCTTTGCAACGGTTTCCCGCCCTTCAAGTTCACCGACACGGAATTCCAGTTCGGTAATGGATTGCTCGAAAATGCGGCCCAGCGTGTACAGGCTCAGGCTTTCCTTGGCATCGCCCTTGGAGGCATAGTTGTATCTCGCCGACAGATAGAAAAGCGTCGTCTTGTCAGCTTCCACGGCGGCGTCGTTCTGGCCCTGGCCGAGAGCTGCGAACACATGGTTTGGAATTCGCAAACCGTCGATCAATTCGTCCGTTTCGAAAAGCCCGCCATTGATGTGGGGAACATTCGTCGCCCCCAGCCTGCCGCCTGTGTTCATCAGGGTGAACAGACGGCGGAAGAAATCCCATATTTCACCGCCCTCGGTTTCGTAATAGGGCTCCGTGCTGCGGTTCTTGAGATAATCCCGGATGAACTGCGGCGGAAACAGCATCCGCTCACCCATGTCCTCGCAATAGAAAGCGAAGATGAAGCGATCCAGCAGTTTTTGCGATATCCGCAGCAGGTCCGTCGGCGTACCGCGGAAGCTAGTGTTTGAAATGCGCAGCACATTGAAAAGCCGCTCGCGCACTGCTTTGTAATGGTCGTAAAATTCTTCCTCAATCTTTGCTTCACGCAACCATTGGCGTTCCACCAGCCGCCATAATGCCGGTTTGCCCGATTGGGCAATCAGCATGTCGCGGTGAAAAAGTTTCGTGAAAAGGAACCTGTCAAACTGTGCGGCTTCGCCATCCGATAGAAGATCATGGCGCACAAAGAGGTCTTTTTCCTTTCGTATCGAAAACCGCAGGAATTGCTGGGGTGCGCGGTCCCACCAATACAGGCGAAACTCGTTCATGTCGGTGGCAAGGCCCCACCAGGGCTGCACGGATTCATTGCCAAACAGGTTGCGGCGTGCGCCTCTTACATAATTCAGGCATTGCTCGACCGGAGTAAGATTGGAGCCCTTGCGGTTCTGCTTCGTGTCAAGATCGGAGCAGATATCCTTGAACTCGCATAGCGCCTGTGGAACCGCGTCGTTGCGGCCTTTGAACCAGCCCAACGCCAAGTCGGCTTCACCGGCACCGCCTCTTGCGCCAGCACCCGGAACGCCGAACTTCGGAATAATAGTGTGTTCCTCTGGGGTCGCAAGACCCGTCGCCCCGAACCCCCAAAGCTCCACAAAAAACGCCTGGATGAAGGCGCTTTCGTCCTGTGTTTTGGTTTGCCGGGCCCGTCCGTTCCAGGCCTTCAGCTTGGCGTGGACAATCTCATCTCGGCCCTCGGCCAGATAAGCTTTGAATTCAATATCGTAGATAGATTGGAGAAATGCCCGGCTGATGAACGAGCGGCTGTCGTCAAACATGCTTGCCTTATCTCCATAAGCTTCTCATAAGAAGCTTGTAGCAGGTGTATCCCGTTACGCAATTCTTTGCCTTATGGCCCTTATGCAGCCGCAATTCTTCGCCACATCAGCGCCGGAAATTCATCGGGAGCCCTCTCAAAATGTTTAAGACCCTCTTCGCCGCCAGCACGTTAACCCTTGCCGCCGCTTGCCTCACCCCGGCACTTGCCGATGATAGCAAGCTGGTCCGCAGCATTTCGCTCTCCGGCCATGGCGAAGTGCGCATGGCGCCTGATCTTGCCATCGTCACCGTGGGCGTGATGAGTTCCGCCGCGACGGCGCGCGAAGCCCTCGATGCCAATACCAAGGCCATGGAGGGCGTCATGGCATCGCTGACGGCTGCCGGCATTGAAGCGCGCGACATACAGACCTCAAACTTCTCGGTGAACCCGCGCTATGACTACGGCCAGAACAATGCCCAGCCGCCCAAGGTCGTGAGCTATGATGTCTCGAATAATGTCTCGGTCACCGTGCGCAAGCTCGACAGCCTCGGCGCGGTTCTGGATCAGGTCGTATCCTCCGGTTCCAACCAGATCAACGGCGTGGCGTTCCAGGTGTCAAAGCCGGAAGCCGCAACCGATGAGGCCCGCAAGCTCGCCGTGGCCGATGCCCTGCACAAGGCCGAAGTCTACACCGCCGCCAGCGGCGTGACGCTGGGGCAAATCATTTCGCTGACGGAAGGCGGCGGTTACCAGCCGCCCCAGCCCGTTTTCAAATCCATGCGCGCTGAAGCCGCCTCCGCCGATGTGCCCATCGCCCAGGGCGAACAGGTGATCGCCGTGGACGTGAACTTCACCTGGGAAATCAAGTAAATGTCAAATAGAAGTGATCCTGCTGCCATTGCCTGACAGCAGGCCTCTGCTAGGCTCCGGCCATGCCCATCTGCGAACGTGATCCCTGGCGCGACCAGTATTTCGAAAACATTCCGTGCCCGGAAAACGTCCTGATTCCGACCGACGATTTTGATGCCTGGCCCTGGTATCCCCAACACAACTGGATTTACGACAAGCTCCGTGTGGCCCAAAGCCAGGGCTTCACCTGCGGCCCCCATGGCGTCATGCCCCCTGCCTTCCCTGTCTTTTCCAAACCCATCACCAACCTGAAAGGCATGGGCGTGGGCAGCCGCGTGATTGCCTCGCAGAAGGAAATGCTGGCCTGCTCAACCCCCGGCCATTTCTGGATGCCACTGCTTGAAGGCTCCCATGTCTCAACCGATTGCGCCGTCGTCAAGGGCCAGGTGAAATGGCTGCGCCACGCCACCGGCGTTCCAGGTCCCGAAGGCACCTTTAAATACTGGACGCTCCATGCCGACGAGATGCCGGAGCTCGCAGCCTATCTCAAGGCGTGGGTCAGCAAATACATGGCCGCCTACACCGGCATGATGAATTTTGAAACCATCGGTGGAAAAATCATCGAAGCTCATCTGCGCTTTGCCGACCAATGGTGCGATCTCAACGGCAAGGGCTGGATCGAGGCCATGGTGCGCCTCTATACCGATGGCACGTGGGCTTACGATGAGCAGCGCTGCGTCGGTTATTCCATTCCCCTCTTTGCCCGCCACAACAGCAATTTTGTCCACCCGCCGCGAGACCTGCAAGCCCGCATCCGCGCCATGCCAAACGTCTCAAGCCTGCAGATTACGTTTTACGATGGCAAGGACGCGGTCGATCATCCCATGCCCCCCGGCGGTTTCCGCATCGGCATCGTCAACGCCTGGGACTTGCAGGCAGGCTTCGCCGCCATCGATGAACTGGCCAAAGCCTTCCCCACCCACTTCCTCATGCTGCCGTGAACAAATTCGACGAAATCTAGTCGTCGTCAAACATGCCTTTGGCCGCCGCCTTGTGGCAAAACGAACAATTGCCCGCAACACCGATTTTTTTCATCGTACGGGGTGAAAAATTTCCGTGAATGCGGGTGAACATCGGCAGTTCGGAAATGCGCAGCGGTGTTTGATCCTGTGGCACACCCCGGATCATGCCGCGGCCATCACCTGCAACGTCACCGGCATAGCTCATGAGATAGGCCTTGATGCCGTCAACCACAGTCTTCTCAAGTGAGGCATCTTCACCAAAGTGATTGGCCAGGTCAGAGGTGAGCGCATCCCACGAGCGGGCCGGCAGGAGCGCCGCAGGATAAACCATGTGGCAGGCGCCGCATTCCGTTTGTGTCACCTTGTCAGTGACCGGCGGTACCCGGTAGGCCAAAGCCTGCTGGCTGGTCACCACAAGAAGTACGGCAGCAAAAATAGGGCGCATGATAATTCTCCTCAGAGTCCAGAAAGATAAGTGATGAAATCGCCCTTCTCCTGCGGGCTGCATTCGCGCCCAAGAACCGATTTGCAATTTCGCCCAAACCATTTCTCGGTCTTGGCCATGTCGGTGTAGCGCGTGGGGGAAACGGAGACTGCCATCGGCTCGATCGCCTTTCCGGCCCGGGTCAAGCCAGCCTTCAGGGGGGAAGCCGTATGGCAGGAGGAACATGACGGAGTATCGGCGCTGCCACCAGAATTTGAAGACGCATAAAGCGCCTTGCCGCGGTCTGCCGAAAATCCGGCAAATGCGGAATCAGCGGCAATAGCTTGCTCCTTATACAGGGCAAGCACCGCATCCTGGCCCGCCGCCGCGAGCACCGGCATGGCAAGCCCGGCAACAAATGCGCCGGTGACAATCCAAACTTTCAAATTCATTCTGTCTTCTCCTGTGGAATTGAAATTGCTTGCGGTGCGAACATTCCGCTTGCTGCATCCTGATGGCAGGCGCTGCAATTCTGTTTTGCGCCGACCGCTTTGCTCGAAAAAACCGCCGGTGAAATGTCCTGGTGCAGGCGCATCCAGAAGCGCGTTGCGGTAATTTCCAAAGGGCGCGCCGGATCGACATTCCGCAGGCGGTTGGCCGCCATGCTGTCCCATGTCTCGGCGCTGTGATTTACCATGTAATCGGTTATTTCCTTATTTGCCGCCGCATCCAGGCTGGCATCCTCGCCAAAATGCTGACTGAGGCCGGCCATGATTGCAGTCCAGCTTTTTGCCGGCAGCAGGCTGGGATGAAAAGCCATATGGCATGAACTGCATTCCGTTTCCCATGTGGCATTCTTAGGTAACGCGGCAACACCAAGGGGCGAAAGACTGGTCAAGGCGTAGGCACCGGGAACGAGCAAAACTGCAAGCAAGGCCGAAACTGAAACCGCGACCCCGGTCCGCGCCTGCGCCACCGGTGCCTCATGGGAAAATCCATCGCGCTTCTTTCCCGTAACCATGGCGGCCGCCAGGTTTTCGCGCGTCCGCCAGGATTCAAAGATCACCCCGGCCAAGTGCCCGCCGATAAGAACCAGAAGAGCAACGGCAACCACGCTATGTATCTCGCGGTAGTTCATGGCGCTGGAAAAGTTCACGAAGGCCTTCATCGGTCCTTGTTTGAACTGGCCACCGAGAACAGCCACGCCAGTCAAAACAATTGTGCTGATGCTGCCCAGAAGCGCAATGACCATGAGCGCACCCAATGGATTATGCCCCGCCTCGCGCGAAGCCTTGCCATCGTTCAAGTCTTTGAGATGCGCAACCGTGGCCCTTGGCGAAAATGCGAAACTGCGAAAGCGGCTATAACGGGTACCGGTAAATCCCCACAGGATGCGCCAAAGGACAAGGCCGCCGATCACCGTTCCGGCGATGAGGTGAAGCTGCAGCCAGCTTGCCGGCAGCAGCCAGCCTGTAACCGCCGCAACTGCAATGCTTGCAACGAGCAACCAGTGAAAGAGTCTGACGGGCAGGTCCCAGATCTTGACGGCGCGTGTTGCCAGCGTTCCACGCTGCTCAAACTCATATCGCGGACCTACGACATTCATAATGGAATTTTCACCGTCACGACATTCATCTGCGTGTGTGAATTAAACTGTCAATCCTGACAGATGGCTGATCAAAACAGGGAATTGAATTAAAACTTGGTAATGTCCGGCGCGTTGATCAACCCGTTTTGGCATTGCCGCCTGAAATATCCACGACCTGCGCTTTCGGCAGCGCGCCCGCACCGGGTTGCTCCGGCCAATGCTTGTACNNAGATCAACCTCCGCATAAACCCATTGCGGCTTGTTCATTTCTCCCAGCGCCAACACGCCGCCCGGCGGAAAGCCTACATCCGATGGCGCGAAGATCCCGGCCATCCCGCAATTTGCCGGGCACGCAGCACTCCAGGGTGATGCGCCAACAACCGGCGAATGCACCGTGTAAACCTGGTTCTCCAAGGCCCGCGCCACGGCCCCGGTGCGCACCCGCCAATAGCCCCATTCGGTTTCCGTGTTTGACGGCGCCAGAATGATTTCCGCCCCCGCTTCCGCCAGCGCCCGCGACAGCAGTGGAAATTCAATGTCATAGCAAATCAAAAGGCCAATGCGCGCGGTGCCTACGTCAAACACCGTAAGCGTCTTGCCCGAAGCGATGTGCCAGGGCTCGCGCTCCCACGGCGTCGGCATGATCTTGTCATAATGCCCCCGGATCCCCGTAGGTCCGAAGATATGCGCCACATTCATCGTGCAGCCCGGCCGGCGCTGCGGGCCCGAGCCCGCAACAATCGTCACCCCATGTTTCGCCGCAAGCTTCGCATGCACCCGGTCAAGCTCCGGCACCAGTTCCGACACCACTTCAAACGAAACCTGCACATCGGAAGCCTTGCCGCCGATGCTCGCCAGTTCCATGCTGCCATATTCCGGAAACACCAGAAGCCCGGCTCCAGCGTTCACGGCCTCTTCCACCCAGCGCGTGATCTTTGCCTCGTAGGCGGCAAGGTCTTTCAATTCATCGAGGGGATACTGCGCCGAGGCGATCTTAATTTTTCTTGTCATCATCAGCCATATGAAAACGGTGCAGCAGTCGGTGAAACACCGGCGCCAGAATAAGTCCCGCCACGCCGAAAATCAGCAGCCCGCAGAATATCGCATAAAGCCCGGCAAAGATTTTGCCCCCGTCCGTATGCAAGGGCGTGAGCGGCCCCATGCCTGAAAGGATCATCGCTGCATTGGCAAAGGCATCAATGAGGCCCATCCCCTCAAAACCCACATAGCCACTCATGCCGATGGCCGTCGCCACTATTATGGTTGCCAGCGCTAGCACGCCATTGAACAGCAAGCGTTGCGAAAAAACTTCCGGACTGGCAATTGGATGATGGCGCTTTTCAAACACGGAATATCTTCTCGCCCTGCTCGTCGATAATCTGCCGCCCCTTCACCAGTGCGATATCCGCCGCCTCTTCAAGCGACGTGAAGCGGTCGGCGCGGACAAAGCTGTGCTCCTTGCGCACCCCGTCAATCTCTTTCGAAATGACGCCCGCCAGTTGAAACTGCCCGCCCTCCTTGTAGGGCCGCGCCTCGATGGTGAAGCCCTTGTGCTCAGCCGACTTCACCGCTTTCGGCGCCGCCGGAGCCCCTCCGCCGCCGCCAAACAGTTTCTTGAAAAACGACATGGTGGAATCCTTTCGAGCCCAGGCTTTGCCCGCAATCTAACACCTATACAATCACGCGAAAAGTGATTGGCCAAGGTCATCCGGCGGACATAATTTAGCGTAACAGATAAAGTTCCAATATCAAAACAGTGAGGAGAAACCGATGTTCGATATCGCCATGAACGGAGCAAAGCACCTTGTGCTTGATCGCCGCAAATTCCTGGGCGTGGCCGCAGGCCTCATCGCCGCCGGTGTCATCCCCAAAAATGCGCTGGCCCTCGCCGGCCCCTATTCCTTCAAGCAGGGCGCCTATGATGTGACCGTGGTCAGCGACGGCACCTTGCTTCTGCCGATCACCATTGTAAGCCCCGATGCAAAGCCGGAGGAGCTTGCCATGTTGCTGGGCGCCATGGCGCAGGGCGACAGGGTGCAGTTTGAAGCCAGCCCGCTGCTGCTGA
>CXWL01004607.1_pt1 | contig 11492 bp, 11 predicted proteins | sample 590931 | NCBI WGS metagenome assembly CXWL01 (sample SAMEA3498368, study PRJEB10139) | groundwater metagenome | biome: water well; material: biofilm material | place: Germany | collected 2015-04-27 | reverse complement strand
GCTGGATGAGCCAGGGTTGGTCGAGATGCTCAAACACCGTGCGCGTTCGCTGAATAAAGCGCGCGTGTTTCCGATTGGCGCGTTGACTTATGGCTTGAAAGGCGAAGAGCTAACGGAGATGATCGAGCTTGCCGAAGCGGGCTGCAAAGCGTTTAGCCAAGCTGACGCAAAACTCACTAATACGCGTGTGCTGTTGCGTGCGATGCAATACGCCGCAACCATGGGTTATCCGGTTTGGTTGCGCCCGCAAGACAGCTTTCTCGCCAAAGACGGCGTGGCGCATGATGGTGAAGTGGCGACACGTTGCGGCTTGGCGGCAATTCCCGTCAGTGCCGAAACCATTGCACTGGCAACCATGCTGGCATTGGCAAAAGACACGGGCGTAAAGCTGCACATCTGCCGCATCTCCAGCGCGGCAGGCGTGGATATGATTCGCTTCGCCAAGCAACAAGGCCTCGCAGTGACCTGCGATGTGGCGATGAATCACGTGCATCTCAGCGAGATGGATATCGGATATTTTGATGCGAACTGTCATCTTGTCCCACCGTTGCGCAGCCTGCGTGATCGGTACGCACTGCGCGCGGGGCTGCGCGACGGGACAATAGATGCAATCTGTTCCGACCATACGCCTGTCGATGAAGATGCCAAACTGTTCCCGTTTGCCGAGGCCGAGGCGGGCGCAACAGGTATCGAATTGCTGCTGCCATTGGTGCTGAAGTGGGCGGAGCAGGAGCGTGTGCCGCTGCTGGATGCGCTGGCACGCATCACCATCAGTCCCGCGCAATTATTGGGGCAGAAGATGGGACATCTGTCGGTTGGCGCACACGCTGACTTGTGTGTGTTTGATCCAAACGCAATGTGGAAAGTCGAGCCTGCTGCGCTGAAAAGCCAAGGTAAGAACACCCCGTTCAATGGCTATGAAATGCAAGGCCGAGTGCGTTATACCTTGCTGGATGGGCAGGTCGTATTTCAGGCTGATGCAGTTTCGCCATGAAATCGAAAACTTTTGACAGAAGTGAACACGTTTACAAAAACGAGGCCTTTGCCGAACTCGTCAAAGATGCGGTCAGGTTTTTCAACGGGACTCCCGTGCATACGTTGCCCCCGCCGGAGCCTTTCCTCGGCACAGGAATTTACGCCATTTATTACACGGGTAAAAATCCCCTATACAAAAAATATGCGGAACTAAATCGCCTGTCTTACAGCTACCCAATTTACGTCGGCAAGGCAGTACCCATGGGGTGGCGGCAAGCGAGGGTCTCCGACAATCAGCTTGATCAATCAAAAGAATTATTCAACCGTCTGCGGGAGCACAGTAGAAATATCGGTGCGGGCCAAGGGCTTGAACTTCAAGACTTCAGTTGCCGCTTTGTTATTATCGAGGATGCCAGCTCGGACATGATAGGCAGCGTCGAGGCCGCGCTAATCAAAGTAAACAAGCCGCTGTGGAATACCGCCGTGGATGGTTTTGGCAACCACGATCCCGGAAGTGGGCGTTATGAACAAGCAAAGTCGGATTGGGATGTAATTCACCCCGGACGCACTTGGGCTGAAAAATGCAACGGCATCCATGCCGAAAAAAGCACCATCCTTTCCAGCATCAAAACCCACTTCAAAAATATCGAGCGCAAACCATGAGGTCATTGGAGATATTTTCAGGGGCGGGAGGATTGGCAAAAGGGTTCGAACTGGCTGGCTTTCAGCATTCCGCATTCGTGGAATTTAACAAAAATGCCTGCGCAACTCTCTGTGAAAATTTTGATGCGGAAAAAGTTTTTTTTGGTGATGTCAAAAATTTCGACTTCTGCACCTTGCGCGAAGTTGATGTTGTTGCGGGAGGACCCCCTTGTCAGCCATTCTCATTGGGCGGCAAACACAAAGCGGATCAAGATAGCCGCGACATGTTCCCCTATGCGATTCGGGCAATAGAAAAACTCACCCCCAAGGCATTTGTGTTCGAGAACGTTAAAGGTCTGCTCAGGGAGTCCTTCGCGGATTATTTCGAATACATCATCCTGCGGCTCACCTACCCCGGATTTATTGCGGGGCAAGATGTGGACTGGAAGGATCATTTATCCGACTTGCGCAGCATCGCCCGGCTTCCCTATGCCGGAACAAAATACGATGTCTCGTTCAAGTTAATCAATGCCGCGAATTACGGCATTCCACAAACGCGGGAGCGGGTTGTTATTGTTGGTATCAGATCTGATCTGGGCGTGTCTTGGACGTTCCCCGCTGAGTCACATTCCGAAGACCGATTGCTCTGGGAGATGTGTGTTTCGGGCGAATACTGGAAACGTCACCAAGTTCCAAAATCAAAGCGCGCGCCGATCAGTGAGCCGCTGCAAGAAAAGGGTGCTCGCCTAAAAGAAAAGTACGGCATGTTCGAGCCGCAGCAACTGCCTTGGCGTACGGTCAGGGATGCGCTGCATGGCATACCCGATCCGCAAACACAACATGGCATCAGTGATCATATCTTCCACGACGGCGCGCGCACCTATCCCGGCCACACTGGCAGCGACATAGACTGGCCCGCAAAAACCATCAAGGCGGGAGGCCACGGCGTGCCCGGCGGAGAAAATATGATCCGCTACCCGGACGGCAGCGTCCGCTACTTTACGGTGTGCGAGGCCAAACGAATTCAGACCTTCCCGGATAGCTTTGTTATCAAAGGGGCGTGGGGCGAAGCGATGCGCCAGATAGGGAATGCGGTTCCCGTGTTGCTGGGGGAAACGATAGGGCGTGAGCTGGCTGGCGGGCTGCGGAGTGGTTCTGTTGATGCAAGACAGGCGTACAGGTAAGGATTGAATTCGGGGGCAGAGTGGCTAAAATTTCTTGCGTGGATTTGTTCTGTGGTGCGGGTGGGTTGACGCATGGCTTTGTTTTGGAAGGGCTGCTTGTGGTGGCAGGCATTGATATGGATCCTGCATGCCGTTTCCCTTATGAGACCAACGATCAAGCGCGGTTCATTGAACGCGATATCAGCACGGTCACAAAAGAAGAGTTGTCGTCTCTTCTATCAGAAACTCATGAGGGAATTGCTGTTTAATAGCCCTCCGCAGTATGCGGCTTTCAGGTGGCAAATATGGTTTCGCCAAAATATCCGTTATTTGTTCGGAAAGTTGCCGCCGCGCTAAAAGCCCGCTACCGTGATTTCAACCACTACAACCTCAAAAATCCGCTGGACGAGTTGCTGTTCATTATATGCAGCACCAAGACCGGTGAGGCGAGCTACCGCAGCACTTACCGCTCGCTGAAAGAAACCTTTCCTACCCATCTGCACATTGCCGAAGCACCTGCCGAATATATCGCGCGGCCTATCGTCAGCGGCGGGTTGTCTAACCAGAAAGCGAAGGCGATCCGCGAGCTGTTCGACATCATCGTGGCAAAGTTTGGCGAGCCGACGCTGAAGCCGTTGCGAAAAATGAGCGATGAAGATGCCGAAGCTTTTTTGTTGTCGCTGCCTGGTGTCGGCAAGAAGGTGGCGCGCTGCGTTTTGATGTATTCGCTGGGCAGGCAAGTTTTCCCCGTGGACACGCATTGCTGGCGCATCGCTCGTCGGATCGGCTGGGTCAGACCCACGCAAAAAGACCAGCACTGCGCGCCGCGCGACATGGATCGCTTGCAATCAAAAATCCCACCAGAGCTGCGCCATTCGCTGCATGTGAGTATGATTTCTCTGGGGCGCAGGGTTTGCACGCCATCGTCCCCTCGGTGCGACGAATGTCCGATTTCTGCTTGGTGCAGCAGGGTTGGTGTACCCAAAAAAAGCGGGGCGATTCACACCCGCCGGATTTAGCCATCGACAAAGCCTTACCTGTCGTTGGCCGGAACAAGCTTGGCGTGCTGCCGGAATGTTTCGTAGTAAAATGCGGCAGACAGATTTTTTCACCGCAGCATTTCTTATCATCACATCCATGAACCCACTACTTAATTTCTCTGGCCTGCCGTGCTTTACAGACATCAAACCCGAACACGTTGCGCCTGCGATTGAAAAGCTGCTGGCAAAAAATCACGCGCTGGTTGAAAAATTATTGGTTGATACTACGCCACCCACCTGGCAAAATTTTGTTGCACCGATGGAGGATGCAAACGAGCGCGTGTCACGCGCATGGGGGCCGGTCGGGCATTTGAATGCGGTGGTCAATTCGCCGGAATTGCGCGAGGTGTATAACGCCACGCTGCCGAAAATTACGGCCTACTATGCCGAGCTGGGGCAGAATCTCGCGCTATTTGAGAAATTCAAGGCACTGCGTAATAGCCCTGAATTTGAGGGTTTGAGCGCGGCACGCAAAAAAATCATCGAAAATGAATTGCGTGATTTTCGTCTGGGTGGCGCAGAGTTGCCCGATGGCAAGAAGAAGCGTTATCTGGCAATACAGGAACGGCAATCGGAATTGTCGGCAAAATTTTCCGACAACATTTTGGATGCGACCAACGACTACACGCTGCTGATTACCGATAAAAATGAACTAAGCGGGTTGCCAGATGATGTGCTGCAAGCTGCGCAAGAAGCCGCAACTGCCGCAGAAAAAACAGGCTGGTTTTTCAACTTGAAAGCTCCGTCCTACATGCCTGTCATGCAGTTCGCCGACAATCGTAAATTGCGCGACACGATGTATCGCGCCTACTGCACACGCGCTTCCGAATTTGGTAAAGCGGAACAGGACAACACGCCGTTGATGAGTGAGATAGTTGCATTGCGTGGTGAGGAGGCGCGCCTGCTGGGCTTCGCTAACTACGGTGAATTGTCGCTTGCCACCAAGATGGCGGATACGCCCGACCAAGTGGTGAAATTTTTGCGTGAATTAGCACATCGCGCCCGACCGTTTGCCGAAAAAGATTTGGTCGAGCTGCGTGAATTTGCGCACGCCAAACTGGGGCTGAATGAATTGCATTCTTGGGACATCGCTTACGCCAGCGAAAAATTGCGCGAGCAGCGTTACGCTTTTTCCGAACAGGAAGTGAAGCAATACTTTCCCGAAGATGCGGTATTGGAGGGCTTGTTCAAGTTAATCGGCACGCTGTATGGCTTGCAAATCAAGCCTTCCAGCGCACCTGTTTGGCATGAGGACGCGCATTTTTATGAAGTGCGCACGCAACAAAACCGCTTGGTCGGGCAATTTTATCTCGACCTGTATGCGCGCAACACCAAGCGTGGCGGCGCATGGATGGACGTGGTGATTGATCGCCGCCGCATGTCTGCGGGCATTCAAACGCCAGTGACGTACCTCACCTGCAATTTTTCCGCGCCCGTCGGCGGCAGGCCTGCGGTGTTCACACACGATGAAGTTATCACGCTGTTTCACGAGTGCGGTCACGGTCTGCATCACCTGCTCACCGAGGGAGAAGACATCGGTGTGTCCGGCTTGAATGGTGTGGAATGGGATGCAGTCGAACTGCCCAGCCAGTTCATGGAAAACTACTGCTGGGAATGGGACGTGTTGCAGGACATGACTCGTCAAGTGGATACGGGTGAAAAACTACCACGCGCCCTGTTCGACAAAATGATTGCCGCGAAAAACTTCCAGAGCGGCTTGGGCATGTTGCGCCAAATCGAATTTTCATTATTCGACATGCTGATGCACAGCAACTTTGAAGCGGGCGGCAACAAAAGTATTTTGCAATTGCTCGATGAAGTGCGTGCGGAAGTCGCGTTACTCATTCCGCCCGAATTCAACCGCTTCGCCAACAGCTTTTCACACATTTTTTCAGGCGGTTATGCGGCGGGTTATTACAGCTACAAGTGGGCGGAAGTATTATCCGCCGATGCCTACAGCTTGTTTGAAGAGCAAGGTGTACTCAATCCCGATGTCGGTGCGCGCTTCCGCGCCGAGATATTAGCGATGGGCGGCGCGCGCGATTTCATGGAATCCTTCGCGGCATTCCGTGGGCGCGAACCGAGTATTGATGCGCTGTTGCGGCATAATGGTTTAACTGTAGGCGTAGCATGAAGCAAAATAACCTCTCAAACAAAACACTCGTCATTCCCGCGCAGGCGGGAATCCAGTTGATTGAAAAATCCCCGCGCAACGGGACATCGATATGTTTTGTCGGCTGTGCCGAAACCTATATCTTTGGCTGGATTCCCGCCTGCGCGGGAATGACGAAGCTGATGGGAAGTTGGTTATGAAAATCGCCACGTGGAATGTCAATTCCCTGAAAGTGCGCCTGCCCCACGTGCTGGACTGGCTGAAAGAAAATCCTGTTGAGGTGTTGTGCCTGCAAGAAACCAAGCAACAAGATGCTGACTTTCCTGAAGCTGAATTATTGGCGGCGGGTTATCACAGCGCATTCATCGGGCAGAAAACTTACAACGGCGTGGCGATCCTGAGTCGTGAGCCATTGGCGGATGTGCAGTCCGGCATCCCCAATTATGAAGACGAACAAAAGCGCGTTATCGCCGCCACACTTAACTTTTCAAGCTCCGATTCGATTGCAAAGGTCAAACAAGGCGGAGACGAACGAACGACGCAGGCAGTACAACTAGCACGACTAGGAGAGAGTGAGGAAGCCAACACAGTTTCACCGATGCAATCGGATCGGATTCGGGTGATATGTGTGTATGTGCCAAACGGACAAGAAGTCGATTCCGACAAGTATTACTACAAGCTCGGTTGGCTCATTGCCTTGCGTAATTATCTCAAAGAAGCATTGCTGCAATATCCCAAACTCGTGGTGTTAGGCGATTACAACATCGCGCCGGAAGACCGCGACGTGCATGACCCCGTGGTGTGGCAAGGCAACATTTTGGTCAGCGAAGCAGAGCGTATTCATTTTCGCTACCTCACCGATCTGGGGCTGCACGACAGCTTCCGCTTGTTTGAACAGGCGGAAAAATCTTTCACCTGGTGGGACTATCGCATGATGGCGTTCCGCCGCAATCACGGCGTGCGCATCGACCATATTTTAATCAGCACGCCGCTCGTGGCGGAATGTAAAAGCTGCGTGATCGACAAAGTGCCACGCAAGTGGGAGAGGCCTTCGGATCACACGCCGGTGGTGGCTGAGTTAAGGTAGGTGTTATATGGATAAGTATGTCATCGGAGGCAAGTGGCTCAATGATCTGCATAGTGATCTTTCAGGTAGCGATAGGTCATGCGCCGTTCTGGCTGGTGCAATATTAGATGATCGATTAAGCCTCATACTCAGAGCATATTTACTGCCTCCTCGCGGGAAGGGGAAAGATAAATTGCTGGGTCGCTCAGGAATCATCGATTCGTTTTCTTCTCGTATTGAACTTGCTTGTAGGCTTAATTTAATTTCGGAGCGTTTGACTAAGTCGTTGGACTGGATACGCGAGATACGAAATGATGCTGCGCACAACACGGAGTTCGAGTTTGCCAATCATTCGATCAAAGATCGAGTGAATAATATCGTTACCGTTATGGAGCTGCTCGCAAAATCACCAACGCTACTTAACCCTCCATATGCTGGAGAAAAAGGAAGGTTTGTGGTGGCCGTAATATTACTGACCGCATGTTTAGAAATTGAAGCTGGTGAGATGACACATACATCATATAAACCAACGGATGTATTCGAACGCTTTACTATAGAGGAAGAAACTAATAGCACTTAGGCGACATCAAGCCCGTTACTCGCTACTGATGATTTAACCATTCGCCCCAAACATCATCCGCTTCGCCACAAACTTTTTCGCAAACGGTAAGCAGTCCAGCGCGGTGAGTGCAGCGGCGCGACCCGCGCTGACCAGCGGCAAGTCGTTGGAGAACAGGCGCACTAAGCCATCGGTAAAGCGTATCCCCGCTTCCCTGTCCGTGCGACGTTGCTTGCGGTAATCGTTGAGCATCACTTCTGTACCCAATGCGTCGGGCGCGACATTCAAAATTTCCTGAGCCAATTCCCATGCGTCGCGCAGCCCTAGGTTAAAACCTTGTCAGGCGACGGGGAGCAAAGTCTGGGCGGGGTTGGCTTATAAGTTATAAGTGGCAAGTGACATCGAATTGCTTTTCAGTGAAATGCACCCTAATTTCGCTGGAATAGCTTGACACCCTTTTGGTTACTCACTAGAATTCGCAACCTTTTTTCCCGTCGCAAGCGGCTTTAAGTCATTGCCATGCTGCGGCGGTATTTTTTATTTCGTTGATTTGTAACAAATTTTTTAGAACAATTTAGGGTCAGACCAAAATGCCAACCATCAATCAGTTGATTCGCAAGCCTCGTGTTGCAATCGTAGAAAAAAGCAAAGTGCCAGCTTTGGCGGGTTCTCCGCAAAAGCGCGGAGTATGCACGCGTGTTTATACGACAACGCCAAAAAAGCCTAACTCGGCGTTGCGTAAAGTCGCCAAGGTGCGCTTGACCAATGGTTTTGAGGTGATTAGCTACATTGGTGGTGAGGGCCATAACTTGCAAGAGCATAGTGTGGTGTTGCTGCGCGGTGGTCGTGTGAAGGATTTACCGGGTGTGCGTTACCACATGGTGCGCGGTAGCTTGGATACGGCGGGTGTGAAAGATCGTAAGCAGTCTCGTTCCAAGTATGGTACCAAGCGCGCCAAAAAAGCGTAATTTTTAAGTAATTTATTGAGGTTGATATGCCAAGACGCAGAGAAGTCCCCAAACGTGATGTTTTGCCTGATCCAAAGTTCGGCAATCAAGATTTGTCGAAATTTGTAAACGTGCTGATGTCGTCAGGAAAAAAATCAGTTGCTGAACGCATTTTGTACGGCGCGCTTGAGCAGGTGGGTAAGAAAACAGGTAAAGACGCGATTGAAATTTTTAACTTGGCATTGAATAACGCTAAGCCTCAGGTGGAAGTAAAAAGCCGTCGTGTGGGTGGTGCGAATTATCAGGTGCCAGTTGAGGTGCGTCCTTCCCGTCGCGTGGCGTTGGCAATGCGTTGGCTGAAAGATTTCGCGCGCAAGCGTGGTGAAAAGTCTATGGGTATGCGTTTGGCGGGTGAGTTGATTGATGCGTCTGAAGGTCGTGGCGGCGCGGTTAAAAAGCGTGAAGAAGTTCATCGTATGGCTGATGCAAATAAAGCTTTCTCGCATTTCCGTTTCTAAACTCAGACTCTACTTAGGTATTTTATCGTGGCTCGCAAAACCCCCATTGATCGTTATCGTAACATCGGTATTAGTGCGCATATTGACGCAGGAAAAACCACCACTACTGAGCGCATCCTGTTTTATACGGGTGTGAATCATAAAATTGGTGAGGTGCATGATGGCGCGGCCACGATGGACTGGATGGAACAGGAGCAGGAGCGCGGTATTACCATTACTTCTGCGGCAACGACTTGTTTCTGGAAGGGGATGGAGAATAACTTCCCGGAGCATCGCTTTAACATCATTGATACACCGGGGCACGTTGACTTTACGATTGAGGTCGAGCGTTCGATGCGTGTGCTGGACGGCGCGTGCATGGTGTATTGCGCGGTGGGTGGTGTGCAGCCCCAGTCTGAAACGGTTTGGCGGCAGGCTAACAAATACAAAGTGCCGCGTTTGGCTTTTGTAAACAAGATGGATCGTTCGGGTGCAAACTTCTTCAAGGTTTACGATCAGATGAAAACGCGTCTGCGTGCCAACCCTGTTGCGACCGTGATTCCTATTGGTGCGGAAGACAAATTTGAGGGTGTGGTTGATCTGATTAAGATGCGCGCAATCTATTGGGATGAGGCATCTCAAGGGATGAAGTTTGATTATCGCGACATTCCTGCTGAGCTGAAAGAGTTGGCGCAAGAGTGGCGCGAGAAAATGGTTGAATCGGCTGCGGAAGCGTCGGAAGATTTGATGAATCGCTATTTGGAAAATGGCGATTTGACGGAAGAGGAGGTTATTCTGGGTATCCGTACGCGTACTATCGCGTGTGAAATCCAGCCGATGCTGTGTGGTACAGCCTTTAAGAATAAAGGTGTGCAGCGTATGTTGGATGCGGTGATTCAATTCCTGCCATCTCCTGTTGATATTCCTGACGTGACGGGCGAAACCGAAGCGGGTGTTCCTGCAAGCCGCAAAGCGGATGACAGCGAGAAATTTTCCGCATTGGCATTTAAGTTGATGACAGACCCGTTTGTGGGGCAGTTAACTTTTGTGCGCGTGTATTCGGGTGTGCTGAAAAAGGGTGACACCGTTTACAACTCGGTTAAAGGCAAGAAAGAGCGTATTGGTCGTATCGTGCAGATGCACGCGAACGAGCGTCAGGAAGTGGATGAGATTCTGGCGGGTGATATTGCTGCGTGTATCGGCTTGAAGGATGTGACGACGGGTGACTCGTTGAGCGACATTGATAAGCCTATCATCTTGGAGCGCATGATATTTCCTGAGCCTGTGATTCACGTCGCAGTTGAGCCTAAGACTAAAGCTGACCAAGAGAAAATGGGCTTGGCGTTGGGTCGCTTGGCGGCAGAAGATCCTTCGTTCCGTGTGCGTACTGACGAAGAGTCGGGTCAAACAATTATGTCCGGCATGGGCGAATTGCATCTGGAAATTCTGGTTGATCGTATGAAGCGCGAATTTGGTGTTGAAGCTAACGTGGGTGCGCCACAAGTGGCATACCGCGAGGCGATTCGTAAGCCAGTTGAGTGCGAAGGCAAGTTCGTCAAGCAGTCCGGTGGTAAAGGTCAGTACGGTCACGTTTGGTTGAAAATGGAGCCAAATGAAGCGGGTAAAGGCTTCGAGTTTATTGATGCGATTAAGGGCGGCACCGTTCCTCGTGAATACATTCCTGCCGTTGAAAAAGGTTTGCGTGAAACATTGCCAAATGGTGTGTTGGCGGGCTTCCCGGTGGTTGACGTTAAGGTGACATTGTTTGATGGCTCTTACCACGATGTGGACTCCAATGAAAATGCCTTCAAGATGGCTGCTTCGATGGGTTTTAAGGATGGTATGCGTAAGGCGAGTCCAGTGTTGCTTGAGCCTATGATGGCTGTTGAAGTGGAGACGCCCGAAGATTATGCGGGTACGGTGATGGGTGATTTGTCCTCACGTCGCGGCATGGTGCAAGGGATGGACGACATGATGGGCGGCGGCAAGGCAATTAAAGCTGAAGTGCCGTTGGCGGAAATGTTTGGCTACTCCACTTCGTTGCGTTCAGCTACTCAGGGTCGTGCGACTTACACGATGGAATTCAAACATTATTCTGAAGCGCCGAAGAGTGTTGCTGAAGCCATTATGAGCAAGAAATAATTGAGTAACTATTTAGATTGGGAGAATTGAATCATGGCAAAGAGCAAATTTGAGCGCACCAAACCGCACGTCAACGTCGGGACAATTGGGCACGTGGATCACGGCAAAACGACCCTGACAGCGGCTATCACCATGGTGTTGTCTAAAAAATACGGTGGCGAAGCCAAAGCTTACGACCAAATTGACGCGGCCCCGGAAGAAAAGGCTCGCGGCATCACCATCAACACCGCGCACGTCGAATACGAAACCGCCAACCGCCACTACGCACACGTGGACTGCCCGGGCCACGCCGACTATGTTAAAAACATGATCACCGGTGCGGCACAAATGGACGGCGCAATCCTGGTG
>CXWL01013551.1_pt1 | contig 11493 bp, 15 predicted proteins | sample 590931 | NCBI WGS metagenome assembly CXWL01 (sample SAMEA3498368, study PRJEB10139) | groundwater metagenome | biome: water well; material: biofilm material | place: Germany | collected 2015-04-27 | reverse complement strand
CTTAAGACGTCAGGTCTCAACGAATGGATCTCAGAAAACGACTTTCACCACGGGCAGCTAGGGGCGACCTGGCGGCATGACCGGGGTCATCTTGTATTCCTTCGGCGGCTCGATCCCCAGGAGATGCTTGACGAAGTAATCCCAACGCCGGCGCATCACGTAAGGACCATCTGAACCGAAGCCATGCTGCTGGTAGGGCAGCAGGATCAGATCGAAGTCCTTGTTCGCCTTGATCAGAGCGTCCATGACGAGATAGGTGTTCTCGGGCGGCACGTTGTTGTCCTGCATGCCGTGCATGAGCAGTAGCCTGCCCTTGAGATTCTTCGCCACCGTCTGATTGGCTTCGAGGTCGTAACTGTCGGGCGCGCCGTTCTCACCCTTCACGAGCAGGCCCTGATACCTCTCGCCCCAGTCGTCCTCGTAGACGCGCTGGTCATGGTTGCCCGACTCCGAGATCCCCACCTTGAAGAAGTCGGGATACCGGAACATCGCCCCCGCGGTGATGAAGCCGCCGCCCGAGTGGCCCCACATGGCCGCGCGATCGATGTCGATCCACGGGAAGCGGGTGGCCAGTTCCTTCATGCCCGCCACCTGATCGGGCAGAGTGTTGTCGCGACCCATGGCCCCGTAATACGCATCGTGGAAAGACTTCGAGCGGCCGGGCGTGCCTGTACCGTCGATCGACACCACCACGAAGCCGAGTTCAGCGAGCGCCTGCTTGTCGCCCCGCGCCGCCGCGAAAGAACGCGAGCCCACGCTGCCCGACTGCGGACCCGGATAAGCCTGGTTGATGATCGGGTACTTCTTCGCCGGATCGAAGTTCGTGGGCCGGAAGAGCTGACCGTAGATGTCGGTCTTGCCGTCGCGGCCCTTCACGCTGAAAGTCATCGGCGGCTGCCAGCCCGTGGCCACGAGCTTGGAGATGTCGGCCTTCTCGAGCGGCATCACCACCTTGCCCATGGCGTCGCGCAGCACCACCACCGGCGCTCGCTCCGCGGTGGAGGAGGTGTCGATGAGGAAACGGCCGGTGTTCGAAAGCTGGACGCTGTGGTTGCCGTCGTCCGGCGTGAGGGAGGCATAGCCCTTGCCGTCGAGCCCAATGCGATAGAAGTGGCCGAGATAGGGGTCTTGTCCCGCCTCGCGACCGTTGGCGTTGAAGTACACGGTGCGCGCCTTCTCATCCACCCGCACGATGGACGTGACCGGGCCGGGGCCCGAGGTGATCTGGTTCTTCAACGCGCCGGTGGCAAGGTCGTAAAGGTAGAGATGGCTCCAGTCGTCGCGCTGCGAGTTCCAGATGATCTCGTTCGTCGCCCACAGAACGCGCCAGCCGGCCTGGGATTCGAAGTGGGTTTTCTCGCTCTCTTCGAACACCGTGCGCACGTCGCCGGTTGCGGTGTTGGCTACCCGCACGGTGGCCGACTTGTGGTCGCGCGCCGTGGACACGAAGGCGAGCTGCGAGCCGTCGGGGCTCCAGATCATGTCGCTCACCGAGAAGTCGTCGCCCAGCATGGCGCGGTGATAGTCGGGGCCGATCTTGAAGCGCACCATCGAGCCGGCCTCGACGTCGATCACCACCCGATGCAGCATGGCCACCACCGCGTCGCCGGGCAGCGGGTACTTCCACGACTTCAACACCGAGCGGCCGGGCTTTGCCTCGATGAGGTGCATGTCGCCCACGTTGCGTTCGTCCTGCTGGAACGTCGCCACCTTCTTCGAATCGGGCGACCACAACACGATGGCGCGATCGCTGGTCTTCCAGCCCGCGTTGTCGGTGGCGTAGCCGAAGTTCTTCACGCCATCGGTGGTGAGCGCTTTCTCCTCTTTGCTGGCCACATCGCGCACCCAGAGGTTCCAGTCCTTGATGAAGACCGCCTTCTTCCCGTCGGGCGAGGTGACCGCGTTGTTCATGGGCCCGCGCGCGCCTGCGCCGCGCCCGAAGGCCGGACGTTCACCCTTCGCCGCTCCCGTTGACTGGCAAGCCAGGCCCTTGACGTCGCACGACCACCGCTTCGCCTCCACGTCGAACGACACCGACTTCGAGTCGGCCGAAAGCTCGATGCTCTGGAAGGGCAGCTTCTTCGCGTTGAACGTCCCGCCCGCCGCGGCCGACAAGGTGGCCGCGAGTTTCTCGTGATCGAAGGCGCGGACCCGCGTCTTCTTCGCCGGGTTCACCAGGATGAACTCGAAACCGTCCGCGGCGGTGCTGCGATAGGCGAACCGATCGTCGGGGAGCCATGCCGCGTTGACGCTGCCCCCCACTACCAACGGGTTTACCGTCGCGGCCAGGAACTTCTCGGCCCTCGCGTAGTCGGCTGCGGTGACCGCGGCTTGCATCGCGGGTGCAGCGGCCTGGGCCAGCGCCAGGCTCGGCTGGGCCAGGCCGAGCCCGGCGAGCAGAAGAAGGGAAGTGCGGAGGGAGAGCACAAAGGCACGCGACATCGGAAGACTCCTCAGAAAAGAGATGGCCCGGGGAAGGGGCGAGCCGGATGTTATCTGCCTTCCTCCGGGCCGTGAACCGGCACAGCGCTTGCGCCGGCCGTCGCTACTCTGCGGGCTTGGCAGTGTCAGCGGGCCGCCGAATAATCACCACTACCTCAAAGTCGCGACCAGGAGTCAGGAGCCCATGGGGTTTTGGAAACATGCTCGCGAACTCCCAGCCTTCGCTCTCTCGGCGCTCGAGCACCCGTAGCGCGGCCTCGACGTTTGCCTCGGTGAACTGACGATATTCATGCTGGGTCATGTCGCGTCTCCTGGCGAGACAATAACGGAGTTCACGGGTAGCCGAGCCAAACCAGGGCCGCGATCGCCAGAAACACGATCCAGGAGAGGTGACGCCCGCGCGATCCGAGTAGCGCCGCCATGCCACTGATGCCAAAGACCGCGGCGATGAGACGTGCTTGGGTGACCTGAGTTTCATCGGGCGATTGCGCCAACATTATGATCAAGGACGCGAGCCCCAGCCAGGCGACGCTGGTGATGTGCCAAGCGAAACGCAAGGTCCGCGTTGTGAACTCGGTGCTACCAAGAAGCTTCGGCAGGTCGGTTCGCCGGAACAGGCGCATGAGGATGTAGCGCTCGCCCAGGTACGAATGTGCGGCCGCGAGCAGCGTTGTCAGGACGGCTGCGATCAGCAGCGAGATTCGCACGCAATATGGTACGTCAGGAGCGCGCTTGCGTATAACCCCTCATCACCGCCGGCGAGCCGAGGGAACGGCCCCGAGTGGACTGCAGGTACCCGCGCTTGAGGAAATGTTCGAACAGCGCCAGCCCGAGGATGCCCAGGCCCCCCATGCACAGCAACGCGTGCAAGCCCTTGTCAGACATCGTGCCCATACCGCACGATAAGGGCCCTGCTGCTGGATCGGATGCCTTTGAACGCTTCCAGCATTACTGCAAGGGCACCCTCGGCACCAAACCCGCCGGATCCAGCGCCGATCACTGGAAACGCCACTGACCGAAACCCCTCCATTTCAACCACAGCCATTGCCGATGCGACTGAATCGCTGATCGAGCGCTGGGAAGCACGCCAGAGCATGTTGATTCCTGCGACGTGGATGATGCCACGGTACGGCAGCCGGCCCGCCCCGGTGAGCCTCGCCTGGCCCAAGGGGACGGGCCCAAGGCGACCAAGCTGCCGAAACGGCTCCACACCCGCACGTTTCTTGATCGCTCCCGAAACGCCCTGCGGTAGAAGCAGCCACCACGGGATTGTGTTGCGATTCCAGGCGTTCACGATCACGTCGACGTCCTGATCGAGGAGATCTCCGACGCGAATTTCAGGCTCCATGTTGAAGTCGCGTGTCTAACACCCGGGTTCAGATGGAAGGGCCGCCCTCAACGACCGCCCCCAGTCGGAAGGCGAAGGGGCACACCTCGCGGATCTGCGCTGTTATCCGGTTGTCTCCTCATCACCACCACTCGCTGCCCAAGAGAAAGCGTTGGCGGCCAGTTCGGTAACGGTCTATCCCCCGAATCAGCAGGAAAGTCCCGATCACGAGGCCAGCGAGGGAGAGGCCCGACCAGAAGAGCCGAAGAACGGAAAAGGCAAGGAAGAGAGCAGCCCAGCGGAGGTCCCTCTTTCCCCACTGCCTGATCTCCTCGGGGGAGCGCACTGTTCTCGTCAAGATCCATCCCCTCCCAAAGAGCCCGGACAAGGTCTACCCGCTTCATGGGACGGGAACGGCCAAGAGCCTCTCAGAACTGTGTGACCTTACGCTTCACGCCGCGCCAATTCTCGGTTTGCCTGGAGAATCTCCTGAATAGCCTCTCTGAGGCTGGCCCGGGCCTCATCGAGCGTGGCTTCCTGCACGTTGCACCCAGGCAACTCCTCCACGAACCCGGTCCACCAGTTGTCGACCTGGTCGAAGACGCCTGTGTACTGGTCTTCCATAGCTTCGATTCTCCCACGAAGGCCCGGTGGCACCCCGATGAGGTGTCGCGTGCGGCGTCTATTGAATTCTCACTCTTGTGAATCTGTCGCGCCCGCGTATCGCGCCATCCAAAATGTAACCCTGAGGGGTATCGTCGAGACATTTGACTGGTAACCCTCGTGGAGGGGTTGCGAGCGTGGGAAAAGAACCGAAGCGGCAGTACCTGGCATCGATCCACAAGCGATATCGGGGCGCCGGCCGCGAACGCCGAGCGCAGATTCTCAATGAGTTTTGCGAGGACTCCGGGTACCACCGCAAGTACGCCATCCGGCTTCTCAACGGCCCTCCTCCGGATCCGGTGCCGCGGAAGCGACGACCGCGAGGCGTCTTCTACGGGAAGAGAGTGATCCAGGTTCTGATCGAGATCTGGACAGCCGCTGGCTACCCTTGGTCGGTGCGATTGAAGGCGCTGCTGCCCACGTGGTTGCCCAAGCTGCGCAACCGGTACGGCCTCACGCCGACCATCGAGGCTCAGATTCTGAAGATCAGCGCCCGACAGATCGATCGGCGCCTGAAGGATCACAAGCGGCAGGCCAAGCGACGTCTCTACGGCCGGACGAAACCAGGGACGCTTCTGAAGCACCAGATTCCGATCAAGACCGAGCACTGGGATGTGAAGACACCGGGCTTCGGAGAGGTCGACCTGGTGTCTCACTCGGGCAACAATGCGGACGGCGACTTCATCCATTCCCTGAATCTGACCGACATCAAGACAACCTGGGTTGAGACCCGAGCGGTGATGGGCAAAGGGCAAACTGGAGTCATCGCGGCGATCGACGACATCCGAGGGAATCTGCCTTTCGCCCTGGTGGGCGTGGATTCGGACAACGGTAGCGAGTTCGTGAATCACCATCTCCTCCGCTACTGCCGGGAGCGAGAAATTCAGCTGACGCGAGGGCGGCCCTACAAGAAGGACGACAACGCGCACATCGAACAGAAGAACTGGACGCACGTGAGGAAGCTGCTGGGCTACGTCCGCTACGACACCGACGCTGCCCTCACGGCGATCAACGATCTCTACAAGGGCGACCTCCGGCTCCTTCAGAATCTGTTCCTTCCGTCGGTCAAGCTCCTGAGGAAGGAGCGGGTCGGCTCGAAGGTCCGGCGCTACTACGACAAGGCACGAACTCCACTCGAGCGCGTCATGGAATGCTCCGGGATCGATTCGGCCATGGTCGCCATGCTCCAACGACTGCGGGATCAACTGGATCCATTCGCTCTCTCCACCTCAGTGGACAACCAGATCGAACGGATCTATGAGCTGGCCTCCACCCGCAGGCCATCCGCGAATCCCGTTCCCCAGCCGAGTCGGGACTCCGGGGCCGTGGACGCTGACGCCCCTGCCGCGGGCATGGGAAAGCTATGCCGGGACAACGGACTCCCGGCACAGCTTTCCCACACCCGCTTGGAAAACCGCGAACGGAAGCGGTTTTCCACAGTGGCTCGGAAACGCTTCGCGTTTCCCACAGCGCCCACCGCCCTTTACGCCTTCGGGTATCTTTTTCAGGCCACCACACCCTTACTCTCGGGTAACTTTTTCAAATGGCTTGACAGGGCCCGGCCCAGTAGGGACACTTGGGGCACGAAGCCCCGTCCGGGTAGTCGATTCCTTCCTCGTGTGGGCACCCCATTATCGCGTCTGCGATGACGACGGTCTTCACGCCATGCCCCTTGATGAAGTCAATAACCTCAGCCTCTACCCTCGGATCCACACGGACATCGCCCTCATCCGAGAACCACCGCTCAAGTTCTGAGACTCCCGCGTGCTGACTCGGCAGAACCCCGACTGCGACTTTGCTGGCGACCTCGTCATCGGGTCCGTAGAAAGCCAAGGTGGCGACTGGGTAGCCACGAAAGCCGCGGTTCGCCTTCTTGCGCAGGGCCGACTTCCGACCGTGCAGGCTCATCTCTCTCTCTCTCTCTCTCTCATTCGTTGGGCTAAGCCACAGGGAGTGGGAGGCACCTTCACGCTTCAGAAAGCAGCCGTGATGTCACAGGTGGCACAGCAGGTCACCTCGCTTCACCCGACGGTGACCATCTCCTGGATCGCCCCTTTGAGCAGTCCCCGAAGCGCGTCTTCGCGCCGATCCTCGAGGCTAAGGGCGATTGCGGCCGACAGGTTCTTGACTGCGCCGGGCCTCGTCAGGCCCTGCCCGTTTGCTCCGGGAACCGCCGGGCAGTACGCGACAAACCACTTGCCGTCGCGCTCCACGATCGCCGTGAACTCATTTCGCATGTTGGATTTCCTCGAGGCCATTATGCCCCCGCCACCAAAGCTCTGTCGAACACCCGCCCTGTCTGGTGCAAGCCGTTGTTGTACGGCCTGCCAATTTGGACCCAGCCGCACGGATGCCCTCACAGGTCCATTCCTCCCAAGTTGAGAATCACAGCCAGGTAGAGAATCACCACGATCGTCGCGACCAGGAACGGCCGAATCTTGGGCCACCAAGCCCTCGCGGTCACCGGTTCCTTCTCCAGGCTCCTCACGTCATGGTCAGACCGCCAGAGCGCCTCAAGTAGACGCTCCCAGACCCAGACCCCAGCATGGAACAGGGTCGATCATTCGCCTGCCTTTTGTCATCGGCCAGATCGAAGAGCTCGAGCAGTTGCATGGGGAGGTGTGATGTCACCGCGCAGCCTCCGACCATGAGGAGAAACGATGCCGCAGTCGACCACCCTGCGCCGATACCGACTCTCGTCCGCCACGCATCGGTGGCACCGAGAAGGGCGACGACGATGATGTACCAGAGGATGAACAGGATGGTCTCGATCGCGACGAAGGCTGCGGTTCTCCTCCCCTTTGGCCCGTACTCCGCGCCCAGTCTGGTGCAATGATGGGCGGCACGGTCATTTGACCCAGTCCTTCGCTACGCACATGGCCTCAACAACATTCGCATCGGACTGAATCGCTCTTTGTCTGTAGACATCGCCCGAAAGTAAGAAGGCAGAGCCTGGCGCCCGGCCAGGGCACTCAGGAAGAGGGAGTTCGACGCCATCCTTCTCCACCCAGGCGAACGCGTGCCGCTCGCCCCGCGTCTCGACGACATAAACATGGCTCCCCTGACCGGTGTCACGCACCCTGCCAAGGAACGTGTACCCCTCGAGGGCGCGACTTGCATCAGTAAGCACGACGCCGGGCAGGACTCTGCCGACATCAGTCTTCGGGAGGGCGGACAGGTAACGGATCACGCGCGCGTTGTTGCAATACAGCCGAGTGCCAAGAGCAGTGCACGACGGTCGCCTCTGCCTTTTACCCGAGGCAGAGACCCAAGTACTCCAGCACGATCTGGTTGGTCCGTGGCTGATCCCCGAAGGTCTCTTGCCTCGCGCGACCCACTGCCCGCCCAAACACTGGAATAACCTGCGAAGGCCCAAGACCGTCTGCGAGGACTTCGTCAGGTTCATTCCATTGTTGGGCGGCCGCTCCTCTTTGGCGAGCCACCGATCAGTCCTCTCCAACGCCCTTGCTGATTCTAAAGACGTGCCCATCTGGATGACGCACGTGCATCTCACGGACGTTCCAGGGCATGTCCGTGGGCGGCCAGGTGACCTCCAGACCCTGGCGCACACACTCCTCGTAGATGGAATCAACGTCATCCACCCAGATCGACATCCACACACCCTTGTCGGCAGTCTCATCGCCGTCCGCTCCGAACGTCCTTGACACGCCGCCGTGACCTCGCCCTCCCTGGGCGCCCCGACAGAGGAACACCTGAACATTGCCCGATTGGACGCTGCCAAACGTCGGGGGATCGCCCCAGACCCATGCCTGCCTCCAGCCGAGCTTCTCAAACCAGGCGATACTCGCCGCAAGATCGGATACGTTGAGAATCGGCGTTAACCCGTGTGCGAGCATGAGTGCGGTCCCTCCGGTCTCAAAGATAGCGCGGCCGCGGCCAGCTGGCGCCCCTTAGTTAGGTCCGCTCAACACCGGGCTTCATCCGCGCCTTGTCTGGTGCAGGCCCTTGTTAGGTGGCCCATTCAAGCCCTGCCCCATGAGAGCCATCTTAGTCCTGCGCTGCGCCTATGCGTCGCTGTGCCACATGCCACAACACGCCGCAAGGATCGATGAGGTACGCGACTCGAAGCCCCCAGGGCTGAAGTGCAGGCGCTTTCGGCGGCTGAACCGCGAACCGCCGTGGAAGATCCAGGCTGAGGATGTGGGCCCACCATGAATCCAGGTCGTCAACCATCAACTGCATCATGCAGTTCTCGGCCCACTCCTTTTGATAGCGCCGCTGCAGAATGAACCCGCCGGAACCAGCACTGAAGATTGCTACGTCACTGCTATCGAGGAGTTTCTGGAAGCCCACTGCCTCATAGAACGTCTTCGATAGCTCCAAGTCCCGCGTCGGCAAGAAAGGCCGGACGAGTTCCGTCCCACTTGGAACAGGCGAGGGGCGTCCCATGGCGTTTGTTGGCTCTTTCATCCGTTCCTCACGGCTCCCAGCATACGGGCTCACCTAACACCGGCCTTCACCTGCAAGGCGCGCCTCAACGACCGGCCGCGAAGCGGCCGCACCTCCGCGCCTTGTCAGGTGCAATGATGGAATGGACTCCTCCCCGAGCTGCGACCTGGTCGGCATCGATGTGCCAAGGTCGCGGTTCAACCCGTGCTCTAAGGAGGAGCCCATGGAGAAGACTACCGTCGTTGGCGTTGACCTCGCAAAGACTGTTTTCGAAATCGCCGTCTCGCACACACCGGGCCAGGTGAATGAGAAGAAGCGGCTACCCCGGACGAAGTTCCTGTCGTTCTTCAAGGAGTTGCCGCCGGCGACAGTGGTGATGGAAGCGTGCGGCTCGGCTCACTACTGGGGCCGCGTGTTTGAGGGCTTCGGACACACCGTGGTGCTGCTGCCACCCCACCTGGTGAAGCCGTACATCACCCGGAACAAGACCGATCGCGCGGACGCCAAAGGAATCCTGGAGGCGTATCGAAATGACCAGATCCACCGGGTTCCCATCAAAACGGTCGAGCAGCAGACCCTTGGCGCCGTCCACCGCCTCCGGTCCAGGTGGATTAAGGCTCGGACGGCCCAGGTCAACACCGCCCGCGGGTTGCTGCGGGAATTCGGCTTCACCATCCCAGTGGGGATCGAGCACGTAGTACCGCAGGTGCGCCTCCTGGTGGAGGATGCCGACTCGAAGGTGCCAGACGCGCTTCGCCCCTTGCTCGTCGCGGTCTGCGACCAGATCGAGCTGTCGGGGCAGCAGATCAAACTGGCTGAGCAGCAGCTCGAGGAGCTGGCGGAGCAGACCGCTGTCGTCAAGAGGCTCCAAACGATCCCGGGCATAGGTCTGATCTCCAGCACCGCCTTGGCCGCCTTCGTGGGGACGGTGGATAGATTCCCTACCGCGAGGCACTTCGCGTGCTATCTGGGCCTCACTCCGAGCGAGCGGTCGAGCGGGACGAAGCGCCGTCTTGGCAGCATCTCGAAGCTCGGCGACATCTATTTGCGCACGCTACTCATCCACGGCGCCCGTTCCGTCATAACCCACGCAAGGCACGCGAAGTCCAACGATCACCTTCGCTCGTGGGCGCTGAGGCTCCTGAGCCGCACTCGATACAACAAGGCGGTGACGGCGCTCGCGAACAAGCTTGCCCGAATCACATGGGCTGTCTGGAAGAGCGGGCGCGACTACGAGCCGAAGGCCGCTGCGTAGCCCAAAGGAGGCGCAAGAACCAACTCACTGACACTGCCCAGTGATCGACGTGATGGCGAAACAGGTCGGACCGGCGAGTGGAAAGCCGACAACAAGGGTGGCCTCCGAGGCCGCTGTTCAACGATTGGCTTCCACTCGCGCGGATTTCCATACTGGCCCGGGGCCCAAGCGTCCCCAACGAGAGGCCGAAGATACGACTGCAGTCCGCTCCTGGATCGGAACATCACGATGCATCCCTGGCCCAGTGCCACCACATGCCACGTCGCTACGGTCGCGTCAAGGCCAAGCCGCCCTTCGGGCGGTGCGCTTCGCGCAGCCTTGACCCGACCTACGCGACGCGGCCCTCTGCCTGTACGCGACGAAGGCAAGCCTTCGTCGCAGCCGACGGAGCNNATCCCTGTGAACTAACTTCTACGGACTGACAATCGCCTCTTGACAGGAGGAGTCCAGATAGGCCTTGTTGGGCCGCCCGGTGATTCTCCTCATGGGCTTGCCTCTGATGCGTGAAACGCCACAACGCGCCATTGACCTGCCCGTCGGGCATAGACCTTCGTGAAGTTCCAGTTGTCCTGCATCGCCTGACCGCCCAGTTCGCGCGCTCGTAGCAGGCGTCCCCTCGCGACGGCGGTGTCCCCGTAGACCTTAACGGTTATCTCAGCACTCTCGTATCGAGTGAACTTCATCCGCGCGGAGCGAACAAACGCCAAAGCATCCTGCTTGGGGAGCGGCGTCATCCTCGGGACAATGGCAACGAGTTCGTCTGCCCAGAGACGATCGAGAGCGGGCGCATCACTACGAAGGTGGGCCTCATTCCATACGGCTTCCAAGCGAGTCAACTCCGCCACGTCTGCGTCTTGACCGGCTACGCTTGCTTGAAGCGTCAGAGCGGCCCAGAGGATCAAGGATGTGGCCGTACTCATGCGCTCACCTCCAGGTCGGCCCAACACTGGCTTGAGCGGCGAGGCTCCCTCAGTCCGTCTGCGGGGGACCTCGTCCGTTCCAATCCTTTGTTCGCCGGCACGCCGATTTGCCTCAGAGATCCTCGGGCCGGAGCCCCGTGTTCTTTGCGATCCTTGGCAGCATGCGACTGCCGACCTCATCGGAATCATGAAACGCAAAAGTGACGTTGGCCCAGCCCGGCCTCGCCAGGGTCTTGTGGGATCCGTCCTGCCGCTTCACGACCCAGCCAATTCGGAGAAGGGCCGCAAAGCACCCGCGACGCCCGAGAGCTGGGCCAGTTGCTCACGCAGCGTGAAAGGTGATGTCGCCGAGACCGGGCTCGGCTTCGCCATGCTCAAGCTGGTCTGCCACGACCCGGAGGGCCAGAGCCTTGACCCTAGCTGCCCGTGGTGAAAGGCACTTTGGCGCGGCTGCCTGATTCAGGTCGTTGAGGTGG
>CXWL01013282.1_pt1 | contig 11493 bp, 10 predicted proteins | sample 590931 | NCBI WGS metagenome assembly CXWL01 (sample SAMEA3498368, study PRJEB10139) | groundwater metagenome | biome: water well; material: biofilm material | place: Germany | collected 2015-04-27 | reverse complement strand
CTCTGGAAAAGTGGCTCAAAATTAATGGCCAAAAATGGCTCAATTCTGTTGGCCATTGACAGGCCGGAACGATGAAAGAGAAAGGATGCGGGTAGATGAGCCAATGGATAGCTTATGACAACCGGCGCAAGCCGGGTGTAGCGCTCGCGCTGCATGAAGAACCAATGACTGATGAAACCTGCACACCCGGCTCCGCAACACCCAAGAGCTTGATGGAACGGGTGCTAACACGCGGCAACCTCCAACGTGCCTTAAAGCGAGTCCGCCAAAACAAAGGAGCACCAGGCATCGACGGCATGACAGCCGATGAACTCCCTGCGCACCTGAAGGAACACTGGCTGGACATACGCGCCAAACTGGTCGCGGGCAACTACCGCCCCAAACCAGCCTTGCGCGCAGAAATTCCAAAAGATGACGGAAAGACACGCCCACTGGGCATTCCGGTCGTAGCCGACCGATTCATCCAGCAAGCCATTGCTCAAGTAGTCAGTGAGCAATGGGAACCACATTTCCATTCCCATAGCTACGGATTTCGTCCCAATCGCTCCGCCCATCAGGCGATACGCGAAATACAGGCGCAAGTTCGTAGTGGCAAAGCGTGGGTAGTGGATATGGATATTGAAGCCTTCTTTGACCGAGTCAATCACGACCGACTAAAGTACAGGTTAAAACAACATGTTGCTGACGATGACCTGCCCGGACTGATAAACGCCTACTTAAAGGCAGGCGTGATGCAGGACGGCAAGAAAATGGCAAGCACAATGGGGCGTACCGCAAGGCAGCCCCTTGCCGCCCGTGTTGGCCAATATAGTGCTGGACGAACTGGATTGGGAGCTGGAAAGGCGCGGACACCGATTTGCTCGCTATGCGGATGACTGCAATATTGTCGTAGGCAGCCGAAGAGCGGGAAAACGGGTGATGACAAACCTGGCGCGCTGGATCGCAAAGACACTGCGACTAACAGTTAGCGAAAAGAAAAGTGCGGTGGACAGACCGTCGAATCGAAAGTTTCTGGGTTTTACACTCAGCCGCGATAAACGGTTGAAAGTGGCAGCAAAGCCACTGGAAAAACTCAAAGACAAAGTTCGAAGTCTGACCCGCCGGAATCGTGGCTATTCATTACAAGACATTATCGCAGAGCTTAGAGAATCCCTGCTTGGCTGGAAAGCATACTTCGGAATAACCGAGGTATTGAGTCCTCTGCGAGAGGTTGATAAATGGATACGACGCAGGTTAAGATGCTATCAATGGAAACAATGGAGATGCAGAGGTTACCGGGAACTACGCAAACGCGGCGTATCTGTGCGCGAAGCATGGAACACAAGCAAAAGTGCGCATGGTTACTGGCGGCTCTCGCAAACTCCGGCGTTATCGCTGGCGATGCCTGTTAAATGGTTCCGTCAAATGGGTCTGCCTGAATTGTGCCCAACAGCATGAAGCAAGGTAGCGTTGTTGACCATCGAACCGCCGGATACGTGACCCGTATGTCGGGTGGTGTGGGAGGGGGAGGCCGTGAGGCTTTCTCCTATCCCGATTGACGCTGTAGAAAAACCTACACAGTGTGGATAGGTGGCGAGAGATAAAGTACATCACTGCACTGGATATGATATGAAATAATTAACAGGAACTTAAGGGAAAAGGATTTGGTAATACGTGCACGAATTATTGGAGTATTGATTTTCAGCTTTGGTTGTGTTATCTCATCCGCTGTATATGGGGATGCCCGGAGGGCACCAGCTTGGCTGCATGAGGTCAAGTTCGGCGTACTTCACCATGACACCGGCAATTTGTGGAGTGGTTTCCGTCGCGAGAGCGGCGTCGATCTCAATCTGGAAGCTATTTTCTCGCCCCATACCAAATTTCTCGGTGGAATCATTCGCCCCGCCTTTGGCGGGTCGGTAAATACCGTCGGTGATACATCCAAGCTTTACACGGGCCTTCGTTGGCAATACGAGCACGCAAGCGGTATGTTTATTGGTATTGGTTTGGGCGGGGCGATCCATAACGGCAAACTTCATCTTCAGCACAATGATCGCAAGGCCCTCGGATCAAGGGTTCTGTTTCATATTCCGATCGAAATCGGGTATCACCTCGGTGCCAGAAGTTCATTATCGGTATACTTTGATCACGTCTCTAACGCCTACCTAGCCGCTGCCAATGAAGGCATGGACACCTTGGGCGGGCGTTTTGGTTATCGATTTTAGTTTACCATTTTGACATGACACGTCCTACACACCATTGGTGTATGAGGTAAAAATGACCAGTTTATGCGATTTTGCCCTGCTCGTCTTGTTGTTTTGCATTGCTGAATAAGTCAAAATTTGACCCAGATATAACGATACTTTTCGATTTTATGACAACAACTCTCGTTGCGTTTGTACATTGATCAATAAACCCACAACGGTACCCAAGTTACCTCACATTCCCCTGATTCCGCAGCTACATAGGCAGAATCCCCAGTGATGGTGACGGATATATCCATCGTTCTTTGCGCCAGCTTTGCCAATTTCTGAATATTTTTCCATTGAAACTGGAAAATGGATGCGGTCAGTTTGTTCAATTTTGCTTGTTCCTGCATCCACCAGACATCCGATTTGGAATTAAAGCTATACACCTTGACGGTTTGTGCGAGTCGTGTTGCTTTCTTGATTCGATCGGCAGCAGGTTCTCCCACATCGATCCACAAAGCTATCCGGCCATCTAATGTATGCGCCCATAGGTCAGGTTCTTCTGCGGCACTCAGTCCTTTTGTAAACGCTAGAGATTCCTGGGCATTGATACAAAACACGAGAATACGCACCATCATGCGTTCAAGCGTTTCTGATGGATGCTGGGCAATAGTCAGGTTGAGCGTATCGTAATAATTACGATTGAGATCAGTCAACGCAATTTTTAATTTATAAATGGTTGGTTTTAATGCCACAAATGCATCCTTAATTTAACGACTCATTACCTGGAACATTTTCTAGGTTTCCGGGTTCAGTGGGATGATATTCGCTCGGGATGTTTCTTCAGCCGGTTGAAACCACGCGAGAGTTTGGTGCAGCTTAACAACTTTGCCTACGATGATCAGTGTGGGTGGGATCAGGTTAGCGGCTGCGGTTAGGCCGGGCAGTGTTTGAAGTGTTCCAGCAACAGTTTTTTGTTTCTGAGTCGTGCCCTGCTGAATGATTGCGGCAGGCGTAGTATCCGGCAGGCCGTGGGCGATCAGTTGTCGGCATAGAATGGGTAAGCCCAGCAATCCCATATAAATCACGATGGTCTGGTTGGGTCGTGCCAGCGATGACCAGTCCAGATCGATGCTGTTATTTTTAAGGTGGCCGGTGACAAAAATGCAGGATTGCGCATAATCCCGGTGTGTGAGTGGAATGCCGGCATAAGAGGCCACCCCCGAGGCGGCTGTAATACCGGGCACAATCTGAAAGGGAATATTGTGTGAGGCCAAAGATTCAATTTCTTCGCCACCGCGACCAAAAATAAAAGGATCGCCCCCTTTGAGCCGCAGTACCCGTTTACCTTCTTGAGCCAGCCGCACCAGCAGCTGATTGATCGATTCCTGTTCCAGTGTATGGAGATTACGTTCCTTACCCGCATAAATACGGGTAGCATCCCGTCGTACCATATCGAGAATTGCGGGTGAAACCAGACGATCATAAACGACGACATCGGACTGCTGCATGAGCCGCATGGCACGGAAAGTGAGTAAATCAGGATTTCCCGGTCCGGCACCGACCAGATAGACCTCGCCCTGTGGCGGGTCATCTTTTTCGCGGTGTAGTGATTGCAGCAGATAATCCTGCGCAGCTTTATCTTTTCCGGCCAGTACCATTTCAACAAAATGGCCTTGCAAGGCTTTTTCCCAGAAAATACGTCTTTTTTCCGGGTGGGCAAAATGTTGTTTGACGTGTTGGCGGAATTTTCCCGCAATAGTTGCGAGGCGTGCATAGGCTGCCGGTATCATGGTTTCCAGCTGGGCGCGTAGCAATCGGGCAAGGACAGGGGACTGACCACTACTGGATACGGCAATTATTATCGGTGACCGATCAACGATAGATGGCATGATAAAGGTACATAAATTCGGACTATCAACCACATTAATCGGAATATGTCGATGTTGGGCGGCTTCAGAAACAAGTTGGTTGGTAGCTTGGTCATTAGTTGCTGCTATAACTAAAACAACATTTTTCAAATGCTCCGGCTGAAAATATTCAGCCGGATGTGTGATTTTTCCTAGTGTGAGGTATTCATTCAACGATTCATCCAGTTCAGGTGATATCACTGAAACCTGTGCGCCAGCTTGAAGCAAAAGCGCAATCTTACGAGTAGCAACTTTGCCGCCGCCTACTACCAGGCAGGTTTTGTTTTTAATATTTAAGAAAATTGGCAGAAAATCCATTATCTTCCAGAAGAACACTTAGTCACAGTAATTTAGGAAGCGCTGATTAACTTAATCCGGATATTTCATGAATTGCACACGCTCTCACTTGACTCTTGATTCCACAATGAATTTTTGCGAGCAGCCGCTTTGCGGCTTGCCTGCTTACCCCGAATCCTCAGTCGAGTGTATGAANNTCCCTTGTGAAACCAATATCCTGCGCGATCATCGTGCGAATTCATGAAATATCCGGGTTAAATAAAGCATTGATTCATGAATTAACCAGCATTTCCCCTGGCTGCAACTGCCATCTTCTATATATTCACCAACGTAGAAGAAAAATCTCTCAAAGTAATAGGAGTTATAAACGCGATTCTAGTTTAAGTATATCTTCTAGTTTTATGTTGATTCCCGTGCTTTCATTAAAGACGGTACCTGTTTTTTTCTTATTAAAGTGTTCTATATTGAGATTATATACTTCTGCAGAAAGTGGAAAATATTTAACTTCAGTCACCAATTCTGGCGCATTTTTCATATAAAAATTAACAAATTCCTGAACTTCTGGCTTATTTGTTGATTTGGCATTTACATAGATAAATATAGGGCGTGATAACGGTTGATAGCTGGCATTTCCTACAGTAGTAGCGGATGGAAGCACTGCTCCCTTGCCACTATCAATTGCGACCGCATTGATTTTATGGCTGTTCTCAATGTAATAAGCAAAACCGAAAAAACCTAATGCATAGATGTCACTTGCGACACCTTGTACCAGAACGTTGTCATCTTCTGATGCGGTAAAATCGCCACGGCTTGATTTGGCTTTACCCACAATCGCTTCAGTGAAGTATTCAAAGGTGCCGGAATCTGCGCCTGCGCCATAGAGTTTAATTTTTTTGTCAGGCCATGCAGGGTTTATTTGATTCCAGTTATTAATTTTACCTTGCGCATCAGGTTCCCATATTTTCTTCAGTTCATCTACTGTAATGGTTTTACTCCAGGTGTTCTTTGGATTGACAACAATAGTTAAAGCATCAAAAGCAATCGGCATTTCAATATATTGCACACCTTCCTGCTTGCAAGCTTCCATTTCCAGGTGTGTAATGGGGCGAGAAGCATTGACGATGTCAATTTCATTTCGACAGAATTTCCTAAAGCCGCCACCTGTGCCAGAGATACCAACGGTGACACGAATTGCACCACGCTTGGCTATCTGAAAATCTTCAGCCACAGCTTCTGTAATGGGAAAGACAGTGCTGGAGCCATCAATCTTGACGATTGGGCTGGCATTGGCAGTCCCTGCAGCAATTGCAATGCTTAGAAGAATTGCTACAGTAAGCGCTCTGAAGTTAAGTGAGTTCAACATTTATGCTCTCCAAATAATAAATAAGGTAATACAAATTGACGCAGTATACTATTCCAGAATTATTACAGGATTATGACAATTTTTTTCTGTGATGTAATCTACTGTGCACAGCTTGATTTTTAGGAATTTTTTAGTCATACGCAGCTTACATTAGCCTGTGAATATGATGGATGCAGTGGTTATAAAACTAACCCAAATATTGCATGAATTGCACACGCCCTCACTTGTCTCTTGATTCCACAAGGGATTTATCTCAGTCGGGTATATGAATAACTACACCGCTTCTTCGAAAAATCCCTTGTGAAACCAATATCATGCGTGATCATCGTGCGAATTCATGCAATATCCGGGCTAAATAGTGGAATGCTGGATGAATGTATTTTTTATGGACTGCTGGCAGTTTGCACAGCTTCAGCTATTCGCTCAGCCCAGTAGTTAACCTTATGTTTTGATTCGCCTTCAACCATCACACGGATAAGAGGTTCTGTACCCGATGCTCGAATAAGTACACGCCCTTTACTGTTCAGATCAGTCTCGGCTTCTTCCTGTATTGTTTTTATAGTTTTATGAGTACTAAAATTAAATGGCTTGGGAATTTTTACATTAATTAATCGTTGTGGGTAGAGTGAAACGCCATGCATAAATTCAGCCAGTGTTTTATGGGTATCACGTAATGCATATAGTACTTGCAGTGCTGAGATAATGCCGTCACCTGTCGTGTGTTTATCCATACAGATGATATGTCCGGAGCCTTCACCGCCCAGATGCCATCCTTTCTCATGCAGTAATTCCATAACATAACGATCACCAACATTGGTACGAAGAAATGGAATATTTAATTTCTTGAGATTGTTTTCTATGGCAAGATTAGTCATCAGAGTGCCGACCACTCCACCTACAAGTGCCTTCGTTTTCTGACGATGTTTGGCGATAATATAGATCAGCTGATCACCATCATACAAAGCACCTTTCATATCCACCATCATGACACGATCACCATCCCCGTCCAGTGCGATGCCCAAGTCAGCGTGATGTAACTTAACAGCCTTCTGTAAAGTCGAGCAATGTGTAGCTCCGCACTCATGGTTAATATTCAGGCCATCGGGTTGTACTCCGATAGTGATGACATCAGCACCTAATTCATGCATGACATGACCTGCTATGTGATATGCAGCGCCATGCGCACAATCAACCACTATCCGCAAGCCTCGTAGATCAAGATGGTAGGGAAAAGTACTTTTGCAGAACTCGATATAACGGCCTGTTGCATCTTTAAGACGTTGAACTTTGCCTAGTTTTGCTGAAGGCATGGTTTCAATCGGCGCATCTAACCAAGATTCTATACTATGCTCCATGTCATCAGGTAGCTTGCTCCCTTCAGCAGAAAAAAACTTGATACCATTATCTTCAAATGGATTATGTGAGGCTGAGATAACAATGCCAGCTTGTAGTCGCAGTGCGCGAATGAGGTAAGCAATGGCCGAAGTTGGCATGGGTCCAGATAGGAGTACATCCACGCCTGCTGCGCACAACCCTGCTTCCAATGCAGATTCCAGCATATAACCCGATACTCGGGTATCTTTGCCGATCAGTACAGTAGGTCGTTTTCCTTCCATGAGATGCCAATCGGAGGCAGCCAGGACTTTTCCTGCTGAATAACCCAGATGCATGATGAACTGGGGAGTAATAGGGTCTTTACCTACGCGCCCTCGTATACCATCAGTTCCAAAATATTTTTTAGTCATTTTGAGAAATTTTTAATCGTGATCGAAAAAAACAGGGATGCGATAAGCTTATTAACCCGGATATTTCATGAATTGCACACGCTCTCACTTGACTCTTGATTCCACAAGGAATNNAATCCCTTGTGAAACCAATATCCTGCGCGATCATCGTGCGAATTCATGAAATATCCGGGTTAAGCTGCTGGTTTTATACATCACAATTCTTCATTGCATTGTAAACAGCTAGCGCTTCTTTGCTTGCTCTGACATCATGCACACGTATAATTTTGGCACCTTTAACAACTGCTAGCAAGGCTGCAGCAATACTTTCATGAATCCGGTGGTCTACGCTATTTCCAGTGATGGCGCCAAGCATGGATTTACGTGATAAGCCCGCCAATACAGGAACTCCAAGCGTTGTAAATTTATCCAGTTGGTTTAGTAACTCAAGGTTATGCTGAAGTGTTTTGCCAAAACCAAAACCAGGATCGATAACTAGTCGATCTTGTGGGATGCCCACAGCTTTTGCTGCATTGATGCGTTGCTGCAAGAAATCTTTTACTTCAGAAATGATATTTTTGTATTGAGGATTTTTCTGCATATTTTGCGGTGCACCTTGCATATGCATCAAACAGATTTGCACATGATTATTTTGAGCAACAGTTTCCAGTGCTCCGTGGCTACACAGTGCATTGACATCATTAATCATGAAAGCACCTGCTGCTATTGCAAGCTTCATCACTTCAGGCTTGGAAGTGTCAATGGAAATAGGGATTTTAGTATCTACGAGAGCCTCCAATACTGGAATAACACGGTTTAACTCTTCATCAATACTGACCGATTGACTACCTGGGCGCGTTGATTCCCCACCGATGTCCAGTATATCGGCTCCTTCATCAATAAGATTCTTGGCACGTGCTATGGCTTGTTGAGTTGACTGATAGAGTCCGCCATCCGAAAAAGAATCAGGGGTTACATTGATAACACCCATAATAAGTGGGCGATTAGTTGAGAAAATGTGATTTTGCTGTAATAAAGGCACAATAAGATATAAGAACCTGTGGAAGTGAAAACGGGATACGATCATAAAATCGTATCCCGTTATTCAGGTTGTCAATGATTAATCAGTTTCTTTTGCTACTTCTTGTGAAGCTGTTTTTGATTCTTCTTCATCAGATTCCACTGATGGTGATTCACCACTTGTGGTCGAAGACATTGACTGTGGTGGTTTAGGTGGACGTGGTGGGCGACCTTCCATAATATCATTGATCTGGTCGCTATCAATCGTTTCCCATTCCAGCAAAGCCTGAGTCATGGCTTCAATTTTATCCTTATTTGCCTCAATGAGTTTGCGGGCAATTGCATACTGCTCGTCAACAATACGACGAACTTCTGCGTCAACTGTTTTCATGGTAGCTTCACTCATGTTTTTGTGAGTGGTCACTGAGCGCCCAAGAAAAACTTCGCCCTCATTTTCACCATACACCATTGGACCAAGCTTGTCAGACATTCCCCATTGGGTGACCATCTGCCGCGCTAGATCTGTCGCACGCTCAAAATCATTGGAGGCACCCGTTGTCATTTGTTTCATAAAGACTTCTTCGGCAATACGTCCACCAAACATTACTGAGATTCTTTGCAGTATTTCTTCACGTTCCATACTAAAGCGATCTTCTGTTGGCAGTTGCATGGTCACACCCAAAGCACGGCCTCGTGGAATAATGGTTACTTTATGTACGGGGTCAGTTTTTGGTAGCAATTGAGCTACAACAGCGTGCCCTGATTCATGATAGGCAGTATTCCGTCTTTCCTGTTCTGGCATAATGAGTGAACGTCGTTCTGCGCCCATGAAAATCTTATCCTTGGCACGTTCAAAATCTTCCATATCCACCAGATGCTTGTTACTACGTGCTGCAAATAGCGCCGCTTCATTGACCAGATTGGCAAGATCTGCACCTGACATACCCGGTGTGCCACGAGCCAGAATATCTGCTTTTACATCAGGTGAAAGAGGTACTTTGCGCATATGTACATGGAGAATCTGTTCACGCCCACGTATATCAGGAAGTGGTACGGTTACTTGCCGGTCAAAACGACCAGGCCGTAGCAAAGCGGGATCCAATACATCAGGACGGTTGGTTGCTGCAATCACAATGACGCCCATAGCACCTTCAAAACCATCCATTTCTACCAGCAACTGATTAAGCGTTTGTTCACGTTCATCGTTTCCACCACCCAGACCAGCACCACGTTGGCGGCCTACCGCATCAATCTCGTCAATAAAAATGATACAGGGTGCATGTTTCTTGGCTTGCTCAAACATGTCACGTACTCTGGACGCACCCACACCCACAAACATTTCAACAAAATCAGATCCAGAGATGCTAAAAAACGGCACTTGCGCTTCACCTGCAATGGCACGAGCAAGCAACGTCTTGCCCGTTCCTGGACTACCTACCATCAAAACGCCGCGTGGAATACGGCCACCCAGTTTCTGAAATTTAGTTGGTTCACGTAGGAATTCGACTAATTCTGAAACTTCTTCTTTTGCTTCTTCGCAACCTGCAACATCACCGAAAGTTACTGTGTTAGTAGATTTATCGAGCATACGTGCTTTACTTTTGCCAAATGAGAATGCACCCCCACCCTTACCTCCACCCCCTTGCATTTGACGCATAAAGAATATCCATACGCCAATCAACAGTAGCATTGGGAACCAGGAGACAAAAATACTCATCATCATGGACGGTTCTTCTTCTGGCCTCGCTTCAATAATAACCCCCGCTTTAAGTAGATCACTTACCATCCAAGGGTCGGATGGTGCGTAAGTTGTGAAACGTCTGCCATCTGACTTTGTGCCTTTAAGTGTTCGTCCTTCAATAACAACTTTGGCGATTCTGCCTTGATTCAATTCGGTAATGAATTGGGAGTATTCCATCGGCACTTGCGTCGGCTGACGTACGCTGAATTGATTAAATACTGTCATCAGCACAAGTGCAATCACTAGCCAAATGGCCATATTTTTAATTAGATTATTCAAAATAACTCCTTGGTTTGAACCTTAAAATCGTTGATTAGTCATTCTAACTCTCTTTTATAATATATAACAAAATGGTTCGTGTTATATACAATTTACTATAAAACTGAAATCTTGCTCACTCATTGCGATAATGGGAATCTCGTTTTATGATTAACGGATAAAATTATTTCTTTTTTCCAAGCCCTAATAAATATAATTCATTACTACGGTCACGTGAGGCTTTTGGCTTGAGTATCATCACCCTATTGAATCCAGTGCGCATTTCACGTAGAAACTGATCAGAATCACGACCTTGAAAAACTTTGACCAGAAAACTTCCGTCATAGTTCAGTTGTTCCATTGAGAATGCGAACGCCAGTTCAGCTAAATGCATACTTTTGGCTTGATCGCTGACTACGATACCACTTATATTAGGTGACATGTCTGAAATTACAAGATCCAGTTGACGCTCAGCTAAATGCTTGCTCAATTCAAGAACAGCACGTTCTTCTCTAAAATCATCCTGAATAAATTTTACACCCGGTAGTGGTAGCATATCCAGGATATCTAATGCAATAACTTTGCCTTTGACGCCTACTTTATGGCTGACAACTTGAGACCAACTACCGGGTGTGGCTCCTAAATCGACAACCGCCATGCCTGGTTTCAGTATGTGATAACGTTCAGCGATCTCAAGTAATTTATATGCAGCGCGCGAGCGATAGCCATCTTTCCTGGCCTGTTTGACAAAAAAATCATTGACATGCTCTTTCATCCAAGCTTTGCTGGTTTTAGCCTGTTTCATCAAGTAGAATAATATATTTCATGAGAATTTATGTTAATACTAACTGTTACACATCGGCGAGAACTTAAAGCACAGGCACATGCGCTTAATCCAGTAGTGATGATCGGAAAGACTGGATTGACAGCCAGTGTTATTGAAGAGTTGGGCAACTCGCAAAAAATACCACCCCCATTATCCACCCTTCGGTTTGAGAGTCACACCGTATTT
>CXWL01019062.1_pt2 | contig 11494 bp, 13 predicted proteins | sample 590931 | NCBI WGS metagenome assembly CXWL01 (sample SAMEA3498368, study PRJEB10139) | groundwater metagenome | biome: water well; material: biofilm material | place: Germany | collected 2015-04-27 | reverse complement strand
TGTCCTGTGGGTGACTGCAAACCCGTCCATTGTCGCGCCGGGGACGCGCCGCGGGCGTGAAAGTTGTCGCCAGGGCGTCTGCGGGCGGCCCGCGCCTCGGCTTTCGGGCCGAGGCTAGCCACGCCGCCGGGGTCACTCGAATCGTGGCGGCTGCTTGGCCAGAAAAGCGTCAATGCCGTGACCGGCATTGGGGTGATGCAGGTTGCGCACAAAGTGGGCGCGTTCAAGGGCGAGCTGCTCGGCCAGGCTGCGCTGGCTGGCTTCATTGACCAAGGTCTTGATGCTGGCCAGGGCATTGCCGGCGCCAGCATTGAGTTGCTCGGCCAGGGTCAAGGCGTCAGTCAAGGCCAAGGACGGTTCGCTCAGCCGGTTGACCACACCGAGCTCGGCCAGGCGCGGCGCACCAACGCGGTCACCGCACATCAACAACTCGGTCACCAACTGGCGTGGCAGTGCACGTGACAGGTTCCAACTCGCGCCGCCGTCTGGCGAGAGCGCCAGTTTGCTGTAGGCCATGGTGAACACCGCATCGCGGGCCGCCACGATCAGGTCACAGGCCAGCACCAGCGAAAAACCGGCTCCGGCGGCGGCGCCTTCCACCGCAGCGATCACCGGTTTGGGGAACGCCCGGATGGTTTCGACCCAACTGTGCAAGGCGTCCAGACTTTGCGTCTGTACCGACGGGTCCTGTTGACGATTGGCTCGCAGCCGCTGCAGGTTGCCACCGGCGCTGAACAGGTTGCCCTCGCCGGTGATGATCACCGAGCCGAGTTCGTGGCTGCTCTCCGCCAGGTTGAGCGCTTCGACACCTTCTACGTAGAGCTCCGGCCCCAGGGCGTTTCGATGTTGGGGGTTGCTGATGGTCAGCACTAGCGTGCGTCCGACGCGGTGGCGTTTGAGTTCCGCGCTCACCGGGCATCCTTGGTCGGGCTGCGGCTGGGCTTCATGGCGCCGGCGTCACATGGCCTCTTCCTGATGCAACAGGCTGAGGCCAATCGCCCCGCGTCGGCGCAGCCAGGGACTGGGACGGTAACGCGGGTCGCCATAAACGGTCTGCATGTTGAACAAGACTTCCAGCACATTGGTCGGACCGTAGTGGTTACCCATGGCCAGCGGACCCATGGGATAACCCAGGCCCAGGGTGACGGCGGTTTCCAGGTCAACCGGTGAGCAAATCGACTGTTGACACATATCACTGGCGATGTTGACGATGGTGGCAACCACCCGTTGCGTCACGAATCCGCCACTGTCGTGGATCACGCTGACGGCTTTTCCGTCGCGCGCCATCAGGGAGTGGGCCGCCAAGCGCATGTCCACGCGGGTGGCCGGGTTGGTGGCCAAGACGCGCCGTTTGGTTTCGCTGTCGGCTACCAGCATGTCGATGCCGACGGTGCGTGCCGGGTCGAGTCGATCCACCACCGCTACGGTAGTGACATCAAAGCCTAGCGGTGCCACTAGTGTCAGGGCTTCCGCCGAGGGCGTGGTGCCGGTTTCAATTCTTGCGCCGAGGTTCTTGAGCAGCAACAACAATTCGCCACGGCGCGCCGCGCGCGGTGACAGCCATACCGGGGGCATGCTGTCAACCGTTGGCACCGGGACGGGCGCCACCGCGTCGGCGACACCGTTGGTATAGCGGTAAAAGCCTTCGCCGGTTTTCTTGCCCAGCAGGCCACCGGCCAGCCGTTGCGCCGTGATCGGACTGGGGCGATAACGTGGCTCCTCATAATATTGGCGGTAAACCGATTCCATCACCGGGTGCGACACATCCAGCGCGGTCAGGTCCATCAGCTCAAAAGGACCCAGCTTGAAGCCAACCTGGTCCTTCAGAATCTGGTCAATGGTGGCGAAGTCGGCGACACCTTCGCTGGCAATACGCAGCGCCTCGGTGCCGTAGCCGCGCCCGGCATGGTTGACGACGAAACCAGGCGTGTCCTGGGCCATCACGGGGGTGTGGCCCATCTGCCTTGCAAAGCTGGCCAGGTCCTTGCAGACCGAGGGTGCGGTCTTTAGGCCCGCTATCACTTCGACCACTTTCATGAGGGGTACCGGGTTGAAGAAATGAAAACCCGCGAGTCGCTCTGGCCGCTTGAGCCGGGCGCCAATGGCGGTGACCGACAGAGACGAGGTGTTGGTGGCCAACACGGCGTCGGGCGGCACGATGTCTTCAAGTTGCGTAAACAAGTCGGTTTTCACCTCCAGCCGCTCGAGCACCGCTTCGACCACCAATTGGCAGCCCGACAGGGCCTGCAGTGAGTCGGCGCAAACCAGCCGTGCCTTGCTCAGCGCAACGTGCTCCGCTGTCATGCGGCCCTTCTCGCCCTGCTTGTCCCATAGCGCAAACACGCTCGTAAGTGCGTTGGCACAGGCCAGCGCCTGTACATCGAACAACAAAACTGTGCTGCCGGCCTGGGCCGCGATCTGGGCAATGCCGCGGCCCATCGCGCCGGCGCCAATCACACCAATGCGTGCAAATAGAGGTTCCATGGCGGGCATTATCCCTTGATATGTATCGTTACAAGCTGTGCGAAAATCGTCCGAAACAATGAAACCTTCGTCAACCATCACAAGAGCAGCGCTGGCGATCGGACTGCTGGCGCTCGCCTTTGCCAGCGGCGCGGCGACACTGGGACGCATGCACGGCGCGGCACTGATTGGGCGACCGCTCGACCTGAGCGTCCAGGTGCAGTTGAGTGATGGTGAAGACGCCGGATCACCCTGCCTAGAGGCCGACGTGTTCCACGCCGACAATCGGCAAGACCCTGGTCGAATTCGCGTCACGTTCCAGCCCGGTGCCCAGGCCCAAAGTGGCCTGGTGCGGATCGTCTCCGCGGCGCCGGTTGACGAACCCCTGGTGACCGTCTACCTGCGCGCCGGTTGCAGCCAGAAGAGCTCGCGCCGGTATGTATTGCTGGCCGACATCGTCAGTGACGTGCTGGCGGCGCCCGTCACCGCCACCGCGAGTCGAGCGACGCCCGCGGCGCCGGCGCGGGCTGCGGCTGCGGTGCTCGCGCCCGCCGGATCAGGCGCTGCGTTGACCCAGTCTGGCGCCGAGCCGGCAAGACACCCGTCCACGGCCCAGGCCCCTGCACGCGCCGTGCTCAGGGCGCCGCGCACCCAACAGCCATCGACCGGCGTGCGGGCGCGAATCGGCACGGCCCTGGGCAAGTCGCGCCTGAAGCTTGACATGCTCGACCTGACGCAGGAGCGGGACCCCACGCTGCGGGCTTCCCTGGAGTTGCTGTCGGTTCCAACCGACAGCGCCCCGCGCCGCGCGCAGGCGGCGGCGTTGTGGCGAGCACTGAACGCATCACCCGAGGACATCCTGCGCGACGCAGCGCGGGTGCAGGCGATGGACGCGGACATCGGTGCCCTGAAGGCCATCACAACCCGCAATCAGATCGGCCTCAAAGACCTCGGCGTGCGGCTGCGCCAAGCCGAATCCGAGCGTTATGCCAACTGGCTGGTCTATTTGTTGGGTGCTCTGTTGCTGCTCGGCAGCTTGGCATTGGGGTGGTTGTGGCGCCGCCGTGACTCGCCACGTGAAGTCTGGTGGCGCGGGTCCGAGTTGGGTGTGGCCGGGCCATCCTCTCGCCTGCCGGAAGCGCTCGATACTGCACGCCCAACCGAGATCTCGCCGCGCGTAGCCGTGGCACCCGCCCTCACGCAGGTCGACATCGACTTGGGCGTGCCCGCGCCGCGCCCTCAGTCACCCACCCCAGCACCCGCTACGGTGGCGTCGGCCAAAGGGGCAAGCCCGGTGGCGCGGCCGCCAGCACCGGTCAAGCGAGGCGTGGCACCGGGCTTCGGTCTCAGCACGGGGGGGCATCTTCGTGACGTGCATACCCAAGAGTTGGTCGACATCCGGCATCAGGCCGAGTTCTTCTTGTCCCTGGGCCAGGCGGATCAAGCGATCGAAATTTTGGAGCACCGACTTGAAGAGAGCGGCGAATCCAGCCCGCTCGTATTCTTGGACCTGCTGAGCATTTTTCATGGCTTGGGCCGCAAGTCCGACTACGACCTTCTGCGCAGCGATTTCAATCGCTTGTTTACCGGCCGCATGCCGATGTTCGCCGCGTACACCGATCAAGGGCAGGCGCTGGACGCCTACCCTGATGTGGTGCAACGAATCGGGGCCTTGTGGCCGTCGGCAAGGGTATTGGAGTTCATGGAAGACTGCATCTTCCGCAATCCGGGTGATGAATCGGGCCCCACGTTCGACATGGCGGCCTACGACGAGCTGCTGCTCTTGCATGGTGTGGCGAAGCGGCTGGTTCGGGTGCCGACGGATGGCGTCGAGAGCAAATCGGCCGGACTGATGCGCTCCCCATTCAAGACCAACACGGTGCCGGTGCCGGTGGAAGCGTCTCGCCGTGGCTTGCCGATGCCGGCCGCGGACCCCCATGTGCCGGCCCTGCTGCCGCGCCCGGGGGAGCGCCCTGTGGGTGACGACGACAGCATGATGCACTTCAATTTGCCCGATCCACGCTAGACGATGCTTCGATGACGATGTCGCGTGCAAACAGCTCGCTGGCGGTCTTGGCCACCTGCAGGGTGTCGTAGTAGGCATAGGCGCCCACGCCGACCGCCCCCAGCAGGGGTACGAAGCGTGACGCCCCCTTGGTAAGGGTGCCATGGGCGACCTTCACCCCCAGGCGCTGCGCCAAGGCCTGCAGCGCACTGACACTGGCGCGGCGAACCAACACGCGCTCGCCGGTGCGCACCACCACGTCGCGAAAGAGCTGCGCCGACACGTGTTTGAACAGACAGTAGAGCATTTGCTCTCGGTTCAGGGTGGCGGTCTTACCGTACACGCCGGCGATGTCGGACACCATTTGGGACTGCAACTTCCAAACGCCAATCAATTCCGGGAGAATCGTCAACCAGCCCAGTACACCGGGTGGCAGCGCCAAGGAGCCTGCCAGCAGACTGGCCTGTCGCGCCGCCGTGCGGCCCAGGCGGTGGACGTGCGCTTGCGGATGGGCAGCCTGTGGCTCGCCGGACGCGGGTACCTGCAACACCAAGTCAAAAATGGTGTCGGCAAGCTTGCTGCCAACCTGACTGGGAAGCGCCATGTTGATCGATCAGGCGATGTCGATGCTGTGAATCGAGAACGACCCCGAGCGGCGGTCGGCAAAGAACTGTTGCAGCGTTTCCTTGACAGTGCGAAATGCGATCTCGTCCCAGGGAATCTCGTGTTCCGCAAACAGCCTGGCCTCGACGGTTTCATAGCCAGGCTTGAACTGTTCGCTGGTCAGGCGCGCGCGATAGAAGAGGTGCACCTGCCCGACACGGACCACATTGAGAATCGAGAACAGCCCCTGCAGTTCAAATTGGGCACCGGCTTCCTCATCGGTCTCGCGGGCAGCGCCCTGCGCCGTGGTTTCGCCCAGCTCCATGAAACCGGCAGGCAACGTCCACTTGCCCTTGCGAGGTTCGATATTGCGCAGGCACAGCAAGACTTTGTCGTCCCACGACGGGATGGTGCCCACCACGTTGAGCGGGTTCTCGTAATGAATCGTGCCGCACGCTGCGCATACCGCGCGGTCCTTGGTGTCGCCGTCATCGGGTACACGGTAGACCACCGCCGTGCCACAGTTCCGGCAATGTTTGATTGGGCTTCTCAGCATTGGCTTACACCACCCGTACACCCAAGGGCACCAGCCCCGCCACGCTGGCCCGTAGCGTGTCGCCCGGCACGACCGCAGCCACGCCCTCGGGCGTGCCGGTGTAGATCAGGTCACCGGCGCGCAACTCCCAGGCAGCGGACAGGTGTTCGATGATTTCCGGGACGCTCCAGATCAGCTTGCCGGTGTTGCTGCGCTGGCGCACCGTGCCGTTAACGTCCAGCACAATCTCGGCCCGTGTGGCGCCCTGCGCCAGTGCGGCGGGGGTGATCGGACCGATCGGTGCCGAATTGTCAAACGCCTTGCCAATACTCCACGGGCGGCCTTGTTTCTTCATGTCGTTCTGCAAGTCGCGCCGGGTCATGTCCAGGCCCACCGCAAACCCAAAGATGTGGCGCTCAGCATCTTTGGCGGCAATATTCTTGCCGCCCACGCCAATCGCCACCACCAGTTCGACCTCATGGTGCAGATTGTTGGTCAGGCTGGGGTAGGGCATGGGGGCGGTTTCGCCATCCGCCACCGTCAACAGCGCATTGGCCGGCTTGAGAAAAAAGAACGGCGCTTCTCGGCCGCTGAAGCCCATCTCCTTGGCGTGCTCCTCGTAGTTGCGGCCCACGCAATAGATGCGTTGCACCGGAAAGCGCGCCGTCGTGCCGACGACGGGCACCGACACGGCGGCGGCGGGGGGAAAAACGAAGTGGATCGAATCGGTCATGTCAGTGTATTCAGGGGATGCGTCGTGCGGGCGGCGTCTCAGGCCGACTTGACCACCAGTTCGAAATGTTCCACCACGGGCGGGGCGGCGAAGAAAGGCCCGACCAAGGCGCGCCATTCGGCAAACAGCGATCCTTGGCGAAACCCGACCGTGTGGTCCTCCAGCTTAGACCAGAATATTTGCAGAACGTAGCGCTCGGGGCTTTCAATGCCCCGGTTGACCTTGTAACCCTGAAAGCCCTTGGCCCGGCTGATCACGGTGCTTGCGCCTTGCTGAATGGCCGCCTCAAACGCAGCGTTTTGACCTGGGTGGATACGAATGTCGGCAAGTTCAAGAATCATGGGTGCTCCAGTTTGGGGGGGCATGCGGTCTGGCAGGTGTCATTATCAGGCGATCATTGTTGTCGCGTGGGCACCGAGGTGTTGAAAAAGCCGTGCCTGGAGCGGCCGAGGCGCCCTAGAATGGACTGGCTGGGGGCGCAGGCTGGTCGGCCACGCCGCTTTGCCCCATGCGAGGAGAGTTGCCATGTCCGAGCCCGCTATCCCCGATGAGCGACGTCAACACCATGGCGTACGCGCTATTTTCCCAGCCGCCTGCGAGGCCTTGCGGCCGTTCTTTGAAGAGGCCACGCGCTGGGGAGGCCAGTCGCATGAACACCTGGCCTACCGAACACTCAAGGAACAGTTTCCCGAACTGGGCGCGCAGGAGTCCTACATTGTGGTGACCACGGCCAAGCGGCTGTTTGCAGCCGGAAAATTCCCTCCCGCGTCCTGAGCGCGGCGATCACGGGTACATCGCAACCTCAGATCACAACCGGAGTGCAGCCATGTTCGAATCCGCCGAAATTGGTCACAAGATTGGCAAAGCCGCTTACCGCGAGGCCGTGCCGCTGTTGCGTGCGGCGCTGCTTGAAGCGCAGGTCGATTTGCACGAGAACCGCAAGATTCCGGTGGTTGTGCTCATCAGCGGCCAGGATGGTGCGGGCAAGGGTGAAACCATCAACGTGCTGTACGAGTGGATGGACCCGCGGTTTCTGTCGACACTGGCGTTTTCGGAGCCGAGTGATGAAGAGCGTGAGCGCCCGCCAATGTGGCGCTACTGGCGGTCTTTGCCACCCAAAGGCCGGGTCGGCATCTTTGCGGGCTCCTGGTATTCGGATCCGATCCGCGAGCGAATTCAGGACGACATCTCGCTCAAGGAGCTCGATGCCCGCGCCGACCAGATCAACCGCTTTGAGGCGATGTTGGTCAACGAAGGCGCGCTGGTCTTGAAGTTCTGGTTTCACTTGACCAAAGAAGGCCAACGCAAGCGACTCAAAGCGCTGGAGAGCGACCCGAAAACCGCCTGGCGCGTCACCAAATGGAACTGGGACCGGCTCAAGACCTATGACCAGTTGCAGGACGTGGCCGGGCATTTCTTGCGCATGACCAACACCCCATGGGCGCCATGGGTGGTGGTGGAGGGCACCGATGACCGTTATCGCTCCTTGACCGTGGGCAAGATTCTGTTGGATGCCTTGCAGAAAAAGCTGGCCAGCACCGTCAAACAAGAGTCACCGGTAGCGCCGATGGTGCGGGTGGACACCGATGGCCGCAACGTTTTGTCCGAGTTGGACCTCTCGCTCAAGCTCGCCGACAAGCCGTACGAGAGCCAGTTGGCCAAGTGGCAGGGGCGCTTGGCGGAATTGGCGCGAGATCCGCGTTTCAAGGCGCGTGCACTGGTGTGTGCCTTCGAGGGTGCGGACGCGGCCGGCAAGGGTGGCGCCATCCGGCGCATCGGCGCGGCGCTGGATGCGCGGCAATACCAGGTGGTCCCGGTGGCGGCGCCGAGCGAGGAAGAGCGCGCGCAGCCCTATCTGTGGCGCTTTTGGCGGCACCTGCCGCGCCAGGGGCAAGCGGTCATTTTCGACCGCACCTGGTACGGCCGTGTGCTGGTGGAACGGGTCGAGGGTTATTGCGCCGAAAACGACTGGCTGCGTGCCTACACCGAGATCAACGATTTCGAACACGAGTTGGCCGACTCGGGTGTGATCGTGGTCAAGTTCTGGTTGCAAATTAGTCAAGAGGAGCAACTCAAGCGCTTCAAGGCGCGCGAGAAGGTGGCCTTCAAGCGCTTCAAGATTACCCAGGAAGACTGGCGCAACCGCGAGAAGTGGGCCGCCTATCAGCAAGCCATCTGCGACATGGTGGAACGCACCAGCACCGGCAACGCCCCATGGACCGTGGTCGAGGCCAATGACAAGAACCATGCCCGCGTGAAGATCTTGCGGGCCTTGTGCGAGCGGCTCGACGCGGAGCTTGCGGTTGGCCACCCGCGCGCGAGTGGACCTGGCGGCAAGAAGCCGGGCAAGCGGAACAAGAAGCAAGCCTAGACAAGGTGCGCAATGCGTGTTGGCGCGGCTAAGATCGCGCCATGTTCAAACAACTGCTTCGCAAGATCGTGCTGGCGCCTGTGGTGCTGGTGCTCTTGTTCGAGGAGTGGGGCTGGGCGCCGCTGGCGGCGCTGTTTTCCAAGCTGGCTCGCCTGCCCCTGTGGGCTTGGCTGGAGCGCAAGATCGCCGCGCTGCCACCGTACGCCGCGTTGTTGGTGTTTGCCGTGCCGATGTTGGCGCTGTTGCCGGTCAAGTTGCTGGCCCTCTTTCTGTTTGGCCATGGCAAGACCAAGCTGGGCCTGACCTTGCTGATCGGCGCCAAGTTGCTCGGAACGGCCGTGATGGCGCGGCTGTTTCAACTGACCCAGCCAGCGCTGATGCAGTTGGCCTGGTTTGCCCGCTGGTACCCACGCTGGAAGGGCTGGAAGGATGTACTGATCGAGCAGGTCCACCAGTCCGCGCCGTGGCGGGCGGCGCGGACCTTCAAGGCAGAGACCAAGGCGCGCGCCAAGGCCTGGTGGCTTCAGCTCAAGTCATGAGCATTGACAGCCTGCGGCCGGACTGGCCCGCTCCGCCTGCGGTGCGCGTGTTGTGCACCACCCGCCGGGGCGGGCAGTCGTTGCCGCCCTATGACGGCCTGAACCTGGGCGACCACGTGGGTGACGACCCGCTTGCGGTGGCGGCCAACCGGGCCGCGTTGCGGCAAGCCATGCCTGCGCGGCCGGTATTTCTGGCGCAGTTGCACGGTAGCGAGGTCATTCATCTCACGGATCAGACTCCCGATGGCCTGGCCTTTGACGCCTGCTACGCCACCCAAAGCGCTGTGGCCTGCACCATCATGACGGCTGACTGCCTGCCGGTGTTGATGTGCAACCGGCAAGGCTCCTGGGTGGCTGCTGCCCATGCGGGTTGGCGCGGGCTGCTCGGGCAGGGCGGCTTGGGAGTGTTGGAGGTCTTGCTACAGCGCGTGTTGGTGTTACCGGTATCGGGCGGTGGCGTGGGTGAGGCATCCGACGTCTTGATCTGGCTCGGACCGTGCATTGGTCCGCGGGTCTTTGAAGTGGGGCCCGAGGTTCGGGCCGCCTTTGTTGCCGACTCTCCCGAGTCGGCGGATTGCTTTGTGGCAAGGGGCGGCGACAAATGGTTGGCTGATCTGGCCGGATTGGCCCGCCAGCGTCTGGCCCGCCTGGGGATTGCCCAGGTGTTCGGCAATGACAGCAGTGCGCCGTGGTGCACCGCCGGTAACCCAGGCATGTATTTTTCACATCGGCGCGACCGGGTTAGTGGACGCATGGCGGCGTGTGTGTGGATTGATGGCAAGTCCGAATCTGTACGAAATGGGAGAGCATGATGAAACGATTCTCGAAAATGTTGATGTGGGTCGCACTCTTGCTCGTGGCCGCTTACTGGCTACACGACACCCTGCGCGCCATGGGCATGTTCCGCACGGTAGTGGAACACTCCGCCGGAGCGACTCGTCGCTTGCAGGTGCCGGGTCTGGTGGGGGTGGAAGACATCACGATTGACCCGGTCACGGGCGTGGCCTATCTCAGTGCCACTGATCGTCGCGCGCAGATGACCGGCAAGCCGCCAGCGGGTGCGATCTTTCGTTACGACCTGCGTGACCCGAATGCCGTGCCGCAACGTATCTCCAAGGAAGCCGACAGCTTTGCGCCGCACGGTTTGTCACTGTGGCGCAGCCCGGCCGGCGAGCTGGAACTGTACGTAATCGACCACGGTGAAGGCCGGCACCGGGTGCGGCGTTACCGCGTGGGCGAGCAGGCGCTGGAGCCGGTGCAAGTCTATGACGGCCCCTTGCTGGTGTCACCCAACGATCTGGCGGTCGTCGGGCCGGGGCGCTTCTACGTGACCAACGACCACTTTTTCGTGGCCCAGCCCTGGCGCACGCTGGAAGACTATTTGCGCTTGCCGATCGCTCAGTTGGTTTATGTCGATCAGGGTCAGGCGCGCGTGGCGCAGGGTGGGTTTGCCTACGCCAATGGCGTTGCGTGGCATGCCGGTCGTCAGGAGTTGTTCGTGGCCGCGCTGGGCAGCAACCAGGTGCGGGTCTACCGTGTCGGCGCGGACGGCAGCTTGACCGAACGCGCGCGGTTTGACGCCGATTCGGCGGTCGACAACATCGAGGTCGGCACCGACGGCGCACTGTGGATCGGCGCCCATCCCAAACCCTTGCAGTTCGTTGGCCACGCCAAGGACGCGGCCAAGTTGTCGCCGTCGCAGGTGTTGCGCATGGACCCGCAAAACGGGGCCGTCAGCACGGTGTACCAGAATTTGGGTCAGGAGATTTCGGCCAGCAGTGTCGGCGCCCAGTGGCAAGACCGGCTCTTGATTGGTAGCGTGTTTGACCCCGTTGTGATCGATGTCCGCCTCGGCGTCAAAGCGGCGGTGCCCGTCCCTGCGCGGCCTGTTTCGCCTTGATTCGGCGCCGGCGCGCCGGGGTGCCCATGATGTAGACCACCACCGTCACCGGCAACACGCCATACAGCAAGAAGGTGATGCCGGCGCCTAGCAGGGTACCGTTGCTGTGGTTAGCCTCGGCCACCGCCATCATGAGCGCGACGTAAACCCAAGCAAGGGGCACAATGTACATAGGCAAGCAAGTTAGTGGGGTTGATTGGGGTGTGTCAGACTTTAGAAGGTCTTGGCCTGCGATACTCGGGTTTCTACCAACGCGCCATCATAAGGGGACAACCGCGTGAGTCAAAACACACCGGAGTACTGGGCGCAGGCTGCCCAACAGTTTCACGATACCTTTGGCCAAGG
>CXWL01045289.1_pt1 | contig 11495 bp, 10 predicted proteins | sample 590931 | NCBI WGS metagenome assembly CXWL01 (sample SAMEA3498368, study PRJEB10139) | groundwater metagenome | biome: water well; material: biofilm material | place: Germany | collected 2015-04-27 | reverse complement strand
CTTACGGCGTTGCCGTCCGGGCCGCGGTGGCTGAGGGCCGCGGTCATGCGTTCAATTCGCCCCCTGTCTTCGCCCATGAATCCTGCGATGCCACACATGACGGGAGCGGGGAGAGAATAAAGAGAATCGGTTGATTATTTTGCCGCTGTTTCCCAATCTATTTTATAGAGATTTCCGCTTTTGCGCTCAATTTCCGTCACTTTCTTCAGGCTCGTCCCGAAGGCGCCGTAGAGTTCTTTGTAGAGAAGTTCAGGTCGGTTTTCGAGCGGAGACAATACAAGGTAGGACACATTGCGTTCTTTCAAATAATTTTTAAGCAGTTGCCCGGTCGGATCTTTTTTGACCAGCGCGGGTACGTTGGGATCGATGTTCCCTGCGATGTCTTGGACCGGCAGTCCCGTGAAGAGTGCGATGCGCCCGTGATCACGCACACCGATGATCGTGTCGGCCGGCAAATGGTCGCGCATCCAATAGATCGGCTCCAGCCCCTCTATGATTTGCGCTTCAGTCGGCTGTCCGATGAAACTCATATTCTTGTCCCACGGCATATGGTTCGTCAGGTTGTAGAAGGCATACTGGGAGGAAATGATGAGAGCGGAAACGGAGAGAGTCAGGCCGATCGTTTTCATGTTTCCCCAAGGGATAGAGACGAACATCCACGCGATCAGGACACAGAAGAGATGCACGGCGGGATTGATGTATCGCAGTCCGTGGAAGTCCGGGAAGTACCATTGGTAGGCAATGAGCATGCCGAAAAATATTCCGGTGTAGACAAATGTGAGCGTTGCAAACGTGCGAGATTCGTAGCGACTGAGACCGAAGAAAAGTGCGATGATACACAATGCCGCCGATCCCGCGGCGATGGTGATCAGATTTTCCAATTGGAACATGTTCCATACGACGATTTTTATATACGGTACGAGTGCGAAGTGATCGAAGGCGAAGTGATGAAGATTCAGCGCGATGTCTCTGCGCCCCACTTGGTTTGCGGGAAACGGAGACCCTGTGCGCAACATCTGCCACACGGTGAGGATGGCAAAACCGACTGCGGCCAGCAGGATGATTCCCGATAAGATCGACACGTCCTCTTTCTTTTTTGATTTCCAAGTTTTCCAGAGCTGGACGAGTACCAGTGTGGCTGCGATGAAAATGCCGTCGCCGCGTACCATGATGCTGAGACCTGCGAACATGCCCGGGATCGCGCCGCGAACGAATGCCGGCCATCGATCATTGATGCCGACGCCCAGGAACGTCGCGACCGTGGTGATGAGGAAGAGCGTGAAGAGTGCGGTGTCCATGCCGTTCATTGCTTCAAAGAACGCATTGCCTGTGAAGGTTGCAAGCAGGAAAGCGATCCATGCGGCAGTGCGACTCTTGGTAATGTGCTCGGCAGTTGCAAAGACGACCAGCGTTGCGAGCGTGGCGCAAAAAGAAGAGAGAACGAAAGACATTTTGATCGCCAGGATTTTTGAGAAAATCAGAAAGTTGATCGATATCAAATATGTCCACAAAAACGGCGAACCCGTCGTGGCATGTACGAAGTCGTAACTGAATCCGTGTCCGATGGCGATGTTGAATGCGACCGCCATTTCTATAAACGCGTCGTCAATGATCCATGTGGTCAGAGCCAGTCCTTCGATCGACGTCAGCAGAAGAAAGAGCGCTTTGGCGGCGAGCGCAAAAGCGGCGACCAGGAGGACATATCGCATATTCCAGAGAGAAACGCGCAAGTGATTCATGTCTGAAGTGTACCGTTGCATCGGGGATGAATCAAAAGAAGGATTCGCCCGAAGGTGTTTCCCCCGTAGCTTTACCGCAGTCTGCGTCGTATACTCGCGGTATGGGTGAATGGTCCAATTTTCGGCAAATGTTCACGCTTCTCAGGAATGCCGGCATGAAGCCCGCGTATTTCATTTTCCCCGGACTACTTTCCGCCACTGCCGCTGTCTTTGAAGGTATGAGTGTCGTGCTCCTGGTGCCGATCGTCCAAGGTCTTTTCAATCGTGATTTCAGTTTTATCCGTCAGAATGAATATGCGGCGGGAGTGTTGGCGTACTTGCCAGAGTCGTGGACTGCGACGGATCATGCGGTCTTCGTTCTGATTTTCACATCATTCGTCATCGCCGTGGTTTTGAAGAATGTTCTTCGGTACTGCTCCATGTTGAGCATGTGTTTTCTTGCCTATCGAACCGCACACCATCTCCGAAAACAAATTTTCTCCCGCTACCTCACTTTCGGGAAATTTTTCTTCGATCAATCCACTCTCGGTCACCACAATACGGTGCTGACCACTTTCACGGAGCTTGCGATGAATCCTCTCATCGGATTGGATCGCTACCTCAGTCAAATTTTCTCGGTCGTCACGTATTTCGTCATCATGTGCACGTTGTCTTTGCAACTGACGGTTTTCTCCATTCCGCTTTTTCTCGTTCTCCATTTCACCGTCTCTCTTGTTATCAAAAAAATTCGTTCCATCTCTGCGCAGATCGCAGCCGCATCGAAGTCGCTCCAGAAGAAGTCCGTGGAAACGCTCAGCATGATTCCCGTGGTGTTGGCGCATAACGCGCAGTCGTTGGAGCAGAATAAATACAAGAAGCTCAGTGACGAACTTTCCGCCACGTGGTTTAAAAACAGTATCTTCTTCAATATGGTGAATCCCATCAATGAACTGGAAACGCTGGTCGCCATGGTCGCGCTGTTCAGCGTCATACTGTTTGTCATTCCGGATACGACTCTTACGCCTTCCTCGATGATCGTATATTTTTACTTGGTGATGAATTCCGCCGTAAAATTTGCCACGCTTACGGGATTTCGTTCACAGATCGCCAGTGCGTCCGGCCCCGTTACGGAAATTCTGAAAGTTTTCAATAATCAGGAAAAGTTCACCGTCCCGGGTGGGAAGATTACATTNNACATTCGCTGGCCTGAAGACAGCCATCGACTTTCGTCATTTCCATTTCTCCTATCCCGGCAGTCGCACCGTGCTGGAGGATATTTCCTTCTCCGTTGAAAAAACCAAGATGACGGCGATCGTGGGTCCGACGGGCTCAGGAAAGACGACACTTATGAGCGTTCTCATGCGTTTTTATGATTGTGAACCGGGAATGCTCTACGTCGACGGCATGGATATTCGCGAGTACACACTCGAATCCCTGCGCTCTCGTATGGCGCTCGTGAGCCAAGACACGCTCCTTTTCAACGATACGATCGGAAATAACATTGCCTACGGCTTGAAGGATGTGACGAAGAAGCAAATCCAGACCGCAGTGGAAGAGGCGTCACTTGCTGACTTCGTCGCAAAACTTCCACAGGGGCTCGATACCATCGTCGGTGATCGCGGAGTGCAACTGTCCGGCGGAGAGAAGCAGCGTGTGTCCATCGCCCGTGCACTTTTGAAAGGTGCGGACATTCTGATCCTAGACGAAGCGACCAGCTCTCTCGATAGCCGCACAGAGGCACTTATTCAAACCGCCATTGATCGCGTGACGAAGGGGAAGACATCTATCGTGATCGCACATCGTCTATCAACCATCAAGAATGCCGATACGATCGTCGTGATCGAACATGGCAAGTGCGTGGAGCAGGGCGCGTTGGAGGAATTGCTCGCGAAGAAAGGAGTGTTTCACTCGTATTGGGAGGCGCAGAAGTTTTCTTGAACGCGTACGATCATGACTTCTTTTATATCGATGACCGGCACTTCGAAACCTTTAAAAATTCTCTACGTCGCTCTCAAATACGACTACGGCATTCCCGAACAGGGCTTTGGCAATGAACATTTCAATTTTCACGACTCGCTCGTGCGGATGGGGTGCGAGGTGTTGTACTTTGATTTTGCGACGCTGCTTCGTGAGCATGGACGAGTGGCTATGAATCGGAAATTGCGAGAAACGGTGGACAGTGAAAAGCCGGATATCCTTTTTTGCAGTTTATATAAGAATGAAATAGATAAAGCAGTCATGCGGGCAATTACAGAGGAAACGGATACCGTGACGCTCAATTGGTTCTGCGACGACACATTTCGCTTTCCTGGATTTTCCAGCAGGTGGGTGACGTGTTTCGATTGGATTTTCACCGTTGATGAGTTTTGCGTGCCGAAGTACAAGCGTTTGGGGGCTGCGCATGCGGAGTATGTGCGCTGGGCGTGCAATCCCTTTTTGTATCACAGGAGCAGCTTGCCGCCTTTGTACGATGTGACGTTCGTCGGTCAGCCGCATGGCAGCAGACGTGAAGCGGTTAGTGCTTTGCGGGCGGCGGGCATTACGGTGGAGACGTGGGGGCGGGGATGGGATCACGGAAGGCTTTCTCAGGCGGAGATGATCGAGACGTTCGGGCGCAGTCGCATCAACTTGAATTTTTCCAATGCGTCGACCAGGCCTGGATGGAAAGGGCGTCTGGGTTTGAAGCTGCCGAAGCAGATCAAAGGCAGACTGCTCGAAGTGCCGGCGTGCGGCGGATTTCTCCTCACCGGAGACGCACCGGCGCTACCCGAGTACTACGAACCGGGACGCGACGTAGGAGTCTTCACATCCACTGCGGATTTGGTTGCGAAAGTGCGGTACTACTTATCACATGAAGAGGAGCGTGTGGCGATTGCTAAGAGCGGGTATGAACGGACCATGCGCGAGCATACGTATGTGCATCGCTTTTCGGAGATGTTCCGAAAGATGGGGTTTGAAACGGCGAATCCTGCCGATGTGCTGGCGGGAAAGGTTCTTGCGGGCACATCAAAGGACGTCATATTCACGGTCGAAAATCCGCTCGTGAGCGTCGTCATGGCCGTCTATAACGGTGAGAAATATGTGCGGCAGACGATCGACAGTATTCTTGCGCAGCATTTTACGGATTTCGAATTCGTGATCGTCGATGACGGTTCCACGGACAGCACACTGAAGATTTTGGATGAATATGTGGCGAAGGATGCGCGGATCAAGCTGCACAAGCTCTCTCATGCGGGCAAAGTGACGGCGTTCAATACCGGCTTCAAGGCTGCAAAGGGCGAATTTATTGCATGGACGGGCGCGGACGATATCAGCTTGCCGAACCGCCTGACGCAGCAGGTCGATTTCCTGCAGCAACATCCGGAGATCGGGTGCGTCGGGAGTTGGGTGGATCTCATCGATGCCGACGGCGTGCAGTATTCGTCGCTTAAGCATCCATCATCACCTGCGGTCATTTCCTGGTCGTTGTGTCTGCGCAGTCCCGTTGCCGCGCCGGTCGCGATGTTCAGAAAGTCGCTTGTGGAAGAGCTCGGCGGATGCAGAGAAGTCGCATCGGAGGATTATGANNGTATCGTGTCTGGCGCGGGAATTTTTCATCGATGCACGGGGCGGAGGAAGAGGCGACGGCGCGAGAGGTGATAGCAAAGCGCGCGGAATTTTTGCTTGGAGAAAAGATTTCGAATGACGATGCTTGCGCGTTGCGACTGCCTGTCGAAGGCAATCAGATATTGTCGCTCGTTCAAGTGAAGAGGGCGGCAAGGTTGTATCGACGGCTTCACAGAGCTTTCGTTCATACGCGAAAGATGTCCTTTCGCGACGCACAACATATTCGTGACATGGTCTCTGAGTATGAGATTTTACTCGCGACGCACGCGAAGAAGCACTCGGCGGTAAGTGCGATGATGCTGAAGTTGCATGCGGTCATCGCAAATCCGCTGTTTCTGCTTCATGTGTTGAGGCAGAGGAGGAGGCAATAAGTGTCGCCCTTCGTCGGAGCCTGTCCTGAGCCGTGCCGAAGGGCTCAGGGTGACACTCCCCTTACTTCTTCCCGACGAACGCCAAAAACTCATCGTAGTCCCGCAGGTAATCATTCTCGTCATACACGCCGTCTGCGATAATCAGGAGAATCGTATCGGGTTGAAAATCCTTGAGCGTGCGCCAGACCGGTCCGGGGAGCAGGATCGCTTTCGTCGGACTGTCGAGGACTTCGCTTGCGGTATGCGTGCCGTCGGTCACTTCCACCATGCAGCCGCCTTTGATTGCCACGACGATTTCTTGCACCGTTTTATGCGCGTGCTTCCCCCGCACTGCTGTTTGATCCACATCCGTCACGACCAAGACTTTCTTGATGGGGAAGGGGAGGCCCTCTCCTTCCTGGAACATCGTCAATGTGCCGTCGGCTCCGCCTTTGCGATCGAATGTCAGGACTTCGTAGAGATTATGCGGCATGGTGCGTGCGGTAGAGGGCGACGTACTCCGGAATATATTGCTTCACGGTCATCTCCGGCTTCCATCCAAGCTGTCTCAGCTTCGTGCAATCAATGGCATAGCGCCCGTCCTGCCCTTGGCGGTTCGGGATGCGCTCGACCCAGTCGTTCCAATTCTCCCCCGGCTTCATCACCTCTACGATCATCTCTACCACATCCATCACGCTGTGTTCTTCGTTCGCGGAGATGTTATAAATCTCGTTCTGCGCCCCGCGTTCCATGATCTCTAGGATCGCTCTCACGTTATCTTCCGCGTAGAGCCACTCGCGGACGTAGGATCCGTCGCCGTGCACTGTCATTTTCTTGTCGTTCGCCAGATGCGCGACGGTCTTCGCGAAGAGTTTCTCCGGATACTGTCCGTAGCCGTAGTTGTTGCAGCTGCGGCAGATTTGATACTTGATGTCGTAGGTTTTCGCCCAGGCCAAGATGAGCTGATCAGCAGCCGCTTTTGTGGCGGAGTAGGGGCTCGAGGGATTCAGTCTGTCGTTCTCCGTCGCCGATCCTTCCATCATGCTTCCGTACACTTCGTCGGTGGAAATATGGACGAACATCGGGCGGTCCGTCACGTCTTTCGCACGGATGATTTCAAGGAGGTTATAGACGCCTCGCGTGTTGCTTTCGAAGAAGACCTGGTTTGCCACAATGGAATTATCCACGTGGCTTTCGGCCGCGAAGTTCACGATGGTGTCGACGTTCGGTGGTAGGTGCGTGATGGTGCAGATATCAGCCTCGATGAATTCGTACTGTGGATGTCTGTCGAATGTCAGATCCGTGCGTGCGGCGTACGTTTTCTTATCCATATTAATGACGCGATACCCTTTCGCCAGCGCGAGTTCGACGAAATACGAGCCGATGAAGCCAAGGCCGCCGGTTACCAGAATTGTTCGCATAGGGACGCAGTGTAGAAGAAAAACGCCTGCCCTTCCAGCGGCTGGAAACGGGCGTTTTCCCTCTTCGATGCCATTGTGCGACTCGTCCTTCCTTGCGACAATGTCGTGCATTCATTATCGTGCATGAACGTATGATCCGTGCCATTTCCCACTGTAGAATCTGCAAAAATCCTCATCTCGTGAGCGTGCTCGATTTGGGTCTGCAGGCTATGACGGGCATTTTCCCGCGACGTCCGACGGACGAAGTGGCCATGCAGCCGCTTGAGCTCGTGAAGTGCAATGGCCCCGATGCGTGCGGATTGGTGCAGCTCAAGCACAGCGGAGATTTGGAGATCATGTACGGCGAGGATTACGGATATCGTTCCGGATTGAATCGTTGGATGGTGGAGCATTTGGAAGGCATCGCGGATGCCGTCAAAGCGCATGGTGTTTTGAAAAAGGACGATCTGATCTTGGACATCGGCAGCAACGACGCGACGCTTCTCACATTCTTCCATGGACAGGGGTATCGACTGGTCGGCATGGACCCGAGCGGCGTGCACTTCACGCAGTTCTACAAAGACACGATGCAGCTGGTGCCGCACTTTTTCACGGGCGCTCAGTTCAAGAAAGAATTCAATGATACGAAGGCGACGGTCGTCACCTCTATCGCGATGTTCTACGACCTCGAAGATCCGCAGGCGTTTGTGAATGACATCGCATCGATTCTCTCCGACAACGGTGTGTGGCTGTTTGAGCAGAGCTATTTGCCCTCCATGCTGAAGGCCAACGCGTACGACACGGTGTGCCACGAGCACCTCGAGTACTACGCCATGCGCCAGATCGAGTGGTTGCTCGAACGGGCAGGGATGACGGTCTTGGATGTCAGCTTGAACGGCGCGAACGGCGGAAGTTTCCGCGTGACGGCTGTGAAGCACGGACATCCGCTACTTGCTCGAAAGTCGTCTGCGGCCGAAGAATTGCGCAATCGCGAAGAGGCGGAGGGCATCAATGAGTTGCGTGTGTATGAGGAGTTTCGCAGGCGTGTTGAAGAGCATAAAACGGAGCTGCGTCGTACGATCGACGGCATCAACGCAGAGGGAAAGAAGGTGTTCGCGCTCGGTGCATCCACGAAGGGGAACGTCGTTCTCCAGTATTGCGGACTCACGGCGAAGGACATTCCGTATGTCGCGGAAGTAAACGACGACAAGTTCGGGAAGTGCACTCCCGGTTCGCTCATTCCGATCATTGCGCAGGCCGACGCCGACGCCATGAAACCCGATTACTACTTGGTGCTGCCGTGGCATTTCCGCATGACGATCACGCAAAACATGAAGACCTATCTGCAGGACGGAGGGAAACTTCTGTTCCCGCTCCCCGAAATTTCCGTCGTCGGTTCCGAAGCTCTATGACATCCAAACGTGTTCTCGTCACCGGCGGAACGGGGTTTCTTGGGTCCTTTGTGTGTGAGCGTCTCAAGAAGACCGATTGGGTCGGCGAGATCATTGTTCCGCGTCATGCCGAGTATGATCTGCGCGATCAGCGTGCCGTGAAGGCCATGTACACGGATCATCATCCCGAGATTGTCATACATTGCGCGGGGCATGTGGGAGGCATCAAGGATGCGCGAGAACATCCCGCGGATTTTTTCTACGACAATTTGATGATGGGTGTGAACGTCCAGCACGGCGCGTATGAAGCGAAAGTGGAAAAATTCATCGGTGTGGGTTCCGTGTGTGCCTATCCCGAGTGGGCGCCTATTCCCTTGAAAGAAGAAACCTTGTGGGATGGCTATCCCGAAAAGGTGAATGCACCCTATGGCGTCGCAAAGAAAATGCTTTTGGTGCAGGGCAATGCTNNCGGGTTCCGCTCCATTCATTTGCTCCTCGTGAATTTGTACGGTCCGCGCGATAACTTTGACCCTGAAACGTCACACGTGATTCCCGGACTTATTCGTAAATTTTTGGAAGCCAAGGAGACCGGTGCGTCATCCGTCACACTCTGGGGAGACGGCTCTCCCACCCGCGAATTTTTGTATGCGGCGGATGCTGCCAACGGCATCGTTCTTGCTGCGGAAAAGTATGATGCGCCCGATCCGGTGAACCTGGGGTCCGGGCAGGAAATTGCAGTTCGTGACTTGGCGACGGTCATCGCCGCGGATATCGGGTATACGGGAGAAATACTATGGAACACCTCCGTTCCAAACGGTCAGCCGAGGCGTTGTTTGGATACGTCTCGTGCGGAAAAAGAATTCGGTTTTCGTGCGGCAGTGCCGCTCAAAGACGGCATTCGTGAGACGATCGAATGGTATAAAGGAGAAAAAGCCTGAAAGAATTTTTACGCGTGCTGCACTGCGTCGCGCTCTGCTTCCGCCATGATGTGCACGAGCTCTTTAAAGGTGACTTTCGGTTCCCATCCCAATTGCTTTTTGGCTTTCGATGCATCTCCCAGGAGCACGTCCACTTCCGTCGGGCGGAAGTAGCGGGGGGCGATTTTGATGACGGTCTTGCCGCTTTTTTTGTCGACTCCCGTTTCGTGCACTCCTTCGCCTTTCCAAGCAATGTCATATCCGAAGAATCGCGCCGTTTCTTCTACGAATTCACGGACGCTGTGCGTTTCGTTCGTCGCCAAAATATAGTCGTCGGGACTGCCGGCTTGGAGCATGCGCCACATGCCTTCCACGTATTCCGGCGCGTAGCCCCAGTCGCGTTTGGCATCCAGGTTTCCCAGTGACAATGTGTCGTCCAGTCCTGCATGTACGCGTGCCAGTCCGCGTGAGATTTTTCGTGTGACGAAGGTTTCGCCGCGACGCGGAGATTCGTGGTTGAAGAGGATGCCGTTTACGGCAAACATTCCGTAACTTTCTCGGTAGTTCACAGTCATCCAGTAGGAGAATAGTTTGGAGATGGCGTACGGGGATGTGGGGCGGAAGGGTGTCTCTTCCGTGATGGGGAGGTGCGGGGCGTTGCCGAACATTTCACTGGAGGCAGCGTTATAGAGTTTGACGGGGAGTTCGGTGTCGCGGAGCGCTTCCAGCAGGCGCAAAGTACCCAGGCCAGATACGTCGGCGGTGTATTCAGGGATATCGAAACTGACGCGAACGTGGCTTTGTGCGCCCAGGTGATAAATTTCTTGGGGGCAAATCTTCTCCAGCAATCGATTCAAGTTGCTGCCGTCGGACAAATCACCGTAGTGCAGAAATAAACTGCTGTTTGCATTGAGCGGATCTTGGTACAGGTGATCAATGCGCGTCTTTACCACCGTACTCGAGCGTCGGATGATGCCGTGCACTTCGTAGCCTTTTTCGAGCAGCAGTTCTGTCAAGTAGGAGCCGTCTTGTCCCGTAATGCCTGTTATGAGAGCTATTTTTTTGTCGGACATGGGGGGAGTATAGGGTTGGGGTTAGGGTTGGGGCTAGAGCTAATCGAGGATCTTGGATCATTCCCTCTAGTGCTTCGTTCTTTTGCCCCCTAGTATTCTCCTTCCATGCCCCCCTTTTCCATCATCCTGCCGGCCTATAACGAAGAAGAAGGCATTTCTTCCGTCTTGCAGTCCATTCGCGAACTGCACCCGACCGCAGAAGTCATTGTCGTCGATGATTGTTCGACGGACGCGACCGCCATGAAGGTGGCGTCACTGGGTGCCACGGTCGTGCGACATTCACTCAATATGGGAGCAGGGAAGAGCGTGAAAGATGGAGTGCAGCGCGCGTCGTATGACAGAATCATCATGCTGGACAGCGACGGGACGTATCCGGTGGAGTCAATTTTGGCATTACTTGCAGAGCTCGATCGTGGGTATAACTTGGTGGTGGGAGCTCGACATGGACACGAGTACAACGGTCGCATTTTCAAGCGTTTTGCACGCATCATTTTTCGTGGTCTTGCGGAATTTGCGACAGGCAAATCCATTCCCGATATCAACTCTGGCATGCGAGCATTTCGAAGGAGTGAAATTCTTCCGTATTTCCCGCACCTCTGTAATGGCTTCAGTTTGCCTACCACCATGACGCTCGCGTATTTCTTCACGGGCATGAAAGTGCAGTATGTGCCCATTGAGTACCGCAAACGGTTCGGTCATTCGAAGGTGAAGATCATTCGCGATTCCCTTCGCACGTTGCAGTACATGACGGAGTCGATCGCGCATTATAATCCCTTGAAGCTGTTCCTCCTCCTTGCGATTCTGGCGGTTGTCATCGGTGCGGTGTCGATGCATTGGGTCGGGATTGTGGGAGTGTTCCTCGGTTTATTGTTTGGGATGGTGATACTGGCGATGGGGGTGATGGCGGAGAGTGGGAGGCGATGAGGATGAGCGGAGAGTGGAGAGTGGAGAATTGAGAATGAGAAAGCGGAGAGTGTCATAGTGAGCGGAGACGGACTATGGCACGGATCTAAAGAAAGGCATGATTGCCACAATATGGC
>CXWL01004902.1_pt1 | contig 11496 bp, 9 predicted proteins | sample 590931 | NCBI WGS metagenome assembly CXWL01 (sample SAMEA3498368, study PRJEB10139) | groundwater metagenome | biome: water well; material: biofilm material | place: Germany | collected 2015-04-27 | reverse complement strand
AAAAGTCTTCCTAATTGGGGTGAGGGAAAAGGGTAATCCTGACAACCTTTGCTTGCACACCTTCGTCGGGCTGAAGCCCTCCTCGCAATGACATAATTTCTCTCCCATGCTCTCCTCCCTTCGCTCCCGCCTCTGGTTAAGCTACGCTTTCATCACTGTTACGGCGCTTGGTCTTGTAGCGCTGATTCTGTTTGTGTACCTCATCCGTAACCCCATTTTGAATCGTCAAACTTTGGAACGGCTGCGGGCGGTGCAGGCAGTCGTGATGGAACGCGAGAATGCGCCGCAATCCCAGTCCATTTCGGTATCCGTAGAGAAAGCTTCGCGCACTTTCAAGGTGCGGGTCTTATTGTTCTCCCAGGATAAACAACTGATTCTGGATACCTACGCCGATAGGGAAGTTCCGCTTCCATTCCCAAAACAAAGAATATTGAATCGGCGTACAACGCCTCTCGTGCGCGATGAGAACGGGGCAAACTGGTTATATTCAATCGAGGAACTTTCCGATGGAAGCATTTTAATGGTGGCATCTCCGCGTCCGCGCATTTCCATTTTGAATGTATTTAATGATGAATTTTTGCCCATCATCCTGCAAGGCGGACTGATCGCATTACTGCTTTCTCTGGGGGTGGCTTTCTTTTTCGCGCGCTGGATCGCAGACCCATTGCAGAAAGTGGTCATTGCGGCGCGCTCCCTCCCGTCCGATGAGATCAAAGCTGTAGAAACGGGCGGCCCGCATGAAGTCCAGGAATTGACGCGGGCGTTTAATGCCATGATCGCCCGAATGCACGCGAGTCAAAAATCACAGCGCGAGTTCGTGGCGAACGTCTCGCATGAATTGAAAACGCCGCTCACTTCCATTCAGGGATTCGCGCAGGCGATCTTGGATGGCACAGCGGATACGAACGAATTGCGTGAGCAGGCCGCGCAGGTGATCTACACCGAGTCTGCGCGGATGCACCGCATGGTTCTGGATTTGCTGGACCTTGCGCGGCTGGATGCAGGCACGGCGGATATCACGATGAGCCGGGTCAATATGCTGGCTGTATTGAAGGCGGTTGCTGAAAAATTTACGCCGCAATTGCAAAGGGCGGGCGTGAATATCGAAGTGAATGTTCCAACTAACCTGCCGCCCATCACAGCAGACGGCGACCGCATGGCGCAGGTCTTCACCAATTTGGTGGACAACGCGCTCAAGTTCACTCCGCGCGGCGGGTTGATCTCTTTGCGGGCGGCGGTTGAAAAAAATACGATGCGCATTTCGGTGACGGATACGGGGCCTGGCATTCCAGAGCAGGCGCAGGCGCATATCTTTGGGAGGTTCTATCAGGCAGACCCTGCCCGCAGGGGCGGCGAACAGCACGGCGCGGGGCTGGGGCTGGCGATTGCGCATGAAATTGTGGTGGCTCATGGTGGTAGAATTAGCGTCCGCAGCAGGTTGGGAGAGGGAGCATCGTTTGATGTATTCCTGCCACTGATAATGCCCGTGACGGGTATGAAAACAAAAATGCCGAAGTAAAATTACGTAATACGTGATGCGTATTACGTAATTTGTTGAATTGACCGAAACGCTTAAAGAAGCTATGCCGCCTTTTGTCTCCATTATTGTTCCCTGCTATAACGAGGAAGCCACCATCCGCCATTTGCTGGATGCTGTTTTCGCGCAGACCTATCCGCGTGGGCAAATGGAATTGATCGTCTCGGACGGCATGTCCACAGACCGCACGCGGGATGTGATCGTTGATTTCCAAAAAGAACACGTGGATTTATCTGTGTATGTGGTCACTAATCCAGCGAGGACGATTCCTTCGGGACTGAATCAGGCCATTCGTGAGTCGAGAGGCGAGATCATTGTCCGCTTGGATGCGCATTCGATGCCCATCCCAGAATATGTGGAGCGCTGCGTGGCGGCGCATCAATCAGGCAGGGGAGATAACGTGGGCGGCGTGTGGGAGATTCGCGCGGGCGCAGAGACGTGGATGGCTGAGTCCATTTCGTTTGCGGCGGCGCATCCGTTGGGCGTGGGCGATGCGATGTATCGTCTCGATGCAAAGGCGGGTGCGGTGGATACGGTGCCGTTCGGTTCCTTTGGCCGCGCGTTGATCGAAAAGATCGGCATGTTCGATGAAACCCTGCTTTCAAATGAAGATTATGAATTCAACACCCGCGTGCGCGAATCGGGTGGCGTGGTCTGGCTCGACCCATCCATTCGCACGGTTTATTTTTCAAGAAGCACGCTCGGCAAACTTGCAGCGCAGTACTGGCGTTATGGATATTGGAAGTTTCAAATGCTCAGGCGCTATCCGCATACCTTGCGCTGGCGGCAGGCTTTGCCGCCAGCATTTGTATCCAGCCTCCTTATTCTGATTGTGTTATCCTTGTGGATGGTATCCGCGCGTTATTTACTTGCCGCACAGGTATTTATTTATTTTTCGGTTTTGGGGCTGGCTGGCTTAAGGCTGGCATTCAATAAAAGGAAAGGTTTTCTGCTTGGGGGGCTGCCGCTCGCGATCTCAACCATGCACGTTGCATGGGGCGCGGGTTTTTTATGGAGCGGTGTTTTAAATTTATTCAAAAAAAATGACTGATATTTACAGACCTTCATTACGATTAAGACCCAGCGAACAGCGCACTATTTTAATGGTGGGGGATTTTATTGCATCTGTCAGCGCCATGGTTGGCGCAATTTATTTTTGGTATCAATATTCCCTGTATAAATTAATCGAAAGCGGTTTGCCCCCCGCCAGGGCCGAACGCCTGCTCACAATCGAAGTCCCGTTTTGGTTTTACCTGCTGCCGCTCGTCTGGCTGCTTTTGATGGTGGAGTCGTACGACCCTCATTCCGCGGGCAACTGGCGCAAAACCCTGCGCGGCATTGCGGTGGCTCCCATCGTCGGCTTATTGGGATATTCCCTGCTCTTCACGATTAATCTCGACCCGAACTCCCTCCCGCGAATTGCAGTGGGCGCGTTCCTCGTCATCGCTTCATTCTTAACCTTGGGCTGGCGCGCCATCTTCATCAGACTCTACACCTCATCNNGGCACAAGCGAACACCTCCTCGACATTGTGGAAGATTACCGCGTTTCGGATATTGTGGTTGCCATCAATGGCGAGATCAAAGGCGAAACCTTTCAGACCATTCTCGATACCCAGGAACGCGGCGTGGAAATTTCGCGGATGCCGATCATGTACGAAGAGTTGACCCAGCGTGTGCCCATCGAGCACCTCGAGTCGGATTGGGTCATCCGTTCCTTTGTGGACCAGGTGCGTGTCAGCGGCACATACGAGCTATTCAAACGCCTTTTGGATATTCTGGGTGGTTTTGTTGGAACTCTCATTTTCATCCTGATCTTTCCATTCATATCCCTCGCGATCCTGTTGGAAAGCGGCTTTCCGATTTTTTATTCACAAACCAGGCTTGGCAAGGGCGGCAGTGTTTTCAGAATTTATAAATTCCGCACCATGCAGCAGGATGCGGAAGCGGACGGAGAAGCCAAAGCCGCCGTGGAAAATGATCCGCGGGTGACGAAGGTTGGCAATTTCCTGCGCCGCACCCGCCTCGACGAAATGCCGCAATTCCTGAGCGTTTTGCAGGGTGAGATAAGCCTCGTTGGGCCGCGCGCCGAACGCTCTGAACTGGTGGCCGAATACCAGAAGCAGATTCCCTTTTATCGCGCCAGGTTGTTGGTGAAGCCCGGCCTCACAGGCTGGGCGCAGATCAATTATGGCTACGTTGCCACAATCAGGGAAACCGTTGTTAAACTCGAATACGACCTGTATTACATCAAACATCGCACCCTCGGCATGGACTTTAGCATTGTGCTGAGAACGATTGGAACCGTATTAAGAAGAACTGGGAGATAAATTATGAAATATTTAGTCACTGGCGGCGCAGGCTTTATCGGCTCCCATATTACCCGCACTCTTTTGGAGCGCGGAGATCAGGTTCGAATACTGGACAATTTCTCTTCAGGCAAGCGCGAGAATTTGAAAGGCTTGGATGTTGAACTGATCGAAGGCGACCTGCGCGATGCTTCCAAAGTCGCAGAAGCCGTCAAAGGCATGAACATTGTTTTCCACGAAGCCGCCTTTGTCTCAGTTCCCGAGTCAATGGAAAAGCCTTTGGAATGTCTTGATGTCAACGTGACAGGCACATCTATGTTGTTTGATGCGGCTCGCAAGGCAGGCATCAAACGGGTGGTGGTTGCCTCCAGCGCCGCAGTCTATGGCGACTCGGAAGCCTATCCGCTTTCGGAAGAGACTCCGCTTCGCCAGTTGTCGCCGTATGCCACCTCCAAACGCATTGACGAAAAATATGCCGAATTATTCACCCAGCAATTCGGCTTGGAAGTTGCCGCCCTGCGCTACTTCAACGTCTACGGCCCGCGTCAGCGGCCTGACTCCATGTATGCCGCTGCTGTGCCGATCTTCATCCGCCGCATGTTAGACAGCAAGCCGATTACCGTCTACGGTGACGGCGGCCAGACCCGCGACCTCATCAATGTCCGTGACGTGGTGCAGGCGAATTTGCTCGCCTCCGAACATCCTTCCGCGCCAGGAAAAATCTTTAACGTCTGCACAGGTGTCGAAACTCGTCTGCTCGACCTGCTCGACATTCTCTACGAGATTTTCCCGAACGCTCCCAAACATGTCCACGCCGAACCCCGCGCTGGCGACATCTACCGTTCCATCGGCACACCCAGGAAGATCATGGAAACCCTCGGTTTCAAACCCCAAGTTACTTTGGCTGACGGCCTTTTTGAAGCCGTGGAAGAAATGCGCGGAGCGTGAAAAAGTAAACAGGTAGTCAGGTACACAAGTAAACAGGTCAACACGACCTTCGACTTTTGACCTTCGACCTTTTTCATCCTTCATCCTTCCCAATTCATCCTTTCTCTATGTCCTCCCGCCCTCACGTCCGTAACCGCTTCGTCTTAATTGGCGATATCGCCCTCATCATCGTTTCGGTGTTGGGTAGTTTCGCGCTGCGGCTGGACGTGAGCGAATTGCCGTTCTATTTCCCTGCCGCGTTGATGATGTGTGCGGTTGCATTGACTGTAAAAATTCCTGTATATTATTTCTTTGGTCTCTATCGCCGTTTGTGGATCTATGCCAGCACAAATGAATTACGCCTCATCACAGTTGCGGTAACGACTGCATCAGTATTTATGTCAGGTGTAATGCTCCCGATCTTTTATTTTGAGCTGCTTCCTGGTTTTCCCCGCTCCGCGCTTGGCATTGACTGGCTGCTCTCGCTCGTTCTCATCGGCGGTTCACGCTTTGCCTTGCGCATTCTCGCGGAACAGAATACCTCAGCACGCGACGCGCGACGCGAAACCAAACGCATCCTCATCATTGGCGCAGGGGATGCTGGCGCACTCGTCGTGCGTGAATTACAAAAATCATCGCAATTGAATCTCATCCCTGTTGGCTTTCTCGATGATGACCCCGCCAAACAGAAGCATCAAATTTACGGTGTCTCTGTCATTGGCAGGATAAACAAAATTGTAGATATTCTCGACAGTCACCGTGTGGACGAAGTCATCATCGCCATTCCATCCGCGCCTGGCAGCATCATCCGTCTCGTCAATGACGCCTGCCGCCAAAAAGGGATTTCGTCCCGCACCATGCCTGGGATGTATGAACTGATCGGCGGCAAAGTCAGCGTCAATCGTTTGCGTGAAGTGGACATCACCGACTTGCTGCGTCGCGAACCCGTCACCATTGACGATCATTTGGTGGGTTCCATCCTTGGCGGCAAGCGTGTTTTAGTCACAGGCGCGGGCGGTTCCATCGGACGTGAGATCTGCCGTCAAATTGCACGCTGGTCTCCCGCCGAATTAGTTTTGCTCGGTCACGGTGAGAACAGCATCTTTGAATCGCTGCTCGAACTCAATGAAGATTTTCCATCTCTTTCCATTCATCCCGTCATTGCCGATGTGCGCGACGCAAGTCGCATCGAAGAGATGTTCAAACTGCATCAGCCGCAGGTGGTCTTTCATGCGGCGGCGCACAAGCATGTCCCATTGATGGAAGCGAATGTCGAAGAGGCGATCACGAACAATGTCCTCGGGACGAGAAATGTTGTAGCAACAGCGAACAGGTACGGGGTGGAAAGACTCGTGCTCATTTCCACAGATAAAGCCGTTCGCCCCGTCAGCATCATGGGCGCAACAAAACGTCTCGCTGAAATGATCGTCCTTGATACCGCACAGCGCACAAAACGCGCGTATTCTGTGGTTCGTTTTGGAAATGTGCTTGGCAGCCGTGGCAGTGTGGTTCCGAAATTCAAAAATCAAATTGCGCGCGGCGGGCCAGTGACCATCACGCATCCTGAAATGCATCGTTATTTCATGACCATCCCCGAGGCCGTCCATCTTGTTTTGCAAGCCGCGTCGATGGGGCGGGGCGGCGAGGTGTTCATGCTCAACATGGGCCAGCAGGTTCGCATCCTTGATCTCGCCGAAGACCTCATCAAACTTTCTGGTTTGGAGCCGCACCGCGATATTGAAATTACATTCACGGGCATACGCCCCGGCGAAAAACTGCGCGAGGATCTTTGGGAGGAAGGTATGCAGTTCGAGCCCACGCAGCACTCCGAAATTTTCCGTGCCGTCGAAGAGGAAAAAGTGGACGGCGATGCGCTTGCGCGTGTCATTGAAAGGCTCGCTCAATCCGCGCTTCACTCCGAGACCGACAGCCTGATTCGCCAGCTCAATGAGTTTCTCCCTTCAGGTTCCATCCGCTCCACCCCGCCGCCTGATATGACCTCAGTGGTTTAACGTTGAACGTTCAACGTTAAACGTTTTCTTATGACTATTGTTTCCCTCACCGAATGGAATATTTTTTTGGAGAATCATCCCGACGCGCATCTCTTGCAAATGGGCGAATGGGGAGAACTAAAGAGGGGCTTTGGATGGAAACCCGTGCGCCTCGTCCTTAACAACGAAGTTGGCGCTCAAATCCTCTTCCGCCGCCTGCCTTTAGGTTTGACTCTCGGCTATATGCCGAAACCAGCTATTAGCTTTCAGCAATCAGCGATTAGCGATCAGTTCTGGAAGGAAGTGGATTCTGTCTGCAAAAAGAACCGAGCTGTCTTCTTGAAAGTTGAACCAGATACTTGGAATGATGAATTCAACTTTCAACCTGCAACCTTCAAACTTTCAACCCATAACATCCAACCTCCCCGCACCATCACGATTGATATTATAGATAACGAAGAAACTATCTTGGCGCGCATGAAACCGAAGTGCCGCTACAACATCCGCCTCGCTGAGAAGAAGGGTGTGACCGTCCGCGCATGGGACGATATTCCCGCCTTCCACGAAATGATAACCGTCACAGGCGGGCGCGATAAATTCGGCGTGCATTCAAAAGAATATTATCAACGCGCTTACGAACTCTTCCATCCAAAAGGGACTTGCGAATTGCTCGTTGCCGAATACGAAGGCAAACCGTTGGCTTCGCTGATGGCCTTCGCAAACGGGAAACGCGCATGGTATGTCTACGGCGCCTCAAACGATCAGGAGCGCAATCGTATGTCAACCTATCTCTTGCAGTGGGAAGCCATCCGCTGGGCAAAAGCACGCGGTTGTGACGAGTACGATCTATGGGGCGTCCCTGACGAAAACGAAGAAACCCTCGAAGCCAATTTCGAATCCCGCCACGATGGACTGTGGGGAGTCTATCGTTTCAAACGCGGCTTCGGCGGTCAGGTCAAACGCGCCGCGCAGGCATTGGACAGAGTTTATAATCCTTTTCTATATTGGCTTTACACGAAATACGTGACCCGAAAGGGTAATTCGTAAAATGTATCGTCATTGCGAGGAGGGTGCTTTTCCCGACGAAGCAATCTCCAACCTTGGCGAATAGATTGCTTCGGGCGAAGAACATCGCCCTCGCAATGACGAAGAAAAATATTTATGACCTCATCCTCTCAATCTTCTCAACTCTGGAATCAACTCATCAGTCAACTTCCCAACCCGCACTTCCTCCAAACCTACGAATGGGGACAGGTGAAGGCGAAGTATGGCTGGATTCCATATTACGCTGTTTGGACAGAAGATGGAAAATGGAAAGTGGAAAGTAATCTTCAGACACTTTCTACTTTCCACTCACCAGTTGTCGCCGCAACCCTCATTCTCAAACGCCAAATCCTCTCGCGCGGTTTCGCCGCCCGCTTGTCCGTGCTCTACGCTCCCAAAGGTCCCTTGATGGATTGGAACAACGAACCCCTACGGACTCGTGTGCTGAATGACCTGCAATCCTTCGCAAAAAAACAGGGCGCGATCTTTTTGAAACTTGACCCCGATGTCCTGCTCGGACGCGGAGTTCCTCACAGCGAGGAAGATGTCACAGAAAACAACGGACAGGTCGTGATGTCCGATTTGAAGCGCAGGGGCTGGGGATATTCATCGGATCAAATCCAGTTCAGGAATTCCGTCCTCGTGGATTTGACATCCACCGAAGATGAAATTCTCATGCGCATGAAACCGAAGACGCGCTACAACGTCCGCCTTGCGAGCAAAAAAGGCGTGACCGTGCGCGTTGGCACAGTGGATGATCTGCCCCTACTTTATAAAATGTACGCCGAAACGAGCGTGCGCGATGGCTTTGTTATCCGCGATGAAAATTATTACATGACAGTCTGGAAGTTATTCATGCAACCAACGGTCAACGGTCAGCCGTCCACCGTCCCTTTGATTGCTGAAGTGGACGCTGAACCTGTCGCTGCCATCTTCCTATTCATGTTCGCAGGGCGTGGATATTATGTCTACGGCATGTCGCGCAATGCGCACCGTGAAAAGATGCCAACCTATCTTTTGCAATGGGAAGCCATGAAGTATGCCAAGTCGAATGGCTGCACGGCCTATGATCTGTGGGGGGCGCCAGAAGTTTTTGATGAAAGCGATTCGATGTGGGGTGTGTACCGCTTCAAGGAAGGCTTGGGCGGTGAAGTGGTGCGGACTCTGGGTGCGTACGATTTTGCGCCGAACAAACTTTGGTACAAATTGTATGCCGACATCATGCCGCGCGTGTTGGACGTGATGCGCTCGCGTGGAAAACAAAAAACGAAGCAAGTTGTTGGAGGTGCATAAATGCCTGTCCCAAGATTGAATTTTGCTCACTTGCCTACAGCAATCGAAGAATTGCCGAACCTCACCAAAGCCCTCGGCGGGCCGCGTCTTTTCGTCAAGCGTGATGACCAGACGGGGCTGGCTTTCGGCGGGAACAAAACCCGCAAACTGGAGTTCCTCGTTGCGGAAGCGCGTGAGCAGGGTGCAAAAATGCTTATCTCTGCGGGTGCGATCCAGTCCAATCACTGCCGCCAGACGGCTGCTGCGGCTGCCCGTTATGGCTTTGACTGCACTCTGGTGTTGACGGGCGAGAGACCAAAACAACCTTCCGCAAATTTCTTGCTTGACCAACTCTTCGGCGCGGATATTGTCACCGTGGAAGATCGCGCCTTTCGCGACCAGACTCTGCAAGATACGTTTGATAAAGCCGTCGCTGCGGGGAAGAAGCCTTATCTTGTTCCATACGGCGGGTCGAGTCCCACGGGTGCGATGGGATATGCCTTTGCGATGGAAGAATTCATGAATCAAAACATGAGAGTAGATTGGATCGTCTTTGGCACATCCTCAGGCGGCACGCACGCGGGACTGGTGCTGGGGCAGAGGGTATTTGCGTTCAAAGGCAAGATTCTGGGAATCAGTATAGACGAGCCCGAAGAAGAACTGAAATCCCACGTTTCTGAATTGGCTTCACAAGCCAGCGAAAAACTTGGCGAGCGAATCAACTTTACTCGCAATGATGTGCTTGCAACCGAGGATTATTGTCAGGCGGGTTATGGAGTCTTTGGAGAAGGGGAGCGCGAGGCGATTCATTTATTCGCCAGCAAAGAAGGCTTGCTGTTGGACCCCGTCTACACAGGCCGCGCTGCCGCGGGGATGATCGACTTAATCCGCAAGGGATTCTTCAAGAAGGACGAGACGGTGCTGTTCTGGCATACGGGTGGTCAGCCTGCGCTGTTTGCGGATAAGTATGCGGGGGACGTGGTTGGGTAGACAGTAGACAGTAGACAGTAGACAGTAGACAGTAAACAGTAAACAGTAAACAGTAAACAGTAAAAGGCTTCAGGAGAATGTAATATCTTCTGAAGCCTTTATGCATTCCGCTTTCTGCTTTCTGCTTTTCGCTTTCTGCTTTTATTCCAAAACTTCCACACCCATCCCCACTTCAAGCCTGCCCTCGTTCAAAGGAATCACATTCATCCCAAAGATCGCGCCGAGTTTGTGTTTGCGATAGCCGCCCAGAGTTTTGAGTGGTTCCTTTTTTCTCTCGAGAGTGACCTGATCTGTGGTGGTCACTTCGCAGCGCGCACAGGGTTTGACGAGAGCCATTTCCACATCACCGATCTTGATGCGCTTCCATGCGTCTTCTGCGAAGGGTTCACAATCTTTGAGGACAATGTTCGGGCGGAATCGATTCATCGGGATGGGAGAATCCAGCTTCGAGTTTAAGTCTTGAAGCGATGACTCAGAGATGATCAGGATCGGGTAGCCGTCTGCAAACCCAGTGTGGTCATCTGCCTGGACGGCGTAATCTTGATTGAGTTTGCGCTGAAATCCATCGGCGATGTGAACGAGGCGGACGGGTGTGCCGAGCCAGTTCGAAAGCCATTGCGCAGACTCTTCGCCCTGATCCACGGCTTGCACGCCTGTGCTTTTCCAAATATTTACTGGGTATGTTGCGCCTGATTTTTGAATTCCGAATTGAATGGAATCAAAATTCGGCGCGGAGAGCGTGACCGAATCCGCGCTGAGCGGAGCGGAGCGCAGTCGAAGCGTGGGCGTGATGAGCGCGAGTTTGGGGTATTCACGTTGGGTGAGAAATTCACCTTCGGGGGTGACTACCATCATGCGGCGGTCATGCTCAAGACCCATGCGCTCGATGTTGGATGACTGCACATCGAATCCGCGGCAGGCTTTGATGGGGTAGTAGGTGAGGTTTGAAAGAGTGGGCATGTGAGTCCTTGTTGTGCGACGATGGACGATGGACAACGTGGTCAGTGGTCTATTGTCCGTCGTCTTCTTAAACGATCTCGTCGTAAATTATTTTTGAAATTTGTGCCATGCAATTGTGCGCCTGGCTTTCATCGCCTTCAGGGAAGCCGTGTGTGAAAATTGAGATGACGTATGGCTTGCGGCTCTGCGGAAAGACGATGCCCGTATCGTGAAAGAATGAACCCGTCCAGCCTGTTTTATGCGCGACCTTCACAGAGGATGGTAATAGCGCTGGAATACTTTCGTTGAATTCCTGCGCGAGCATGATCTGGATCATTTCATCACAGGCTTCTTTTGAAACAACTTTGCCTTCCGCGATCACGCGCATCATGTACGTGGAACTGTGTGCGCTGGCGGAATTGTTGATGTTTAATTGATAGGCCTTCTTATCCTCCAGCCCGCGGATGACCGTCATATCTGCAATGCCAA
>CXWL01017360.1_pt1 | contig 11497 bp, 13 predicted proteins | sample 590931 | NCBI WGS metagenome assembly CXWL01 (sample SAMEA3498368, study PRJEB10139) | groundwater metagenome | biome: water well; material: biofilm material | place: Germany | collected 2015-04-27 | reverse complement strand
CTACTCCTTTTACAGCAGGTTACCATCTTAATTCACTGTCCGAAAATGTGGGTCCACTATAGTATTAAAGCTTGATTGGCTTTTCGAACCACGATAAACAATCCCACTGGATAATTCTTGCACCGGGGATTAAAAAAAGGGGACGCCACCCTATACTATTATTACAGACGAACTCAAGAAAGGGTAGCGTCCCCTTTTACCCACAGGTTTTAACACGGTCGGTACCGTGTTTTTTTGAAATCCGGTAGCGAATTGCAAACATCGTGAGCGCAGCCAGCCCAGGGAAAACGCGCCATCCCAAGAATATACGTTGGTAACCGATCAGCGCTAACTTCCCAGGCTGCATACCATGCACCTTGTATAACTCGCTTGCCTTGGCGGACGATATGGGGACGCGCTCGACCCATTTCAACGACATCCATACGACAACCAGCGATAGGATTCGACATTTGGCGCAGGTTGCGCGGTAGAGCAGTATAGCGCCCGGCGTATGCACGGCTAGACCATAGAGGCTTCGTTTAACGCCGGTGGAGTAAGGTACAGGTTGATACGGTTTTCGCCAGCGGAATTCGCACCGACGCCAACGAACGCAAACATCTTGTGAGGAATCGTTGCTCCTAACCCGACGAGATCCTCGACAATGGCATGGTAAGGTGAGACATCAAGTCCGAGGGAGCTCGCAAGCCGTTCGACGACAATCATTGGCTGAATGTCATCCACGAACAAGCAGTGGCCACACAGGTCGATCTTCAGATCGAGCGGGCCACCCGCGGCTGAGCCGGCCGTGGACACAATTAGGGCCCGCTCCGGTAGTTTATCCAGAGACTTACCGAAGCCCTTTTCGATGGCCGAGATGAAGTCGTCGGAGCGCGGCCCGAGTATGGATTGTGCCAAGGTGCGAACTGTGCTCCACGGCGATGCGATCGGTCGCAGGTACAGCTTGCAGAGGGGTGGAGACGGTGGCAGTGTGATGGCAAAGCCCGCGGGACTGAACGCGGGCACCAACAAATCAAGATGCGGCTGAAGGCTTGCACCAAAGTGCCCTGCCTTCAATTGCCGTAGCGCGGCGATAAGACGCAGCCACCGCGACGACATTTCGCCCCAGCCATTATTGGCGTAGAGGCGGAGGCGAGGCCGGGCCTCACCGCCCATGGCAAATCCCACCCATAGCCCAGCGATGTGATCGGCACCCGAGGGGGTCAGGCCAGCCAGCACTTCCGCCGCCTCGCGCTGACCTGCCACGTTGATCAGTTCGAATACCTTAATAATGCGCTCGATTGTGAGGTCGGTTCTTGCGCCTAGCGGTACTCCGGGTGCCCCGACCTCAGTTAGAAATCGGACCGTTGATCCAGGCTGGGTGCCCAAGACCACGCAGAATTGCCAAGGGGAGCCGTCACGGCAAATTCCCGAGAACCGCTGCGACGTGGCAGCAGGTTCGAATTCGAGTGACTCTCGGGTGAGGAGATCAAAGATATCCCAGAATCGGGGGGCCTCGTCGCCAAGGCCGGCCCGAGCAACCATTCGCTCCAGGATGGGGTGAACGGCATCCCGGGTCGACCGACATCGCTCAAACGAAGATGTCGCGCGCACGGAAAGTCACTCAGAATACAACCGTGCCGTTCGTTCCTCGCTGGCCTGGCGCCCCGCTGCTCCCGTTCGGCCCGGGCGCACCGTTTGCCGCTCTGAGCTGGCTGTCGCCATGCTCTCCGCCGACTCCGCCAGCACCGCCCTGCCCACCACTCCCTGCGAGCCCTCCATTTGCGCCAAATGCCCGGAACGTTACCGACGGCGGAATTGCAACCCCGGGTGCGACCGATACCGTGATGTTCCCGCCGTTGCCGCCGTTGCCGCCGTTGCCGCCGTTGCCGCTGCGACCGCCTTGGCCGCCTTGCCCACCAGATCCCGCAGGCTCGCAGCCGCTGCCGCTCCCGCCTTCACCACCGTCGCCGCCGCGCCCGCCAGTCCCACCATTACCGCCATTTCCGCCGACGCCCCCCGACGTGTCAATTACAAGGCTAGACATCGCTTCGGCGATTGTAAATGTGGTGGGCGAGCCGGGTGAGCCGTTGTTGCCAGGCTGGCCATCGTTGGCCTGTCCCCCCGGCGTACCTGTCCCACCGGCACCCGCACCTTCGTCACCATCCCAGTGGCAGACTGCATGCGGACCTTGGGAGCCAAGCCCGCCTTGCGGTCCATCGGTTCCACGCACCCCAGCGGTTCCTGGGTCTCCAACATTGCTGATATCAGTCATGAGCCACCTCCTGAATTGAGCACCGAAGCGAAAGCAGGATATTTAACGACAACATCGACAAACTTGATGTCCAGCAGGTTGCCGGTGATCGAAACGCAGTCGATTTTGGCGTCGCCTGTCAGTTTTAACAGGCCGCCACGGAAAATACGAATGTGACGTGCAAAAAGGACCCTAATATCCCGTCCGACCTCAAGCACAGCACCCCGGTGGATGTCGATGTCCAGTCGAAGAAAAACACCGGTGATGATTGCTCGATCGACCAGTTTGTCAAGTATCGGTTTGTAACTCGAAAGCCGGCGGGAATCACCGTGAACGTACTCGTAGGCAAGGTCGCGAATCGCAAGGCGTGAGGTTGCATCGAGCTTGCGGAGCTCTGCGGCCGACGCTACTCCCGGAACTTCCGCCGGAAATTGTCCGCAACAGGAGCGTTTGGCAGCTAGTTCATCGGGAACCCCGATCCAGCGCTTGACATCGTCGAGGTTTGTAGGGGGGAGCCGGACGAGTCCCGGCCCGTCCGATCCTTTTTCGACGCCTGAAAATCGCACATGCTTATCGGGGCCGACGATGATGGATTGTTCGAGAAGATCGGCCAGTTGCAGACCGTAAACCCCCACACGTTTCAGTTCACGCGCGTCATCGTGTTCCTCGCATGGTTTGTGTTCCAAGTACTCAACTTCGTTAGTTCCATCTTTCATAGACCCTCCTAATTAAAGCGCTGGATAAAGCCCTTAGTGGCCCGCGCTCAGATCAAGCAACGAGTTGTCAATGTAGTTTGAACAGCGTGTATCAAGCGTGCCAGTTATAGCCGCAAAAGTCAAGCGAAATTAGATCTATTTTCGATTTCTGAAAAATTGGTCTGCCCTCATGCTTTACGCTGCGTGGCGATGAGGTGGATCATGAAAGCAGAATCATGCATTGCCTCGACGTGTTCGAAATGCGGCGTAAGAAAATCTAGGAAGAATTTCAGCGGTGGGCTGAGCATTATATGGTGCCCCCCCGTATCGTTGTATGACCACGCGGTATAGTCATGGGACAGGGGGACCACATTAAACCCCGTAGCGTCCGAAAATCGCGAGAGGTTAAAACTTTCGAGGTCTTGCGCGAGCAATACCTCCATATAGAGGGTACCGCCACGGCGGATACAAAGAACTGCGTCACGTAGCATCGAGCCAATTCGATCGTAACTACCAAGGTAGCAATAGCCTGCCCAGAAATTCGTCACCAAATCGAACGATGCGGCCGAGAACGGGCAGCGCACCATGTCGGCACGGACGAAGGTCGCGTGCGGCGCCTCATGTCTTGCGCGCATCAATTGAGCAGAGCTCAAATCCAACCCAACCATGCGCGCTCGGCCCGGAAACAAGCTGAAGTGCCAAGCTGGCCCACAGGCAATATCAAGCCACGAAGGTTGCCTCACCTTGAAAGCATTTAGGATGCGGTCAAGGTTCGTCGCGTTGAACGCGTGCTTGCGCCGCCACGGGGCGATATAGAGGGCAGAATATTGCGCTGCGTAATGTTCACCATAAATCACTGCGGCCTGTTCGTCGTAGCGCAGTTTGTCACCCGAAAGGTCGCTGCTATCATTCATTGGTTGTGGTCAAGGCCGGAAGGGTATAGGAAAAATAAACGCCCTTTTTCATAAGAACCGAATGTACCGGAAAACGGTTTGGTCGTCAATCTGGCCGGAAAATCTCCGAAATTCGCAAAATTTGTGTTCGATCAGCAGCAAAAAGTGTTGGTTTTGGGTCCTTTTTCGCTATTTGCGTGAAAGACGCCCAAGAGGGAAGGTCAGCTCAATCAAGAAGAGAGCTGAGAAAGAAGGGTTGGAATCAGATAGGATCGAAAAGACCCTGGATCTTCGCAGGTGATCGTGGTGGCGCCCGGGCAGGTAAGCCGAGATGGTTTAGAATTTTAGTAATTGCGGCTCTTTCCAGAATGGCGGCGATAATTTTCATATTCCCGCCACAATGCGGGCAGCGCTCAATGTCGATCTCAAACATCCGCTTGAGCAAACGCGCCCAACTGATGTGCACGGAAGCCGGGGAAGGCGGCACATCGTCATTCCTATCGGATGCATGACTTTTGTTTTTCTTGCTGCCAGGAATAATCTCAGAGCGCAGTTTGGCATTCGGCGCAAGCACGCCATGGAAACGGATAAGATTGAGTCTTGGCCGGGGAACTAAAGCAGCCAGCCGTTGCATGAATTCCAGTGGCGACAGGATGATGTGGGTCGTGCCATCCCGATAAGGCGTCTTCAGCTTTAACACTACCCCCCGCCTTCGCGGGGGCAAGCTCTGCCCTTCTTTATTGCGTGTCAGTCGTTCATGGGCAATCGCGGGCCGGGTGATAGTGCGGCACAGGCGTTCCAGCTTGTCACGCTGGTTCATGGCGCAACGCACATCGGCCATGCAGGCTGAAGCCATGTGCGTTGGCACAGCATGCATCAACAGACTGCGGAAGTGCGCTTTGTGCAGGCGCAGTTCTTAACGTCAACACCTTTTGCCCTGCCCGGGGACCGAGCGCAATCCGATAGGTACAGGCCGCCGATTGCAACGGAGCCAAAGCGGCATCCGATTCTATGCCGGCCAGGTAGGTCATGCCCTCCTCCTCAATGAGCGCACCGTGGCGGGTCAATGCTTTCATGATGCGCTTTATAATCTGGTTGAGCAGCCCCTTGCAACTGTGCGGTCGCTGGTGACCGCACGCTGTGGAACTCCGGCACGCCGTTCCGGATGCGATAGGCCCCATCGAGTACCAGGCAATGCAGATGAATATTGAGATTAGCCGCCGGACCGAAGCACTGAATGAGGGTGATCGACCCGGTTTGCGCATCCAACCGTTTCAACCCGGCGAATGACCTGCAATACCGGCGAAAGTAGATGCGGATGGGCAGCGAATAGATAGCGCAGTGGAATTGGCAATGAAAGCACCCATTGGCGCACGGGTACATTGGGAATGACGTGATCGACCCGGTGAGCAGCCGTCTGTGCCATGCGCCTCCCACCGCACGAAGGACAGAATCCCCGCCGCTTACAGGAAAAGGCGACCAGCTTTTCATGGGTACAGTCGGCACAACGCAGGTGCAGAAAACCATGGGCCAAAATGCTCGATAGCTGAATTTATGTGACAGCAAACATTGATGGTAAAATCCCGGCATTTTCTTAGCAAAAAACTGCTGTAGCAAAGGAGTCTTAGCGTGTCGAAATATAACCTTAAATCCTTCTTACTTATGCTCAGATCTCTTTGTTGCGCTATCTTTCTGTTAATACCCTCCGTTTCCTATGCTTTAGTCATTGAAGCCAAACTATTAGAGCAGCGGCTATCAAAACCTTCATCATTTGCTTTTAATGAGGTTGAGATCGCAGATCTCCAACGGCTTTATATGGCTCGAAATTATCAGCCCATATGGATAACACCTGAACCAGAATCCTCTTCACTTGAAATTGCACTAGCTTTCATCGCAAGTTCTGAAACAGAAGGACTGGATAGTCGCGATTACCAACTGCAACAATTACTGCAACTACAGCAGCATGCCGATCAATCCTTGCAAACAGCCACTGAGCTGGAGATACGCACAACCCATGCAATATTGATGCTGGCACGGGATTTATCACGCGGCCGGTTCCTGGCCACTGCGGCTGATCCAGATTGGCATATTCCACAGCCCACATTTGATGCCGCAACCTTCTTACACGAAGCAATCAAAGCTGATCGCTTACAACAATCCCTCAAAGATTTATCCCCCCAAAAACCCAGCTACCAATTACTCAAAAAAACACTGGCTCACTACCAGAAACTCATCAGTAATCATGCAAGCTGGATTCATATTCCCAATATATCAGCTATTCGACCGGGCGAAACCCATGCAGTCATTCCATTGATTCGCAAACGAATCACACAGGCTCATGCTGTCGATGGTATCGATGAATACAATATTGTCCAGATCGAGAGCCAGAATTACGATGACGAGTTAGTCGCCGCCATTCAAGCATTTCAGGTTCAACACGGATTAAATGCAGATGGCATTATAGGAAAGAATACAATACAGGCTTTGAATACTTCACTGGCCTGGAAAATACGCCAATTACGTATCAATATGGAGCGTTTGCGCTGGCTTCCCAGGGATTTAGGTGAGCGCTATTTGTTGGTTAATACGGCTAGCTTTAGACTCACTGCCGCTGAACAGGGCAGACATTTTTTTAATATGCGAATTATCGTTGGGCGTGATTATCGCTCAACGCCAAGTTTTAAGGGTGCGCTCTCTCATATGATTCTTAATCCATACTGGAATGTTCCTGCCAGTATTGCCCGCAAAGATTTATTACCCAAACAACAGAAAGATCCGGCGTATTTCACAACAGCCGGTATCATGGTTTATCCAGACCATGCCCGTAATACTGAAGCAATTGATCCGGATACTATTAATTGGTATGGCATAAAGAAGGGATTTCCCTATGTATTACGCCAAAATCCAGGCGCAAAAAATGCATTAGGCAGGATTAAATTTATATTCTCCAATCCCTTTAATATTTACTTGCATGACACACCTTCCAAGTCATTGTTCCAGGAAGATATTCGCACCTTTAGTTCTGGATGCATCCGGCTGGAAAAACCACTGGAATTAGCCGCTTTCTCACTAGGCGATCAAAGTGTATCCACTAAATTCCTTTCAGACCTGGAAAGTGGCAAAACGACCACTGTTCATTTACCCAAACAGCTGCCAATTTACCTGGTGTATATTACGGCTTGGGTAGATGAACAAGAAAAGATACATTTCTCACCTGATATTTATGGCCGGGACCTGCGTGCTTTGCGTTATGCGGGTTGGTAAATAGTTACCTGATTACGTAGAACCTATGGTCTGTTGACATTTCAAAAATAGGTATTTAAAAACAACCGCTTACAATTGCGAGGATAATTCGTAACCCACTGATACAGCAAGCGTTTTTATCAAATGTCAACAGACCCTAGTGCCATGAATCAGAAATAGTGAAACAAGATAAAACGGATGGGTTTTTTCGCAGGGCAAGGCGCGAAGAGGCGGCATAGTTCGGACTATGGCAATGACGAGCAACGCCGCCATGCGGAAAAAGACACCGTTTTATCTTGTTTCACTATTTCTGATTCATGGCACTAGGTGTCTTTATACAGTAGTTTTCTTTGAAGGATACAGCTCTTTCATTGATGAGCCGCGTATCAAAGTAATCATGAGATAACTCAAGAAAAGAATAATGCCGAGAATAGCATCCGAAATAATCCATTCCATCATTGATTGCGGCAATCTGAACATGGACAAAATGCCAAAGAAAACACCCGTAATGATTACCACTGCAACAATAACAATTTGATTTGTTTTCATGAAAAATCTCCTTTATGAAAGTTTATTAATGTGTTTTAAAAGTTTTCCGAAAATATGACACCATACTTCACAGAAAGTTCACATATTATTCACACAATCTTCACAATATTTTAAGACAAACCTAAGCTGGAATTTTCTTACTGAAATTAATAGATTTTTAAGATCATGGTGTTAGATATAAATCTGAGCAGTTAACTGCGGTTTCCAGGTTTAGGATTTGATTTTTTGATGACCCAGATACTTTTATCTAATGCATCTATCTTGTGCGAAACATAAAATAAGCCGCACCTATCATGCAGAGCGCAGCCCACAGATAATCAAGTTTCAGCGGCTCCTTTAAATACAACAAAGCAAATGGCACGAATATGGTCAGCGTGATGATTTCCTGAAGTATTTTGAGTTGCGCAACAGAAAATACTGTGTAACCAATCCGGTTAGCAGGAACTTGTAACATATACTCGAAAAATGCAATGCCCCAACTAATCAGTGCTGCAATGATCCACGGTTTGTGGTTCAGCTCCTTCAAATGAGCGTACCAGGCAAAAGTCATGAACACGTTACTGAGCGATAAAAGGAGGATAGTCTGCCAAATTTCACGCATGTTATTGAGTATTTAATTTGTATTAGAGAAACTTATCATCAAACTCCTAACTCCCCCCAAATCGTATCTATCCTTTTCTTAATCTCATCATCCATCACAATCGGTATTCCCCACTCCCGGTTCGTTTCCCTTGGAAACTTATTCGTCGCATCCAACCCCATTTTTCCACCCAACCCCGATATCGGACTGGCAAAATCCAGGTAATCAATCGGTGTGTTTTCCACAATCAGCGTATCCCGCGCCGGATCAACCCGGGTGGTGATGGCCCAGATCACTTCTTTCCAGTCGCGTATGTTGATGTCATCATCCGTGACAATAATGAACTTGGTGTACATAAACTGGCGCAGAAAGCTCCAGATACCAAACATCACGCGTTTGCTGTGCCCGGCGTATTGTTTTTTCATGCTCACCACCGCCATACGGTAGGAACAGCCCTCGGGCGGCAGGTAAAAGTCGGTGATTTCCGGGAATTGTTTTTGCAGTAAAGGCACGAATACTTCATTCAATGCCACGCCGAGAATCGCGGGTTCATCAGGCGGTTTGCCGGTGTATGTGGAATGGTAGATCGGATTGCGGCGCATGGTGATGCGCTCGATGGTGAATACCGGAAAAGTTTCCTGCTCATTGTAGTAACCGGTATGGTCGCCATAAGGGCCTTCCAGCGCGGTTTCATCGGGATAGATGGCGCCTTCCAGCACGATTTCGGCACTGGCAGGTACTTGCAGGTCATTGCCAATACATTTGATCACTTCTGTTTTGGAACCACGCAGTAATCCGGCGAACTGGTATTCACTCAAGGTATCCGGCACCGGCGTCACAGCACCCAGAATGGTCGCTGGATCTGCCCCTAAAGCAACCGCCAGTGGATAGGGTTTGCCTGGATTAGCCAGACTGAATTCACGAAAATCCAGCGCCCCCCCCCGGTGTGCCAGCCAGCGCATGATCACTTTATTGGGGCCAATGACTTGCTGGCGGTAAATACCCAGATTTTGCCGGGTTTTGTTCGGACCTCTAGTCACCGTCAGCCCCCAGGTGATGAGCGGCGCGACATCGCCCGGCCAGCAGGTTTGAATGGGTATCCGGCCCAGATCGACATCCTTGCCTTCCCACACAATCTCCTGGCACGGCGCACTGCTCAATACTTTCGGCGCCATGTTCAAAATTTGCTTCAATACCGGCAGTTTATCCCAGGCATCTTTCAGTCCCTTCGGAGGATCCGGCTCTTTCAAATAAGCCAATAACTTGCCGACTTCCCGCAATGCTTCAACCGACTCCTGCCCCATCCCCATAGCCACCCGTTTGGGTGTGCCGAACAGATTGCCCAGTACCGGCATGCTGTGCCCTTTTGGATTCTCAAATAATATGGCGGGGCCTTGTGCTTTCAGGATACGGTCACAGATTTCCGTCATCTCCAGAGCGGGGGCAATTTCCGTTTTAATACGCTTGAGCTCACCCATTGCTTCCAGTTGCGCGATGAAATCCCGGAGATCTTTATATTTCATTGACTGAATCCTTAAGCCTGGTAAATGAATAAATCGAGTGCAATGCCTATAAACACGACCATTCCCACCCAGTTATTATGCAAAAATGCCTTGAAACAGAGTGTCCGGTCTCGATCACGAATCAGGATGTATTGATATACGATGAGACCCACCGCAAGTATCAATCCGGCGTAATAAACCATACCCATAGCCTGCAATTGTCCGATAGTCAGCATAATGACAATGAAAATGACATGACATACCATCACACCCATCACATCAAAACGTCCAAAGGTAATCGCAGAAGTTTTGATTCCAATTTTCAGATCATCCGGTTTATCAACCATGGCGTAAGCTGTGTCATAGGCAATCACCCAAAACAAATTAGCCAGCATCAGTATCCAGATAATGGACGGTAGGCTATTGGTTTGCGCCGCGAAGCCCATGGGAATACCAAAGCTGAACGCAATACCCAGATAAGCCTGCGGCATGGCAAAAAAACGTTTGGTAAACGGATAAGTTCCTGCCAGAAATAATGCCGGCACTGATAGCAGGATGGTTAATTGATTCAAAGGCAAAATCAGCAGAAAAGCACAGAAGCTCAATCCTGTTGCCAATAATAAAGCTTCTTTGGAGCTGACTTGACCGGCTGCCATCGGGCGATTCTTGGTACGTTCGACATAGAGATCAATTTTTCGATCGGCAAAGTCATTAATGACACAACCCGCCGAGCGCATCAGTATCGTACCCAGGATGAAAATAACCAGAATATGGAAATCCGGCAATCCCTGTGCAGCGAACCATAAGCCCCACAGCATCGGCCATAACAACAGTAATATTCCAATCGGCTTGTCCAGCCGCATGAGTTGCGCGTAGGTTTTAAGTCGATTTGAAACTTTCACAATGGTAAATCCAGAATACTCGGCAAAAATACTTCGGTGACTAAAATCGATTGCCCGTGCAAAGCGAATAATGAACGCCGCGCCCACAGATTCGATGGCCTGGTCTGCAATCGTGCACAAGCGCGGTTATAAAGAAAATGGCCACTACTGACCTTTTTAAATTCCAGTGTAGTTCGTTTAATTTTAGGATTGGTAAACAAAACGGTTCCTAAAGACTTATTGCCCAGCCCGCTCAAGCCCCGCCACGCACCGCGCAGGTTTTTGTGCGCCACAACCGAATGTGCAAACACCACCGGCGTATCTCCACAATAAAGATAAACTTCCCGCACCATCGCCAATTCACTATGACGCAATCCCATGACGTCCAGTTCATCGCCATACACTCGGCTCAGTGACTGAAATACCGGCTTAACGCAGAAACGGGCACATCGATCCTGTATCCGGCGCGTGAGTGATCCTCGATCCTGTAACCAGTTGCGTTGGCGATATGAAACGGATGTGAGCGCAGGATACCATGCCAGTGGATGGGCGCTGTTCATCGTGGCAAAGCTACCAAATGGGATTGTTGCATGATGAGAATTCTTATACTGAGATCAGGCAAAGTCATTTTGAGAATTGTTCGAACGGGATTATACAGCAGTCTCAAAGCGGGAATTGTAAAACCGGTCAGCGAATCAAAGTATCAGACTTGATTAACACATACTTCAACCTTAATTGATCAAGCGTTTATGTATACTCCACGCCGCATCAATACTTGACATTTCGGATCAAGAATATATCCTATCAGTTTGATAAATAATTGTAGGATGCAGGGGTGCTGATTTTTAATAATGTTACATTCTAAGGTAAACTTGTAATTTTTAAAGAGAGCAAGGAAAACCCATGGCTGAAATTATAGCGCGT
>CXWL01130198.1_pt1 | contig 11499 bp, 9 predicted proteins | sample 590931 | NCBI WGS metagenome assembly CXWL01 (sample SAMEA3498368, study PRJEB10139) | groundwater metagenome | biome: water well; material: biofilm material | place: Germany | collected 2015-04-27 | reverse complement strand
CGCTCCCGGCACCCAGCCTGCGAACTCGGCGTAGCCCACATCCGGGTCAATTGCCGCCGGCGGCAGCACGTCAATCGCCCAGCCCGCCCCCACCTTGTGGAACATCCATAGCTCGCGCCAGGCCGCCATTGGCTGGACCGCCAGCGCCAGCGCCGTCCCCTGGACATTGGCGCGCGCCGACACCGGCCACACGATGCCGTAAGTGCAGCGTGTTGCCAGCGCAGCCGCGCCCGCCTTGGCATGCAGCGACACGCACGTTTCCCCGGGCTGCCCCGGCCTGGTCTGGACGGACAAGCCGGCGCCCGGCGCCACTGCCGCTTCGGCCGCCCAGCGCACGCTGCCTGCGCGTACGCCCGCATCGGCATACGCGGCCAGGTCTTCATCGGCCAGGTCGATCTTGCTGACACTGCCCAGTTCGTCCAGTGCGCGGCTGGCCGCCTCTTGCGCCGGCTGGTTCTTGCGGGCGCGCTCAAACGCGACCGTCGACCACACTGCCGCGCGCCGCATGTGCACCCGGTTTTTCAGGTGCGCAGGCAAGTCCTGCATGGCCACCTTGTCGAGCACGTCGGCGCGCCACTGGTCGGTGGCGTCGCGTTCGCCGGGCCGCTGCGCCGGGTCCAGGCACTCTTGGCGCGTCAGCCCCAGCGCGGCCTTGGCCTGCTGACGGGGCTCGGCGCGCATGGCCAGCACGCGCCGGAACGCATCACCGTCGTAGCACAGCTGAATGCGCCCGTCGGTCTCGTAGCCGCGCAAGACCACGCCGTAATGCTTGACCACTTCCATGTGCGCCGCCAGCGCAGGGTCGGCCTTGCCCTGTTTGGACGACGCGCGTTTTGCCAGCCGCTCGGCCATGCCACCCAGCGCATCAAACGGCTCGGGCCCGATGGCGCTCGCTGGCGCCGCCTTCAGAAAGGCGGCCGTGTAAGCAATCCCCATCGCCTCCGCACCCGGCGTATCCTTTAGAAAGCGCACCACGGACAAAAGTTCCCCCGCGTCGGCCGGCGCCAGCGACACCTTGCGCACCTGCGCAGCGCGGATATACCCGGCCCGTTCGCGCCGGTGATCATAGACTTGCAGGTAATCCGACTTTTCGCCCCGGATTTCCAGCGTGTCGCCCTGCCACAGCACCACTTGCTGCTGCGCCGAATCTTTTGGCGCCGCGCGCAAGGACGCCTGGTCCTGGGTAACGATGGCCATCGTGGCCACCGCTGCCGCCGCGATCATTGCTCCGGCCATGTTTATTGCTCCTCTTTCGCTTCAACCGGTGCGGCCACTGCCGCCACCTTCTGGGTTCCCAGCAAGGCCGAACCGATGAAGCCGCCGTCGGTGGGCGCCGGCGCGATGATGACCGACACCTTGTCCGACAATTTGTCGGCCATGGTTTTCTGGATCAGCAGGGGGTGCTGGGACAGCAACACCCCTTCGCGCGCCATCTGGGTGGTGGCCACCTTGCCGATCAAGTCCTGGCGGTACGCTTCGGCGTCGGCCAGCTTGCGCCGCGAATCGGCCTCGCCCGCCGCTTCGATCACCCGCGCCTGGGCGCTACCTTCAGACACCTTGATACGCGACACCTTGTCCGCCTCCGCTTCCAGCTGGCGCTGCGCAATCTGCTTTTCCTTGAACGGCAGCACATGCTTCATCGCTTGCTCCTGGGCCCGGGCGGCAATGATCTGTTCGTTGCCAGCCGCTTCCGCCGCCTTTTCGCGCGTGACCTTGGACGCCTCGGCTTCCAGTTCGCTCTGCTTGACCTGCTTTTCCTTCAATTCCAGCGTGTAACGCATCTTCTGGGTTTCCAGCTCTTCGGCCAGCAACTTTTCCATGCCGGCCTTGTACTCTTGCGGCAAGCTGATCTTGCCTATGGTCACGCCGCGCAGCACGATGCCGTCCATGGCCAGCTTGGGCTTGAGTTCGGCCTCGATCAGTTGTTGAATTTCAGCGCGCTTGGACGAAAAAATTTCACGCACGGTATAACGGGTGAAGACTTTGTAAATCACGCCCTGCACGGCAGGCTCGACGATGGCGCCATTGATATCCGGCGGCAACGTCTTGGCGATCGTTGCCATGCGGCCCGGGTCGAGTGCGTAACGCACCGACAGATCCACGCCCAGCGCCAGGCCTTCCATTGACTGGAACGGCGCGTCTTCCTTGGAAACCGGCTTGTAGATCTGGTCGAACAGGGTCAGCTCGCGCAGGCTGTGCATGCCCGGCAATACCCACAGCGCCCCTTCGCGCACCGTGCTGACCGAGCCGGTCAGCTGGTTGACGCGCACGCCCACATGGCCGGGCGCCACAGTATGCACGGGCGGATGGGAAAACATCAGGTAGCCGGCCCCGCCCACCAGGCCAAGCAGCAAGCCGATCCGTCCCAGCCGCAATTTCTCGGCGCCGGCGGCGCCACTGCGAAACGATTGCGCCAGCCTGCCGGCGCCACCGGCGAAGGAGGAACGGACCGCTTGCACCATCATCTTGATACGCTGGGACATCTGGTTCACCTTTTGAGTTGTTGGTTGCGGCCGGCGCGATTGCGTCGTCCGGTACTGCATGGTGCGCCCGCCTGCGCGGAAGTATCAATGCGCAGGCGGGGCACGAATGCACGCGCGCGTGAATAAACGCTCACAGCGACGGTATGACTTTTGCGCGGAAAACATGGATACTCGTGGCATCGCACACAGGAGAGCACACATGGCAAGAGTGGCCGTCATCGAAGACGACCTGCCGACGAGCAAGCAGCTCAAGGCATGGATCGAATCGGCCAGCCCGGGCATCACGGTCGACCAATGGTTCAGCCGTGATGACGCCGAAGCGGCCATCGCGCGCCAGCGCTACGACCTGGTGGTGCTCGACATCGAGCTGGGCCGCGAGCGGCATGCAGGGGTGGCCATCATCAACGCCATCAACAAAAAAGATGCGACCCCGGTGCTGGTGGTGTCGGCCATGCCGGCCACCATCTACCGCAGCATCATGAAGGCGCTCGATGCCTGGGATTACTTGCAAAAGACCACCTTCGAGGAGGCCGATTTCATCGACACCTTCCTCGAGATCCTGCGCGCCGTCAAAGAGCGGGCAGCGGCAGCTACCGTCAAGCAAGGCCCGGCCAGCGCGGAGCTGGAAATCGATCCGCTGCGCCAGCGCAATCCCACCTGGCGCGGGCAGCGCATCAACCTGCCGCTGACGGCGCAGCGCATTTTGGCCGCACTGTTTGCGCGCAAGGGTGAAGTGGTGTCCTATGACGAGTTGTTCGACGTCGTCAAGAGCGGCCGCAACCGTGACAATATCCGCAAGCATGTCAGCACCATTCGCGACGCCTTCCGCGAGATCGACCCGGCCTTCGAAGGCATTGAAAACGTGCCCATGCGCGGCTTTCGCTGGGTGGCGCGCTGACCATGGGATTGCGCTTGCTGCACATCGTTCCCTACCGCCTGCGCATCCTGCTGCGCGCCGCCTTCTTGCTGCTGGCGCTGGCCACGCTGGGGCTGGCGGTGTCGGTACTGCAGCAGGAAAAGCAGCTCAGCTACAACAGCTATGCGGCCGGCTTCCAGAAAAGCGCCCAGCATATTTCGGCCACACTGCGCCATCCATCGGGGCAATTGGCGCTGCTCAATCCGCCGCGCGGCGAGGGGCCGGCCACTGCCCTGCATCCCGTGTTGCTGCCCTTCGCCTCGCTCGACTTCGACGATCAAAACAAGGTGCAGCAAGCAATTGCGCTGTCGGGCTGCCTGGTCCAGTACGGCAGCAGCGGCAATTTGTGCGTGGGCGTGGGCACCAATGCCTGGGCCGGCGGTTTTGTGTACGTGGCGGGAAGTTTTGACAGTACCCGCCTGGTGTCGCACAAGCTGGGCGACGAAATACTGGACCAGTCGCACCGGGTGCTGGTCACGGTCAAGATGCGCGGCGAGCAATATGACTGGATCGCGCCCTTCGAATACGCTCCCGACAATGCCAGCCGCCGCGGCGACACGGGCATGCGCGGCCGCCTGACGGGGTTCAAGGCCAGTGACCACGGCTACCGCAAGATGAATCCCGTCAAGGATTTCCGCGGCTGGATCTGGCAAAGCGCCGAATGCAACGCGGACGCGCCCAAACAGGCCGACGGCAGCTGCATTCACAACGCGTTTTTCTCACTCCGCTTGCCGGTCGTCCTGCTGCGCGATGCGCTGTTCAATGGCACGCACCCCGTTTGGCCACCTGCCGACCTCGACAAAATTGCCGTCACCGTCAAGGTGCTTGCGCCTGGCGCCGGTCCTGCACTGTTAGACAGCAGCAAAGACAGCACCGTGCGGCCTTTTGCCTTGACCGACCTCAAAGCATCGCTGCTGCCCGGCGAAACGCTGCGCATTTCACAGGCCGGCACGTCCTTGATCGAAATGACCGGCGCCGCCCCTGGCGAGCAAGCCACGTCGCGCTTGTTGACCAGCCTGATCCGGCGCCTGCCGGTAGACGCCTACGACGTTCCGCTAAGCAGCACCGANNGCCAGCCGGCTGTCGTGGTTTGTCGGCGGCATGCTGCTCGCGCTGCTGCTGGCCTGGCTAGCGATCGAGATTGGCGTCATCCGCCGCATCCGGGTGCTGATCCGGCGCGCCGATACCGTGGCCAAGACGGTCAAGGGCAGCGGCGCTGCCGACGAATTCGACCTGTCGGACTTGCGCGGCGAAGATGAACTGGGGGTGCTAGCCAGTTGCCTGCACGACTTGCTGCGCCGCGTGCGTGAAGACGTCGAACGCGAGACCATACGCGCCGAGCAAGAACGCGATATGTGGCATGCGGTTGGACACGAAATCATGTCGCCCCTGCAATCGCTGATGGCCTTGCACGCGCACGGTGACGGCCAGAGCACCCGTTATCTGGCCCGCATGCAGCAAGCCATTCGCGTCCTGTACGGCAATGCTTCGCCCAGTGAAGCGTTCCAGGCTAGCGTGGTCCAGGTCGGCGAGCTCGACCTGTCGGCCTTTCTCGAACATGTGGCAGCGAACGCGCCGTGCGCGGGAATTGCCGACGTGCGCCTGATCGGCGGCGGCCAGCAAGTGCTGGCGCGCGCCGATGAATATTGCCTGGAGGACGTGGTGACGCACGTGCTGCGCAATGCGGCCCGGTACCGCACTGAAGGCACGCCGATCACGCTGACACTGGGCGCGGTGGAAACCGGCGCCACCATCACGATCTTCAACCAGGGCCCGAACATTGCCGAGGAACTGGTGGGACGGGTATTCGAGTACGGCGTGTCGGACCAGCCGGACTCGGGCGCTGAAGGCAACCGCGGTCAGGGCCTGTTTGTCGCCAAGATCTACATGGCAAAAATGGGAGGGACCATCAGTGCCGTCAACCAGGTTGACGGCGTCAGCTTCATTCTCAACTTGCAACGCGTGCAGGCATGATGTAGCCAACTCGATTATGCTGTCTCTAACCATTCCGTTGCGAGGCACGTCTGTCCAGCTCATCCGTCAAAACGTATTTACCCTGGGTCGTGGCAGCGGCGCTGTTCATGGAGCAGCTCGACGCCACCGTCGTCAATACCGCCATTCCATCAATCGCGGCCAGTCTGCAGGTCACGCCGCTAAGCCTGAAGTCCATTGTTTCGAGCTACATCCTGAGCCTGGCAGTCGGGATCCCGGTCAGCGGCTGGATGGCCGACCGCTTCGGCACCAAGCGCGTATTTGCCATTGCCATCATCGTCTTCACGCTCGCCTCGGTCCTGTGCGGCCTGGCCGTGAATACCCCGATGCTGGTGGCCGCGCGCCTGCTGCAAGGCCTGGGCGGCGCCATGATGATGCCGGTAGGCAGGCTGACCATCATCCGCACCTTTCCCAAGGCCGAACTGCTGGGGGCGATGAACTTCGTCATCATTCCTGCGCTGATAGGTCCCTTGCTGGGACCCACCGTGGGCGGCCTGATCGTGCACTGGATGTCGTGGCGCGTGATCTTCTTTGTCAACGTGCCGGTGGGGCTGCTGGCGCTCTACCTGGTGTATCGCTACATGCCCGACTACAAGTCGGAAACGCGGCGCCCGCTGGATGTGCTGGGCTTGCTGCTGTTCAGTTCTGGCACGGCAATCTTGTCGTGGCTACTTGAAATATTTGGCGAACACACCCTCTCGCCCGAGGCCAGCGGCGGCCTGTTCGCGCTATCGCTGTGCCTGCTGATTGGCTACGCCTTGCACGCACGCGGCATGGCGTTTCCTTTGCTGCGGCTGACCTTGTTCCGGGTGCGCACTTTCCGCATCTCGGTGGCTGGCGGCTTTATCACGCGCCTGGGCATAGGCGGCTTGCCCTTCCTGCTGCCGCTGCTGTATCAGCTGGGCCTGGGTCTGCCCGCGTGGAAATCCGGCTTGCTGATGATGCCGGCCGCCTTGGCCGCGATGACCATGAAACTGGTGTCGCAACCCTTGCTCAAGCGCTTCGGCTACCGCCGCATTCTGACCGTCAACACGGTCTGCATAGGCGCCACCATTGGTCTGTACGCCCTGGTCGGACCGGGCACGCCGCTGGTGTTCATCGTCATGATCTCCTTGCTGCAGGGCCTTTTCAATTCGATGCAATTTTCAAGCATGAACTCGCTTGCCTATGCGGACATCGATGACGCCGATTCGAGCATGGCCAGCACAATTTCCAGCTCGTTCCAGCAGCTGTCGATGAGCTTTGGCCTGGCTGCGGGTTCCATCGTGGCCGCCTGGTACCTGGGCAAGGTGCCGCAAACCGACCAGGCGATGGTGACCGATGCACTGCACCATGCCTTCTATGCATTGTCGGCCATTACCATCGTTTCATCGTTGACATTCTGGCGCCTGCGCGCGGAAGACGGCGAGAGTATCAGCCGCGGCATCGCGCGTGAGCAGACCACGCCCACCGTCAGCACCCAGGTCTGAATCTAAGGCGCGCAGCTCGCCAGGTCGGCCGAGGATGCCGAATCGAATATTTTGCCCATCTGCACCACTTCAAAATCGGACGGCCGGATGCTGCGCAAGTTCTTCAGGTCGTCATTATTCCAGCGGGCGTCGGGCGCCCCGCTGATGTAGAAATTGGACCCGATATCAGCCAGAATCATTCCGTAGCTTTTCATGGCAGTCAAAATAATCCGGTTGGTCTGCGAGTAGGCCCCGATGTTGACGCTCGCCTTGAGCCGCAAGCGCATGCCGAGCGGTGTCGGATAGGCGGGATTGGTGTTGGTGCCGTTCACATAATGCCGTGCCGGCCCGACAAACATGGGACTGACGCGGCTGCGCGCCAGCGTGAAACGGATCGGATGGGTAATGACGCCGCTGACGATTTCATCGTAGCGCACCAGGCCGGGAAAGATCGGCAGACCGGCGGCGTCGGCCGAGGTCCAGCACAGGGGCCGCAGTGCATTGCTGTCGAGGTCGAATTTGGCGCCGGATGACGCTTCCCAGCCCGTGCCGGACGCGGAACGGCTTGCATTGTAGAGCTCGTACAGCTTGTGATTGGCGGCATCAACCGTGATGACATGGCTGTCACCCGTGCCATTGCCTTCGATCGGCGCCGACAGCGGTATTGGGAATGGACCTGGATCACTTTCCGCCCCGTAATTGCCGTCAGTGGCATTTGACCGGTAGAGGACAGGCACCAGCGGCTGATTGGCGCAGACCACGGTGAACGGGATGCCGATTGGCACGCCCAGGTACAGGCCGCTGCCGAAATCGGCGAACGGCGGCGCGCCCGTCTGATCCAGGAAGGCGATGATCGCGTCGGAACGGGGATCGCGCGGCAAGGCGGAAACATCAGTACGCCAAGGGTTATTCGAAGGAAAAATGGAGATGCTGCTCAGCGCGCTGGCGTCGGCCACGCAAGGCGTCGGTGTCGGCGTCGGTGTTGGTGTCGGTGTTGGTGTTGGCGTTGGCGTGGGACCGGCCGTCCCGCCTCCGCCGCCACATCCGTACAGTGCCAACAGCACACTGATGACACCCATGGGCCGGACGACATGCATGGCGCGCTCCTAGAACTGTGACTGGCCAGGGGGCTGCTCGGCCAGCGACTGCAGCGGCGCTGGTGCTTCAGCCTGGCTCATGGTTGGCGGCAAGTCGACGCGTACCGGCTTGCTGTGCATATTGGTCGAAGACAGTACATTTTCCGTCGCTTCCGGCGCGGCGTTCCAGACCGGCGCATCGATGCCTTCAAACACGGCTTTCAGCTGATGACCCCAGCTGCTGCGTATCATCTGGAAATACTGGTTTTTCTCGTCAATGGTCACAAAGCGCGTGACGGCCAGGCTGTTGTCTTCGTACACCAGCAGGTCCAGCGGCAAGCCCACCGAAATATTCGAGCGCAGCGTCGAGTCCATCGAAATGAGGGCGCACTTGGCGGCGTCATCGAGCGAAGTGAGCGGGGTGACGACGCGGTCGATGATCGGTTTGCCGTACTTCGCCTCGCCGATCTGGAAATAGGTGTTCTCGTCATGCGACTCGATAAAATTGCCGGCCGAGTAGATATGAAACAGGCGGCAGCGCTCGCCCCGGATCTGTCCGGCGAGAATGATGGCAATATTGAAGTCGACGCCGAACTCGGCCAGACGCACGGCATCGCGGTTATGCACCATCCGCACCGCTTCGCCGACGATGCGCGCTGCTTCATACATGCTGGGCGCGTTCCAGATTGTCATGCCGTCGGTGCAGACATGGTCGGCAACCAGCTGGCGCACCGACTGCGAAATCGACAGGTTGCCGGCGGTCATCATGGCAACCACGCGCTCGCCGGGATTTTCAAACACGCTCAGCTTGCGGAAAGTGCTGACATGGTCGACTCCGGCATTGGTGCGCGAATCGGCCAGCAAGACCAGCCCGGCGTTCAGGCGCATGCCTACGCAATATGTCATGACCGCAACCTGTTCGACTGAAAACGCCTATTTTACACCGGTGCTATCAGGGCATGGACGCTCATCGCCTCCTGCCCGCCGCCGCGCCGCATGCCCCGCACCGGCGCCGCCGACTCGTAGTCGCGCCCGATCGCCAGCCGGCAGTAGGATGCCGTCATCAGCCGGTTGTGGGTGACATCGATGCTGATCCAGCCCGAAAAATCGGCGTCGTCGACCCAGGCATCGACCCAGGCGTGGCTGGCGGCATGGCCGGTAAATTCCGGGTCAATATAGCCGGACACATAGCGCGCGGGTATGCCGTGCGCGTGGCAGCAGGAAAGGAAAACGTGGGCATGGTCCTGGCACACGCCCGCCCCCATCAGCAGTGCGTCGCCGGCCGTGGTGAACACGTCGGTGGCGCCGCTCTGGTAGGCGACCGCCCCTTGCACTTGCGCGGCGAGGCGCATCAAGTCGGCAGTGCCCACGCGCGCGCCCGCTTTCGGCAAGATACGTCCAGCCATGTCCAGCAAAGGCGGGGTGGCCTCGGTCAGCCGGGTCGACACGGTAAAGATCAGCGGCGACAAGCTTTCGTCGTTGCCCAGGCGCCCGCCGGGCAACAGCTCGGTGGCCACCACGCCCTCGACAATGATGCGCACTTGCGTGTGCGCTTCGTTCAGCGTCAGCATATGCGACAAATTGCCATAGGCATCCGTATACGCCGCGCAATCGCCGGGCGTCGTGATGCGCCAGGACAGGATGCGCTGCTGCGCTTCGGCGCGCGGCGTCAGGTGCAATTGCTGGATGCTATAGGCTTGCGGCGCCGTGTAGCTGTAAAAAGTTTCGTGGCGGATGGACAGTTGCATGTCAGGCCGCCAGCGGAACGAGGAAGTCGCGGCTGATCCGGTTGCCCAGTTCAAAGATGCGTTCCATGAAGTTGGACAGCGTATCGTGCAATCCGGCATCGAGAATGTCATCGATGCGGGCAAATTGCAATTCCGCGTGGAGCTTGCCCGCCATCCGCTCGGTATCTGCGGACACATCGTTGCGCACCGCTTTCAGATTCGCCACCACTTGCGTCATGCACGCCAGCAGCGAGCGCGGCATATCGTCGCGCAACATCAGCAGTTCCGCCACCCGCGCCGGGGTGATGACGTCGCGGTAGACCTTGCGGTAGATTTCAAAACCGGACACCGAGCGCAGCAGGGCTGACCAGTAATAAAAGTCGCGCTGGCTCAGGGCATCGGTGCGCGCAGCCGGTTCCTTGGCCGCATGGTACTTGACGTCCAGAATGCGGGCGGTGTTGTCGGCCCGCTCGAGGAAGGTCCCCAAGCCCATGAACAGCATGGCTTCGTCGGTCAGCATGGTGCCAACCGCCACCCCGCGCGACAGATGCGAACGGTATTTGACCCATTCAAAGAAATCGCTGGGGTCGCTCTCGATGACGCCGGAGGCGAGCCGCCGCTGCATGTCGAGCCAGGTGGCGTTCTGGGTTTCCCACACTTCCGTGGTCAGTGCGCCCCGCACCGCGCGCGCATTTTCGCGCGCGCCGGTCAGGCAAGAAGCGATTGACGAGGGATTGGTGGTGTCGCTGACCATGAAGGCGAGCACATTTTGCGCGTTGGCCACGTCATGTTTGGCGCCAAAGGCAGCTTCCAGCTCGGAAATGGCCAGCATGGCGCGCCAGTCCTGGCCGGCGTCGTCTAGCGGTTGCGGCAGCATGGACGTTTGCACCGCGACATCGAGCATGCGCGCCGTGTTTTCGGCGCGTTCGGTGTAGCGCGCCATCCAGTACAGATGGTCTGCGGTTCGGCTGAGCATTATTCCTCCAGTATCCAGGTGTCCTTGGTGCCGCCGCCCTGCGACGAATTGACCACCAGCGAGCCCTCTTCCAGCGCCACGCGGGTCAACCCGCCTGGCACCATGGAAATGGTTTTCCCCGAGAGGACAAACGGGCGCAGGTCAATGTGGCGCGGCGCGATGCCCTGCTCGACATAAGTCGGACAGGCCGACAGCGCAAGCGTCGGCTGGGCAATGTAGCCGTCCGGACGCGCGATCAAGCGCTGCCGGAAGTCCTCGATTTGCGCTTTGCTCGATGCTGGCCCGACCAGCATGCCGTAGCCGCCCGCGCCGTGCACTTCCTTGACCACCAGCTCGGGCAGATGCGCCAGCGTGTACGCCAGGTCTTCCGGCTTGCGGCACTGATAGGTCGGTACATTGTTCAGCAGCGGCTGCTCGGACAAATAAAACCGTATCATGTCCGGCACGAAAGGATAAATCGATTTGTCGTCCGCCACCCCGGTGCCGATCGCGTTGGCCAGGGTCACGCGCCCGGCCCGATAGACCGACAGCAAACCCGGCACACCGAGCGCCGAATCGGAGCGGAACGCGAGCGGATCGAGAAAATCGTCGTCCATGCGGCGGTAGATGACGTCCACCCGGCGCGGTCCGCGGATCGTGCGCATGTAGACGGCATTCGCGTTGACGAACAAATCCTTGCCTTCGACCAGTTCCACGCCCATCTGCTGGGCCAGGAAGGCATGCTCGAAATAGGCCGAGTTGTACATGCCGGGCGTCATGACCACAATCGTCGGGTCCGACACGCCCGCTGGCGCGACCGAGCGCAGGTTCTCGAGCAGCATGTCCGGATAATGGTCGACCGGCGCGATGCGGTTGCGCGCAAACAGTTCCGGAAACAGGCG
>CXWL01014924.1_pt1 | contig 11499 bp, 18 predicted proteins | sample 590931 | NCBI WGS metagenome assembly CXWL01 (sample SAMEA3498368, study PRJEB10139) | groundwater metagenome | biome: water well; material: biofilm material | place: Germany | collected 2015-04-27 | reverse complement strand
GCATCCAGGACCTCGACGATGACATCGATCGCCTCCATCGTCTTGGCCGCTTCTTTACGGGCCGCATTCATGTGACCGGGAAACCACTGGATCGACATCGCGAATCGTCTTTCTAAGCAACAGGACAGGTTCACAGCCTCGCAGAGAGGGGCAAGAGCCGTCAAGCGCACCACCCGCGCGTCCGGTCGGTCACTGCAAGGCGCGATGAACGGCTGAAGGGAAATCAGGCCCCGAGGGTGGGAAACAGCGATTTGAGCTGCATGGCCAGACCCATATCTCCGCTCACGCGGAGGCGGCCGGTCATCACGCTGGCCGGAATATTGAGCTTGCCGTTGAGCAGCTTCAGACAGTCATCACCCGCCATGGAGATCGTCACCTGCGGATCGGCATGCGCACCCGCTTGCACGGTACAGGCTCCATCCTTCACTTGCACTGAATACTGCCCGCCCTGGGCGCCGCTTAGATCGAATTGATAGACAACCGTGACATCTTCGGCGGCATCCCGATCGAGCGAGACCGGCAGCAACTGGAAAAACTCGGCGATGGTCGTGGGTTTCATGAATCGATAGAAAGAGGTTCGTAGGTGGCGGCAATGGGGGCCACAGTTCTGCGGCCCCCACGCGCAGGCCATTCAGCGAGCGACTAATAACGGAGTGTGGCTGTCGCCATGCTCCGGCGCGCGCCGAAGAACTCCTTCGAGAAGGCTTCGACGACCGCAGGGTCGTAACCCTTGCAGCTGAAAATATCGAGGTACGCGTTGTTGGTGTCGTTGGCAAAATGGCCGCTGATCAACGACGTCGAGATCAGCTGCACCATGGAGTAGCCGGCCACACGACCTTCGCCGAAATTCACGACCTGGCACTCGCCAAAGCGCTTCATCCCGATGAGCTCGCAGAGCTCCACGACATAGCGCTTGATGTGGTCAGCATCACGGATGAGGTCGGGATTGCAGTCTTGAAGATCGACAGCGGTGCAGAGGCCCCATGCCTTGCCGGGTCCTACCATGTCCTGGACAGGCAAGGACGCGGCGGCAGGGGTGCCGGTTGGTAAGATTGACGACTCGGAACCAGCCGAGATACTCATAGGTGATCACCTTTCAGTGAGAATGTGAGAGCACGGGTACAGGACATCTGAATCGCACTATACCATGAAGAATTTTCGGTGAGACGCGGCGCGAAAACTTTTTTCTAGCTCGGGCCACCCGATGCCCTCCAAGTCGGTTGACAAGGTTCACACCCCTCGGTGACAATGCGCCCCACTATGAGCAACCCATCGACTCCGACCGTATCCGCAGCCACGCTTCCCGGACCGACTCTGCACCTGGTGCAAGGTGCCGATGAAGAAACGATTGGTCGGCGGCGCGCAATTCGTCCATTACACCTGCCCGAAGTGCGTCTTCCAGCACACGACCCGATTGGGCCCGAAGCTCCAGACGCCCAAGCACTAGACTCCCTCTCGGTCACTACCCCCCAAAGCTTAAGTGGAATCACTCGCCCCTCTTTCTTCACTTCCGGGATTCCGCTACAGTGCCGCCTGTGATTGTCCACTACGCACCATCAACGCCCCTCTCGCTGGCTCTGGGCAAGCCTTCTCCTCACCGTGAGCCTTTCCGCCTGCGACACCGTTCCAACCAAGACCTATGACATCCGCCAGCGAACCTTCACCTATCAGCCTGCTTCGCTCGTGCGGGACTACCAGGAGGAATACGCCTATATCCAGGAACGCCGCTCCGACCGTTGCCAACGGCGCAGTCGAATGGCGTCGTCGGCTCATCCGCCGATGGTCATGCGACCAGCGTTCCGCCGCAGCCTGACCGGCCTGGCCTTCTCCGGCGGCGGCATCCGCTCCGCCACCTTCCACCTGGGTGTCCTGCAATCGCTCCATGACATGCAGCGGCTGCCTCAGATCGACTACCTCAGCACCGTCTCAGGCGGGTCCTACATCGCAGGCTGGATGCTCGCTCATTTAGGCCAGGAGCAGGATGACGCCTATNNTATTACATGTGGGATTTGATTCTCCACATTAAGACCCCGCCGGAGATCGGCAACGAACTGCACCTGTTTACGCCCTATGAAGACCGCATCCAGCTCACCTACCTGCGCGGGAAGCATGAGACCCCCCTGGTCCGGTTGAATCGGAAAGACGCCGACGCGCCCTACCTGATCATTAACGGCAATCTCGTCAACCGGGGCCGGCCCAGAGCCTTTGACGGCGAATCGAACCGCCCTTACCGGGACAACTATAACTTCGAATTCACCCGCGACTACACGGGTTCCGACGGCCTCGGCTATATCCAGAGCGCCGGATTCGGCCTGCCCGTGGTCGAAGCCCAGACCGAAGACGGCAAGCCGGCCTGGTTCAACCCGCGAAAAGTCGTCGTGGAGGATCTGACCGAAGGCACCTGCCACAAGCCGAGACCGGAACGGATCCGGGCGGACGCCTGCGTGCGCCTCTCCCAAGCCATGACCGCCTCCGGCGCAGGGCTGGATCTGGATAGTCTGGTCGAGGAATGGTACCGGAACGATGTCGCGCGCCTGCTGTTCCGGTTCNNCCTGTCACCACCGTTTGGGATTACTTCCTGATGATGACCATTCAACGGATCTGGCCGGATACGAAAAGCCGGTGGATCGAGATCACCGACGGGTCGTTCTACGACAACCTGGGCGTCCAGACCCTCTTGCGCCGCCAGGTCAGCCACATCATCGTGGGCGATGCCACGCTGGATACGACCTGGCAATACGACTACCTGCACAATTTGCAGAAGCGGATGAAGAGCTACTTTGGCGAGGGCGTCAAATGGTGCGGCGAGATTCCGGAGGAGCACGAGATCGTCTGGTATCGGCGCTTCTGGGTCAAACGCCCTGACGGCCCCCCGACCGTCATTCACTACCTGAAGCCCTACGCCTACAACCCAACCCTCTTCAAAAAGAACCCGTCATTGGCTGCGCCCGGAAAAATCTTCGTCAGCGCCGATCCGGAGAGCGGCCGTCCATTGGCCGAAGCGCCACTCGCGAGCCCACCGACGAATCCAACTCACCTGGACGGAAACCGGCTGCTCGCGATGATCAGCGACGACCAGGCCCGCGAGCGGGCGCACCTGGCCATGAAGAAGGTGACGAAGATCGTCGAGGCGCCGGAGGGAAAAGAGTTTCCTCAGACAAGTACGGTGTTTCAATGGTATGAGCTGGAGGAATTCGAAGCCTACCGGCACCTGGGCTACCTGATGGGCTGGGCCTATCTCTCGAAGCTGGAATTGTCAGAAACGGAACTTACCCCCACGGCGACCTGCCGCACGTTGTAGAGTCCAGCCGCTAGCGGCGGGAAAAATTATTCTGCACGTGGTCGTCGAGAATATGGGCCAGCCGTTCCCGATCCTCCGGGCTGATCGCGGTGATTGTCGCGCCGAACTTCGGGGATCGCACATGGACGACCTGCAACCCGCACGTCAACGTTCGTCCCTGCTCAAGGTCGATCACCAGTTGAAGCACGTCACCGTTCTTCACGAAGAGGCGGCTCTCAATCTTGACGCCGGTCTCGCTGACATCCAGAACTTTGCACGGCGCCGAGAGTGCCCCTCGCTGCAAACGCCCGGCACGGCTCACCTCGACGCGCGAGCCTTTTCGTTTGAACCCCATAGCATCCGGCCTCCTGGGTTGGAAGCATACCAATGAGCCGGACAACGCCAAAGGAAATTGCCGAATAGCGCTAGAGCTTGTCGCCGACGAGTGCCCGGATTTCCTCCATCCGCTTCCGATTGACGCCAAGATCGCCATAACCGGTGCGTGAGGCGGAACGAAAGTGAATGATCTTGTTTTCGTCGTCGAAGAGAAACTCCACGTCATCGACAAAGCGAAGTAGCAGGCTAGTGAACTCGTAGTGCAGGTAGGACTCGTCTTCCTCGACGAGCTTGGTGCGAGGTATAGTCCGAACGATATCCTTCAATACCTCCTTCGCCTCCGCCCGCGACTTGCGGTAACGAAACGGGGTGATCGCATGGCCCTCATCCGTCGCGTGCGTGGAGACACAGTTGGGGCTTGTCGGGCAGGTTAGGCTTCTGGTTGTCATCTCAGCCTCTTTCCTCCACATGGACACATCTCGCACCCTGCACAAAACGAGAGACCTGAACCTACGATCTCACAATACAATCACGGCACTGGCGGTTTGGCTTTTCGCTTCAGATAGTCGGCGCCGAAATCCACCCCTAACTCGACCCAAATCGGCAGATGATCGGACATCTTGTAGGTCCGCCACTCGCGATAGGTCTTGGCATCCTTGTCCGGCAAGTATGTGGTCTGATCGTCATTGCGATAGACCTGATCGAAAAACGGGAACACGCCCGCCTTGGCGATGCTCACCTGACTTTTGACATCCGGAGCCAGGAAAGCCATCTGGTCGAATGGTTTGTCCAGATTGGCGTTCGTGTACTTTCCTTTCAGGCCTGCCGGGATCTCGAAATCCGCCTTCTCGATCGCTTTGAACGTGGCATCGTTGGTGGTGAAGACATTGAAATCACCCAGCAGAACGGCGTTGTTGGCCCATCGATCTTTCGACTTCATGCGCGCTTTCAGCAGCTTCACCACTGTCTCAGCTTCTTTCTGGCGCTGCGGGTCGTCCGGTTTCGCCTCCCCGTAATACAAATGCTGTGTACAAATCGTAAATTTGAACCACCCTGCCCGGAACCCGGCCAGATAGGGCGTCCGTGAGAAGGCAAAATCCGACACTAACGTGTCCCCGTCTTTTTTCATGGGCGGGACCAACTCGCCGGCCAATCCGCCGAACGCCAGCTTCCGCGTATCGTAAATATAGGCATGACGTTCGCTGTTTCCTTGCACACCGAGCGTCACATCGGACACCAGGAATTTCCACCAGCCTCCGAGAATCCCCATCAGGCCGTCCAATGCATCGAGATCGTCGCGCACTTCCTGAACCGCAATCAAATCGAACCGCGAGATGATCTCCGCCAGGTAAAAGAGCGCTTCTTTATCCCGCCCATCGGACTTGTTGCCACCGAATTCCCGGATATTCCAACTCGCCAAGAGCAACGTCTGATCGAGCGTCTTGGCTGGCACACTCGCATCCAACGCCTTTTTGAGGCGGAGCAGGCCTTCCGCTGTCCGTCGACCCACAGGAGTTCGATTATCGATCGCGCTATAAAACGGCATGGGGGAGGCTTCCTCAAGATGAACAGGACATAGGCGACACGATCACAAGCTGTCGTGCCGCAGTACTACTTCGATTGCGCAAGGAGAAATACCGCAGGCAAAGCCTAAACAGAATGGAGACAAAAGTCGAGGCGGCGGCCTTCGACTCAACGGCGGGCGCGCATGATTAAGACTTGTTATCTTCGTATCACGGACGGAGATTGTGCAGATCATCGCAATGGCATAACCCTCATCCTGAGCTTGCGCGGACAGACCGTTGGGACTGGAGGGGCAGGGAGTGAGCGATTCCATAAGAATCTCAGTGGATTGCCTTATAGTAAGGACGTAAGATATCCTTTTTCGCGGGAGGCACGGCACATGTTAGCCAAAAAGACTTCGAAGAACCAAGTGACCTTGCCAAAGAAAATTCTCAAGAACATTCCTGACACGGATTACTTTGACGTCTCACTGCAAGAAGGCGTCGTCATACTTCGACCAGTGACCGTCGGCGAGCATGGCAACCGGCTAGCGTCAGTCCGGCAGAAAATCCGCGACCTTGGCATAGAACCCGGCGACATCGACCGGGCCATCCAGCAGGCTCGCGGCCGCAAAGGCCGCCGGCGGTGATCCGGGCCGTCCTGGACACGAACGTGCTCGTGTCGGCTCTCCTCTTCACCGGCCCGCCCTCCCAACTCGTTCCCGCCTGGCAATCGGGCCGCCTCCGTCCGATCCTCTCCGCTGAGATCCTGGAAGAATACCTGCGAGTCCTGGCTTACCCGAAGTTTAAACTGACGACCACCGAGATCCGCGGTCTGATTGAGGAAGACCTGCTGCCCTTTGTCGCCACCGTGCGAACACCCTCCGTGACAGTCCCCTCATTACGAGATCCCGACGACCTGAAATTCATCGCCTGCGCGAAAGCCGCAAAGGTTCGTTGGCTCGTGAGCGGCGATGACGACTTGCTCTCGCTAGGCACAGTCGGCTCAATCGACATCGTGCCGGTGGCACACTTCCTTAAACTCTTGAAACGCAAATCCTAGCTGCACAGCAGCCCGAGACAAAAGAATGGCATGGCCCTCATCCATGGCTTGGGTGGAGACACAGTTGGGGCTGGAGAGACACGGCGCGAGTCGTCGCTGGCTCATTGAGGCCGAACAATATCCTCTTGAGCGATGGCCCGCAACCAGAGCTCGCAAGTCAACACCGCATCGGCAGGAATCAGATCCGGAATGCCCTTCTCTCGATAGGCCAGATGCGGGCTGATGCGGACTTTTCGATAGCCGCCGGCTTTCATGCCGATCAGGGCATGTTCGACGCCGGCGATGACCTGACGGCTGCCCAGGACTGTGCGGTGGTCGATTAGCGTCACACCGTCCACGATACGAGTGGTCAACGCCCCGGGAAGCTGCTCGATCTGCTTGGCTTGAATCCCGACTTCGTCACCCTTATTGAGGAAGGTCCTCGCATTGTAGACGACACAGTCGCCTTTCCCGGCTTGCCGGCCTTCCCCCTCCCGTTCCTCCAGTAGCTTGAGACCGCTCAATCGTTTCATGAGTACGACAGCGTCCTCAGCGCAGCCGGTTGATCGCTCCGTTGTTCGACACGGACAGACACCCGGCCGACGATGCGGCCGTCTTCGGTTTCTACGTCCACACGCCAGTCACCGGGATCGAGGCGCTGCTTGAAGGTGTAGGCCCGATAGCCGCCTTCGCGGCCGCCGGAGATCTTGATGGGAATCTTGTCGGCATGGGTAAAGGGCTTGCTGCTGTTGGGACGGAAATACCAATGATGATACACCGTCGCATCCAGTGCCACCGGGGCAAAGACGGCAGTGAAGCAATAGATCGGCTCGTCGGCAGGGAACGGATTCTCGGAGCGTTTCCAGACTTCGTACCATTTGCGATCATACGTCAGGAGAAACTGGTCACCCTGCCGCTGCACCTCACGATAGATGCCGCCGAACTTCATCGAGAGCGGGACCGGCGGAATCCAGTTCATAAAATAGAAGCCGACCAGCAGAGCGATAAGCCCGAACGCCGGAGCCGTCACCCCGACCGCCTCACGCTTGGAGCGATCCGGATTATTGCGATAGATCAAGTGCACGACTCGGAGCGTGACCATTGCGGTCAATCCGGCACCCGCCAGAAAAATGGCTGCGTTCATCAGCCCGGTCATGACCGGGAGAAAGAACGTGAAAAAGGCGAAACACACCAGCGCGTAGAGACTGATCAGCAGGCGCAGGCTGGACAACCGATCGCGCAGAAATTCGTTCCCGACCAGCAGCAGAATCAACAATGCGAAGAAGATCGCGCTGCTCGTCAGGGTCGCGCTCCGGGAATAGAAGATCGCATAGGCGCTGAAGAGCCCACCCAGTAGAAACTGCACCGCCATTGGATAATAGGACCGGGCTTTGAGCATCCACCGCGCGAACGGGGAAAGTGACGCGAGATGCTCCCCCTCCGGCGCCGGCTCGATCCCCAACCGGCCGGTCAGCACGATGAGCACACCGAGCAACAGCAAATAGATCAACAGCAGGAGATTATCCTGCAACCGGTCGATACGCGTGAGCGTGAGGGTATCGTACGAAACGCCGGAGAGGAAAAACACCGCCGGCATGAAGGGCTTGGCAAGGAGAGATTGGATCTTCGCAATCGGACTCATGGCCCCACTGTGCGAAATCCGAAGGAATTGTTCAACGAAAATTCTGTTCTTAAAGAGAAAACGTCTTACAGGTTGCTCAAACGGGATGGCCAGCAAGGCCGGAGGAGAGAAATAACCGGAGGCGTACCCTCTGGGGTACGTTGAGGATTATTTTGAACCGAGAACGCCGCTGGCCGCCCGTTTCAGCAACCTCTCACACAAAGGCGGGGAGCGGAGCATACGTCACCGGATGTCCAATCAGTCGCTCCAGCCATGGCCCCATGGCCTCTTCCTTGAGCGGAGCCCGGTTCAGCCTGGCCTCAATCTGGAATTGTCCGTTTAATCCGACGATGCCGATGATCGCCGAGGCATCGTCTCCTTCGGGCACGACCACCTGCGTTTGGAACTCACAGAGCGTGGCATACAGGCGCCCCTCCGCCTGGATCGCCTCCAAGACCTCCGGCAACTCGTCCAGGGGACAGTGAACCGAACAGCGATAGGCAAAGCGGGCCCCCGGTTCAATCGCGGCGAAATCAGCCAGCGCCTCTTCAGAAAATCCTGTCAGGTAGGTTCGCACGCTGGCCGGTTCCTGCGCAAACGTGGCCGCCAGCTTGCTGGCCGGCACCAGGAACTCAAAGGAGTCGGTCGTGTTGTACTCGAATTGGCAGGGGCCGAAGGCGTCGGGCCAGGAACAGAAAAACGGTGTCGTCGGATCGGCCGGACGCAAGATGACCTGTTGCTTCTCGATCAGCGTTTCGATGGGCAGCTCCAGAATGGTGATGGCATCGAGAAAGGCGGCCCGCCGTTCGTCCAACCATTCCGTGCGTTCGCCGTCTGCGCGTGTTTCCCCCGGCGTGATTACTTCTGTCGTCTGCAGGCGGATGCGCAGGAAAGAATGGGCGTGTCGGAACCCGAGCCAGAACATGCTACGTGGCTCATGCCGCCGTAACGGCTCGCGAATGCGCCAGGGGTGGCTCACCGAACAGTAGGTACCGACATCCTGATAGCGTTGAAAAACGGTGTGGTAGGCGCCGGCCAGCAGGAAGAAATCGCCCCGCCAGGCCTCGCGCACATGCACAAGCGTGACGTCTTCCGTGGCCCAGGGGTCGAGCTGATCGAATTCGTCGGGCGCGGACACAGTCCATTCCTCGACGTAACAGATCACATCTTGCGCGGGCACCGCCGGCTTGAGGCCTAACGCCGCCAGCCGTTCTCCGACCGCCAGAACCTGGCTGAACGTCAGCGGTGTCGTTGTTTCCCAGCGCCGCTCACGCACTGTACGGAATCTCCCTCGTCACTACGCGGATGGTCCGTTTAGTCTGTCTGGTCCGTCTCGTCTATTTGGTCTGGGACCAGACCGACCGAACAGACTGAATAGACCAGATAGACCTGCGATCCGGCCCATCCCGCTAGTGCGCTGGTCGTAATGCCCGATCTGCCACCATCGTATCCGCAATGAACCGGTCGATGCCGTCTTTCAAAGTCGCTGCCAACAATTCCTGCACATCTTCCTCGGCAAACCAGAAGACCGTAGTCCGTTGCGCGCCCTCGACGCTTCGAATCGTCGTGCTGGTATCCCCTACATTGCGCGCCTGAATACTGAACTTGTTACTGGCGTTGATCACGGTCGAAAACACCCGGCTCTTGGCCGTCACTGAGAATTCCGATACCTGGCCGCTGATAATAATGTCGGCATCCGGAGCATCCACCGCCCGGCCGACTTGCACTTTCCAGGGGCGTCCCCGCCAGCCGCGATTCTTCAGACGATCCGCCAGGGCCTGGGCAATCACTTCTCCCGGACGTTCTCCCGCCACATTAAATACCGTCGTGCCGCCCCAGAGATGCGTTCGCTGCCCCACCCGCGTCTTGTCATCACGACGATCTTCCAATGGTTCAATTACAATCTTGACCGGCTCTTGTTCGGGAGACGGAGCTGCGGCCGTCGGCGTTCGGACGTCCAGATAACGCGTCTCCCCCTTCCCCACACATCCGGCCATCACGGCCATGACTCCGACCAGACTCATTCCCACCACCTGTCGCAGCATCATTGATTTCACGGACGCCTCCTCACGCTAAACATATATTGCGCCGACGCTGGCCCAGTCTACCCAAGTTGGCATCCGGAGACAATTCCCGAAACACCGGGCCGTCAGACTGTCACAATGGGTAACATCGATCGAAAGGTCTCCCGACTCAGATCGGGAAGCAACCCGGCTGCAAGCCGGGGATCGGTCATCGGCACGAACCGCACGATCTTGAGAAACCGCCGCTCGGCCAACACCGACGCGATCTGCGCCTTGCGATCGTGCGTGATCGGCAGGGTATAGCCTTCCCCGCGCTTCCATTCCCACAACGTCGGGGCCAGCGACAGCTCCAGTTCATGCCCAGCCACCTGATGAAACCGGTCGACGATATGCCTCTTGTACTGCTTGAGGCCTTCCCCTTCGAGAATCAACGCACAGGCCACATGATGGCCCCACCAGAAGAGCGTCCGGAAGGTGAACTTATTGCCCCCATCGAAATGTTTAGGATAATCGAGATACTGGTAGGGAAAGAATTCGAGATGTTCGCCTTTCACAAACTGATGCGCGCGAGGATTGAACCCCGGCGGCGCTATCAGGCTGATCTGGCCTAACTCTTCCGTCAGTCCTGCATAGGTCGCATCAAGCTGGGCCCGCACCTTGGCCGAGATCCGCTCTTTCTTGCGAAAGAATTGCGCATCCGCCACAAGGGCAACCTCTTCATCGGTAAATACCAGCGGGACAGTCATGCGAAGAGATCACGGCGGAGCGGGTGAATGATGATGGGTTATTTCTGACGCATTTCAAACTGCAAGACCGCCAAGGCATAGTGGCACCGGCAGTCGGCGCAACGGATCAGCACGCGGTCTGCAAAGACATCCATCTCACGCAGCGACAACGCCGAGCGATGGCCGGCAATACAATTTGCCAGCTGCATCAGCCCCTCAGGCTCACCGGCCGCAGGGGGAGCCGAAGCATCGCTCTGACTTTGCGCGACCGACGCCTGGGCCACGACAGAGTCACATTGCAAATGATGCGCGGACCGGCAGGAGCTGCACAGCAGCACGACCGTGCGATCGTCGGCGATCCGTTTTACCGTGACACAGAGCGGATGCACCGACCAGCATTGCTGCAAAAATGCGCCGCTTCGAATGACCTGGGTCATTGCTATCCTTTGCCGAGCACGCCTGCTACAGCTTCCACAAGGCCACCATCACGAGCACACCGACCAGATACGGAATGACACAGGAATAGAGCAGCACGGATTTCGCCCGCTCCGGGGAAGCCTGGCGCGCGAGCTGCTCTTTGTAGACGAACTCGTAGGAGAGAATCAGGATCGTCAGGGTCAGCGCCAGCGTGCGGCTCGTCCGCGGCCAGGTGTACTGACCGCTGATGATGAAATTAGAGGTAAAGAACCCGGCGAAGAGCAGGACCAGCGGGGCCAGCGCCAACCGGATCGCTTCAGAAAAAAAAGTATGCCACTCGATACGGGAAGGGGCTTGATTCGACGGAGAATTGGAGGTCACGACCCGACGGCAGCCGGGGTCTCATCCTTCGTGGGCGAAGGAGAGGGGGTGCCCTCTTGAGCCGCGCGGCAAGTCTTACACACGCGCGGACGGGCTTTCAGAAACGACACTTTGCCGCTGGCGAGACAGCTGTAATGGACAAATTCATCGCAGAGGGCGCAACGGGACCAG
>CXWL01003867.1_pt1 | contig 11499 bp, 11 predicted proteins | sample 590931 | NCBI WGS metagenome assembly CXWL01 (sample SAMEA3498368, study PRJEB10139) | groundwater metagenome | biome: water well; material: biofilm material | place: Germany | collected 2015-04-27 | reverse complement strand
ACTCCGGGGCGCGCGAGAAGGTGCCGATCAGCGCCATCAGCGGCAGGTAGAACGCCGCCTGCAGCAGGAAGCGGGCGTAGCGGTTCATCCTCGGCCTCCCAGCTTCGCCATTTCCGCGGAAACGCCAAGAATGTGGGGCGCGAGGCGGAACGCGTCCGAGAAGCAGTCTTCCTGGGCCATGCCGTGCTCGCGGAACGCCGGGGTCGCTGCCTCGATCATCGCGGTGGAGCCGCAGGCGTAGACCTGGTGGCCCGACAGGTCAGGAAAGTCCTCCAGGATCGCCGCATGCACCATGCCCGTGCGCCCTTGCCAGCCGTCCTCGGGCTGCGGCGCCGAGACCACCGGGACAAAGCTGAAGCCCGGATGGTCCCGCTGCCAGCGCTCGGCGAGGTCCTTCATGTACAGGTCCTCGGGCCGCCGCACGCCCCAATAGAGGAGCATCCGGCGGCGGACGCCGCGATGGAAGGCGTGCTCCAGCATGCTCTTCACCGGCGCGAATCCGGTCGCGCCGGCGACGAAGATCATCGGCTTGTCGCCGTCCTCGCGCAGGAAGAAAGTCCCCAGCGGGCCCTCCAGGCGAAGCTCCTCGCCCGGCTTCATGGACTCGAACACGCGCGTCGTGAAGCGGCCGCCGGGCACCAGGCGGATGTGCAGCTCCAGCGGGCCGCCGGCGTGCGGCGCGGTCGCGAAGGAGAAGGCGCGGCGCTCGCCATCCTCGAGCAGGACATTGATGTACTGGCCGGGGTAGTAGCGCACCGGGCCGCCCTCCACCGCGAGGCGCACGCGCATCACCGACGGCGCCAGGCGCTCCAGCCCGATCACACGCGCGCTGCGCGTCACCAGCTGCGCCGGGCGCAGGGCCTGCTGCGGCACGTACTCGATCTCCAGGTCCGACAGCGGCGTCGCGCAGCACATCAGCGCTTCGCCGCGCGCGCGCGCAGCCGCGTCCAGCGCGCCGGGCTGGAAGGCGCCGGGATCGACCTGCCCGTGAAGCACCTTCGCCCGGCACTCGCCGCAGCCGCCGTTGCGGCAGTCGAAGGGCATGGCGATGCCCTCGCGCAGGGCCGCATCCAGCACCGTTTCGCCCTCCCGCACCGGCACGAAGCGGTTGTCCGGATGCACCAGCACGTGGAAGCCCTCGGCGGCCGCGGACGTTCGCCGAGGCGGCAGCCACGGCAGCAGGACGAACAGCACCGTGGCGCCGCCCAGCACCAACCACAGTTCCGCGGGCGAGCTCCGGTAGAGCAGCGCGAAGGCGGGCAGGTAGAACCAGTCGAACGCGACCTCGGTCACCGCGCGCGACAGGTCCGCGGGCGCCAGGCTTTGCGCCGGATTCGCAAGCGCGAGCGCGACCAGGGCCGTGCTGGTCATGGCCAGGATCGGCCGCGGCGGCGTGATCTTCGCCTGCGGCACCCGCTGCACATGGACGAACAGCAGCGCCAGCACGGCCAGCGGGACGCCGATGTGGATGAAGGCGAGCAGCGAGAACAGGCGGTCGCCGAAGTTCTCGGCGAAGATGAAATTGCGCACCAGTGAACCGCGGAACAGCGGCAGCCAGTCGAGCCACTCGGCGGCCGCCTGCGTCACGAACTGCGCCAGCCGGTCCCAGGGCAGCATGTAGCCGTTGATCCCGGCCACATAGACCGTCCACAGCAGCATCACGCCGGTGATCCAGGAGAACCAGCGGAAGCCGCGATGGCGGTCGAAGACGAAATGCCGCGTCAGGTGCAGCAGCATGGTGAGCACCATGCCGTCGGAGGCGTAGCGGTGCAGGCTGCGCACCAGGCCGCCGATCCCGAAGTGGCCGTGGGTGATGCGCTCCACCGAGGCATGGGCTTCGCTGACCCCGGTGTCGAAGAACACATACAGGTAAAGGCCGCTGCCCACCACGATCCAGAACATCCAGGTGCTGATCGCGCCCAGGTAGTAGAGCGGGTTGAGCCGTTCGCCGAAGGCGAGGTTGAACAGCCCCTCCACGCGCATGAAACTCCAGCGGCCCGCGCCCTGCAGCGCCGCGAGCATTCAGCCCCGCCGCTGCGGGCGGCGGTCCTGCAGCAGGAACACCGCGGTGGCAACGATCACCAGCAGCCCGCCCAGCATTTCGACGAACAGGGCGTAGTCCAGGCTGTACCGGCCGGTCGCAGGGTCGTACACCGTGCACAGCAGGCGCAGGCGCTCAACCACTGCCGCCAGGTCGCTGGCGGGCAGGGGCGCGCCGGCGACCAGCGCCTTGAGCGGCTCGACGAACGCCTCCAGCGCGAAGGATTCGCCGTAGACCTGCTTCACGATCCGTCCCTCGGCGTCCAGGATCGATGCCTGCAGCACGTGGTCGAAGCCGCTGGGCGTGGCGACGCGGGAGAAGCCGAAATCGGCCAGCAGCGCCTCCAGCGCCCCCGTCTCCGGCGTCAGGAAGCTCCAGTGGGCGCCGCCAGCGCCCTGCCGGCGCGCGAAATCGCGCATGGCCGCGGGCGAATCGAACGGCAGGTTGAAGCCGATGGTGGCGATCGCGAAGCGGTCCTTGCCCAGCGCGGCCTCGGCCTGCCCGGCGGCGAGCTTGAGGAACTGCGTGCTTGCCGGGCAGACCTGGAAGCAGCCGGTGTAGACGAAATGCACCACCAGCGGCCGACCGCGGAACGAGGCCAGGTCGACGCGCCGGCCTTCGGAGGAGGTGAACACGTAGTTCGCCGGCCGTGCGCCGAGCGCCGCCTGGCTGGTCCTGAGTGCGGCGTCACGATCGAGCGTCGCATCTGCGGCCGCCGGGGCCGCGGCCGGCAACCCGCAGGAGAAAGCGACGGCAAGGCCGAGAATGGCCCGGCGCGCGGCTCGCATGGCCTAGCCCCGCAGTGCCGCGTCGGCGATGGCGCCCAGGAGGACGAGGCTCAGCTGGACGAGGGAAGCGCGGAAGCTCGTGCGCGCGGCGCCGCGCCCCGGGCTCTTCAGCAGCGCGACGCAGGTTGCGACGAAGTACGACCCGCCCGCGATCGCGGCGGCCCGGTAGATCCAGCCCAGACCGTGCAAGGCCGGCATCAGCGTCGCGGCGACCAGCAGCACCGCGCCGACCAGGATGACGCGCGCGCAGCGCGCGTCGCCCACGACCACCGGCAGCATCGGCACGCCCGCGGCTGCGTAGTCCTCGCGGCAAACGATGGCGAGACTCCAGAAGTGCGGCGGGGTCCACAGGAACGGCGCCACCGCGAGCCAGGTCGCGGCCGGGCTCATCCCCGGCGACACCGCCGCCGCGCCGGCCATCACCGCGAAGCTGCCGGCGAGACCGCCGACCACGATATTGGTCCAGCTGCGCCGCTTCAGCCATACGGTATAGACCACGCCGTAGGTGAAGGCGCCCATGAAGACGTAGAAGGCGGCCAGCCAGTTGGTGGCGAAAGCCGCCGCCAGGACCGAGGCCAGCGTCATGGCGCCGATCACCCACAGCCACGCCGGGCCGTGGACGAGCGCGCCGGAGACGAACGGCCGGTCGCGGGTGCGCGCCATGCGCGCGTCAAGGTCGCGCTCGGCGTACTGGTTGAAGGCGCCCGCGGCGGCGGAGGACACCAGCACCGCCAGCGTCAGCACCACCATCTGCCAGCCCTGCAGCGCGCCGCGGGCCGCCGCCGGCATCACCGCCATGCCCGCCACCGCGGCGAGCGCGATCGCCACCCCGATGCGCAGCTTGAACAGGTTGAGCAGCAGCCGCATGGATCCGCTCATGCCCTCAGCTCAGCGGCCACACCGTGGACAGGTACTTCCAGTTCACGAAGTAGTACAGCGCGAAGGCCACCAGGAACACCATGGCGAGAACGAAGGTGCCCGGCGCCGAGAAGCCCGCCGACTGGCCGTGCGAGGTGATCGCGGCGGAGACCGGCGCCGGGTTCGGCGCGACGTTGTCGCGCGCCCGCACATGGGCGAACCCCGGGGTTTCGATGCGCCTGCCGAGAAACACCGAGTAGACCGTGATCAGCAGGTAGATGCCGCCGCCGCCGATCGCCACCAGGCCCGAGATGCTGCCCAGCGCCATCATCAGCCAGGCCGCGCCCGGGAACTCGTAGGCGAAGGCCGTGCCCGCGAAGCTGATGTCCCAGTGCCGGCGCGGCACGCCGAGCGTGCCCGCGCCCATCAGGAACAGCGCCACCCCCGACATGCCGATGCCGAACAGGTAGGGCTGCCACTTCGCCAGCAGCGGGAACGCCACTTCGCGGCGGAACAGCACCGGGATCAGGAAGTAGGTGAGCGCCATGAAGGCGAGCGTGGTGCCGATCACCACGGTGGCGTGGAAGTGTCCAGGGACGTAGATGGTGTTGTGGATGATCAGGTTGATCTGCTCCACGCCCATGATCACGCCCGAGATGCCGCCGAGGAAGCCGAAGCCGAGCAGCGAGATGAACATGCCGGAAAACACCGGGTTGCCCCAGGGCGCCTTGCGCAGCCACTCGAACAGGCCGTTGGTGTAGCCCTTCTTGCGCTGCGCCACCTCGATCGCGCCCGGCACCGTCAGCCCGTGCACCATCGATGCCAGCACCGCCAGGTACATGGCGTAGCTGGTGTTGAAGATCTTCCAGTACGAGGTCAGGCCCGGATCGGCGAGCAGGTGGTGCGCGCTCGCCAGCTGCAGGAACAGGATGTAGAGGAAGAACGCGGTGCGGCTCACCTTCTCCGACATCGGCTTGGCGCCGAACACGATCGCGGCGATGGCGTACCACACCGAGACGTGCGCGGCGACGTTGATCTGCTGCGAGGAGTGGCCAAAGGCCCAGAAGATGGTCTTGTACATCAGCGAGTCGATCTGCGGCACCAGGCCCACCGACCAGAGGAAGGTCGGGATCAGGATGATCGCGCCGGAGGCGATGGTGAACACCGCGATGATGCAGGCGGTGAGCGCGCCGAAAGTGACCAGCGGGATCGAGCCCTGGTAGGTGCGTTCCGCGCGCGCCACCACCAGCGTGCCGAGGAACACGAAGCAGCCGATCAGGGCGCCGACCGCGAACAGGATCAGGCCGAGGTAGAAGATCGGATGCGCCCCCATCGGCGCGTAGGCCGTGAACATCACGCTCGAGTCGCCGCGCAGCACGGCATAGTTGTTCATCAGCATGCCCAGCACCATCAGCCAGAACCCGGCCCAGGCGATGCGCGGCGTCGCCAGCCTGCTGCGCAGCAGCGTGGAACTGGCGAAGTACAGCACCGCGATCTCGAAGAAGATGATCCAGAACACCAGCATGTTGATGCCGTGCGCGGTGAGCACCTGGTAGAAGCGGTCCGGCGACAGCCAGTGCACCGCCTGCCAGCGCGTCAGTACCACGCCGATGGCGAGCAGGCCGCCGATCAGCAGGCAGACCACGCCGACCACCGCGTTCCAGCGCATCAGTTTCTCGGCCGGCTCGTGGAACAGCAGGCCGGAACTCGGGCAGGTGCGGAAATTCCTGTTGATGGTCATGGCCGCCCCCTTACCTGACGTAGATCCGGCTGATCATGGTGTGATGGTTCACGCCGCAGTACTCGTTGCAGATGATGGCGAAGGTCCCCTTCTGGGTCGGGGTCATCGTCACCGCGTGGTCGTAGCCCGGATGGACCTGGATGTTGATGTTCTCCGGCTGCAGCGAGAAGCCGTGCAGCCAGTCCATGGACATCAGGTGCACCTTGTAGGTCTTGCCGGCCTCCAGCTCGAGGATCGGCCACCACGACCACAGCCGCGCCACCAGGTAGACCTCGCTGTCGGGCGACGGCGCGATCACCGGCACCTTCTGGTCGGTCTCCTCGCGCACCTTCCATTTCGCGACCCCGTCCTCGGCCTTCTTCATGTAGTCCCCGGCGCTGGTGCGCACTGCGGCGTGGGCCAGGTTCTGCTTACCGAACACGTGCCAGTACGGCATCATGAAGAACATGAACAGGCACCAGATGAAGGCGACCGTGACCCAGATCACCTCCTCCCGGTCCATCGGGACCTTCCACCAGTAGCGGTCGGTGACGGGCGTGATGCTCATGGCGCGCTCCCGGTCATTTCGCGATGGGCAGCGAGACGATTTCCATCACGCCCCAGACCACGTAGAACACGGTCGGCACCACCACCCCGAGAAACAGCAGCAGGAAGGGGTTGTCGAGGATCTGCTGCATCGCCGGCACCGGCTCGTCGGGCATCTCCTCGGGAAGCGCGTCACGCGTGGCATCGGTCATGTGTTTCTCCTGTGCGGGTCCATGCGCCGCACTGTCGCGCCGGTGGGCGGCCATGCGACTTGATGTGCATCAAGCAACTCCCGGCGTGCGCGGGCAACATGGCGCCATGCGCGCCCGCCGCGGCATCGCCTGGCTTGCAGGGATCTCCCTCCTTCTCATGCTGGCGGTGCTCGGCGCGAGTGCGCAGATCCGCGCCGGCCCGGGCCTCGAGGCGCTTGCCGCGCTGCGCGCGGCGCACCGCCTCTGCGCCTCCACGGTGGCGCTGCTCGTCACCGCGCTGGCCGTGCTCGCCTGGCGCGCCCCCGGCCTGCGCGCCGCGGGCGTCGCCACCTTCGTCCTGATGCTCGCGCTGTCCGCGGTCGGCTGGGCCGCCGGCACGGCGCCGCCGCCCGCGGCGGCGTTCTTCAACCAGTTCGGAGGCCTCGCGCTCGCGGCGCTGCTCGCGCTGCTTTGGACGCGCGCGCGCGCCGGCGCCGTGGACCCCGGCCCGCTCGCCGCCGCGGCGCTGCTGTTCGTTCTGGCGCAGGCGGCGTTCGGCAGCGCGCTCGCGGCGTTCGCGCCCGCGGCATCGCCGCTCGTCGTCGTGCTCCGCGCCGCCGCGGGCCTCGCCGCGTCCGCCGTGGTCGCGGCGCTGCGTACCGGCCCCGCCCTTGCCTGCGCGCTGCTCGCGCCGGCGGCGGGTCTCGCCGCCGCGCTGCCGGGCACGGCGGCCATCGCCCCCACGTTGCACGCGCTCTCGGCGGCGCTGCTGCTCGCCGCGGCCGGGGCCGCGCAGGGTCGGCGCACCACGCTCGCCGCGACCCACACTTAACTCACATCAAGGCGCCACCGGCGCGCGGCGCGGCTAATGCGTCCATGGCCGCGCCCTCGGATACGTCCCCGGAGGAACTGTTCCTGGACTTGCGCGCGCTCGAACCGCCGGAGCCGCTGCTGCGCATCTTCGCCGCGCTCGACGCGGCGCCGGGCCGCCGCCTGCGCGTGCGGCTGAACCGCGAACCGTTCCCGCTCTACCCGATGCTGCACGCGGGCGGCTGGTCGCACCGCACGCGGTCGCATGCCGATGGCGGCTACGAGATCCTCATCTCCCGGACCGGGCTCCACGCGCCCGGCAAGGCTTGATGTGCATCAAAGCCCCTGCCGGCAGTGGGGAACAGCATGGCCCGCAACGAATCCGCAAACCGAGAACGAGGAGTGATTCCATGAACCGCAGCGTCGCAGCGCAACTGCTCAGGGGCCTGGCCATCGCCACCCTGCCGCTCGCCGTCGCCTCCGCCTGGGCGCAGCCGACCCAGCCCGGCCGGGCGCCGGTGACCGATCCGGAGATCCGCTACCAGGCCGGCGGTTCGCCGCTGGCGCAGGAAGACATGCACCAGAACATCAACCCGAAGGCGCCGCCGATGACCAAGGCGGAGTTCGACAAGGGGCGCCAGATCTACTTCGAGCGCTGCGCGGGCTGCCACGGCGTGCTGCGCAAGGGCGCCACCGGCAAGCCGCTCACCCCCGACATCACCATGGCCAAGGGCACCGAGATCCTGAAGGTGTTCATCAAGTACGGCTCGCCGGCGGGGATGCCCAACTGGGGCACCGCGGGCGACCTGAACGACGCCGAGGTGGACCTGATGGCGCGCTACGTGCAGCAGGAGCCGCCGACGCCGCCGGAGTTCGGCATGGCGCAGATGAAGGGCACCTGGAAGGTGCTGGTGCCGCCCGGGAAGCGCCCGACGAAGAAGATGAACCGCTACAACATCGACAACATCTTCTCCACCACCCTGCGCGACACCGGCGAGGTGGCCCTGATCGACGGCGACACCAAGCAGATCATCAACATCGTCAAGACCGGCTACGCGGTGCACATCTCGCGCACGTCCGCCTCCGGGCGCTACCTGTACGTCATCGGGCGCGACGCCAAGATCAACCTGATCGACCTGTGGATGGAAAAACCCGACAACGTGGCCGAGATCCGCGTCGGCCTCGAGGCGCGCTCGGTGGACACCTCCAAGTACAAGAAATTCGCCGACAAGCTCGCCATCGCCGGTGCCTACTGGCCGCCGCAGTACACCATCATGAAGGGCGACACTCTGGAATCGCTCAAAATCGTCGCCACCCGCGGCATGACCGTGGGCGACCAGGAGTACCACCCGGAGCCGCGCGTCGCGGCCATCGTCGCCTCGCACTTCAAGCCCGAGTTCGTGGTCAACGTCAAGGAGACCGGCAAGGTCCTGCTGGTGGACTACTCCGACCTCGACAACCTCAAGGTGCGCGAGATCGCGGCGGCCAAGTTCCTGCATGACGGCGGCTGGGACTCGAGCAAGCGCTACTTCCTGGTGGCCGCCAACCAGTCCAACAAGATCGCGGTGGTGGACGCCAAGGAAGGCAAGCTGGTGAAGCTGGTCGACGTGGACAAGATCCCGCACCCGGGGCGCGGGGCCAACTTCAAGCATCCGAAGTTCGGCGCGGTCTGGGCCACCGGCCACCTGGGCAGCGAGAAGATCGCGCTCATCGGCACCGACCCCAGGCGCAAGGACAGCGCCTGGAAGGTGGTGCAGATGCTCGACGGCCAGGGCGGCGGCAACCTGTTCATCAAGACCCATCCGAAGTCGAAGAACCTGTGGGTGGACACCCCGCTCAACCCGGATCCGAAGATCGCGCAGTCCATCGCGGTGTTCGACATCGACAACCTCGAGAAGGGTTTCGCGGTGCTGCCGATCGGCGAGTGGGCGCAGCTGGGCGACGGCGCCAAGCGCATCGTGCAGCCGGAGTACAACAAGGCGGGCGACGAAGTCTGGTTCGCGGTCTGGAGCGCGAAGAACCAGCAATCGGCGCTGGTCGTGGTCGACGACAAGACCCGCAAGCTGAAAGCGGTGATCAAGGACCCGCGCATGATCACGCCGACCGGGCACTTCAACGTCTACAACACCCAGCACGACATCTACTGAGGAGAATCGAATGAGAACCATCGTCCTTGCCGCGGCGGCCCTGGCCGTATCCGCGGCGGCACCCGCGAGGGCGGACGAGGCCCTCGCCAAGAAGCACCAGTGCCTCGCCTGCCATCAGCTGGACAAGAAATCCGTCGGCCCGGCGTACAAGGACATCGCGACGAAGTACAAGGGCCAGGCCGACGCCGTGGCGAAGCTGTCCGCCAAAGTAAGGAAAGGCGGCTCCGGCGTATGGGGCCCGATCCCGATGGCGCCGAACCCGGCGGTGTCCGACGCGGACATCAAGACGCTGGTGGAGTGGGTGCTGAAATCGGGTTGACGCCGGCGGCGCAGCGCGTGTTGCTGCGGGTCGCGGCGCTGGCTGGGCCTGCGCTCCGCGGGCGGCCGCTGAATTGAATCAAGCCAATCTCAGCCNNGCGCCCGAAGCCCCGCAGCCCGGCCACGTCCAGGATGCGGACGGTCTTGCCCTCCACCGTGATCAGGCCGGCGTCCGACAACTCGTGCAGCACGCGCGAGAAGTGCTCCGGGGTCATGTTGAGGCGCGAGGCGACGACGCTCTTGCCGGCCGTGAGCTGCACCTCCGCCGGGGCCGCGCCCTCCTCGCCGTCAACGCGCAGCAGGAAGCCGATGAAGCGCTCGGCGCTGGAGCGTAGCGAGTAGGCCTCGACGTCCTTCACCAGGCCGTGCAGCCGGCGCGACAGGCCCGAGAGCATCTTGCGGGCGAACGCCGGATCCCGTGACAGCTCCTCGAACACGCAGTGCTTGGCGACGTGCAGCAGCATGGTGTCGGCGAGCGCCTGCGCGAACACGATGTAGGGTTTCTCCAGGAACATCAGCGCCTCGCCGAAGCTCTGCCCCGGGCCGATGATCTCGACCACCTTCTCGCCGCCTTGCGGCGAATGGAAGCCCAGCTTCACCTGGCCGTAGACCACGATGTGGAATCCGGTGCAGGGGTCGCCGGCGTGGAACACGGAGGCGCCCTTGGCCGCGTAGCCCGGCAGCGTGTGCGCGGCGATGCGCTCCAGTTCCGGCTCGCTCATCATGCTGAACATCGGCAGCCGGCCGAGGAACTCCTGGATTCGTATCCCGGATTGCGTCGCCCTGCGCGCAGCAGCGTCGTCATTCATGTCAGTGGCTGGTTCCCTCGGACCGGTTGACCTTGTTGTGGACGTTGTATTTGCCGACAGGCTTGCGCATTGGAATGCGCTTCACCTCGTGCAGCGTCTCGGCATCGAACACGATCAGGGCGCCGTCCATCTCCCACAGGCTGGCCAGCGCGCGCCGGCCGTCGCGCGAGAACTCGACGTGCGCCAAGGTCTTGCCCGGCTCCGGCCGCAGCCGCGCCACCACCTCCAGCGTGCGCTTGTCGATCACCTGCAGCGTGTCCCGGTGCGGGCTCATCATGGCATCCACCCAGGCGTAGCGGCTCGCCTCATGGCTGCGGATGAAGAAGCCCGGGCCGAGCGTCGGGATCTCGCGTACCGTTTTCCAGGTGGCGACATCGATCACGCTCACCACCGCCTCCTTCAGGTTCGGCGTCGCCATCACGCGCCGCCCCTGCCACTCCCAGGCGATGCCCGAGCCCAGGTGCGGCATGCCCGAGAGCGCGACATCGGCGATCTTGCGGCGCACGTCGAGCTGCACCACCTGGCCGTTGCCCTTGCGCGAGGCGCCCATCACCTGGCCGTAGTCGGCAGTGAAGTAGAAGTCGTCCAGCACGTCCTCCAGCAGGCTGCGGCGCGGATTGAAGCGCCCGGGAATGAAGGCGCCCTCGCGCAGGCGGAAGTCGTGCACCAGTCCGGTGGCGATCGGCTCGGCCTTCTCGTCGTAGCTGATCTCCCACAGCTCCGGGATGTCCTTCATCGCGGCGACGAAGCTCTTGCGCGGCGCGGCGTCGTACACCGCGGAAACGCGCGAAGTCCGCTTGCCCTCGCGGTCGCGCGCCTCCAGCACCTTGACCAGGTTCAGCTCCGCGTCGAGCAGCACCAGCGTGTGCGGCAGGTAGTTGGCCACCATCACCCAGCGGCCGTCCCCCGAGACCGCGGCGTTGCGGGTATTGATGCCGGCGCGGACCTCGGCCACGGTCTTCAGGTTCCACAGGTCGAACTTGGAAATCCAGCCGTCGCGCGAGGCGAGGAACACGTAGCGACCGTCCGGAGTGAACTTCAGCCCGCCGTGCAGCGCGTAGCGCGAGGCGAAGCGGTGGATCGGCTCCAGCCGATCGCCGTCCAGCACGCTGACGTGGTGGTCGCCCGCCTCCACAACCAGGAACAGGTTCATCGGGTCGGCGGCGTATGACGGCCGGTGCGGCAGCGTGCCGGGCGCGTGGTGGACAACGCGGGACGCCGCAATCTCGGCCTCGCCCCAGCGCGGCGCGGGAGACGCCGGCGCATAGATG
>CXWL01008542.1_pt1 | contig 11500 bp, 8 predicted proteins | sample 590931 | NCBI WGS metagenome assembly CXWL01 (sample SAMEA3498368, study PRJEB10139) | groundwater metagenome | biome: water well; material: biofilm material | place: Germany | collected 2015-04-27 | reverse complement strand
CCCGAAGACTGTCGCCAATCCGAGGCCGGTACCGCGACCGCGCGGCTTGGTGGTGAAGAACGGCTCGAAGATCTGCGCCTGGGTTGCCGCGTCCATCCCGACCCCGTCGTCGCTCACCCGCAGCTCGACCCATTCGCCATCGACAGCGGTGGTGTTGCTCGTCGCCAGGGTCAGCACGCCGCCGGCGGGCATCGCGTCCCGGGCGTTGACGGCCAGATTGAGCAGGATCTGCTGCATCTGGCCGGCGTCGGCGCGCACCGGCCACAGCTCGGCGTCGAGCGCCAGGCGNNACGAAGCCCTGGACGATGGTCAGCAGGTTGTTGAAGTCGTGGGCGATACCGCCGGCCAGCCGCCCCATTGCCTCCATCTTCTGCGCCTGGGTCAGCCGCGCCTCGAGCTCCTTGCGCTCGGTGACGTCGACGCTGGTGCCGATGAAGGTGGCCCGCCCGTCCTCGTCGTGCACCGCCCGCGCGTTGGTCAGCAGGTGCCGGAGCTCGCCATCCGGGCGAACGATTCGATGCTCGTGCGGCTCTGGCAGCCCGCTGGCGGCAACCCGCGCAGCGACCGCTTCGACCCTGGCCCGATCTTCGGGGTGGATGAGATCGCGGAAGAGGTCGGGGCTCGGCACCGTGCCGGCCCGCACGCCGCAGATGCGGTAGAGCTCGGCCGACCAGTCGACGATGCCGCTCTCCGGGTCCCAGGTCCAGCTTCCGACGTGGGCGATGCGCTGTGCCTCGGCCAGTAGCCAGCTCCGGCGGCGGAGCTCACGTTCGATGGCCAGCCGCTCGGTCAGCTCGAGGACGATGCCAGCGAACCCGCGTAACCCGCCTGCCTCGTCATGCAGCGCGACACCGTCCATGACTACTTCGCGCTGGCGGCCGTCGCGGAGGGCGGCGAGCCGAAAGCCGATCGCGCGACCCTCGCCGCTGGCCGACCCCTGGGCGGAGGCCGCGCGCACCCGCTCGCGGTCGGCCGGGTGAACGGCAGCGAAGAAGGCCTCGACCGTCGCCTGGTCACGGTCGGGGTCGTAGCCGAGGAGCTCGTAGAGGGCCCGCGACCACACCACCTGGTCGCGCTCGAGGTCCCAGAGCCAGGTGCCCACCTGCGGTGGACCCACCCTGCCGACGGGCGGTTCGAGGTGGTCGGGAAAGAGATCGCGCATCGCCCCTCCGGTAGGGCCTGCCGAGGATGGTCCGATTCTCCCCGGAGCCTACCTCGGCTCGCCACGCCGAGCCGAGGTCTTGGCGACGAGCAACGCCGCCGTCGTCAGCCGCTGCCGCCGCCCGAGCTCGCACTCTCCGGGCGGGCGAAGCGCGAAACCACGAAGTCGCGGTTCAGCTGGGCGATGAAGTCGACGGAAATACCCTTCGGACACACCGCCTCGCACTCGCGGAAGTTGGTGCAGCTGCCGAAGGCCTCCGACTCCATCTGGGCCACCATCCGCTCCACCCGCTTGTCGCGCTCCGGCTGACCCTGCGGCAAGGCTCCCAGGTGGCTGACCTTGGCCGCCACGAACAGTTGGGCAGCGGCGTTCGGACACTGCGCGACGCAGGCGCCGCAGCCGATGCACTGGGCGGCGTCCATGGCGCGCTCGGCGTCCGGCTTCGGCACCAGCAGGAGATTGGCGTCCGGGGCGCTGCCGGTGTTGACCGAGACGTAGCCGCCGGCGGCGATGATGCGGTCGAAGGCGCTACGATCGACCACCAGGTCGCGGATCACCGGGAAGGCGGCCGCCCGCCAGGGCTCGATGGTGATGTCGTCGCCGTCCTTGAAGTGGCGCATGTGCAGTTGGCAGGCGGTGGTTCCCGGCAGCGGCCCATGGGCGACGCCGTTGATCAGCACCCCGCAGCTGCCACAGATGCCTTCGCGGCAGTCGTGGTCGAACGCGATCGGCTCCTCGCCCTTGGCGTTGAGTCGCTCGTTGACGACGTCCAGCATCTCGAGAAATGACATGTGGTCGCTGATGTCGGGGGCCGGGTAGCTGACCAGCCGACCCTCGGTCTTCGGGCCGGCCTGCCGCCAGACGTGGAGCGTAAGGTTCATCGTCGTCATCTCCTCGGCCCCTACTTGTAGCTTCTCTGCGACGGTTTGACGTTTTCGTACACCAGCGACTCGACGTGACGGACTGGCTTCCTGCCCTCGCCCTGCCACTCCCAGGCGGCGACGTGCATGAACTTGTCGTCGTCGCGGGCCGCCTCGCCGTCCGGGGTCTGGTGCTCTTCGCGGAAGTGGCCGCCGGCGGACTCCTCGCGCTCGAGCGCGTCCCGGCACATCAGCTCGCCGAGCTCGAAGAAGTCGGCGACCCGGCCGGCCCTCTCGAGCGACTGGTTGAACGACTCGCCGGTGCCGAGGACACGTACGTTCTGCCAGAAATCGGCGCGCAGCTCCTGGATCCGACCGATCGCCGTGGCCAGCCCTCGAGCGTTTCGGCCCATGCCGCAGAAGTCCCAGCACAGCTTGCCGAGCTCACGGTGGAAGCTGTCGACCGAGCGCGTGCCGTTGACGGCGAGCAGACTCTTGGCCTGCGCTTCGACCTCTCCCAGCGCCGCGCCGAATGCCGGATGGTCGGTCGCGACCTTCGGCTTGCCAAGCTCGCCCGCGAGGTAGTCGGCGATGGTATACGGCAGCACGAAGTAGCCGTCGGCCAGGCCCTGCATGAGGGCCGAGGCGCCGAGGCGATTCGCCCCGTGGTCGGAGAAGTTGGCCTCGCCAATCACGTACAGGCCCGGCACGTTGCTCATCAGGTTGTAGTCGACCCACAGCCCGCCCATGGTGTAGTGGACCGCCGGGTAGATCCGCATCGGCACGGTGTAGGGATCTTCGCCAGTGATCTTCTCGTACATGGCGAAGAGGTTGCCGTAGCGCTCCTCGATCGTCTTCTTGCCGAGGCGGCCGATCGACGCCGCGAAGTCGAGGTACACCCCCTGGCCGCCGGGGCCGACGCCGCGCCCCTCGTCGCACACCGCTTTGGCGTTGCGCGAGGCGACATCGCGGGGCACCAGGTTGCCGAATGCCGGGTAACGCCGCTCGAGGTAATAGTCGCGCTCACCTTCCGGGATCTGGTCCGGGGCACGGTGGTCGCCGGCCTTCACCGGCACCCAAATGCGGCCGTCGTTGCGCAACGACTCGGACATCAGCGTGAGCTTCGACTGGTAGTCGCCGGCGACCGGAATGCAGGTCGGGTGAATCTGGGTGTAGCAGGGGTTGGCAAACAGCGCGCCGCGGCGGTGCGCCCGCCAGATCGCCGTGCAGTTGCTGCCCTTGGCGTTGGTCGAGAGGAAGAAGACGTTGGCGTAGCCACCGGTGGCCAGCACCACGGCATCGGCCGCGTGCGCCTCGATCTTGCCGGTCACCAGGTTGCGAACGATGATGCCGCGCGCCTTGCCGTCGACGACGACCAAGTCGAGCATCTCGGTCCGCGGGTACATCTCGACCTTGCCGGCGTCGATCTGGCGCTCGAGCGCCTGGTAGGCCCCGAGCAGGAGCTGCTGGCCCGTCTGCCCCCGGGCATAGAAGGTCCGCGAGACCTGAGCGCCGCCGAACGAGCGATTGGCGAGATAGCCGCTGTACTCGCGGGCGAAGGGCACGCCCTGGGCCGCACACTGGTCGATGATGTTGACGCTGACCTGGGCCAGCCGGTAGACGTTGCCCTCGCGTGCCCGGTAGTCGCCGCCCTTGACCGTGTCATAGAACAGCCGCCAGACGCTGTCGCCATCGTTCTGGTAGTTCTTGGCGGCGTTGATGCCGCCCTGAGCGGCGATTGAGTGAGCGCGCCGGGGGCTGTCCTGGAAACAGAAGGACTTGACGTTGTAGCCGAGCTCGGCAAGCGAGGCCGCCGCCGCGCCGCCGGCGAGACCGGTGCCGACGACGATGATCTCGAACTTGCGCTTGTTGGCGGGGTTGACGAGTCGAATGGCGGCGCGGTGCTTGTCCCACTTCTGAGACAGCGGGCCGTCGGGGATCTTGGCGTCGAGCTGCATGGTGTGTGCGAATCTCCCGAAGTCGCCTGCTACTTCACGACCTACTTGACGACTCCCGCCAGCACCGCCAGCGGGAACGAGATGTTGCCAAGGCTCACCAGCACCGCAAAGGCAACCGCGAAACGGCGGCGCAGCGGGTTGAAACGACCGTGCGACAGGCCCAGCGTCTGGAACATGCTCCACAGACCGTGGTAGAGGTGAAAGCCGAGACAGACCTGGGCAATGACGTAGAAACCGCTGACCCAAAGGTTGCGGAAGCCTGCCACCACGTTGTGGTAGGCGTCGCCGGGGACGTAGCCGAGGCCGACCCTGCCGAGAGTCAGGTGCAGCAGGTGGTAGACGATGAAGAACACCAGGATGACTCCGCCCCAGCGCATGGTACGCGCGGCGTAGTCGGCGGCGACGTGTTCCTTCTTGGCGTAAGCGATCGGCCGCGCGGCCTGGCTCTGCCGGGTCAATGACCAGGCTGACCAGATGTGGAGCAGGACGGCAACGATCAGCACGCCGCGGGCCAGCCACAGCCCGCCTTCGCGCGGCAGCATCGGTGCGCCCATCACCCGCAGCCATTCGGCGTAGTGGTTGAGCGCCTCTGCCCCGAGGTACAGCTTGAGGTTGCCGAGCATGTGCACGAGCACGAAGCCGAAGAGGACGAGGCCGCTCGCGGCCATCACCAGCTTCTTGCCCATTGCCGATCGGTAGAACCCGAGAAGCCCTGTCATCGTGATCCCCTCGTCAGGGTCGAAACGGTGTCTGGTTGGCTGGTTGAGATTGGCGAACGCCGACAGATTTCGATCATACCTTCCTCACCGCCGCCGCCTGCGGCGCCGCCGCGGGCGCTCTCCGGCTACCGCCGCCGGTGCGGCAGGCATGCCCTCGTCGGCGCGCAGCAGAGTCGGCGGTGGTGTCGGTGGCCGACGGCGCGCGATCGCCTGCCAGTGTGCGAGCTCCTCCTGACCCTCACCCGTCGCGCGGACCAGGACCTCGAACAGCAGCAGGCCGTCGTTGAAGAACAGTCGATTGGCGGTACGCAGCCGCTCCGAGGGGCTGCGGTGGTGCTCGCACAGGCGGTGGAAACCGATCAGCGCCTGGGCGACGTCGGCGGCCCGCTGCTTCGACAACGCATAGCGGGCGATGAACGGCGTCGTCGCTTCGACCACCAGCTCCTGGATGCCGGCGCGGGTGAGCGGCTTGCCGGCCACCGCCTCGATGTCGTGACGACGCAGCAGGACGTGCGGCAAGAGGAGGGCCGCCAGCAGGCCGGCGTCGGACATCTTGCGTCCCTCCTCGACCAGCAGGTCGAGGGTCGGCAGGACGCGGCCGAAGTCGCCGAGGCCCCGCTCGCCAGCAGCCACCATGGCGTAGACCTCCGGCAGCAGCACCTCGAGCAGGCCGAGCTCGAGCGCCCACTGCAGGGCGGCGCCGGCGCGGCCGCAGCGGGCGAGGGCGATGACCTCCTCGGTCAGCCGAGCCGGCGACGCCTTCTCGAGCTCCTTGCGGTTACGGTGGACCGCCTGTTGCGTCGCCGGCTCGATGCTGAAACCGAGCCGACCCGCGAACTCGCAGGCGCGCAGCATGCGGACCGGGTCCTCGCAGAACCGCACGTCGGGGTTGCCGATGATGCGAATCAGCTTGCGCTCGAGGTCCGCCAGGCCGTCGACGTAGTCGATCACCGAGAAGTCGGCGATGTCGTAGAAAATCGCGTTGACCGTGAAGTCGCGGCGGAAGGCGTCCTCGAGCGGCGAGCCGTAGGCGTTGTCGTCGGTGATGAGTAGACTGCCAGAGACGGCGTCGGGGTCGGCCTGACCCGGGCCGCGGCGGAAGGTCGCCACCTCGACGATCTCGTCGTGGAAGTGGACATGCACCAGCCGGAAGCGTCGGCCGATGATGCGGGCGTTGCGGAACACCCGCCGCACTTGCTCGGGGCGGGCGCTGGTCGCGACGTCGAAGTCCTTGGGAGTGCCCCCCATCAGCAGATCGCGCACTCCACCGCCGACGAGGAACGCCTTGTACCCGGCCTCGTTCAGCCGGTAGAGGACCTTGAGGGTGTTCTTGGAGATGTCGCGCCGCGAGATCGGGTGCTCTTCCCGCGGCAGGACACGCGGTGAGACCTCGGCAGCCACAGTCACAGGAACTCATTATATCCAGCCGCTCGAATTGGCGGCCCGCCCAGCAGGGTCGGAGGCACCGGCGGCCTCTACCGAACGAGCTCGCGCTGCCGCAGGGCCGAGATCCTGGCCAGGGCGGAGAAGTCGCGATCGCGATGCACGACGGTGAGCCCGTGGCGCAAGGCGCAGGCGGCAATCAGGCAGTCGACGCTCGAGCGAACCGTCCAGCCAGCGCGACGCGCCAGACGGTAGAGATCGACGGCCTGCTCGACGACTGCGCTCCCCAGCGGGGATTCTACGAGGGGCAAGGCGAGCATGGCCTCGCGCGCGATGTGGAAAGCGCGGTCGTCCCGAAATCCTTGCAGCACCTCCTGCACGACGGGCAGGCAGGTGACGATCTCGTCGAGCCCGCCAAGCTCCTCGAGGGTCAGGCCCGGTGGCCGACGGAAGACTTCGACCCAGGCCGAGGTGTCAAGGAGCAGCACGGCGTGAGCTGGCCTCGGCCGGAGCTGGGGCCGGAGGGTCGCTGTCGCCCCTCATCTCGGCAAGATCGCCCTCCCACAGCCCGGAGCCAGCCAATTGGAGGATCTTTCCCGCGCGCGCGCGTCGCACGAACTCCGCCAAAGCCCTGTCGACCGTGCGCGAATACGTGCGCTCACCAGCCAGCCTGGTCGCCTCCTCCAAGACCTTCTCATCAAGCACAAGATTTGTGCGCTTCATGCGCATCATGGTACGAGTCCGAGGGCGAGCGGTCAACCCGTTCGGCGCCTCCGGCAGGGCCCACCCTCAGACTGACGGCAGAGCGCCGCCGAGTAGCTCGAAGGCGCGGTCGATCTCGGCGTGGTTGCCGACGAGGACGACGCTGTCGCCGACCGCGAGCTCGAAGTCGGCGGGGGGATTGGTGCGCGGCTGGCCGTCGCGAACGACCGCGATCACCGAGGCGCCGGTCCGGCTGCGGATCGCCAGGTCGCGGATTTCGCGCCCTGCCGCGGGGCTGCCGGCCTCGAGACGGAAGACGTCCGTGGTGCCGGCGGCGAGGACGTCGAGCACCGCCTCGGGCACCGTCGCGCCGCCGGGCGAGCGCAGCATCTGGTAGTTGGCACTGCGCAGCAGGCGCGTCTCGGCCCGGATGACGTTGCCCGGCACATGGAAGTGCTGGAGCACGCGGGTGAAGATCTCGATCGAGGTCTCGAGATCCTCGGCGATCACCTCGTTGGCGCCGGCCGCGATCAGGCCCTCCACGTCGGCGACCGAACGGGTGCGGACGACGATGTGGAGATCGGGCGCCAGGCTGCGCGCCAACGGCACGGCGCGGCGGACGGCCACCAGGTCCGAGATCATGAAGACGATGACACCGGCGCGCCGGATGCCGGCGTGCTCGAGGATCTCCTGCCGGGTGACGTCACCGTACTGGATCGGCTCGCCCGCCCGCGACGCGCGGCGCACGGCTTCGCCGGCGAGCTCGATCACGGTGTAGGGAATCCCGGCCTCCTTGAGCACGCGGGCGACGCTGCGCCCACCGACGCCGAAGCCGACCACGATCACCTGACGGCCGCGGCTGGGCGGTGTCTCGCCCGCCGCCGCCTCGACGACGCCACGTCGACCCGCCAGACGCGGCGCCAGCGCAATGGCGAGGGGTGTCAACGCCATCGTCGACACCGCGGCGGCGAGGAAGAGTTGCGCCAGGCCGTCGTCGACCAGGCCCAGATGGCGACCGACGCCGAGGAGCACGAAGGAGAACTCGCCGACCTGCGCCAGCGTCAGGCCGACGGTGGTGACGATCCGCGACGGATAGCCGAGCATCGCGGCCGCTGCGGCGGTCGTCGCCACCTTACCGACGATGATGGCGGCAGTGAGGACCAGGACCTGGCCGAGATGGGCGGCCGCCCAGCCCAGGTCGAGCAGCATGCCGATCGAGATGAAGAAGATGCTGTTGAAGACGTCGCGGAAGGGCACCACTTCGGCGACGATCTGGTGGCTGTACTCCGACTCCGAGACGATGATGCCGGCCAGGAAGGCACCGAGCGCCAGGGAGAAACCGAGCGACTCGGTGAACAACGCCATGCCCAGGCAGACCAGCAGGGCGCCGAGGATCAGGATCTCCCGCGCCCGCGTCCGCACGATCGCCCACAGCAGCCGCGGCATCAGGTAGCGGGCGACGACGAAGACCACGCCGACGATCACCAGGCCGAGGGCGAAGCGGCCGACGATCGCCAGCGGCGACGCCTCGGCGCGACCCGCCAGGACCGGCGTGAGCAGAATCATCGGCACGATCAGGAAGTCCTGGAACAGCAGCACACCGATCGCCACCTTGCCCTGCGGGGTCTCGAGCTCGCGACGATCGGCCAACAGCTTCAAGACGATGGCGGTCGACGACAGCACGGCGAGGAAGCCGCAGAAGATCGCCTGCGGCCAGCTCAGGCCGAGGAGCCGGCCGAGCAGCGCAAAGGTGAGAATCGCCGACAACCCCTGGACGCTGCCGCCCAGGAAGAAGGCGCGTCGAATCGAGGCCAGCCGGTCGAGCGAGAACTCGAGGCCGATGGTGAAGAGCAGAAAGATGACGCCGATCTCGGCGAACATCTCGACCTGATGGCTGTCGGCCACCAGGCGCAGACCGGACGGACCGATGATCAGGCCGGTGACCAGAAAGCCGACGACGGTCGGGATGCGAAAGCGCAGCGACAGCAGCGTCACCGCCACGGCCGCGGCCAGCAGCACCACCGCCTCGCTGATGAACGCTTCGATCGTCACGCCCCCGATGCTACTGCGCAAGACGACCGCCGAGCACCAGACCCGGAGACGCTGACTGGCAGCCTTTGGATTCCAAGGGCCGCCCCTTGGAAAACCCTTGGCGATGGCGGCCATCCGTGCCGTCGACCCTCGGCGTAGCCCTGATCGTCGACGGTCGAATCACCGGCCGCCACGCCCAGGGAGCCTCGTCATGCCCACTATCCGGATCGCGCACCACGACCTCTACCGCTCACTCCGTCGCTGTCTCACCGCGTCCTGCCTCGCCCTCCTGGCTACCGCCGCCGCTGCCCAAACCCTCGACGCGCACACTCCCGACGCCGAGCCGAACGCAGGCCGGCTCGAGCTCGTCGGCACCTGGGTGGCGACGATCACGCCCAGCGACGGCGAGACCCCGCCGTTTCATGGCTTCTACACCTTCAACGCCGACGGCAACGCTTCCTTCTCCTCTGCCGGCCCGCCGTTGCCAGCGCTTGGCAACCCGGGCTACGGCGTCTGGCAGCGAACCGGGCCGCGGACCTTCATCGCCACCTTCGTCCAGAACACCTATACGGCGGACCTGCAGTTCGACGGCACGCTCGAGATCCGGGCCGCCATTCGCCTCACCGGTCGCAACAGCTTCAGCACCGAGGACGAGGTCGAGATCTTCGCGCCGGACGGCGAGCTGATCGTCACCCTCGGCGGCTCCGCCCAGGCTCAGCGGCTGGTCGCCCGGGGGCCTTCCGGAGCAACCCGCTGAGGCCCCGACACCCTGACGGCGGACAGGCCCAGCCGGGCCACCAGGGCGTCGAAACGCGGCGTGCCGCGCAGCCCATCGAGCAACGGATCGACGGCAATCCGCACCAGACCCGCGGCCCGCTCGCGCTCGGCGCGCTCGAGCTCTGCCAGCGCGCGGTCCGCCTCTCCGAGACGGGCCGCGACGGTGGCCAGCTCGTAGGGTGAGACATAGCGTGTGGCGGCGTCGGCCCCGAGCTGGCGTCGCCGCTCGCGCCACAGCCCCGCCCAACCACTCGCCGCGAGCGCCTGTCGGAGGGCGACCTCGCGCCCGGCCCCCTCACCGCGCAGGCGCAGCGCCTGGAGCAGCTCTTCGCCAGCGCACTGCGGCTCCCCCCGCGCCTCGCAGACCAGGGACAGCGTCTCCCGCGCCTGGAAGAAGCGCGGGTCGACTCCCATCAGGCGCTCGAGCTCGATCGCCGCTTCGTCGTAGCGGCGTGCGAAGTAGAGCCCCTCGCCCAAGTCCCAGGCGAGGCACGACGAGCGCGGGTCGAGCTCGACCGCCCGCCGCGCGGCGGCCAGGCCGTCGGTGGTGCGGCCCGTCGACACCAGCAGAATCGCCAACAGGTCGTGGGCCAATGGATGGTGCGGTTCCAGGGCGAGCGCACGCCGAAGACTGGCCTCGGCCGCCGCCCAGTCGCGATCGAAGAAGAACTGCAGCGGCCCCAGCGAGACGTAGCCGTCGGCCAGCTCGGGGTCGAGCCGAATCGCCTCGGCAGCCAGCGCCTTGGCGTGCGGCCCTGTCTCGAGCGGTGAGCGCACGAACCCTTGGACGCCGATGGCGTCGGCGAGACCGGCGAACGCCCGGGCGAAGTGGGGATCGAGAGCCACCGCCTGCTCGAGCTCGCCACGCGCCTTCTCCCAGCCTTCCGGCGTCCACTCGAACCAGTAGGAGCGGGCGCGCAGGTAGAGCTCGTAGGCCCGGGGATCGGGCGACGCGTGACGCTCGAGCTCGCCCGGCGCGCCGGCGGCGCCGCCGAGCACGCCCCGCGCGACGTCGGCAGCAATGGCGTCTTCGAGGGCAAACAGGTCGTCGCCACCGGCGTCGGAGGTGTCGGCCCACAGCAAGGCGCCGTCCGACGTCCGCACCAGCTGCAGCGTCGCCCGGGCGTGACCGGCCTGGCGCTGGACGAAGCCCGTCAACACGGCATCGACCGCCAGCTCGCGGCCGGCGGCCAGCGGATCTCGATCGCCGCTGCCTGGCACGTAGGCGACGACGGCGCTCGTCGGCCGCACGGTGAGCCTGCGGATCTCGCCCAGGCGCGTGATCAGGGCGTCGGCGAGACCGAGCGCCAGGACGTCGCCGGACAGTGCCTGCGGGCTGATCGGCTCGCCGGCCACGCGAAACGGCAGGACGGCGAGCGTCCGCACGCCGCCTCGCGTCAACAGGTCGGGGGTCGGCTGCTGTCGCGACCACCAGGCGGCAGCAAGCGCCGCGACGGTCGCCAGGACGACGACCAACAGCCGGCCCCAGCGTCGTGGCCGCGGCACAGGGGGCAGCGGTGCCACCGCGTCTGCCACCGCGTCTGCCACCGCGTCTGCCACCGCGTCTGCGACCGCGTCTGCCACCGCGTCCAGACGCACCACGGTGTCTTGGAACCGGTAGCCGCGTCGCGGCACCGTCTCGAGGTACCCGTGACCGGCGGGTGACTCGCCCAGCGCGCGACGCAACGCCGAGATGGTGACCGTGAGGTTGGCCTCTTCGACGAACAGGCCTGCCCAGACCGTGGAGAGGATCTCCTCTTTCGTGACCAGCCTCCCGGCGCGCTCGACGAGGACTACCAGGGTGTCGAAGACTCTGGGCGGCAGACCCACGGGCGAGCCGCCGCGCTCGAGGCGCCGTTCATCGACGTCGAGCCGGTAGTCACCGAACGCGTAGAGACGGCGTGGGGG
>CXWL01125159.1_pt1 | contig 11501 bp, 13 predicted proteins | sample 590931 | NCBI WGS metagenome assembly CXWL01 (sample SAMEA3498368, study PRJEB10139) | groundwater metagenome | biome: water well; material: biofilm material | place: Germany | collected 2015-04-27 | reverse complement strand
ATTTCAATCGTAATCAAGAAATGTTTGATAGTTTAGGGATATCCCTAAAGAAGCACCTCGGCGCGCTGATCGAATGCGAAAATGAGTTCACAGACGAGCAAGCACGGCGATACTTGTCCAAAATCGGCGTCATTGCCGACGTGCCGCCTTGGCTGCCGCGCAAGCCGTTAATGTTCCTCATCTTGGCAGCGATCGAACCGGCACAAGCGCAAAAGATTTTGGCTCACGCGAGCGGCGAAGTTGGTTTTTGGGGACAATTCATCGACACCGTGTGCGAACGGGAAGCAAAAATTCACCCATCGTTAGACCCAGCATCGGTACGGCAAGTACTTTCAAATCTCGCGAAAATGACGCGTGAGAGTAGCTCTCCCTTGGGACGCCTCACTCCGAAAGACATTAATAACGCCTACGAGATGGCGACAGGAGACACGCCGGATGAGGCAGGTCAAATGATGCTCTCCCGGCTATGCACACTCGGCCGTATTGAGCCAGAGTCACCGGACCGTCAGTTTGTTGACCCCTATATTGTTCAATGGCTGTTTGCGGAAAATCTCGTCGAAGCGATAGCAGGCAAGGATTTTGGTTTACTCGAGATCCGATGGCGGCAGGTGCTCGAACCTACGGGACTTGGCTTTCTTGCGGAGTGGATAGAGCTTTACTCCTATTCTGGCGACGCTATCGGAATGATTTGTCGGGAGTCCTCCCCAAACAATTTCCAAGCCACTGGAGAATTGTTAGCCGCGTTAACTATGATCGAAGGTGACTCGCTAGACCTTAAGGGTACCCAAATTAAGGATGCGGAGATATGTGCAATAAATTTTGGTGTTCGCGAGATCCGCAATGTGGGTTTTTCGAACTGCATATTTCGGATGATTGATTTCAACAACTGCAAAATAAAGGATGAGTCTCGCGTCGCGCTTGACAATTGCATCATTATGCTGGCCTCAAGTATGGCCGCTACCACCGCGGCACCCGAATGGTTGATTGACTGTGAGATTGAGAACACGGAGAGTGTCTCTAATTCATCGCGTATTAAGTCGAGCACGCTACCTCCATCGCAAAAGCTTTTCTTGTCGCTGATTCACAAAATATTTTTTCAAGCCGGTGGTGGACGAAAGGAAAGTAGCTTGTATAAGGGGGGATTTGGACAGGCATATGATCGTCGCATCATTGAGAAGATTCTTCATACCCTTGTTCAGCGCGGATACGTCTCGAAAAGTAAAGATGGATCAGGACATATCTACAACCCCAACCGGGAATACACAGCAAAGATGCGTGCGATAAAGGATCACCTCGCGTTGAGCGAGGATGAATTATGGATGGAGATAGGACGAATGGTTTAAATAGTCCATCTGGTGCGAATTCAGATCGTCGACGCTGGCGGTGCGAACTACATCGTTGGCGAGCAGGTCGAGCGTTCGGAACTCACAGCTGCTGGCCACCAGGGCGACGACGCGTAATTAGCTAGTACCTAAACAGAACGGCACCGAGGAGAAATCGCGGTGCCGTTTTTTATGTTTCCTGTTCGGCAGCGCATACTTGCTTAAGCTTTGCTCAACCAGCGGCGCCCGTTCCAAGCGTCTCGATACGATGCGGTTCAGCGGACTCGGCAACGGCGCGCTCCCGGGCAGGCCGATTGCCGTCAAAAGCGGACGCGCCGCTTGCTTTCGCTGAGCACGGTAGTGGCTGACTGGCGGCTGACCTTTATTTCTTGACGAGCTTGCAGCGTGAAACCGGGGTAGCCACGCGCAACGTCTGGGCAACCTGACGCAGCGCCTCCAGGTCCGGCAGCTTGTCCTTGTACTTCCATCCGGGTACCTTTCCCTCGACCTCGGCGACCAGGAGACCGGGTTCGGGCACCAGCGCCGGCATGTGGTCGGCCGGCGCGTCCACCGCAACCAGGCTGTGGATGGCGCCGGAGGCATCATAATGAACATAGACTTTCACCGCGTCTCCTTTGCTAGCTGATGAACGAACCGGTCATGCCGTATTGCTGGATTGGCGTGGCGCCGGCGTTGCGGACCCGATACTCCGCGAAGCGGCCCCGGGGGCCATCCGATATTCTCAGATCCTCGACGATCAGCACGCCCGTGTTGAACGCGGCGAGGGGAAAAGCCGTGACGGTGATCGCTTCGTTGGCGTCCCCCAGGCCCCAGATCCATCGATGAGACACGCCCGGCTGCATGTGCGTCGCGTTTCCGACAGAAACCCAGAAGCCTGTGCCTACAACGATGTTTGCCATGACGAGTCTCCCAGGCGGAGAATGCGCCCCGCCGAATGTTCCCGCGTGGCAGTTCGTAACACGGCCGGGGGGACGCAGGACGCAGGCCGCGGTCGATTGATTCGCGTTCTGCCTGCACCGGGCTCAATGGTATAACGCCTCGACGGCCTGGGCACCCCACAGAAATGAGAGTAACTACCTTTACCTGCGCGCTATCCGAAGTACTGGTAAGCGCGGCGGAGTCGGTTGCGGCGCCATCACATGCGCGTCGGCTCCGCGCACCCGCTGGCCAGATACGGAGATCGTCGAAGCTGGCGACGCCACAACGGAAGACAGCACCGCAGCAGCTGGCCACCAGGGCGACGANNACAGGGCGACGACGCGTAATTAGCTAGTCACCCAAACGACAACGGCACCGAGGAGCGATCCCGGTGCCGTTTTTTTGCGGCCGGCGTTTCCCTCGCCTGCCGGGCCGAGGCGCGCGCATTTGGCGTACATCAAACCACATAGATGTGCGCAGTCGATAGTGGGAGAGTCCTGCCACCTGGAGAACATCCAATGAAAAAGATCCTCGCTATCGCAGCGGGCATCGCCGTCGTCTTCGCCTCGGCTACCGCTTCAGCCCAAGGAAAAGCGGGCAGGGTCGACTTCGGCAAGCGCGAGTTCGAGGCGAACTGCGCGAGCTGCCACGGGATCAACGGCAAGGGCAACGGACCGATGGCCGACCAGCTCAAGAAGACCCCGCCGGACCTGACTCAGCTTGCGAAGAAGAACAACGGCGTGTTCCCTATCGAGCGCCTATACCGGGTGATCGATGGCGCCGAGGTTGCCTCGCACGGTTCACGCGAGATGCCTGTGTGGGGGCGCGAATACAAGGTGGCGGCTGCCGAGTACTACTTCGATATGCCGTATGACCCGGAGGCCTACGCACGCACCCGCATCCTTTCCCTGCTCGAATATCTGAACCGCCTGCAGGCCAAGTGATGGCCGCATGACTGTCAACCAGACAATTCAAAGTGGCGTCAAGTCGGTGCGGTCGACTTGCGCCGCGGCATAGTTAAGTGCGGCCAAAATGTCATCGACTTCCAGGTCAGGATAGTCTGAGAGAACTTCGTCGAACGCGTGAGAAGACAACCTGTTCTGATGCCGAAAGCCTACCAACGGGTCTTGCACTGCTCGCAATCATTTCCAGGCAACGTTACGCGGCGACCCATGCGTATTGAGTTATGGCCGATGGAAGCCAGCACCGCAGCGGCACGCCAGCTGGGCGACGTCGCGTAATTTGCTAGTCACCCAAACGAAAACGGCACCGAGGAGTGGTTCCGGTGCCGTTTTCTTGTTCAATTTGCAGGGCTGATCGGAGTCGACCTACTTGCACCACACTTCAATGATGCTCTCCCCCGCATGTTCTCCCTTCTTCCCCTTGACGGTACATTCGCTAATATCATCAGGAAGCCTGTTGGACAGTGAAAGTCCTCCCAGCGCCCCGTAATCGCACCGCAGCCACTTCCCCTCCGGAAAGGCGCCCGCCAGTGAGTATTTGTGAGTCCAGCTAGCATTTGCTGACTTCTGTTCTTCGCCCCGCAATATGCCCAAGCGCTCAGGAGGGCCATCTGCGGGCGCCGCGCTATTCAGGTACAGAGGCGCCGATACGAACGGTTTCCAACCTGGCTTGGGCGATACGAGTCTTACCGAAGCTTCAGGAATGAATTGAGGACATTCGAATCGAATCGGGGCCGCTTGGGCGATAGCCGGCATTAAAAAAATCAGTGTGGTCGTCAGCGTTCGTAGAGGCTTCATGGCTTATTCGATGACGAAAAACGCGTCTGCATTATCCGTTGGATTAATGAAGTTTCCACTGGAGTCTTTGCCCTTGCGACGTATGAAGCGCTTGCTGATTGATTTCTTATCAGGCCACTGGTCTATGATGTAAATGCCATCCGAAACCTGGCCCAGATAAAAGGCTGAATGGTTGCCGTGTCTCAGTTTTGGCCACTTCCCGTTGACAAAATTAGCAATCGCAGTGCCTTCCGCTATCGCTTTGTTGCCGGCTACCGGAGCGCCTTGCTTCCACCGCCCAGTCCAACCGGCCGCAGTGAAGTGCCGGATGAGCGTAACACACTCGCTATCGCCGATTTTTTCTTTGTTCTCGAGTTGTCTTGCAAGCATATAAACGTATGGCATTGGACACCCCCTCTCAATAGGTCAGGGGACTCGAGCGATGCGCCATCGAGCCCCGTAGCGGAGGGTAATTGTTGCGGAGAAGCTGCATATTGGAATTGATATTTTGCAGTGGCTGGCGGCTTGCTCGCGTCGGTTCTGTTCGATAGCCAATGGTGATGTGTCAGGGCGGACAGCCGAGGCCGCGCGCGCAACCCGAGAGTGCCTTCTACACGACCGCTGAGCGTCGAGGAAGGCATAGTGCTGACCAAAGTGAAGCCTGAGAAACATCTTGATCGCGCTCCAACATGAGAGTAATGTAGTTAAGGCAACAGCTGCGCCCCGGGTCGACAGCATGACGCGTATCACCGCCGCGTCCTCACATACGTCAGGAACAACTATGAAACGTGTCACCGGCATTGGCGGTGTCTTCTTCAAGTCGCCAGACCCAAAGGCGCTGGCCGAATGGTATCGCGTCCATCTTGGTTTGAATGTCGAGGAATGGGGCGGCGTCGCCTTCCGGTGGTCAGGGCCCGATAACCCCACCGGCACGGGAACAACGGCGTGGAGTCCGTTCAAGGCTGTTTCGCGCCGAGCTCTGCTCCCTTCATGATCAATTATCGGGTCGACGACTTGCACGCCCTGTTGGCCGCGCTGCGCGCCGAAGGCTGCCAGGTGGAAGACAAGGTCGATGAATCGGAGTACGGCAAGTTTGGTTGGGTGGTGGATCCGGACGGCAACAAACTCGAGTTGTGGCAGCCACCGGAGGGTCAGTAATCGGCACGTTCACCCGCCAGCCAGTTGCCCAGGCGATCCGGCGCCGGATGTTTTTGGCACTGCGCAAAGCACAGGTGACACGTGTGTAGTAATTCGCCGGAAGGGCGTAAGATCAACCTTTGAATTGATCCCGAACGGAGATGAACAATGAGTTTCGATAATTTTTTGTCGCGCCTGAAAAGCAAGGCCAGCGAACTGAAAACGGAAGCGCTGAAGTACAAGAACAAGGACTTCCTGAATGCCGCCATGGCCGGCTGCGCCCTGGTGTCGATGGCCGACGGCAGCGTCAGCGCCGAAGAAAAGCAGAAGATGATCAAGTTCATCGAAAGCAACGATGCCTTGTCCGTCTTTACCACCAGCGATGTGATCAAGGCCTTCCAGGATTTTGTCGGGCAGCTCGAGTTCGACAAGGATATCGGCGAGGCGAAGGCGTATCAGGCGCTGCACAAGATGAAGTCGAACGAGGGCGCGTCGCGGCTGCTGGTGCGTATGGTTATTGCCGTTGCTGCAGCAGATGGCAACTTCGATGCGAATGAGAAGGCGGTCGCCAGCAAGATCATCAAGGAGCTGGGAATGGCGCCGTCGGAGTTTGAATTGCAGTAAGCTCATTGCTTGCCATCCACGGTCCAACGGCGTTAAGTTGAGCCGTCATTGACCGCCGGTGCTATGGGTTCCCGCCTTCGCGGGAACGACGGGTGGCAGCTAACTATACGGTTAGGGGTGGGGGCTAACGCGCCTTGAACCTGAGTACGCCAGGGCGGGCTGGCGCGACGCCAGTATCGCGCCGATAAGCAGCGCCAGCGCCGAGTAGATCAGCCCGCGCTGCAGGCCGCCCGGGCCGTCGGCGATCCAGCCGATCACGGACGGTCCGATGATCTGGCCGAACGCGAATACCGTGGTGAAGGCGCTGATGCCGGACGACCATGCGTGGTTCGGCAGGTTGTGGCGCACCAGCGCGGTGGTCGAGGCCACCACCGACAGGAAGATCGCGCCGAACATCAGGCCCGACGCGAACACGAACAGCGGCGCCGCCGTCAGCGCCGGCAAGATCGTCGCCACGGCCAGCAGGCCGTTCAGGATCGCCATCGACTGGCCGCCCTTGAACCGGTCCAGCATGCGCGCCCAGATGCGCGACGACGCCATCACCGCCAGCCCCAGCATCGAATAGAATAGGGTGATGGTACCGGCGCTCATGCCTTGCTCCTTCAGCACGGCAATGACAAACGTCATGTAGCCGATATAGCCGACGCCAAACATCAGGTAGCCCGCCAGGCCGAACGCGAACGGCCTGATCCGAAAATTGCCGTGCGCATTCGGTGCCGACGGAGCGCCGTCGACGTGACGCGCCGGCAGCGCCATCGCCAGCGTCGCCAGCAGGCACACGGCGCCGAGCGCCACCCAGGCCCATTGCCATGCGTGCGCCGCGCCGTGGGCAGTGGCCGCGGCCAGCGCGAACGGCACCAGCAAGGCCGACACCACGATGCCGACTCCCGTGCCGCCGTAGTAGATGCCGATCAGCAGGCCGGCCCGGTCCGGATGCAGCAGGCTCAGGCGCGCGGCCAGCACGCCGCCGGAAATGAAGATGAAGGCACTGGCGATGCCGGCCAGTACGCGCTGCAGGATCAGCAGGTCGGCGTTGATCACCAGGCCGGACAGCATCATGAACAGGCCGGACAGCACCGCGCCGCCGACCAGCGCCGTCTGTGCGCCATAGCGCCGCATCAGGGCAGGGGTGGCGAGCGCACCAATAAAATAGCCGAGGGCATTCCCGGTGTTCATCGAGCCCGACAGCAGGTAGCTCCAGCCAAGGTCCGCGCGCATTGGCGGCAACAGCAGCGCGTACGAAAAGCGCGTCAGCCCGAGCGAGATCGCGGCGCCCAACGCCAGGGCGAAAGCGGTCAGGAACGGGCGGCGGGCGGCAAACGTCTGCGCGACGGATACGGTGCCAAGGGGCGATTGCAGGTTGGTGTTCATTTATCTTTCCAGGGTAGCGATGCTGCCATCCATGAACACGCGTCAAATCCATGTTGTAAGATGGTATCGCTCGATCTTATAGATATATCACATTCATACAAACGCAAATTATGCATGCCTTGCATGCGTACTGCGCATGCTCTTTTCCGACCGCGATAATTTACTCAACAAGATGCGCACAGCCCCATGCTCCTGAACCTGCCGCCGCTGGACGCCATCCGCGGCTTCGTGGCCGTCGCGCGCCGCATGAGTATCACGCTTGCCGCCAAGGACTTGTGCCTGACGCAGTCGGCCGTCAGCCGCCAGATCCAGAGCCTGGAAGAGCATCTCGGCACGCCGCTGCTGATTCGAAAGCATCGTGCGCTTGCCCTCACTGCCGAAGGCGAACGGCTGCTGCAGCTGGCCTCGCCGTGGCTCGACCGCTTGTCCGAATTCAGCGAATCGCTGCGGCAAGGCGGCCGCCTGCGGCCCGTCACGATCACCGCCCTGATCAGCGTGGCGGCGCTGTGGATCCTGCCGCGCATGGGTGCGTTCCAGGCGGCCCATCCCAACATCGATGTGCGGGTGTCGTCGAATAACCGTGTGATCAACCTGAAGCAGGAAAGTTTCGACCTGGCGATTCGGTACGCGCGCGCGAGCGAGGTGCCGGCCGGCGCCATCCGCCTGTTCGGCGAAAAGGTGCTGCCGGTGGCCAGCCCGCAAGTGGCCGCGCGGGCTTTCCGCAATTCCGACGCGCTGCTGGACGAAGTCCTGCTCGAGTTCGACGAGGTGGCCCGCCCCTGGCTGCAATGGTCCGACTGGCTCACCGCCCTTGGCCGGCCGCAGGCGAAACCGAAAGCGTACCTGCACCTCAATCAGTACGACCAGGTGATCCAGGCCGCGATCGAAGGCCATGGCGTTGCGCTCGGCCGCGTGGCGCTGGTGTTGCCGATGCTGAAGGACGGGCGCCTGGTCGCCCTGGCCGACAATGGCTTCGGCAACAGCGATTACGCCTACTGGCTGATCGACGAATCGCCGTCGCCGCGCAGCGACGTGCAGGAGTTCCGCGATTGGATCGTGCGCGAAGTGCAACTCGGTGTGGCCGAGCTGGTACAAATGGGAATCGTGTACCGGCCGTAGTGGGCCGCTTCTAACGTGCTCAACCCTTACCCGATATACTCTTTTGATTCCATCAGGCAAAAGGTTGACCGTTTCATGAAATTCGAACACACAGTACTGCTTTCGACAATGTTGCTCGCGTTCGCGCCGGCCCACGCCGGTGAAACCGAACAGCACCTGCTGCGCTGTTCCGTTCTGGGCGATTCGAGCGCGCGGCTCGGCTGCTTCGACGCGCTGTCCAAGCAGGTCGACAAGGCGGCCAAGGCGCCGCTTGCTGCAGTTGTGGGCGCGAACGGCGCCAGCGGCACCGCGGGCACCAGCGCCGCAGTGCCGGCAGTTGCCGCCGAGGCGGTGGTGACGGCCAAGCCGGACGCCACCGTCAAGAAGCCGGACACGCCGATTTCGCGCATGTCGCAGGAGTGGGAACTCAACGCCGCGGCCAAGCGCGGCCGTTACGCGGTGCACCAGCTGTCGGACAACTACCTGCTGCTCGCCAACCAGAGCAACGCCACCAACGACCGGCCGTTCCGCGCCTTCAATCCGGACGGCTACAAGGCCAAGCATGCCGAGCTGACCTACCAGCTCAGTTTCAAGGCGAAGCTGTTCGAAGGCCTCGGCGACACCCCGATCGACATCTGGGCCGGCTATACCCAGAAGAGTTTCTGGCAGGCGTATGCGCGCACCGAATCGAGCCCGTTCCGCGAAACCAACTACCAGCCCGAGATCATGGCCGTGCTGCCGATCAACAAGCAGATCGGGCCCGTCAACGTCCGCTTCGCGTCGATCGGCTTCGAACACCAGTCGAACGGCCAGTCGACCACGCTGTCGCGCAGCTGGAACCGTTTCTACGGCCAGATGGGCCTGGAAAGCGGCAACCTCGGCGTCACCGCGCGCGTCTGGAAGCGGCTCGACAACGCCAAGTCCAACAACGACAATCCCGACATCACCGACTTCATGGGCCATGGCGACCTGCGCTTCACCTACCGCAACGCCGGCTATGAGTACGCCGCGCTGGTACGGCGCAATTTCGACACCAACCACGGCGCGCTGCAGGCGAGCGTCGCCTTCCCGCTGGTGGCCAACCTGAAAGGCTACGTGCAGCTGTTCACCGGTTATGGCCAGAGCCTGATCGACTACAACTACTCGCAGAAATCGATCGGCGTCGGCGTGCTGATGGACTTCTAAAGCTTGCTCCGCGCAACTGCCCGTTGCGCCTGCACATTTGCGGCGCGGGCAGTATGCTGGGGGACCGTTGGGCGCCTGCCCGGCCCCATCGCGATCGGAGAACCACCACATGCGCTATCACCTGCTCGGCCAGACCGGCCTGTTCGTTTCGGAACTATGCCTCGGCACCATGACCTTCGGCGGCTCGCAAGGCATGTGGGGCAAGATCGGCGACCTGCAGCAGGGCGATGCGGAACGGCTGATCGGCCAGTCGATCGACGCCGGCATCAACTTCATCGATACCGCCGATGTCTACGCGGAAGGCTTGTCGGAGCAGATCACCGGCCAGGCCCTCAAGAACCTGAAGATCCCGCGCGACGAGGTGCTCGTCGCCACCAAGGTGTTCGGCGAAACCGGCAAGGGGCCGAACGCGCGCGGCAGCTCGCGCACGCACATCCTGGACGGCGTCAAGGCCAGCCTGAAGCGCCTGCAGCTCGACCACATCGACCTCTACCAGTTGCACGGCTTCGATCCGGCCACGCCGATCGAGGAGACCTTGCGCGCGCTCGACCAGCTGGTGCGCCACGGCCACGTGCGCCACATCGGCGTATCGAACTGGGCGGCGTGGCAGATCGCCAAGGCGCTCGGCATCTCGGAGCGGCTCGGCCTGGCGCGCTTCGATTCCTTGCAGGCGTACTACAGCGTGGCGGGGCGCGACCTCGAACGCGAACTGATCCCGATGCTGCGCAGCGAAGGCCTCGGCCTGATGGTGTGGAGTCCGCTGGCGGGCGGTCTGCTGAGCGGCAAGTACGGCCGCGGCCAGCAGGCGCAGGAGGGCAGCCGGCGCGTGTCGTTCGACTTCCCGCCGGTCGACAAGGAGCGCGCCTGGGATTGCGTCGACGTCATGCGGCCGATGGCCGAGGCGAAGGGCGTGTCGGTGGCGCAGGTGGCGCTGGCGTGGCTGCTGCACCAGCCGCAGGTGACGAGCGTCATCATCGGCGCCAAGCGGCCTGAGCAGCTGGCCGACAACATCGGCGCCACCCAGCTGACGCTCAGCGCGGCCGAGCTCGAACAGATCGACAATTGCAGCCGGCTGCCGTCGGAGTATCCGGGCTGGATGTTCGAGCGCCAAGGCGAGACGCGCCGCAAGCAACTGGCCGAGGCGCGCCCGCCGGCCGAACCGAATCGCCAAAACTGACTCTGACAAGGATTATCCTTGGGGAGGCAATCATGCTAGTCGACAAAGACGCGATCGCGATGATCGCGGTAAAGGATCTGCACGCGGCGGCGAAGTTCTACGAGGGCACGCTCGGCCTGGCGCGGCTGTCGTCGGAGGGCGACGAGGTCATCACCTATCGCAGCGGCAACTCCGCGCTGAACGTCTACCACTCGCAGTACGCCGGCACCAACCAGGCCACTTCGGTGGTGTGGAACGTTGGCGACGAGCTCGAGAAAATCGTTGCCGGCCTGAAGGCGAAAGGCGTCGCCTTCGAGCACTACGACATGCCGGGCCTGACGCTGCAGGGCGACGTGCACGTCGGCGGCGGCATGAAGGTGGCGTGGTTCAAGGACCCGGACGGCAACATCCTGAGCGTCGTCAGTGGCTGAGCAGGGAGGGCACCTGGCAACGATCAAACAGCTGGCCAGGCGCCAAGGCAATGTTCGAGAAGATGGACAGCAACAAGGACGGCAAGGTCACGGCTGCCGAGATGACGGCGGCGTAGAAGGCGGTCACCGGGCGCAAGGCGGCGAAGTCCGATATGTCGTCGGAGGACAAGATCAAGGCGGTCGATGCGAATAGCGACGGTGGGCTCACCGCCGAGGAACACGCCAAGGCCTCGGAGGAGACGTTCGCCAGGATGGATGCCGACAAGGATGGGTTTCTGACGAAGAAAGAGATGGCCGCCGGCCATGCCAGCCTGATGAAAAAAGACAGTCCGAAGTATTAATTGCTAACCTCTGCGCCGTCGTTCCCGCGCAGGCGGGAACCTATGCTGAATATGCATCGTCGGCAAAAGCATGCTCAGCATGGGTTCCCGCCTTCGGAACGACGTTCCGCGGCCAACAAAAAAACGCGGTCTGGGTTGGTATGTCGTCGTGTCAAGAG
>CXWL01119736.1_pt1 | contig 11501 bp, 12 predicted proteins | sample 590931 | NCBI WGS metagenome assembly CXWL01 (sample SAMEA3498368, study PRJEB10139) | groundwater metagenome | biome: water well; material: biofilm material | place: Germany | collected 2015-04-27 | reverse complement strand
CTGGAGATGCTCGACCAGCAGCCCCTTACGCCTGCACTTCTGCGCAATGTACTGCAGCGCTTTCTCGACAGTCATGAAGAATTATCTAAGAACGCCTACCTACGTATTCATACCAACCTGCTGCTGAAACGCCCTGCGCTGGTCAGCCCGTTGGCCGGCTGGAAAAGCTATCCGGTGAGCATCGAGGCGCGCCTGGAAAACCAGATGTTCCACGTGGAACTAAAAATTGACGTTACGTATTCCTCAACTTGCCCATGCTCCGCTGCCCTCGCCAGGCAGTTGATTCAGCAGCAATTTCTCGACGACTTCGCTGACAAGCCGCTTCAATACGAAGCCGTATTGACCTGGCTCGGCAGCGCCAATGGCATCGTCGCCACGCCCCACAGCCAGCGCAGCAGCGCGCAGTTGCAGGTNNAACGGGCAGAACCTGATGTTCTGCGAAGACGCCGCCCGCCGCCTGAACCTCGCCTTGAAACGCTCGGATGCCGTCAAAGCCTTCCACCTGAAAGTGATCCACGCCGAAAGCCTGCACGCGCACGATGCCGTGGCTGAAAGCCGCTGGACGAGAAACCCTGAATGATCACCTGCACCGCCTTGCGCTGGGGCGCCCCCGGCCAACCGCTGACCCCGGCTGTAGATTTCACCCTGGAAAAAGGCAGCCTCACCGGCGTGATCGGCCCCAACGGCTGCGGTAAAAGCAGCCTGCTCAAGGTCATCGCCGGCTTGCAAAAGCCCTTGGCCGGCAAGGTGAGCGTGGATGTTCCACGGCGTGGCGGCCTGTCGTTCCTGCCGCAGCAACAACACCTGGATCGCCAGTTCCCCATCAGCCTGCAAGAGCTGGTGGCCGCCGGCTTCTGGGGCACCAAGCTCACTCCGGAGCAACGCAGCCAGCGCCTGCAAGCGGTGCTGGAAGACTGGTGCCTCAGCGGCCTGGAGCAGCGCCCGTTGATGGCCTTGTCTGGCGGGCAACTGCAACGTGCCCTGCTCGCGCGNNCAGGCGCTGTGCTGGAAACACATCCACGCCTGGCACGCCGAAGGTCGCACGCTGGTGGTGGTGTGTCATGACCTGGCCTCAGTGCGCCACCATACCGAGCAAGTGGTACAGGTCAAAAGCACCGGCTGCCTCTTCGGCCCGAGCAAAGAGCTGATCCGCCCCCAACTGCACATGCAGGTGGCCTGATGCATTTCACCGCGCAATTGTGGATGCCGTTTTTCGACTTCGTGTTCATGCGCCGCGCCTTGATCGGCGGGCTGGTGCTGGCCTGCAGCACCGCGCCGCTGGGGGTATTTTTGATCCTGCGGCGCATGAGCCTGATCGGTGACGCCGTGGCCCACGGCATCCTGCCCGGCGCTGCCCTGGGCTTCTGGTTCGCGGGTTTGAGCCTGCCCGCGCTGACCATCGGCGGCCTCGGCGCCGGCCTGGGCATGGCCGGGTTGTCGGCGTGGATCACCCGCCGCACCGGCCTGCGCGAAGACGCCAGCCTCGCCGCCATCTACCCCATATCCCTCGCCGCCGGGGTATTGATCCTGGGCATCGCCGGCAAGCGCCTGGACCTGCTGCACCTGTTGTTCGGCTCGGCCCTGGCGGTGGATGAAACCACCCTCACCGGCATGCTCTGGGTGTCCGGCTTCAGCCTGATCGCCATGGGGCTGATCTACAAACCGTTGCTGCTGGACACTCTGGACCCGCTGTTCCTGCAAACCGTCAGCCGCCTCGGCCCGTTGGCCCACGGGCTGTTTCTGACCCTGGTGGTGCTCAACCTGGTGATTGGCTTCCAGGCCATCGGCGCCTTGATGGTGGTGGGTTTGATGATGTTGCCGGCCATTGCTTCACGTTTCTGGAGCCGGCGCCTGCCGGTGTTGATCGCAGTATCGGCGGTGCTGGGATGCCTGTCGGTGTGGCTTGGCTTGTTGCTGTCGTTCTACTACTCACTGCCCAGCGGCCCGGCGATTGTGCTGGTGGCTGGCGGCGGGTACCTGCTGTCCGTGGTTTTCGGTCCGGTGCACGGTTTGCTGCGCCGCCCGCCGTCTCTTACATCCCAATGAGGTGTTTCCCGATGCGCGCTCTACTCGTGCTGTTCAGCCTGCTGCTGCCACTGTCCATGGCCCAGGCCGCCGACAAACTCCAGGTGGTTACCAGCTTCAGTATTCTCGATGACATCACCCACCAGATCGGTGGCGATCACATCCAGATCAGCAACATGGTCGGCCCCGATTCCGACGCCCACACCTACGAGCCGACCCCCGACGACGCCAAGGCGCTGCTCAAGGCCAAGCTCATCATCAAGAACGGCCTGGGCTTCGAGCCGTGGCTGGACCGCCTGGTGACCAGCACCGAAACCAAGGCCACCGTGGTCACCGCCAGCAAAGGCGTGATTTCCCACACCATGGAAGAAGACGGCGAAACCATTCCCGACCCGCACGCCTGGCATAACCTGGCCAACGCCGAAATCTACGTGAACAACATCACCAAGGCGCTGGTCGCCGCCGACCCGGCCAACAAAGCCGATTACCAACGCAACAGCCAGGCCTACCTCAAAGAGATCTACCGCCTGCTGGCCGAAGCCAAGACCAAGTTCGGCGCCCTGCCCGCCGGCAACCGCCGCATCGTCACCTCCCATGACGCTTTTGGTTACCTGGGCCAGGCCTATGGCATCCAGTTCCTCGCGCCGCAGGGTTTGTCCACCGAGCGTGAACCGTCTGCCGCCGAGGTCGCTGCGCTGATCACCCAAATCCGCAAGGACAAGGTCAAGGCGGTATTCATGGAGAACATCAAGGATTCGCGCCTGCTCAAGCAGATCGCTGACGAAAGCGGCGCGCAGATCGGCGGCACGCTGTACTCCGACGCCCTGGCTGCNNCTGAGCAAGCCATGACCCTGAGCATGCTCGAACTGGAAGGGGCTGCCAAAGGCAGCCGCTTTCCACTCGACTCGGTGCTCGACGCCCTGCCGTGGAACCGCGATGGCCTGATTGCCGCCATCGCCCAGCAACACGGCACAGGCGAGGTGCTGATGCTGGCCTGGATGAACCGCCAGGCCCTCAACGAAACCCTGGCCAGCGGGCAAGCCTGCTACTGGTCGCGCTCGCGCCAGCAGCTGTGGCGCAAAGGCGAAAGCTCCGGCCACTGCCAGCAACTGGTGGAAGCGCGCCTGGATTGCGACGGCGACGCGGTGCTGCTGATCGTCAACCAACTCGGCCCGGCGTGCCACACCGGCCGGCCCACCTGCTTCTACAACGCTATCGATGGCGACCACGTTCACATCATTACGGAGCCATTAGCATGATCCGCAAAAACCCTTCCGGCGACCTGCCAGTGATTGCCGAATCGGCCTACGTCGACAAAACCGCGATCATCTGCGGCAAGGTCATCATCGGCGAGAACGTGTTCGTCGGCCCCTACGCCGTGATCCGCGCCGACGAAGTCGACGCCAGCGGCGCAATGGACCCGATCACCATCGGCGCCAACTCGAATATCCAGGACGGCGTGGTCATCCACTCCAAGTCCGGCGCAGCCGTGACCATCGGCGAGTTCACCTCCATCGCCCACCGCTCCATCGTCCACGGCCCCTGCACCGTCGGCGACCGCGTATTCATCGGCTTCAACAGCGTGTTGTTCAACTGCGCCGTGGGCGACGGCTGCGTGGTGCGGCATAACTCGGTGGTCGACGGCCGCGACTTGCCCGCCGCGTTCTACGTGCCCTCCACCACCCGCATCGGGCCGAATACCGACCTGTCGCAATTCCCACCGGTGAGCGTCAGCGCCTCGGAGTTTTCCGAAGACGTGGCGCGCACCAACGTTGACCTGGTGCGCGGCTACAAAGCCCTGCAAAACGAGTTCTGAGCCATGAGCCGCCTGCTGATCCGCAACGCCCGCCTGGTGAATGAAGGCCAGGAATTCGACGCCGATGTGCTGGTCGCCAATGGCCGCATCGAAAAGATCGCCAGCAGCATCGAAGGCGGCGTTGCGCCCGTGGCCATCGACGCCCAGGGCCAATGGTTGCTGCCCGGCATGATCGATGACCAGGTGCACTTTCGCGAACCTGGCGCACCGGACAAAGGTAGTTTCTACAGCGAGTCCCGCGCGGCGGTGGCCGGCGGCATCACCAGCTTTATGGACATGCCCAACACCAGCCCTGCCACCCTGGACCTGCAAGCCCTGGCCGATAAAAAGCGCCGCGCCGCCCTGCACTCGGTGGCCAACTACGGCTTTCACTTCGGCGTGAGCAACGACAACCTCGACACCGTCGCCGCCCTCGACCCGCGCGAGGTGGCCGGGGTCAAAGTGTTCATGGGCGCGTCCACCGGCAATATGCTGGTAGACGACCCACGCGTTCTGGAGCGGCTGTTTGCCGAGGTGCCGACCATTCTGCTGGCCCACTGCGAGCACACGCCGAGCATCCTCGCCAACGAACAGCGCCTGCGCGAGCGCTTCGGCGACAAGATCCCGGCCGTCGCCCACCCGCTGATCCGCGATGCCGAGGCGTGTTATCGCTCGTCGTCTTTTGCGGTGGAATTGGCCCAGCGTCACGGCACCCGCCTGCATGTGCTGCACCTGACCAGCGCCCGCGAGCTTGAGCTGTTCGAAGACAAACCGCTGGCGCAAAAGCGCATCACCGCCGAAGTCTGCATCCACCACCTGCTGTTCGATGACCGCGACTATCACCGCCTCGGCCATCAGATCAAATGCAACCCGGCGATCAAGACCCGCGCCGACCGCGACGCTCTGCGCCTGGCCTTGCTGAGTGATCGTCTGGATGTGATCGGCACTGATCATGCGCCGCATACCTGGGCGCAAAAACAGTTGGGCTATCGTGAAGCGCCGTCGGGTTTACCGCTGGTGCAGCATGCGCTGCCGGCGTTATTGGAATTGGTCGCTGATGGGCTGCTGCCGCTGACCACCCTGGTGGCCAAAACCAGCCACCGGGTCGCCGACCTGTTTGCCATCCCGGACCGGGGTTATCTACGCGAGGGGTATTGGGCCGACCTGGTGCTGATCAAACCTGAGCCGGCGGGCAAGCCGGTGAGCGATCAGCCGATCCTGGCGAGATGCGGCTGGACGCCATTTGCCGAGCGCAGCTTTCGCCACAGCGTCAGCACCACGTTGGTGTCCGGCCACCTGGCCTGGCACAACGGCCAGGTGGTCGACAGCTGCCAGGGCTTGCCCCTGCACTTTCTGCGTTAAGCGCGCGGTTTGACTGTGCCGCAGTCGTTGCCCAGCCACTGAGCGTGGCTATCCAGGCTGCCCTTCTGCTGGATGCCGGTGGCATTGAAGGTGCCGTTGACGGTGGTGGTGAATTCCTTCTGGCTCTGGAAGGTCGCCACGCCGGTGCCTTGGGCTTTCGGGCAGCTGAAACGGAATTTCCACTGGTTGCCGGTCTTGTCGGTCACTTCCTGTTTGCAGCCCGATTGCGGGTCGGTCAGCGGGATCGAGTCCGAGGCGACCTGGGCTGGGGTGAGGCACACTTGCACGCCTTTGCCGGCCATGGTGATGCCTTGTTTCTCCAGCATCGCGCGTTGTTCCGGGGTCATCTGTTGCTTGAGCTGACCGAGGATCAGCGACAGGTCCGGCAGGTCCTGGTTATCGACTTTCATATTGCTGGTGGTCAATTCCCACAAGCCCGGCGCCAGCATCTGCGCCTGTGCTGCCACCGGCAGCGACAAACCAATAACCATGGCTAAACCAAGCAGACGAGCATTCATCGGGTAACTCCTGGGTAATTGTGGGCGTTAGACGCCGCAAAGGCGCCAGTGTTGCACGGCAAATAAAATAGCGACATTCGCAGCCGTTCATGGTCTGTTAGGCACTGGATTGTCTGGAGTCATGTCGTTCATGGATTTTTTTGGCCCGCACCTGCTCGCCTACTTCATTGCCTCACTGCACTTTCTCGGGACCCTCGCCGCGATCCACGCGGTGCTGACCGTCAGGACCGCCCAAGGCTCGATCGCCTGGGCCTTGTCGCTGATGTTCATGCCCTACCTCACGCTGATCCCCTACCTGATTTTCGGCCGCAGCACCTTCGACGCCTACATCCAGGCGCGGCGCCAGGCCAACCAGGAAATGCACACCGCCATCACCGAGCTGAATTGGCGCCCTTGGGTCGAGGAAGCCCTGGCCGCGCGCAGCTCAAGCGCCTACACATCGCTGCGAGCCATGCCCAAGCTGGGCCGCATGCCGTGCCTTGCCAACAATGAAGTGCGCTTGCTGATCAATGGCGACGCCACGTTCAGCGCGATTTTCGAGGCCATCCGCAACGCCAAAACCGCCGTGCTGTTCCAGTTCTTCATCATCCACGACGACGAGCTTGGCAGGCAGTTGCATGCATTGCTGAAGGAAAAAGCTGCACAAGGTGTAAGCATCTACGTGCTCTACGACCGCATCGGCAGCCACGCCCTGCCCCATCGCTACGTGCAGTCACTGCGCGATGCCGGGGTCCAGGTAAAAGCGTTCGCTACGCGTAGCGGCTGGCTCAATCGCTTCCAGGTCAACTTTCGCAACCATCGCAAGATCGTCGTAGTGGACGGCCTCACCGGGTTTGTCGGCGGCCACAACGTGGGCGATGAATACCTGGGCAAAAAACCGCCACTGGCACCGTGGCGCGACACCCATGTGCAGGTCACCGGCCCGGTGGTGGCATGCCTGCAGGAGTCGTTCGCCGAAGACTGGTTCTGGGCCGCGCGGGAGCTGCCGCCACTGATCCTGCCGGACGCCTACCCCGAAGACGGCGTGCTCTGCCAACTGCTCGCCAGCGGCCCGGCCGACCCGTATGAAACCTGCTCGCTGTTTTTCGTCGAAGCCATCCACGCCGCGACCGAACGCGTGTGGATCACCAGCCCGTATTTCATCCCCGACGAAGCCGTNNCGCGTATTCCGCTACACGCCAGGTTTCCTGCATCAGAAGGTGGTGTTGGTGGACAGCGAAATCAGCGCCATCGGCAGTGCGAATATGGACAACCGTTCGTTTCGGCTGAATTTCGAAGTGATGCTGCTTACCGTCGACGAAGCCTTCGCCAAGCAGGTAGAGGGGATGTTGCTGGACGACTTCGACCAGGCCCATGAAGTCAGCCAGGAAGAAAGCCGCGAGACCCGACGCCTGCAACAACTGGGCATGCGGGTGGCGCGCCTGATCTCACCGATTCTCTAACCAACAACTCGGTAAAAAAATGTGGGAGGGGGCTTGCCCCCTCCCACATTTGGATCTTCAGTGTTTATGGAACTGTGTTTCAGCGATAGATATCTTCCCGCGTCCACGGCAGTTCATGGCTGCCATCGGCGTGGGGTTTCACCGCCAAAATCTGGTGCAGGTTGATCCAGCCCCGGGCAAACGCGTAGGCGCAACCGGCCAGGTACAGCCGCCAGATCCGCAGCGCCTGCTCCGGCACCATCTTCGCCGCGGCTTCCAGGTTGTCCTCCAGGCGCTCGCTCCAATGGTCCAGGGTGCGCGCGTAGTGCAGGCGCAGACTTTCGACGTCGACCACTTCCAGCCCGACTTCGCTGATTTCAGCGGTCATCATCGCCAGGTGCGGAAGCTCGCCATTGGGGAACACGTAACGCTCGATAAAGTCCCCGGCGCCTCGGCCCACGGGGCGGCCGTCGGTGTGCTTGGCGGTAATGCCATGGTTCATCACCAGGCCGCCTTCACGCACGGCGCCGAACAGGGTCTTGCAGTACTCCGCCAGGTTGGCGTGGCCGACGTGCTCGAACATGCCCACGCTCACCACTTTGTCGAAACGGCCGTCTTGCGGCAGGTCGCGGTAGTCGAGCAGTTGCAGGTCAACCTGGTCCTCCAGCCCCTCGGCCTTGACCCGTTCCCGGGCCAGCGCCAACTGCTCTTTGCTCAGGGTGATGCCAAACACTTTGACTCCGAACTCCCGCGCCGCAAACCGCGCCAGCCCGCCCCAGCCACAGCCTACGTCGAGCAAATACTCGCCCGGTTGCAGCCGCAGCTTGCGGCACAGGTGGCGGAATTTGTCTTGTTGAGCCTGGTCGATGGATTCGCTGCCGGTTTCGAAATAACCGCAGGAGTACGCCATGTCCTGGTCCAGCCATAGCTGGTAGAACTCGTTGGACAGGTCGTAATGGTAGGAAATGGCCGCCGCGTCAGTGGCCTTGTCATGGATCGAGCGCACCGGACGACTGCCGCCGTCGTCTTCGATCAGGGCGTGACTCAATTCGTCACATACCCGGATGACCTCGGCGATGGAGCCTTCCAGCTCCAGTTTGCCCTCCACGAAGGCTTCGCCCAGTGAGTCGAGCGTGGGATGGGTCAGGCTGGTCACGACCGTGGGGTCCTTCACCACGATGGTCACACTGGGCTCGGGGCCCAAGTTGAATTCATGGCCGTCCCAGAGTCGAAGACGCAGCGGTAGCTGAAGATTCTGTAAGGCCGGTGGAAGTTGCGCGAGCATGAGTAGTCCCCCCTTGTTTCAGACGTCTGAATGGAGGGTAGACCATCCGAAGAAAAGTAGGAGGCTATCGATTTGATAGCCGTCTTCTATGACCTTCGGCGCTCGACCAAGCCGTCCTGGACCCACTGTTTCAGCCACGTTACGGCTTGCAGGGGAGCACCCTCTGCATAAGTGACTGCCAGCTCGGCGCACAGTTCTGAAAAATTCCAGCCGGTGGTCACCATCCCTGCCAGGGCGCAGATTTGCGCGGGTTCCAGGCTGCGGTAGTGGCACACATTCTCCTGGCGCCACACCAGGCAGATGTGCGCCGGGTCCAGTTCCTGGCTGTCGGGAAAGGCCGATTCGTCCTTGCTGGCACGCCAGATCGCCAGCGTGTTGAAGCGGCAAAACACCTGCTGCACCGAAGCTGCCAGGGTGACCTGCAAGCCCGGCCAGTCTTCCGGCGGCAATTGCGCCATGTCATTCAGCGTCAACGGCTGGCCTTGCGGCGCATCAAACGCCAGGGTGAACGCCCACTCCAGCCGCGCCAGTTCGGCCAACGGCGCGCCTTGCTCGGCCACCAGGTGCTCAAGGATAAACGCCGGGAATCGTTGGCCCAGCCAGCGCAGGCTGTAGTGGGCTGACGGATAACGGCGCACGTAGGCTTCGGTCAGCGCCGCAAACTCGTCGTCACCCAGCCAATACCAGATGGCGCCGAAGTCATGGCGCAGCACCTCCTGCAACCGCGATAGGTAAGCGTTGTGATAAATCGCCAGGCCCGTGTCCACATCCAGCGTCGGCCCGCCGAGCAAGGTGGCGGCGAAGCCACTGTTGGCCACCGATGTTTCAGATAATAAATGCTGTTCAAAGGCCAATTGCCAATCGGTCAGGCGCATAACGCTCTCCTGGCCAGAGCGGTGGCGCCCAGTTCACGGGCCTTGCTCAGTTCGGTAAGCAGCTCTTCGAAAGGCGGGAAATGGTCATCGCGCTCCAACAGGGTCGAGACCGGCCCCAGGTGTTCCAGGGTCTGCTGATACAGCGCCCATACCGGATCGCACACCGGGTGGTCATGGGTATCGACCACGTAGTCGCCGTAGTCCATATGCCCGGCCAGGTGCAGTTGGCGGATGCTCTCGGGCGGCAGGTTGCGGATAAACGTCCAGGCATCAAAGCCGTGGTTGCGCGAACTGACATACACATTGTTCACGTCGAGCAACAGCTGGCAGCCGGTGAGATGCGCCAGCGCCTTGAGAAACTCCCACTCGGTAAATTCATCCGCCTTGGCGCGCACATAACTGGAGACATTTTCCAGCACCAATGGCCGCTGCAACACGTCCTGCACTTGGCGAACGCGGCCGGCCACGTGGTACAGGCTTTCTTCGGTGTAAGGCAGCGGCAGCAGGTCATGCAGCTGGTGCGCACTGCCGCGGCTCCAGCACAGGTGATCGGAAATCCACGCCGGCTGGATACGCTCGGCCAGCGCTTTGATAAGTTTCAGGTAGTCGGTATCGAGGGCATGCGGCCCGCCGATGGACAGGGACACCCCGTGCATCACCAGGGGATAACGCTCGGCTATCGCGTCCAGGTAGTACAAGGCTTTGCCACCCTGCACCAGATAATTCTCGGAGATCACTTCGAACCAATCCACGGCCGGCGACTGTTCAAGGATCTGCTGGTAGTACTCACTGCGTAAACCCAGGCCGTAACCCAGAGTTGGAAGGGACGCGGACATGACTCACTCCTGGGCAAAGTGTCCGCGGCGCTGGGGGGGCAGACGCCGCGGTGGCACCCGTTGGCCGGTTACTCGCCGACTTTGCCGCCAGCCTTGGTGCAGGCATCGGCACTGGCCATGGCCTTGAAGCCCTGGCCTTTGCAGGAGCCTTGGCCTTTGCAGGCGTGGTCCTTGGTTTTGCAGTCGTTCTGGCCTTTGCAGGCGTTGACGCCATAGCAGTGCACAGCGGTATCGGCGGCCTGGGCCTGGGTGACAACACCGGCAAACAGGGTTGCGGCGGCCATTGCGAGAGCAGCACCAGCAGCAGCGGATTTAATGTTCATTGTTGTATTCCTCATGATCGGTAGTGGAGCCGGTCTGAACGGATTGTTCAGTCTCGACACAGCACTAGAGTGAGGCCCCCTATCGGCGTTACAGCTGTATGCAAATATTTCTAAAATTTATTCTTCCAGCTTCAACAGCGGCTCCTGAAAGCGCAACAAACGCCCGGCATTGCCCAGTACCAGCAAGGTGCTGAGGTTATGCAACACCGCCGCAATCATGGCCCCGGCCGCGCCCAGCCAACCAAATGCGGCAAACACTACGATGGCCAGGGTCCAGCCCAAACCAATGATCACGTTGACCTGCAACGTGTGCCGGCACTGGCGACTCAAGCGCACACAGGTACCGAGGCGACGCAGGTCGCTGCCGATCAACACGNNTGGGCTTCGACGTCGCTGATGCCCACCTCCAGCGCCAGGCTATCGGCGACGCTCTGGCGGTCGCCGGTCAGCAGCAGTTGGCGGCCCAGGCCCAGGTCCCGCAGTTCCTGCAGAGCCTGGCGCGCTTCCGGCTTGACGCTGTCGGCCAGCAACAGCCAGGCGAGAAATTGCCCGTTCAGGGCCAGCCCGGCAATCGGGCCGTCGTGGTTCGGTACGGCTGTGGTGACAATGCCCAATTGCTCGAACAGCTCCGGCCGCCCCAACGCCGCCTCGCCCTCTTCCGTCTGCGCCACCACGCCCAGGCCTTGGCGTTCACGAATGTCTGTCAGCGTTAACGGCTGCGTGCCCAACCCTGCCAGCGCCCGGCTGACCGGGTGGCTGCTGGCCGAGCCGAGGCTGGCGGCCAGGTTGAGCAAGGCCTGGCGATCCGGCGCGGTGGTTTCAATGGACTGCAAGCGCAGCGTGCCAAAGGTCAACGTGCCGGTCTTGTCGACCACCAGCGAGGTCAGGTCGGCCAGCTCTTCCAGAAACGCCGAGCTGCGAATCAAAATCCCATGCCGCGCCGCCACCGCAATCCCGGCAATCGCCGTGGCCGGTGCCGACAGCACCAACGCACACGGGCACGCCGCAACCAGCACGGCCAACATCGCCTGGGCGTCATTGGTCACAAACCAGGTCACCGC
>CXWL01017726.1_pt2 | contig 11501 bp, 12 predicted proteins | sample 590931 | NCBI WGS metagenome assembly CXWL01 (sample SAMEA3498368, study PRJEB10139) | groundwater metagenome | biome: water well; material: biofilm material | place: Germany | collected 2015-04-27 | reverse complement strand
TTCTAATCCTATACGGGGAAAGGGATTTTATCACGATCAGGGATGGCATAAATTTTCTTACGGTTATGGGGCAGATCTACGGTTAGGGAATCTCTGCATAAACACATTTGTTATTCCGAACGTAGTGAGGAATCTTCTGAATCAACTGTATAGATTTCTCGCTATGCTCGAAATGACAGTTATTCAGAGACTTCTTAGCAAATAACCTTTCAAATCTTCTCTTGTCTGATCCAAAAGCCGTGGCTTGTTCACCTTTTATATGGATTTAGCACATGTCTGTTATGATAAGAATCAAGCTGGTGTATTGTAAAAACTTAAGGAGATATCTTGCGCATCACACTGACACAAGTGGTTTCTGACGTAACAATCGCATCATTCTGGAAATTTAATTTCGTTAATGCTTCGAATATAACCGCGAATGTATAGTGCCTGCTTAAGGAATTCTTGATAATGCATTCGTTCAGTTCTTGGTGGAGTGGCTTTAAACACAACTACGCTTGGTCCGATTGGGTAGGATATATCGACGGTTGGATACCTAGGTTTTCTTTCTTCTTTCCGATAGTTGGCTATATGATTCTATTCAACGATCAAGTCAGCGAAATGATCGAATTTCAGAGAATCACTCACCAAACCACATATGACTGGGGTCTGAACACGACAGCCCGACTGCGTTTTTTATATTACGGCTTATTCTTCTTGGGTATAAGTAACTTCATCTATAGACTTAAAAAACCATATGCGTTTAAATTTGGAAAAGACTTCGTTGAATATACAAGAACCGCACTCGAAATCTTTACCTTTGGAGATTTCAATCATATTCACGTTACCATCCGTCACGAAGGACACCTGACACGGGATGGAAAGTACTATGACAGCGAATGGAATGGATTTAAAAATGCAGCATTAAATTCTGGAGAGGGAACAGATAAAGTTGAAAGGAATGGAAGCTGGGAAGATGCAAAACGGCACTATGGAAGCTTGCTACGCTCTATGCTCAGAGAGGATTTCTTTAGGAGCGATACACAGAGAAGAGCATGGCTTACATGTTGCCTTCTTTTAACGACAGTAGGATATGTTTTATTAGCGATACCAAGCATTGATTTGTTCGCAAAAGTCGCAATTTCTACATTAATTCTATGAAACTCTTACATTCGTAAACATAATCGCACTATTGACACTGAAAACGGAAAATGAACACAATGCGAACTTCTTTTCAATAGCACTCAGGCTTGTTTGCTTAAATATGAGTCTTAGTAGCAAGCTTTTTATGAATCCAACAAATCTTTACCCCACCCCTCCAGTTCGTCTAATATCCGCTCAGCATTCTCATCGGTTTTATGCGCTTCACGCAACAACACAATTTGCGCCGAAAATTCGGCAAAAGTAATGCTCCCGCCGCCATCGCCTTGTGTCAATCTCAGCAAGCGCATCTGTTCCCAGTGTTCCATTTCTATTGGCGTCAATGTTTCCGGCCAGTTACGCGCGCGGTAGCGGAACAGCAGTTCGGGCAGTCGCTGATCATGAAAATCGAACCGCATTTTCGCCAGTTGTTTCGGTGAAGCACGCCGTATTTGCGCCAGTGACGCAGCATCCGCATTGTCCAGAAAACCATCATACAGAGCCACATCCACATCGCCGGAAGGCTCGAACGCACGGCTGGCGTATGCCGTTGCCACACGCTGAAAGAAATCCGGTTGCGCACACAGTGCTTGCCAATGCCGGTAACACGCATCCAAATCAAGCGCGATGCGCTCGGCGGCCACATTATCCAGCGTATTCCTTGGTGCCAGCGCCGGGCATTTGTTAATCTTTATCGATTTGACCGGTAACCGTTGCATGCCTTCGGGCAAATCGTCGTTGCGGGTGAAAAGCAATTGACTCAGCTCATCAGCATCCAGCGGCAGAAACAGCTCCGGATCTTGGCGCAAGTCATAAACCAGCACGCTGTTGTTGTTCCCCGGTTCGGTGATCAATGGCATTACCAGCGACGTGCAGCCGGTTTTGGCCGAGTACATGCGCGTTGTGTGTAAAACCGGATTATGCGTGGCTAAATCAAGTTGAGTTGCGGCCTTACGTTTATCGCGCAGTTGAAAAAGCCAATCGTAGAGGCGCGGTTGTTGCGTGCGTAGCAATCGCGCCAAAGCAATGGTGGCACGCACGTCGGACAAGGCATCATGCGCGGATTCATGCTGGATACCGTTGGCCGTCACCAGATCTCCCAGTTTGAAACTGGGTTGTCCTGCTTCATGTTGCGGCCAGACAATACCGTCCGGGCGCAAGGCGTAGGTCATGCGTACCAGATCAATGATGTCCCAGCGCGAATTGCCTTGCTGCCATTCGCGCGCATACGGATCATAGAAATTACGATACAGGGTGAAGCGAGTCACTTCATCGTCAAAACACAGCGAGTTGTAGCCAACACCGCAGGTATTCGGCTGCGCAAACTCGGCGTGAATGCGCGCAATAAATTCCGGTTCAGGTAAGCCTTTCTCGTCGGCTAGCTGCGGCGTAATTCCGGTAAGCAAACAGGCTTCCGGATGCGGAAGGAAATCGCGGGCCGGTTTACAATAGATCACCAGCGGCTCGCCAATCTCGTTCAGTGCTCCATCGGTGCGCACCCCGGCAAATTGCGCAGGCCGGTCTCGCCGTGGATCGGCGCCGAAGGTTTCGTAGTCATGCCAATAAAGTGTGAGTGCCATCGTTGTTTACAGATTTGGAAGCGCCGGTTAAAAACTTGCTTTGCAACTGACTCGTTGCGCAATTATAGTGGTATCTTACGCAAAATTTTTTAAATCAAATAGAAGGATAAAACAGTATGGCACGTAAACTCATTAGCTCGGGCTCCACATTTGAACACGAAATCGGCTACTCGCGCGCAGTGGTTGAGGACAACTGGGTTCTGGTTTCCGGCACAACAGGCTTTGATTACAGCAAAATGACCATTTCGGATGATTTGTTGGAGCAGGCAGAACAGTGTTTCAAAAATATCGAGGCAGCGTTACAACAAGCCGGTGCAAGCATGAAAGATGTGGTGCGTGTCACTTATGTGTTTCCCAAAGCCGAGGATTTCGAAAAATGCTGGCCGGTTATGCGCAAATATCTGGGGGAGGTCCGGCCATCGGCCATGATGCTGGCTGCAGGATTATCCGATCCGCGCATGAAAATTGAAATTCAGGTGACGGCTTATCGCAGCGAAGGAGCGTAGCGGAGCAAGCAATCTTTTCCAATCAAAATAAAAAGAAGCACTGCCTTACAACGCGGCTAATGTATGTAAATCGGGATGGGCAGTTTCTGGGGTTAATCGGCGTGGCTCATTAGTGCTCTGCTAAGAGGCCGGATGACGGTGGCTATGGATTAGCCGGTGCTGAAGATTGCGGTGCAAAGGGTGAAGCATTTCCCGATGATGAAGATTGCGGAGAAAAAGGTGAAGGACTTGTCTTCGATGAAGACTGGGGTGCAAAGGGCGAAGCGGCTGGTGAAGCCGCATTGGGTTTTGCTGGAGTCGCTGCTGGTTTTGTCGAGCCGCTGGTATCGCCCGGCTTATAAACAAACTGCCAATCCTGATAGGTTAGCGCTTCCGAGAATTTCGCAAAATGCTCAGGAAATTTATCCTTCTTAATCGGCTTTCTTTCAGAGAGGCTATATACCCCAATAATTCTCTTACTAATATTGGAGGTTGTTACCGAGCTACTATTTGGCGCTGCACTGTTGGGCGCGGCGCTAGTACCGGATGTTGGGTTCTTATTGGGTGCCGGGCTATTACCAGGCGCTGCGGTCTTATTGGCAGCTGCGTTATTGCTGGGTGGAGGTTCCTCAACGATACCCCACTCAACTGTGTTCATTACCGGATCCGTATAGATTTTACGCAAATGGCGTTTAATGGCCGGTGTGCGTTTGTCCTGAAGCAAATCTTCCAGTGATTCCGGATATTGTTTAGTGCCTGTATTGTAATAAGACATGATTGCTTTACGGAATTCTTCGCCTATGTACAACAATTCAGCTTCTTTTTCNNCCATCCGATGCCCGTCCTGAATAGCCGCTGTGAACATCATAGACGCCTGTTTCAGTAGGATTTTTAGGAGGCACTTCAATCCAGGTTTTGTTATTCTCAGTGAATGGATCTATCGGAACACTACGTAAATACCGCTTGTCGACCAATTCCTCCAGATCAATGGGATACTTCCCAAAATCGGAATAAAACTGATCAATCGCGTTACGCATGATGCCAAGATCCTGCTGTAGAACGGCTTCCTTGGCCTTATCAAGTGAATTGAAATAGCGCGGCGCAACAATACTTAATAAAGTGGCGATGATTGCCATGACCACCAGCAGTTCGATCAGTGTAAATCCTTTGTACTTCGGCTTGCCAAACAGCATAACAATCACCAATCCCGATATGGAATGCCATTAAGACCGATGCCTTCTGAACGTGAGTGAACATCAAAAACATCATCACCTTCTTTGGGACTATCCCATGGACTCTCATAACTACGCCTTCCCCAGGTGTCTACAGCGGGAGTTGCCGTTATCCCGACGACATCCAGCTCAATAAACATAGGATCCCTGGGTAAGCGGCGCAGAAAATAAATTATCTTTTTATCCGGACTCTTAACATCTGGCACCCCCATGAATAATTCTTCTAGCCTGGGCGGATAACCGGATTCATCGGCTTTCTTGGTAACACGTCCTTCGTCTACTGCTTGTTTATAGGCGTCAATCGCCGAGCGTATCTGCCGTAGCGCAACGCGCAACTCTTGTTCTTTTTCGCGCTTTACCATGAGTTCGCGCAACGGCATTGCTGCTGTGGCCAGAATGGCCATGATCGCCACAACAATCATTAGCTCAATCAGCGTAAAACCCCTGTATTTGTCAGAGATTCCGAGTAAATGCTTCATGCCCCGCTTATTTGACATTAATACTGACGGGGGGCGGCAGTGTTACTTCAACTGAGGTGCCATTTTCCAGGTCTTCTGCGACTGCATTCTGGATATTAATTTCTGTTGCGCCTGGGTTTGCAGCAATCACCTTAAAGCGTATTTGTGTCGCCAAACCAGACGTTTGATCTTTACCTAACTTGATTGTGCGTGTTCCGGATTTATCTCCGCCATCCAGCGCCTCCAACATACTGGCCTCGTAAGTTAATTGCAAGTCCGTATTAACCATAGCTTTTGCACCAACCAGCCGGACATTAACCGAAAATTCTTTATCCAAGCCAACATTGGACGGCGCTTGCAGCGTAAGTGTCGGCGTAGTAGCCGATGCAACATTGGCAAAAGGATTAGGGGGAGCTTGTTGATCATCCGATGGCGCGAAAGCATCAGCTATGCTTTTTGCACCTCCACGGCCCGATCCAGCCGGAGCAATGGATAGTGATTGCGCTGCAGTCTTTTTAATGGTGACCGGCAATTTACCCGCCTCACTCGCCGTACCAAAGTGGTATTCGTTTTCTAAGTTAATTGGTCTTGGAATATTACGAACAATTCGGGGGGTTATGAGCAGCACGACCTCATTCTTCGTTCTTTCAATATCTTGATTGGATGTCAGTCGGTCCAATCCAGGAATATTTAATAATCCTGCAAGACCGCCGACTTTTCTAGATTCTCGATTATCAATAAGCCCAGCTATAACTTGCGTTTCTCCGTCTTTTATAGTGAGCATAGTTTCAGCATTTCGCGTTCCGACAACGGGAGCCGTTGCTCCACCCGGACCTGTTATAGTATTTATTAAAGAACTTACTTCCAGGGTAACTTTTAGTGTTATGTCATCATTTATGCCAATACGAGGCTCAACGTCCAATTTAACACCCAAATCAATAAAAGTTGGAGTTGAGGTAACGATAGAACTAATACCAGGTTGCACATTGGCCGTGAAAAATGGTTGTTTGGTACCTACATGAATTTTCGCTTTTTCCCGATTATTGACTCGAATCCTGGGGTTTGCCAATATATCTCCTGTTGAAAGGTTTTGCAGGAAATCGACTTTTGCTTGATTGGTCATGCCGAAACTTTTGAGTCCAGAAAAGCCAAAGTTACTGAGTAGAGTCGCTGGGGCACCAACAACTGCTTGTCCAGCATAGTTAAATTGCAGCGATTGAGGAAAATTAGGTCCCAATAAAAATTTGTTAGTACGAGTAATATCCAGAATGGTCACTTCGAGCATTACCTCGGGTTCTGCATAATCATTTAAGCTTACTAATCGCTCGGTTAAACGAATGGCTTCAAGCGTATCGCGCATGATAAACAGATTAAGTTGCTCGTTGACATAGATGTCTTTCGCCTTAACGATGCCTCTAACCATCGCGACCATTTGTTTGACATCGGTATGCGCAATCTGAAAGCTGCGCACGACCAATTCCTGATAATCTTTCAGTTTTGCCGGTGTATTTGGATAAATTAATAATGAATTACTATTGAGTACCTTGTGGGCCAGCTGATTGGTCGTAAGAATTAACTTCAGTATATCTTCGATCGTATTTTGCCGAACAAAAATGGATATTTTAGTATCCTGTCTAATATCTTTATCAAAAACAAAATTAATGCCCGCAGTACGGGACATCAATTCAAACACAGTTCTCAAATCAGTGTCTTTAAACTCCATTGTCACTGCTTTTTTGAAGGCTGATTCCAGAGCCAAATCAGTCACTTCAGGCCGAGTTAATCTTGAATTTATTTCTGAAATCAATTGACGTGCATGCAATTGTTGAGGATTCTCTTGCAAAATGGCTCGTACCATTGTTTCCGCCCCCAACACATCATTGCGCACCAACAATGCTCTGGCAGCATCAACCGCAGCGATATGACGGCGTTCCAATGCTATTAACTCGATGCCTTCCTTAGCACGTTCATTGAATGGATATAGATTTAAGATGCGTTGAAATGCTTGCTCTGCACGCTCCAGTTCTCCAGATAAACGTAAGTTCTCAGCATCAAATTGAAGTTTGCCAACCACTTCTCCGATCAGACGTATTGATACTGTTCGAATCTCATTATTTTCAGGTTCCTCACGGCGCGCTTGTTCGAGTTTTGCAAGCCCGCTTTCAAGCTGACCTTGCACAATCAGCTTTTGTCCATCATCGAATGCTAAATTCCGGGTGCCGAATGTTCGGTTATTGATCGCACACCCTGCAATAGATATGAACAAAATGATAAGGACCATCATTTTCCAGCTTTTCATCGGAAAGTTCCTGCTATCGTATTACTGATCGTGAGCGTTTGCTTTACATTAAGTGGCAAATAAGTCATTGTAATCGCATCATCATTGATTGAATCCAATCGATATTTTTCATTGATTTTCCCGCCTAGTTTAGCAATGAGATTTTCCCCTGCTTGAGAGAGGAAAACCCAAGTTTCATTGTCTGCAACTGCTTTTCCAGCATATTTAAATTGTAAGGGTGGTGCTGTTGGCGCTGGAGGGGGGGCAGATGCTTTTACTGCCTGTGCTGCGATTGCAGCTTGTTCTTGTAGATTAGCTTGCGGTTGCTTGGGTGCCCAGGTAGTGGATACAAACAGTTCTCCAGCCAAGGCGCTGAATTTTCTTTGTCCCAATTTACTCACATCCAGTTGCTCCACATTATTTTCTTGATTCTTTACTCGATCACCGGATGGTTTGACCGGTTGTATGGTATCCACTGTATCGATTACTGTTTCTTCCTCTTCAACCAGCACAGCGGCGATCAATGTTGCAACCAATGCACCGCCTACCATCAATTTTCGTTTTTTTTCAGATTGATCCATCTTGTTTATTTATTCAAGTAAAGATTAATTTCAAGACGTGCTTCGAGTTTTTCAGAGGTGACGTTCTCACGTTTAATGGCGATAGCAGAAATCGCCATGGCAGGAACAACTTCAAGCGCATCAGCCATAAAAGCGCGTATTTGAGGATATCCCCCTTTTACCGGCAATATCATCTCATAACGGGCTAAACGTGCGTCATTTTCATTAACCAGGCGATATTCACTGCTGTTGAGTTCCACGCCTTGTTTTTTAGCCAGTTGCACCAATTCACGAACCCAGAATGGTGATGAATCAATACGCGGGAAAAACTCATAAAACGCTTGCAGCGCTTGTTCACCGCTCATTGGTTTGCCGCTTTCCGTTTCGCCAGGAGTTTGTTTGGATAATGCCTGCATCTGAAGCAGATCAGCGCGTTCTTTCAGTTTCAGCAGAGTGGATTCTTGCGGCAAAACCGCCGAGAAAAAATAGATGCCGCTCGCCACAATTAAGCCTAGGCCGATCTTACCAATATTACCGAGGCGGCCTACCTGCCAACGCAGTAGCAATGCCAGTTGATTTATTTGTGTTTGGAGTGTTTCAGTTTTCAAGAGGCCTGAATCCATGTTGCGGTCAGAAGAAAAACAATCGAACGATGTGGATTATCTTGTTTTATTTTGTAATTTAATAAATGCACATTTTCAAAAGTCAATTCAAGTTCCAATGCTTCTACAAAATCAAGTAACTCGGACATATTCTTAGCTTCACCGCTGATACGTAATGTCCGGTTAGGCACGGTCGGTTGCAAAGATAATAACGCAATTTCTTCAGTAGCCGCATTTTCGATTGAATCAAATAACGTTTCCCAGGGTAAATTAATTTGGTCCAAAATCGCATTGGCCTGGATGATTTCTTTGCGAATTTCCTGACTAAATTCTTTGATCCGCGGTGTTCCACGAGTACGTGGCGCAGTCTTTTTTTGTTGTTGCTGTTTTTCTAAGTGCTCGACGCGATTAGTCCAGTAATTCACTTCTTCAGTGATTTGCTGGAATTGCAAAAGTACGCCGGTAAGAACCAACAATCCTATGAACAGTATTGAATAATCAATATGCGAAACGGATTGCCCATGATCGGGAAATTTTAATCTTAAGCGAGGCATTGATTTACCCCGGCATAGTCGGCCGGCACAGTTGGATAATGCGCCAGCACAGGTATTTGCCCGGTTTGTATCGGCACAATACGCCATCCACAGTTCTCAGGCAGCGTTAAATCCGGATGCTCTGGTGCAAACAAATGAACCAGCTCAACAGCTTCTTTATTTCCTGATAGCACTGCTTCCTGGTCCAGCGCAGCGAGAAGCTCATCCGCCACATTTTGCAGGATTCGCTGATTACGTATACTGTACCAAATTCCGTTTATCAATAGGGCAACACAAATTCGCCCAGTTTCTATCACAACAAAGTATATTTTATTGCCACGTAACAACTTTTGCCACCGATCATAAGTGGATGCCAAATAAGGCTCGATTCCTTTCAGTTTGAATTGATAGCGTGCGGCCGTCTCTTCCACCCGCGCCATCAATTCACGAGGTATTGCCGCACAAACAGCACCATTCACCGGGCTCCATTCGCTGACACTGAGTATCCAAGAATCAACACGCTCAGCATAAACTTCGCGCATACGAAAAGTGGCGTAGGACATCACTTCCTCTGGTGATGTTATTTCTGCTTGCGGCGGCAGTGCAACATAACGGACAAAGTGATTTGACAGCGTTATCCCCAGTTCCGTACTAGCCGCATCTCCCAGTTTTTCTTCCAATTGCCGCAAAGCGGCTTCCCAAATAGGCGCACCTTGAACACGTTCGCATAATACCGTCACTTTAGCAGATTGCACCGGCTTAAAACCCCGCGCTGAACGAACCAAATCTACTCGTCCAGGCGCCAGAAAAACTTCAACCTGATCACGCCACAATCGTGACACGGTTTGCCTCCTCTAAGCTGGTTAATCCTTGCTTGACCATATCTAAAGCGCCTTCCCGGAGAAAACGCGTGCCATTATTTCGTGCCGCTTCTTTGATACGCCGTATCGGTTCTTGCGCAACAATGAGTTCGCGGATTTCATCATTCAGAATCAGAATCTCGGCAATCGCATTTCTCCCCCGATACCCGCTTCCCCGGCATTGGCCGCAACCTTTTCCACTCCGAAACTTAAATTGACTCGCTTCGTCGGCAGAAATTCCGGATTCTGCAATCAGTTTATCATCCGGACGTTCATCCACTGCGCAGTGTACACATAACAAACGCACTAATCTCTGCGCAACGATCCCGTTTAAAGCCGACACAAAGCTGTAAGGATCCACACCCATATGGGAAAAGCGCCCAATGACATCAAACACATTATTGGCATGAACCGTTGTAAAGACCAGATGCCCGGTCAACGCAGCCTGTATGGCAATTTGCGCTGTTTCAGCGTCACGAATCTCGCCCACCATAATCTTGTCAGGATCATGACGCAGGATTGAGCGCAACCCCCGTGCGAAGGTCAATCCTTTTTTCTCATTAACCGGTATTTGCAAAACACCAGGCAATTGATATTCAATCGGATCTTCAATGGTAACGATCTTGTCATGACCATCATTCACTTCCGAAATTGCAGCATACAGCGAGGTTGTCTTACCACTGCCGGTTGGACCAGTCACCAGCAACATCCCATAGGGTTCCGAGCTAAGGCGGCGAATAATCGCAATGGCTGCTTGATTAAAACCCAGTTGGTTTAATGTCAATCCTTCAATATGATCGGACAGTGCCTGCCGGTCAAGAATACGCAAGACAGCGTCTTCGCCAAAAATACTTGGCATGATGGAAACACGAAAATCAATTTCCCGCCCCTGGATAGAAATCTTAAATCGGCCATCTTGCGGCACCCGGCGCTCAGCGATATCCAATTCTGACATCACTTTGATTCGGGAAATGACTTGCTCAGCCAAGTCTGCACCCTGCATCACACCAATGGATGTTAATACGCCATCGATGCGGTATTTAATAGAGAGCGCGCCTGTTGTCATTTCCAGATGAATATCACTGGCTTGGGATTTATGCGCGTCATACAAGGTAGAATGCACTAGCCGAACAACCTGGCTGGTACCCGCATTGATACTTTTTAAAGACAGGTCTTCGATGCCGCTCTGTATATTGTCTAACTCAGTAGAAGGTAATACTTGATCCATGGCGCGCATGGTTTTCTCTTGCTGAGTAAAAAAAGCGGTCAGGTCAGCCGGATGTACCAAATACCATTCAACAGCCATATCAAAACGTTCTTCAGCCCATGCGCGTATTTTGTTTGAAAATGGATTGCTGACAGCGAGCAAATAGTTCTGGTCTCGACGAAATAATACGCATTCATGCATGATTGCTTCCGCAAAAGGCAATCGATCAAATGCCGGACTCAAGGCATGAATCGCTTTCATTTCCAGCACCGGCATATGCAGTAGTTTTCCTAGCTGTTGTACCAGTTCATCGGGTGTATAGCCGCCGGTTTCATCCAATATCTGGATAACAGAAATGCCTTGTTCGAATGCTCTCCGCCGGACATCAGCCAGGCGACTGAGATCAATCGGTTGCTTGTTCCCGGATTGTATTGATGCTTCAATCAATTGATGCTTCCTGCCAATTCAAATATTGGCATATACATAAGAATAATAATACCGCCAATCACAATGCCGATGACCGCCATCAATAGCGGCTCAATCAGTTTGGTTGTCCACTCAACCCAGCGGGCGATTTCCTCATCGTG
>CXWL01013040.1_pt2 | contig 11501 bp, 11 predicted proteins | sample 590931 | NCBI WGS metagenome assembly CXWL01 (sample SAMEA3498368, study PRJEB10139) | groundwater metagenome | biome: water well; material: biofilm material | place: Germany | collected 2015-04-27 | reverse complement strand
AGTCATGAGCGCCTTCACCTACGATACCGAGTTCGCGCGCGAACTCGTGCTTGGTTCAGGTTCATTCCATGGCCGCATCGCCTTCATCGATCGCGACAGCGCCAAAGAATCCACCGGCCATGGCTCGCCGGTGCCGCACATGATCCACGGCGGCCCCGGCCGCGCCGGCGGCGGCGAAGAAATGGGCGGCATTCGCGGCGTCACGCACTACATGCAACGCACGGCGCTGCAGGGGCATCCACGCACACTAAGCGCAATCGTAAAGCGCTACATCGCCGGCATGCCGACGGAGAACGCCGAGCAGCATCCATTCCGCCGCAAGTTTCACGATCTGCCAATCGGATATCAACTCAAAACGAAAGCGCGTGAAATCACGCTCGAGGACATCGAGCACTTCGCGCATTTCACCGGCGATACGTNNTCCGCTCTTTGGCGGACGTGTCGCGCACGGCTATCTCATCCTCGCCTTCGCGGCGGGTCTTTTCGTCGATCCCGATCCAGGTCCGGTGCTCGCCAATTACGGCCTCGACAATCTGCGCTTCGTTAAACCGGTGAAGCCCGGCGACACCGTGCAAGTCGCCCTCACGGTGAAAGACAAGACGCTACGCAAGCCCGACCAAGGCGAAGTGCGCTGGGATGTCGTCGTCACCAACCGCGACGGCGAAACCGTCGCGGCGTACGATCTACTGACGATGAACGCGGCCTAATATGGACCGCCGGCGTTCTCGCCGGCCAACATCGGTGCATGCCGGCGAGGACGCCGGCGGTCCATATTGTTGCTAAGCAACCGCCTTCAAGGCTTCAACAAAGCGCGGGATATCAGCCTCGCGCAGGCCAGCGACATTGATGCGCGCGGAATCGGTCATGTAGATGCCGTGTACGTCGCGAAGCGCCTTCACCTGCGCGTCGTTCAGCGGCAAGGTCGAGAACATGCCCTTCTGATCGGCGATCAAATGCATCGGCATCGAGTTCACTCGCGCCGCCGCCAATTGCTGGCGCGTGCGCTTAATGTGCGCGCGGATCTGATCCAGTTCCTCGCGCCACGATCTGCGGAGCGCCTCGTCGCTTAGAACTTCGCGCACGATCGCCGCGCCGTGATCCGGTGGCATCGAGTAATTGGCGCGCGCGATGGCCGCGAGATTGCTCATCACCGCCGTGCGCGACTTTTCGTTAGCTTTCACGAACAGGGCGCCGACACGTTCGCGATAGATGCCAAATGATTTAGCTTCAGACACCGCGATCACCGCTTCGGGTACGAGTTCAAGCAGCGCCCGCGCGCCGGCGACGTCTTCATCAATGCCGTCGCCGAAGCCTTGATAGGCGAGGTCAACGAACGGAATGATGCCGCGCGCGTTGAACGCTGCGGCAAGCTGCTTCCATTGCTCGATCGAGAAGTCGGCGCCGAGCGGGTTGTGGCAGCAGGCTTGAACGATGATGCCGTCGCCGCGCTCGGCTTTCGCGAAGCCGCTAATCAGTGCGTCCATATCGATGCGTTGTTCGGCGATGTTGAAGAACGGCACGTCAACCGGCTCAAGCCGCGCCGCGCGCACGATCGACGGATGGTTCGGCCAGCACGGCGCTGGCAACAGAACACGCTTGGCGCCGCTCTCGCGCAGCAGGTCGCAACCGAGGCGCAATGCGCCGGTGCCGCCGACGGCCTGGATCGATACGAACTCACGCGACATCGCGCCGAATACGAGTTGGCCAACGAGCTTGAGGAAATCGACGTCGCCTTGCTGGCCGACATACGTTTTTGTCTTTTGGCTCGCCAGCAGGATTGCTTCGGCGTCTTTCACCGCTTTCATCACTGGCGTGTTGCCGGTGGCGTCCTTGTAGACGCCGACGCCCAGATCGATCTTGTCCGCCCGCGTATCCTCGCGGAACATCTTGATGATCTTCAGGAGCGGATCTGGCGCTTTCGGCGCGAGCGTTTCAATCATGGATCTGCTTTCAGTCTTCCAGTGGCCAAGTCTCGAGCACGTCAACGAAACGTGTGAGCCAGGAATTGGTTTGGTGGCCATCGAGCACGCGGTGGTCGATGGTGAGCGACACGTAGGCCATCGGCTTGATCACCATTGCATCGCTGCCGCCGATTTCGCGCACGACGACACGCTTTTCGAGCTTGCCGACGCCGAGGATCGCCGATTGCGGTTGGTTGATGATGATCGGCGTCGCCACGAGCGAACCGGAAACGCCATGGTTTGAAATCGTGAACGTTCCGCCCTGAACATCCGCCGGCTTCAACTGGTTCTTGCGTGCGCGCTCAGTGAGGTCGCCCAATTGCGCCGCCGTTTGCTTCAGCGTGAGCGCCTGCGTGCGATGAATCACGGGAACAATCAGTCCCTTGTCGCCGAGCGCGACGCCCATGCCGATGTTCACGTCATCGAAAATTTCGAGATAATCGTCGTGCCAGCGCGCGTTGACATTGGGCGACACCGCCATGGCTTCGGCGGCGGCGCGGACGATGTAGGCGGAGAAAGTGAGCGGTGCGCCGGCCTTGGCGTAGGCGTCTTTGTGCTTGTTGCGGTGCGCGATGATGGCGGAGAAATCCGCTTCGAATACGGCGGTCACGTGTGGGGCGATGGCGACGGAGCGCGACATGTGCTCGGCGATTGCGCGGCGCATGATGTCGTGCGGGACGCGCCCGCCCTTCGGCATGGGCGCTGGCGCTTTGGCTGCGGGCTTTGCCTTGCCGCGCGCGACGAAGTCTTCGACGTCTTTGTGGGTGATGCGGCCATCGCGGCCCGTTCCGGACACGTCCATGGCCGATACGCCGTGTTCGGCAAGCAAGCGCTTCACCAATGGCGAAAGTCGCGCCTCGCTGCTGTTCGCCGTGAGCGGCGCAGCAACGTCGGCAGATTGAACGGGCGCGGGCGTTGCGCGGGCGGCCGCGCTGGCGCCGATGATTGCGCCCAGCGCCAGCACGCCGAGCGTAGCGCCAGGCGCGGCTTCGTCGCCCTCGTTGAGCGTGATCGCTGTGAGCACGCCATCGGCCGGGGCCGGCACTTCGACCGCGACTTTGTCGGTCTCCAACTCGACGATCGGTTCGTCGCGTTGGACGGCTTCGCCCACCTTCTTCAGCCATGCGCGCACGACCGACTTGGAGCCTTCTTGCTCCATCGGCATGACGATGTTTGCGGTGTCGGCCATCAGAACATCACCAACTCTTGCATCTTCGCGGCGATACGGTCGACAGAGGGCAGCGCCCATTCCATCAGGTCCGGATGGTGGGGCGAGGGGATATCCGGCATCGTCATGCGAACGACGGGCGCATCGAGATGCAAGAACGCCTGATCGGCAACGACTGCCGCGATCTCAGCGCCGAACCCGGCAGTGCCGATGTCTTCATGCACGATGAAGCAGCGATGCGTGCGGCGTACAGAGGCGAGAACGGCTTCGCTGTCCCACGGCGCGAGCGTGCGCAGATCGAGAATGTCGGCGCTAACGCCGGCGTGGTCGGCCGCGGCTTCACAACGCTCCACCATCGCGCCCCATGCGACGACGGTGAGATCGTGACCTTCGTGGACGCGTTTGGCGACGCCGAACGGCAGCGCGAAATCATCGCCCGGATATGGGCGGCGCGCGCTGGCGGCATCAAGCATGTTGCGGTGTTCGAGGAACATCACCGGATCGTTGCCGCGCAGCGCCGTGCGTAAGAGGCCAACGGCGTCTTCAGCGTTTGAAGGGCAGGCAACGCGCCAGCCGGGGCTGTGCACGAACTGCACCTCATTCGTCTGCGAGTGCCAAGGGTCGCCACACTTGAAGAAGCCCACGGGCATCCTGACGACCATCGGCGCTGCAAAGCGATTTGCCGTGCGCCAGCGCATGGTGCCGCAATCGTTGATCTGCTCGCAGGCCGGATCGGCGTATTTGCGGAACTGAATTTCGGGCACGGGCATCAAACCTGCGATCGCCATGCCGACGGCGCGGCCGATGATGCCTTCTTCAGAGAGCGAGGTGTCAAACACGCGTGTCTCGCCGTATTTCTCTTGCAGGCCCAGCGTCACGCCGTGAACACCACCTTTCGGACCGACGTCTTCGCCGAACACGAGCACGCGCGGGTTCACCGCGAGTTCGTGATCGAGCGTGCGGCGGATCGCGGTGATCATGTTTATGCGTGCGCCTTCCGGCTTTGGCGCGTCGCTGACGCGTGGCGCTTCATAACCGGAATTCCAAAGACCGCCTTCATCTTGCAGCGCATCACTCTCGCTGAATACGAAACGCGTCACCTGCGAAGGTTCGCTCACGGGGCGTTGATCGGCGATCTGCGCGGCGCGGCGGACGCGTTCTTCGATTTTGCTTTGCGACGCCTCCCAATCCTCCTCACTCATCAGCGAGGGGACGACATGCGCTTTCAGCTTAGGCAGCGGATCGCGCGCCCATTCTGCGTCGACCGTGTCTTTGGACTTGTAGGCTTGTGTGTCTTGGAAGGAGTGACCCTGCAGACGCGGCACCGTGAGATGAACGAGCGCCGGGCCATTGCCACCACGCACATGCGCGACGCCTTCCGCGATGAGATCGGATGCGATTGCGGGATCTGTGCCATCGCCGTCGCAAATCTTGAGGCCTGAGAAACTCGCAAGGTTCTGCGCGATGTTGCAGCCAGGCGTTTGCAGCCAGCCCGGCGTTGAGATGCCGTAGCCATTATCCTCGATGTACAAGACCATCGGCAGCTTCAGCGTCGTCGCCATCGTCAGCGCCGACCAGAAGCCATTGGTCGCGACTGACGCATCGCCGCCGAGCACGACGCTGATCGCGCCTTCATACGCGCNNCTTCATACGCGCGATCGCCTAACACATGCTTCGCGTACTCGATCGCCTGCGCGTAGCCGGCAGTCGGTGTGTATTGCGCGCCGACGCCGCCGCACATTGGCAACGCGGAAGCGCCATTGGCGTTTGGGTAGTTGAACACGACACCGATATCGCGGCCGTCGCTATAGCCGCCAGCGCGCCCCATTGCGGAGCCGAGCGCATCTTCGAGTGCAACGCCGAGCGACAAGAGCACTGGCCGCGAGCGATAGTAGCCGCACATTGCGTCTTTCGGGTGTGTGAGGTGCAGTCCCAGAAGCACTTGCGCCATGTCGTGGCCGCGGGCGCTGAACTGGTAGAAAATCTTCTTACCCGGAACGAGTTCGCGCTCCTCGATCGCGTCCATTGCGCGCGAGGTTTGGACGATCTCGACGACCCGCTTCCAGTCGGTCTGCGGGGCCGATTTGGCCGCCGGCTTAGGCTTGGCGCTCATGGAATGCGAAAATACCCCATTCGCGACGCAAATTCAGTGCAATCTCCGCAGTGAAGTCGCCTAAACCGCAGGAAACGTGCGCCAATGGTTGTCATGCCGCACGGATCGTGAGAGGTTCGGCGCATGGATGACGCGGATCGTCGGCTTCTGGTCGCCTTGCAGAAGGACGCTTCGGTTTCGCAGACGGAGCTAGGCGAGCACGCGGGCGTGTCCGCCAGTCAGGTGTCGCGTCGTCTGAGTAAGCTCAAAGAGGAGGGCGTTCTCCGCGGCATCGTGGGCGTGCTCGATCCTGAGCGCGCCGGGCTTACCTGCTCAGCCATCATTCGCGTGCGCTTGCGTGATCACGCAGCTGCCAATGTGAAGGCGTTTCTCGATCTGGTCGAACGCATGGATGAAGTCACGTTGTGCGTGATGACGACCGGCGAAACCGACTATCTGATCAAGGTCGTCGCGCGCGACCTGCCGCACTTTCAGGAGATTGTGCAGTCGAAGCTGCTGCGCTGCGCCGCTATCGCGCACATGGAAAGCTCGATTGTCCTCAAGCACCTGAAAGACACGACGGCGCTGCCGCTGGCTTAAGCCTGCTTCGGTTGTTGTGGCGCGACGGCGAGTGTCGGCGTCGCGCCGAGGGCGGTCTGCTTGTAGTATTGCAGGCGCCTGTCATCGCTGAGCAGCGCGATAAGCTCTTCGAGTGAGCAGGGCCGCGAGATCAAGTATCCCTGGGCCAGATCGCAATTCATGCTGGCGAGCAACGCGAACGCGGCCGGCGTTTCGACACCTTCGGCTGTCACGTTCATGCCGAGGCCGTGTGCAAGATCGATGGTTGAGCGCACGAGAAGCGCGTCGCGTTGGCTCGACGTGATGTTTTGCACGAACATCTTGTCGATCTTCAACTCCTGCGCCGGCAGCTGCTTCAAGTAGGCGAGCGACGAAAGACCGGACCCGTAATCGTCAATGGCCACGTGCACGCCGCTCGAAGCAAAAAGTTCGATGTTCTCAAGCGCCGCAACTGGATTGTCGATGACTGCGGTTTCGGTGATCTCGAAGCAAACCTGATGCGGCGCTTGCTGCGCGAGAGCGGCGGCGCGCTTGGCGAAGTCGGTGTCGCTCAGCAGGCGCGCGGAGATGTTCACCGCCACTTCGATGGCGTGACCGGCAGCGTGCAACGCTTTCTGATCGGCGATTGCGCGCTCCAGCACCCATTCCGTCAGCGCGCGTATGTGGCCGGTCTCTTCCGCCATCGGCACGAACAGATCCGGCGCGATCGTGCCGCGGCTGGGATGGCGCCAACGCACGAGGCTCTCAACGCTATCGATACGTCCGGTTCGGAAGTTGTATTTCGGCTGGTGCGCCAAGTACATCGCGCCGCTCTCCAGCGCGCGGCGCATTTCACCCATGAGCGAGAGATTGCGCGCCGGGTCGCCGTACGCAGCCTCGTCGTACATCCCCGCCTTTTGCCCGCGCTGGCGCGTTTGATCGAGCGCGATGGAAGCACGTTCGATCATAGCGGAGGAGGTTTCTTCCTTGCCGCCCGGTTGCGCAATACCGATGGTGACATGAACGTCGACAATCTGTTCGCCGAGCGAGATGGATTGTTCGAGATTGGCGATCAGCGCGTGCGCACGTTTCAGAGCATCCGCTTCGCTCGTGGCAATGAAAGCAACGCCGAGCACGTCACTCGAAAGCCGAGCCATGGGCGCGTTAGGCGCGAGGTGGGCAAGGCGGCCGCCAAGCTGGCGCACCAGCTCGCCGGCAAGCGAATAGCCGATCGCGCCGCGCATGTGCGTAAAGCGATCGACGCCGATCGCCGCCAAATACAAGCGCTCCGGACGCGCCGCCGCATTGAGTTTGCGTTCCAGCGCCACCCGATTGGGCAGGCGCGTTTCGCCGTCATGGAAGGCAAGCTGCGAGATGCGGCGCTCACGCTCGCGGATGGCGCCGGCCATTGCGTTGAAGCTCTCGGCGAGGCGAGCGAGTTCGTCTTTTGTGGTGACGACGACCGTCTCGTAGACGCCTTCGCGCAGTTTGCGCGCCGCGGCTTCAAGGGTCGAAAGCGGTTGAGTGATGCCGCGCGCGAGAAACCACATGGCTCCGATCAGAAGCACTACGCCGGCGAAGCCAATGGCAATAAGCGTGCTGAACAGCGCGTTATAAGGCGAAAGCGCGCTCGAAAGCGGGTGACGGAGCAACAGAACGGCGTGCGTGCCGTCAAGCGACGCCAGCGGCGTCGTCAGCGCGATGACGCTGCCCTCTGCAGTCTTGATCTTCTGTGCGCGGGCGCGTTCGACCTGGAGCGATTGCTCGACGAAGGCGCTCAGCGCTTGGTTATCGGTGTCGCTGGTCCAATTCTGCCCCTCCCGGGCCAGCACCGAAATCTGAACCGGGATCGGTGAAAGCGCGCGCAGGTCATCCATCTGCTGCGACCCAAGTCGAGCGCCCGTGATCACCCAGCCTTGGCCATCGGCGAGCGCCGCGCCAGCGCCTTGGTAGAGGTCGCCGTTCTCGCTCAGCACGCCGGGTGTCGGCGCGCCGCGGGTGAGCGCGCGCTGCAGGCCGGGTGAGACTGAAGAGCTGGCGCCTGTTTCGGTGATGACGAGACCTTCGCGCGTGACCACAAAGGCGATGTCAGAACGCGAGCGCGTACGCAGGTCGGCAAGGTGTCCGCGAATGATCGTGTCGTTACGCGTCAGAACCGCTTCGCTCATGCCGGGGGCGCGCGCTGTGCGCGCGGCGGCGTCCTGCAAATGATCGAGCCGCACATCCCAAACCCGCTCGAACACTTGCGCCGTGTTGGCGAGTTGTTGCTCGGCAAGGTTCTGGCTGTTGCCGGCGATGACAAAGTATGCAACCGCGCCGATCAACAGCAGTGCGAAGCAGAAAAGCCCCGCATACATGAAGGTGAGCTTGACGCGCAGCCGGCGAAACATCTGTCGGACCGCTTCCTGAGCAACCGATGTCGAGTCGGGTCAGTCTAGTAGCGCCTGTTACTGAAACTAGCGTTAATCGGGTTAATGCGCGTTATGATTTGCAGGCGCGGTGCGGCGCACGGGCAGCATAACGTCAATCGTCCCGGCGTGTTCGAACACAAGGCGCACGGGGATTTCCTGTCCTTGTTCGAACGGCTCGCGGACACCGAAGAACATCAGGTGATTTCCAGCTGGTCCCAGGCGCATCTCGCCGTGCGCAAGAATCTCTGGCCGCTCAACGTGGCGCATGCGCATCACGGCGCCGTCCATCGACATCTCATGCACCTCGACGCGCTCGGCGCGCGGGCTGGTTGCGCTTATCAAATGGTCGGCGGTGTTCGTGGGATTGGTGATCGTCATGTAGCCGGCTGCCACATCAACACCAGCGGGTGTAGGCGCTGCCCAAGCTGCATTGGCAGTGAGGTTCGTGCTCGTACTCATTTCGTGGGCTTCAGAAGAGGCGCCCGGCGCGCCGCAAGCGGTAGCGACCAGGATCAAGAACAGCGGAACGAGGGCTCTCATGTCCTCAATCGTACGGCCTACTGCGGTTCGCTGTCACCGCTTCTCTTGCCGCAGTGGCCTTCGCCCCGCGCGATTTTCGCGCGCAGGACGAATAGGAGCCGGATTGCGGCGTTAGTGGAGGTTGCCCGTGCTTTCGAAAAAGAGCGCTTGGCTCACAGCCGCGCGCACCATGTCCGGCGAGTACGGCTTGGTAATGAGGAACGTCGGTTCCGGGCGTTCGCCGGTGAGCAAACGCGCGGGGAAGGCGGTGATGAATATCACTGGCACATTGAACGACGCCAGAATCTCTTTCACCGCGTCGATGCCCGACGAATTGTCGGCGAGCTGAATGTCGGCGAGCACGAGATCTGGACGTTCGCGCTTTGCAGCGGCGACTGCTCCAGAAGCCGTCGTTTCCATCGCGCAGACTTCGTGGCCGGCCGCAGTGATGAGGTCGCTCAGGTCCATAGCGATGACGGCCTCATCCTCAATGATGAGCACGCGCGCCTTGGTTTGCTTTTCGAGCTCTTCGATCGCTTCATCCAGCAGCGCATTCACTTCATCGGCGCCGCGGCCGAGGATTTCGCTCGTCTCTTGTGGTGTGAAGTTTTCAAGCGTGGTCAGCAGCAGCACTTGGCGCGTCAGCGGCGCGAGTTGCTTCAAGCGCTCCTGCGCCTTTCGCGCGCCGGGACTTTCCTCCTCGCCGTCTACCTCGATGTTGGCGCTCTCCCAGATGCGGTGGAAGACCTTGTACAGACCCGCACGCGGCTCCAAAGCCGTGGGAAATTCGCCCGGATTGGCGACAATTGCCTCAAGGCTCGCGGCCACAAAGGCGTCGCCGCTGGCCTGTGCGCCCGTCAACGCCCGCGCGTAACGGCGCAGCAGAGGCAGGTGACGCGCGATTTCCCGGGCAAGCGACATATATAACCCCTTGTTAGCAATAGACTTTTGCTGTTCCGCAGCCACGCTTTGCATGTCATTCTCCCATGCGGCGAGACCGAAGAACGCTTCTTTCTGAAAAATGTTCCGGCGGCGCGGAACAGGTCTTTGCCCGAGGCGTTCTTGGACACTGAGGCCGCCACTGCGGGCGGGCTCAAAGCCATCGCGGGGCGGGCGGAAATGGATGACGGGAAAGACGACGACGATATGAACGCCGTGTTGAACAAAAACGCCGATGACGCCTGCCGCCGAAAAGGCAAGTCGGCCGCGAACAAGAGTCTGATCACGCGCAATCTTCGCTTGGCCTATGGCGAAGTGACCAGCGAAGGTGTGCCGGACCGCTTTCTGGACATCTTGAACCGCATCGATGAGAGCGAGGGCAAGAAGTCGTGAGCAATCTCGCTGCCTTCAAAGCCGACCTGATCGAGCTGCTGCCGAGCCTGCGTGCGTTTGCGCGTTCTCTTGCGCACAACCCCGCCCTAGCCGATGACCTCGTGCAAGATACGCTGGTCAAAGCGCTCGCGAACGTCGATCGCTTCGAGCCTGGCACCAATCTGCGCGCCTGGCTCTTCACCATCCTTCGCAACCATTATTATTCTCAGCTTCGCAAATCCAAGCGCGAGGTCGAGGATGCGGACGGCAAGTTCGCCGCGCGCTTGGCGTCGCGGCCCGAGCAGGATGGATCGGTCGATCTCGAGGACTTCAAGGTCGCCTTCCAGCAGCTCGCGCCGGATCATCGTGAAGTGCTGACCCTCGTCGGCGCCTCGGGGTGTTCCTATGAGGAAGCCGCGCAAATCTGCGGCTGCGCCGTGGGCACGATCAAGAGCCGGGTCAACCGCGCGCGCAAGAAGCTGGCGGACTTGCTCGGCCTCGACGAGGAAGACGCGTCCGGCCTCCCTGGCGCCGCCCGCAGGATTGAGGATACTGCGAGCGTGTGAAGACGCTTGAGGATCGTCCATTCAAGTTCTGGCCGGAGGCTTTGTCGCTGCGCTCCATGCGCGGCCGCATCGCCCTGCTGCTCGGACTTGCCGTGCTTCCAGCGGGCGCCATCGCGATGCAGGTCGGCTTCAATGCGGCCTCCGCGCGTCAAGCCGCGCACGAGGAAAGCCTCAGCCGGCGCGCGCTGGAGTCGATCGCAACCGAACGCCGGACGATCGATGAACTGCGCGAAATGCTGCGCGTGCTGGCGGCGACGCCGGCGTTGCAGCAGATCGAGGCTGGCGACTGCCGCGCTTGGCTGAGCGAAATCAGCGCGCGTTACCCTTACATCGCCTCGATTTCTGTCAGCACCGATGACGGCAGGCTGCTGTGCAGCGTGCCGGCCGCCACACCCAATCTCCAGCTTCCTGATTCCGATCTTCGCCGCCGCGCACGTGCGCGCGACTCGTTCACGATGGGTTACACCGAGCACGGCATGGTGTCCGGCCGGTCGGTGCTCGGCGCCCTTGAGCCCATTCGCGACGGCGATCGCCGCATCGGGTTCGTCGGCGCCTCGATCCCGACGACGGAATTGACTGCGCTTCTGGAGCGCAGCCGCAACACCAACAATACGCTGCGCAACGCGCGCGCGGCGATTGTCGATTCGCATGGCCGTGTCATCGCGGAGTCCGTGCCGGAAGGTGGGGCGCCACCGCTTCCAGGCGGATCGCAGGTCACGCGCCGCTTTGGCGGCGAACCTGTGTTTCTCAAGGTGCAGGGTGGCGACGCTGTGATCGTGCCGCTTTACGCACCGGACCTCTATGCAGTGATGTCATGGGCGCCTGAACAGCCGATGTGGCGGCGGGTGATGGAGATCGGCCTTTCGATCGCCGCGCCGCTGCTGATCTGGCTGTTGGCTATCGGCGCCGGCTGGC
>CXWL01014130.1_pt1 | contig 11502 bp, 8 predicted proteins | sample 590931 | NCBI WGS metagenome assembly CXWL01 (sample SAMEA3498368, study PRJEB10139) | groundwater metagenome | biome: water well; material: biofilm material | place: Germany | collected 2015-04-27 | reverse complement strand
TCATCGGCGCATCACGAGCCGATGTCGTGCAATCCGGGCTGGTGAGCAATCCGACACTGTCTTTCAGCGTTCAGTTCCCCGAGGGCGGCGGGCGATCGAAGCTGAATCTCGGATTTGCCCAGGAGATCGTCGACCTATGGCAAATCCCGATCCGCAGGAGAATCGCCGAGGCGGAGCTGGAGCAGACGGTCTCCGCCGTCCTGCAGCGCGGCATTGAGTTGTGCGCCGATGTGCAGACCCGGGCCTATCGACTTCTCGGTTTGCGACTGGCCGAGCAGATCACCCGGGAAAACCTCGACCTGGCGAACCAATCGCTCAAAGTCGCGCAGGCCCGCCTCGACGCCGGCGACGTCGGACCCATCGACGTGAATCTCGTGCGAAGTCACGTCTATGAAATCGAGCAGAACATCATTTCGGTGAGCCGCGATCGAAGGCTCGCCGAAGTGGAGCTCGCCCGCACGATGGGTTTGATCCTCTGGCGGACGAGTTGGGACCTACGCGGTACGGTCGAGGATGCGTCGCGACCGGCGGCCGATGCGAATTCGCTTCTGAACCTGGCCCTCAATGAGCGGTTTGACATGCGACTTGTCCAGCAGAGGCTGGCCGCCGCGGAAGGTCAATTGGAACGAGAGTATCTCGACGTTTTCCCCAGTATCGCCATCGGCGCCGATTTCGAGCGGACCGATCGACGCGCGCTGCCAGGTCGTAAAATCCTCGCCGACACGGCGCGGGCCAGCGTGGCGGCAGGCGCTCCGACAGCGCCAACGATCCAATCTCGCGGCCAGCGAGACCGGGCGAGAAGCCAGATTATCGACAGCCTGCTGGGTCCGAGCATCCAGGTGACGTTGCCGTTGTGGGATCAGAACCAGGCGCAGATCGAGAAGTCTCGCCGATTGGTACTTCAACGGCGCAAGGAAACAGAGGACCTCCGTGAGGCCGTTGGCATGGAAGTGAGCCAGGCGCGAATTGCCGCCGAGGCTTCCGCCGATCTCGTTGATTTCTTTCGGCAGAAGGCGTTGCCACAGGCGGCGAGCAATCTGGAGACGGTTCGAGAGCAATATCAGAGCGGCGAACAATCCGTCATCATTTTGATCGAGGCCCAGGAGTTCCTGATTCAACAGCGCCGAATGTTCGTGGACGCGCAGCGGGACCTGGCTGTTTCGATTGCCCAACTTCGCCGGGCTGTCGGAGGAAAACTGCCGCCATCAACCACGAGTCAACCGGTAGCGACGTCGAAGCAAAAGATCGAACCCGGGGAGTAGAAAATGCAGACCACCGATCCGTTTTTTGTGTTGATCCAGTCGTTTATTACGTTCATTGGCGACTTCTTGCGCCAACTTCTCGCAGCGTTTCTGTTTTGAAGGGATGGGACACAATGTCAGCTTCAGGTTTTTGCTCGTCGCCGGTTGGCGCGCTGTGCTTCTCTTTGCGCACCATCGCCTGGTGCGGCCTTGCGACCATTTGGTTGATGGCGCTGACCAGCCACGCAGTCACATCGGCGGCTGATGGCTCGGTCGCGAGCGTGGCTAATCCCGTCACGGAGTCTTCGCTGACGCAGATTCGACTGACCCCTGACGCGGAGAAGCGGCTCGGAATCCAAGTCGAACCGGCCAAGTCCGGCACAATGCAGGATCGCCGGCTCTATCCCGGTTTCGCGATGACGCCGGTCGGCCGGGATGTTACGTTCGTTTCGCCCATCATGGGTCTCGTGCGCATCGCTGCCGGCGGCCTTGCAATGGGGCGAACGATCAAGGCTGATGATGTATTGCTGAGCATCGTCCCATCCGCCGCCGATGGCGCGATGATGTCGCCATCAGACCATATCGCCTATACACGCGCTCTGTCCGATTTGCAGACGGCGCTGGCTCGCGCCGCGGGCGAACTCAAGGCGGCCGAGGTTGGGCTCGCCGCCAGTCGCATTCGCCTGAATCGCACGGAACGTCTTCGACAAAGCAACGCCGCGGCCCAAAAGACATTTGATGAAGCGACCGCCGAGTTTCAACAGTCAGAGGCGCGTTTCGCAGCTGCCACGTCGATCGCCGAAAGCCTTCGGTCGTCCACCGAGAGATTCGCCAAGGGCTCGCCCGCGGGTGTTCCGATCAAATCGCCGTTCGCGGGTATTCTCGCCGACGTGCTGGTTTCCGATCAGCAGATTGTCATGAGCGGCGCGCCGCTCGTGCGAATCACGAATGCCGACCGACTCTGGGTGCGGGTCCCGATTCCCGCCGGCGACCGGCTCCGAGTCGATCGCGCGGGCAACGCGCTGGTTGGAAATCTGGGAGCCAGAGATGCGCGAGCGTTTCGCGCAGCCAAGCCCATCGTCGGACCCAGGACGACCGACCCGAATACCGGGACACTCGATGTCTATTACGAATTCGACAACGATGGTACGCTCCAGCCGGGCGAACGGCTCGGTGTTTCTCTGCCGACCAGCGCACGGGCCGATGGCGTCATTATTCCAAACTCCGCGATCGTGATCGACATATCCGGCGGTGAATGGGTCTACGAGCGAATCGCGGATCAAACTTTCGCGCGCCGGCGCGTCGAAGTCTTGAATGCCACCCTCAGCGAAATACTCATTCGCAATAGCCTGCGACCCGGGGCTCCGATCGTCGTCACGGGGGCAGCGGAACTGTTCGGCGTCGAGTTTGGAGCCGGCAAGTAACCAGCGATTGGTGTTGCATCCTTCATGCTGACATGGCTCGTCTCGACATCCCTGCGATTTCGCATCCTCGTCGTCGCGCTGGCCGCCGCGCTGATCGTGATCGGGGTTCAAACCGCGCGGCTGACGCCTCTGGACGTATTCCCGGAGTTCGCGCCGCCGCTGGTTGAGATTCAGACCGAGGCGCCCGGCCTGTCCACCGAGGAAGTCGAGAGCCTCGTCACCGTACCGCTCGAAAACGCGCTCAATGGAACGGCTTGGCTCAAGACGATTCGCTCGAAGTCGGTTCTCGGCTTGTCGTCGGTTGTCATGCTCTTCGACGAGGGGACCGACCTGCTCCGCGCCAGGCAGATCGTTCAAGAGCGCCTCGCGGTAGAAGCGTCGCGCCTGCCCGGTGTCGCCAAGCCGCCCGTCATGCTCTCGCCGCTCTCTTCAACCAGTCGCGTCCTCAAGATCGGCATCACCTCAAAGAAGCTCAGTCAGATGGACATGACGCTCCTCGCCAAGTGGACCATTCGACCGCGACTGATGGCCATTCAAGGCGTCGCTAACGTCGCGATCTGGGGACAGCGCGATCGACAGCTTCAAGTCCTCGTCGATCCCGAAGTGCTCCGGGCGCACGGCGTGACCCTCAACGACGTGGTTCGCGCCGCGGGCGATGCGTGCGTCGTGACGGCCGGCGGCTTCGTGGACACGCCCAATCAACGGCTCCCGGTTCGCCAATGGTCGCCCGCTCAAACACCGGAGGACCTCGGTCGAGCTGTCGTCGCATTTCACCATGGTGTACCACTGCGTCTGGGCGATGTCGCGCGCGTCACGGAGGGTTTCCCCGCCCCTATCGGCGATGCGGTCGTCAATGATGGGCCGGGGCTGCTGCTGATCGTCGAGAAGCAGCCATGGGGCAACACGCTTGAGGTCACGGAGAAAGTGGAAAAGGCGATCGAAGCGCTCAAGCCCGGCCTGCGGGATATTGAGATTGATTCAACAATCTTCCGCCCCGCGACGTTTATCGAGCGGTCGTTGGACAATCTTTCTCATGCCATGATTGTGGGATGCGTCCTCGTCGCAATCGTCTTGTGTGTCTTTCTCTTTGATTGGCGGACGGCCGTCATCAGCCTCGTCGCCATCCCGCTCTCCATTCTCGGGGCGATGGTCGTCTTGTATTTTCGCGGTGGAACACTGAACGTCATGACGCTCGCGGGTCTCGTGATCGCTGTCGGAGAAGTGGTGGACGACGCGATCATCGACGTGGAAAACATCGCACGCAGGCTGCGGCTGAACCGTCAATCCCAGTCGCCGCGACCCTCATTTGAGGTCGTGCTCAGCGCCTCGCTCGAAGTTCGCAGCGCTGTCGTCTATGCCAGCCTGATCGTCGTGCTCGTCTTTCTGCCCGTGTTCTTCCTGCCGGGATTGGCGGGATCGTTCTTTCGGCCGCTGGCTCTGTCGTACATACTCGCAATCGTAGCCTCGCTGCTTGTCGCGTTGACCGTGACGCCCGCCTTGTCCCTGCTCCTGCTCCCGCAAGACCGCCGCCGATCGGAGCCCCCGCTGGCTGAGTCTCTGAAGCGGATGTACCGCCGCGCGCTGCTGCCGATCATTCAAAAGCCGAAGGCGGCCAACCGGTTTCTACTTGTCTGTTTCGCCCTCGCGGCTTTGTGTCTGCCCCTGCTGGGTGAGGACTTTCTGCCGCGATTCCGCGAGACCGATTTCCTGATGCACTGGGTCGAGAAGCCCGGCACGTCTCTCGACGCCGTCACCAGGCTGGCGATCACCGCCAGCAAGGAACTCCGCGCCATCCCCGGCGTTCGCAACTTCGGCGCGCATATCGGCCGGGCGGAAGTAGCTGACGAAGTCGTCGGGCCGAACTTCGCCGAGCTTTGGATCAGCATCGATCCAGAAGTGGATTACGATTCGACGATAAAGAAAATCGAGGCCACGATCGCCGGCTATCCCGGCCTCTATCGCGACGTGCTCACCTATCTTAAGGAGCGCATCAAGGAAGTGCTCACCGGCGCCAGCGGCTCGATCGTCGTGCGCGTGTTTGGGCCGGACCTTGATGTGTTGCGAACGCATGCGCAGGATGTGGGAGCCGCCATCGCTCCCGTCGCCGGCGTGGTGGATCTCAAGGTTGAGCCGCAGACTCTTGTGCCGCAGATCGAAGTACGGCTGCGAGCAGATCAACTGGCTCTTCACGGTTTGACGGCCGGCGAGGTTCGTCGCGCCGTGGCCACAATCGTCAAGAGCGCCAAGGTCGGCGAAGTGTATGACAGGCAGATGGTGTTCGACGTTGTGGTCTGGAGCGAGCCATCCGCGAGAAAAAGTCTCGCTTCCCTCCAGTCCCTGCCGATCGACACGCCGATGGGCGGCTCGGCGGCGCTCGGCGACCTTGCCGACGTCACGATTCGCCCGACACCAAACGAAATCAAGCGCGAAGGGGCGTCTCGCCGCATCGACGTGACCTGCAATGTGAAAGGACGCGACCTGGGCGGCGTGGCGCGTGAAATCGAAGAGCGCGTAAAGGCTCTGTCGTTTGAGCGCGGATACCATCCCGAGTTTCTCGGCGAATACGCGGCCCGGACCGAGTCGCAGCGCAGGCTCCTGGCCCTGTCCATCGCGGCGATCCTGGGCATCTTTCTATTGCTTCACATGGACTTCCAGTCATTCCGCCTCGCGGGATTGGTCTTCTTCACGCTTCCCTTCGCACTCATCGGCGGCGTGATGGCGGCGATGATCACCGGCGGAGTGCTCTCGCTCGGATCGCTCGTAGGGTTTGTCACCGTCCTCGGAATTGCGGCCCGCAACGGCATCATGCTGGTGAGCCACTATCGGCACTTGGTGCAAGAGGGTCATCCACCGGGACTGGAACTGGTACTTCGCGGCGCGGAAGAGCGCCTGTCACCCATCCTCATGACCGCATTGTGTGCAGGTCTCGGACTGCTGCCCCTCATCATCGGCGGCGACAAGCCCGGCCACGAAATCGAATACCCCATGGCGGTTGTCATTCTCGGCGGACTGCTTTCCTCGACGATTCTAAACCTGCTCGTGCTTCCTATCCTCGCTATGAGATATGCTCGATTCACGCCTACCTTGGAGCAAGCGGCCTAAAGAGCGCGACTGGGCTCGCTGGCGATGACTCCGACGTGGTAGTCGGCGCGGAATTGCGGCTCACCCTGTGTATTGAAATCGGCACATAAAATGGACCCAGCGTCAGCGCCTTCGGATGCTGGTTTCGAAATTAGAGAGACCTACCATCATAGAGGAGAAGGATGCGTACGGTGAAGCGCACAAGAAACGCCTCAACGAACAGGGCGTTGTCCATCAGTTTCTAGATCCGAATGGCCACCGAATCGAACTGCGTCCCGAATGGCATTAAGTTAAGCCGCATGTTTCTTTATTAGCAGGGCTTTGTGCATTCCTGCGTGGGTTTGTTCAGTCTGTCGTACTCTTTCGATCTTTGCTTTACCGCCCGCGGTCCGAGTCCACCGGAGCGGTGCGGGTTTACCACGAGCGTCGGCAGCGCCTCTCGGTCGGCGCGCAGGTCATCCAGCGCAGGGCATCAATGCAACTGATCCGGTCCGGTACGAGGCCTTGTCGCCGAGCTGCCTCCAGCATCACCATCCGCACCAGGGATAAACCCTCAAAAGGTGTGGCAGAAAGAACAGAGTTGGCCCGTTCATGCCTTTCCCCTTGCCCTTGATTTCGAGGGACATGGGATCATTGGGTTGCCGTTGCGGCAAAAAAAAACGGCATTGCGAGAATTCGGCAGGGGGTTGACGCAATTGGCACGCGAATTGCACGCAGGTTTTGTCAGGGTGGTACCGCGCTCAGGCCGCGCGAGCGGATGCGCTGGTACTGCTCGACCCGAATCGCTGGGAGGCCCAAGCCATGAAACTCGAAACGCTCCTCAAAAAGCAGAAGATCCCGTTCGAAAGAAAAGTTCATCACACCGCCTTCACTTCGCAGGAGTTGGCGGCGGCGGAGCACGTCTCGGGCCATTACGTCGCGAAGCCGGTCCTGGTAAAGGGAGACAAGGGCTACGCGATGTGCGTGCTGGCGGCATGTGACCGTCTGGACCTCGCAAAAGCCGCCCGCGCGCTGAATGAAAATCGCATTGAACTGGCGACCGAAGAGGAGATGAAGAAGCTCTTTCCCGACTGTGAGATCGGTGCTGAACCGCCGATCGGCACGCTCTTCAACCTGCGCACGGTGATGGACGATCGACTGAGCAAGGATGAGTTCCTTGTGATGCAGGCGGGGACTCACACCGACGCCGTGAAACTCCTGCGCGAGGATTGGGAGAAACTATGTAAGCCAATCAAGGCACGGATTGCGACCTGAAGGGTATAGCGTGTCGTTCGGCGTACTCGGCTACTGGGGGAGTGAAGGAGAGTCGAAGTGATCAAGTTTGGTACTGGGAACCTGCGAATCCCCCGATTTGAAAAACCGGTTTTCATCGTTGCCGGCGGATTGACCGATTTCCGAAAGCGGTATCCGGAAAAGAATACGAGCCAACTCTGCATGGAAGCAGTGAGAATGGCCGTGGAAGAGAACGACTTGAAGGTCACACCGGAGCAATTGCGGCGGAGGGTCAACTGGTGCGTCTATTCCCAATTCGCAGACCACTTCGGCGACCAACTCCTGGCAGCGGCCAAGATCCATGACTATCTCGGATTCGACCCGCTCGGAAACATCGAGGTGAAGACTGGAGGCGCGACCGGCGGCTCGGCAGTGCTTGCAGCAGCGCAGGCGATCGCCTCGGGGTATGCGACGTGCGTGCCGGTGGTGGGCTGGGAGCGGATGGACGAAGTTTCCACGAAAGTGGGGAATTCCTACATCGCCAGCGCCGCATGCAAGGACTTTGAGAGCGAACTTGGCTGGATGTATGCCTCCTATTACGCGCTGATGGCACAGCGTTATCAACACGAGAATCACGTGCCACGCGAGGTGCTGGCGAAAATCGCCTGCAAGAACCACGAGTATGCGACCTACTCGCCATACTCGCAGAACGCCGGCAAGTACACGGTCGAAGACGTGCTGAAGAACGAGCTTGTGTCGGACCCCCTTTCATATCTTGAGTGTTGCGTGATGAGTGTCGGCGCGGCCGTCCTGATTCTGGCGGACGAAGAGACCGCGTATCAATTGACCGATCACCCCATTCGGCTGTCGGGAATCTGCGGCGGGTCGCACACGCTCCGCACCGCTGACCGGCGCAACATGCCGATTCTTCAGTTGCCCAACGAGACGGAGGAGACCTACAAGAATTTCTTCGAAGGAAGGCGCAGTGAGTGGCCCGGCTTCAGTTCGTTCCTGGCCGCGCGGATGGCTGCCTATCTGGCCTACCACATGGCCGGTATCAAAGACCCCGTCGAGGACTTCGATCTTCTTGAAACGCACGACGCCTTTACCATCAGCGACATCCAGACCTATGAAGACATCGGACTTCGGCCCTACGGTCGAGGACGTGAATTCATCGAGTCGGGCGACGCGTACTACGAAGGACGCCTGCCGACAAATCTCTCCGGCGGACTCATCGGCACGATGCACGCCGTGGGGGCAACCGGCGTATTTCAGATGGTCGAACTGCTATGGCAATTGAAAGGCCAATGGGCGAGATTCCATGCCGACCCGGAACGGTGGGCGCGTTATGGCAAGAAGAAGCCTGCGGAATTCCGCGACCTCCAGGTGAAACGACCGCGCCGCGGCTGCGCGATTTCGCACGCCGGTACGGGCAGTCACGTCACCGTTGCGGTTCTTGAACAACCTTGATCAGGGGGAGGAGATTCGTCATGACAGTTGAACTCAACGGTACGATCGCGGAAGTCCTCAACCAGGACCCTCTCGTCATTAAGAACCAGAAGAATTGGTATCACGCGCATAGCTATGGCGGCTGGGGGCGATTCTTCCTTGGTTTGCAACAGGGCAAACTCCTGGCGACGCGGTGCACTAATCTCGACTGCAAAGAGAAACGAATGTGGCTGCCGCCGCGATGCGAGTGTCCGGACTGCTGGCATGCCATGGAGTGGGTCGAGGCGCCGACCAAAGGTCGAATCTACTCGTTCACGACCGTGCTCTATCCGGGTGAGTTGTTTCGAGCCAGCAAGCCATGTCCGCTGATCAGCGTCGAGTTGGAAGGCGTATGCACCAAGTTGATGAGTTACCTGAAAGAAGGTGAGCCGAGCATCGGTTTGCCGATCCGCGCTGTGTTCAATACGCAAAAACCCACGAACACGATCCTGGATCTGGCGTGGGTGCCGGCGTAAGCGCGACCGAGACGTGCGTCATGATCGTCGATACATGCTTCCCGCCGTTTGTCGAGAACTGGCCCGTGGCAGAGTTGGCCTACGAAGGCCTGTCCGGCCGGGTGATGAAAAATCCGTCGGGCTGGATGATGTTCATGTCGGCGGACTGCGACGTCGTCGTCCCTGAACACCGTCACGGCGCTCAATGGGGCGTGGTGTTGGCCGGCGAGATGGACCTGACCATTTCAGGCGAAACGCGAACCTACCGAGCCGGCGAATCCCATTACATCCCCGCCGGTATCGCGCATGAAGCGGTGCTTTATGCCGGATGGCGAGGCCTATACGTCTTTTCACGCGATCCCGTACGAGAGGATCGGGAGAGGCACGATGCATGAGTTCATCACGGGTAATCAAGCCGTAGTTCGCGGCGCTCTGCGCGCAGGGTGCAACTACTTCGCCGGCTATCCGATCACGCCGGCCAGTTCGATCTTGACCGAGTTCATCCACGTCTTCGAGGATGGCAGTGGTGTCGCCGTTCAGACCGAGGACGAGATCGCCGCCATCGGCCAATGCATTGGCGCGGCCATGGCAGGTGCGAAAGCGTTGACGGCTTCCAGCGGCCCGGGACTGAGTCTGTATAGCGAATCAATCGGTTTGGCGCAAATGGGCGAAGTGCCCCTCGTGGTCGTGGATTGCCAGCGCATGGGTCCAGCGACTGGCGGAGCAACATCGACCGGCGAAGGTGACGTGATGTTCGCGCGCTACGTCACTGGAGGGGGTTATCCTCTGCCGGTGTTCGCGGCTACGGACGCGGAATCCGCGTATCATCTCACTTACCATGCATTCAACATCGCTGAGCGCCTGCGTACGCCGGTAATCCTGCTCACTTCAAAAGACATTTCCATGACCCGGCAGACGGTCGATCTCGATTCGGTTCAATTGCCTCCCCGCATCGAACGATCGCCGGCAACGAACAATGGCCAGTTTCTGCCATACGCGTATGGAGATGTCGCCGAGGTTCCATCCTTCCTGCCGATCGGCGACGGTCGGCAGGTGCGCTTCACTGGTTCCATCCACGATGAACACGGCCTGATCACGACCGATCGAACTCGGATCGCCCGCAAGCTTACACATCTGCGAGAAAAAATCTCGCAAAACCAGGGCATGCTGGAATTGGTGCGCCGTGATATCGATCCGCTGGCAAGTACGCTCGTTGTGTCATACGGCTTGGCAGATGGCGCTGCGCGCGTCGCGGTGGGACAGGCTCGAAAGCTAGGGGTACACGTGTCGCAACTCACGCTTTTGAGCCTTTGGCCTGCACCGGAGGAAGCGCTGCACCAGGCGACGGGGGAGAAAATTCAGCGCGTGATCGTGCCCGAGTTGAACATCGGCCTGTATGTGAATGAACTGCGCAGGATCATCCGCCATGCGGAGATTCAATCCGTTCTCCGATTTGACGGCGGGTTGATTTCGCCCGAGATGATTCTGGATGCGCTGGTCGAAAAGTCGCAACCCGACAATTCACCGGACAGGAGCGCCGTATGTCTCTTCTGACTGCCCTGAAAAGCCAGATGTGCTATTGCCCCGGTTGTTCCCACAGTCCGATTCTGGAGCGCCTCGCAGACGCACTTCAGGCAAATAATTTGTCGCCAGACAAAGTCTGCATCGTCACCGATATCGGTTGCATCGGCACGGCGGACCGCTATTTCAGCTGTCATACGTTTCATGGACTGCACGGTCGGTCGATCACCTATGCGGAAGGCATCAAGCGGGCCCGTCCCGATCTTACGGTCATCGTTTTGATTGGAGATGGAGGCTGTGGCATCGGTACGGCGCATTTGGTTCACGCCGCGAGACGAAACGCTGATATCACGGTCGTCGTCGCCAACAATTTCAACTTTGGGATGACCGGCGGACAGCAATCACCCACGACACCGGACGATGCCTTCACGTTGACGACGCCGGCTGATCGATCGGAAGAACCGTTCGACATCTGCCGGACCGTTGCTGTCAGCGGCGCGGCCTACGTGGCGCGGTGCAGTGCGCTGGAGGATCGGGCGACGGATTATCTCGAGTCGGCGATTGCCACGCAGGGATTTGCGTTGGTCGATCTCTGGGAATTGTGCGTGGCATACTTCGTGCCTACCAACAAGTTGAACCCCAGGAAGTTCACGGAGCTTTCTGATCGCCTCCAGATGCCATTTGGAGTCTTCCAAAATCGGACCAGACCTCCATGCACTCGAGCGCTGCGGGTTAGGCGGCGGCCCGAGCAATTTTCCGAGACCATCGCTATTGAATTTCCCTGGCCTGAGCGGAAGGAAATATGCATCGCCGGATCGGCCGGTCAGCGCATTCGCTCGGCCGCGGGAGTCATCGGCGAACTCGTCGTCGCGGCGGGACTTTTTGCTGCGCAGCAGGACGATTTTCCGATCACCGTCCGGAAGGGACATTCCGTCTCATACCTCGTCGTCGCTCCACAACTGATTGAATACACCGGCGTCGATCGACCCGACTTGATCGTTTTGATCAGCCAAGAAGGCGCGGACCGCCTGCACTTGCCGAGCATCCTACACGCCGACTGCGTGGTAGTTGCCGATGACG
>CXWL01014376.1_pt1 | contig 11503 bp, 16 predicted proteins | sample 590931 | NCBI WGS metagenome assembly CXWL01 (sample SAMEA3498368, study PRJEB10139) | groundwater metagenome | biome: water well; material: biofilm material | place: Germany | collected 2015-04-27 | reverse complement strand
TGGAGAGAGTCCGCATGCCACTGGTAAGCGCCTCAGCCTGAATACCGTTCTCATCCATAATGACCGACCAACTCTGCAACGTGCTTAACGCGATGCCGGTCTTCTGGCTTAACCGATCAAGCTCATCAACTTGATCCGCTGCGCTGGCCGTGAGTGCTACCGCTCCGGCAGCCGCTGCCGCAAATCCGCCAGCCAGGATGCCAGCCGCCGCAGCCCCGCCCTTCGCAAAGTTTGTGAAATTGTCGATGGCGGTGCTGAGGCTCCCACCGATCTCCTGCCCCGCTGACTGCGCACTCTTCGTAAATTGGTCGAGGCTGCGCTGCGCCTGATCCAGCGCCTTCATCATGGGGTTGGCGTCGGCGATGAGCTCCAGTGCAATGCGGTTCGCCATTATTGCCCCGTGACCTTCTGCGCCTGCGCGTACGCCTCAAAGTTCTGCTGGAGCAGCAGCGCCGTCTGCTCCGGCGTGAGCTCTTTGGGTGTGTGCTCGAACAACCCTTTCGGCATGAAATCCTCAGGTTTGAACGGCTGCTGATTCTTCTTCCGATTCACATTGCCGATCATGCAGGCGATCATACCTGCGCGCCAAAACTCGGCCTGTGGGCCGAACGGTTCAATCGAACAGTACGCCTGCCATTCTGCGAATGTCCTGGCGGACATTCGTGACAGCAACCTGTCTGGGTTCGGCTCCCCCAGACTCAGAGCGAGACGGTAGGCGAATCGTCGCTCTGGGTTGCTTCGGAGTTTTTTACGAGCGCCTCTACCTCGTCTTGATTCATGGCCGACAAGCGTTGCGCGACTTTCGTCAGTCGCTCCAACGCCGCCGCGCTCTTCGTGCCCAATCGCTCGATGTCACCCTCGGTAAAGAGGGCCTGACGCTGCCGATTGACCACCGTCCGCACCAGTAGCTTCGCCGTGGCGTTCTCCAGCTTGACTTTGCGGCTCGTGCCCTTAATCTCGACCAGCGAGGCTTCGTATGCGTTTTTAGCTGCCGCCGTGAGACCGCAGACCAGCACCGTGCGGCCCTTCCATTCAGGCACGACGACTTCCTCGACCGGAATGTCGTCCATGCCAAAAATTTCATCTTTCGAGAGCAGATCGTCACCGTTTTCCATAGTTACCCTCGTCTCACCTGCCAGTTTTCCGACTACGATTGAGGCGTCCAGCTCGGCCTACCCGAGCCGGATCGCGCCCAGCTTCACGGCTGCGTTGTTAGCCTGTAGATATAAATAGCCATCCGCCTGCTTCCACCCGGCGACTTGATCGATTTTAAACGCCGCGATCTCATCAGCGCTGAGTGTATAGGCAAAAATATCTCCGGTTCTGTTTTGCGGGTCAGATGAGCTCGTCAGCGTGATTGTCCTATCCACAGTATCGGTATTCTGCGCGATCACGATCATCGGACCATCGAGCAGAATCTGATTGTTGTTGGCAATGTCTGCCGCCGTCATCACCACATCGAGCCCGTTAGCGCTCACAGGTAGTGAGGGATACGGCCCCAGTGGCGTGGTTCTCGTCAGTGTTGTCCGTGCCATCGTGGATCCTCCTTGATGGGTCGATCTGCTCTGTCTCGTCTATCTCGTTCATACATCAGCCTCTTAGCTGAATGTCACCGCGCCAGTGAGTCGAATCGTCACTTTCATGGTGATGGCATCGTCCACCGGGAATTCCAGCGGCGCGGTTTTTACGTAGCCCGCGAATGAAATGGTTTGGATGTTGCCCGTCAGGACCAGCTGCCAATTCCGCTTGGTCCTGGCCAAAAAGTCGTTGCGGATGCCTTGGTGCACGGCATCGCTCGGTACATAGTTGATGTCGAACTCGATCGTCCCGGCGTCGATCAACGTGAGAATGAATTCACGAAACGCGCCGGAGGCCGCCGAGCTATGCGTGGTCACTTCCGCTTCGTCCGTCTCCATGGACGGCCCGGAAATGGACCGCACTTCCGGCACGGTCGTAAAGGTCTCCGGCGCGCCACCGTCGCCGCGCTTGAGCAGGGTGCCGTATGCTGAAATTGCTTGTGTTGCCATTGTCGACTCCTCCTTGTCGTGTCGTTACACCATCACGGCCCGTCGATGCACGGCGCTCCACCGGATGACGGCCTGCGGCCAATCTCCCTCTGCCGTGGAGGCCTCGGTCGTTGTGATACTCTCCACCGCCGCCTTCTGAATCTCGCCCTGCAAGGATTGAAACGCTCGGCGCAGGACGTCGAGCGCATCCTCGATCATCAGATCCATCTTGGCCCGCGCGTCTTTGCTATCCTGGGCATACAAGACGACGGCGCCGGAGAGCTGATAGGCATCATCCCGTAATGTCTGGCTCGTCCGTTGTTCATCGGTCACGATGACGCAGTAGGTCCCACCCCTCTTCGTTTCCGTTTCTGTCAACCAGCGCAGGCTGACATCGAACTCCGTGACGCGCCCTGATCGGGCCTCTTTCATCGTTTCGAACTCGGCCACAATGCGATCCCTCACCACGGTCCGCGTGCTCATTTGCCGATCCCTCGCAGGAGCTGCTCAAACATTTTATGGGCGTCTCGCTCCATCGCGTCGCCGGACGGCGTGACGACCGGACGAGCGCGCAACGTGCCGCGCCCATTCGAGAGCGTGGCGCCATGCTCGAAGATGTTCATGAGTCGCGGAATCGGTGAGACGCGGCCCTTGATTTCGGCCTGTGTGACGATCACCGAAGCGTTCATGCGCCGCGCTTGCCGCCGCAGATACCCAGTGCGACGCTTGAACTCAGACGAGATCCGTTGCCTCGCTTCTTTCCGACCGATGTTCAGCACTTGCCGCACGACCTTCTTGACCTCTTTCACGGCGTCCCGCCCAGCCTTCGCATAGTCCAGTAAACCTGCGTCATTGATCTTGACCGTCGCCATTACGCGAATCCTGTTTTGAGGCTGTACTTCTGGATGATGGGCACCAGATGCGGTGAGCCCCAATCGAGATTGACGAACTGCACGTTGCCGTCGGCGATGGAGCGCGACCGGACACCGATCAGGTTATGCTGGCCTTTTTCTCGCGCCGCCCACACCATTTCGATGGCCGCTTGCTCAAGATCCAGAGGAATGCTGGTATAGCCGCCGTTGTACGTAATCTTGATGTTATGCTGTCCCGCGCTGAACCGTCGCCCATCGAGCAGGCGGACGATCCCAGCCTTGGCCTCATGCGCGCCGTACGTCGTCGAAACGAGTGGCGTGGCATAGACCCGCGCGGGATCGTCCCAGATATTCGTGATGCTGTTGATCGGTGGACGCGCGACGAGGATGCGCCGGCACCACTCGTCGCCGTCGAAATATTCCGTCACGTCGCCCGCCTCAAACACCCGCCCGCATTCCTCTTCAAGGAACGCCTGCACCGACTCGATCAACCGCGCGAGCTCGCTGTCGTGCTCCTGGTTGTCCGACTCAATGCCCCGAAATGTTTTGCAGCTGGCGACGGTGGTGATGGACATGATCAGATCCGCCTACTCCTCGTCGAGCATGCGTCCCATGCCGGCCTCCGCCCGAGCGAGGGCGACAGGCTTCGGCAGCTCCAGGACATCACCAGCGATGTACGAAAAATTGTCGCCCGCCCAGCTGACGCTGTTCTCAAACCGAACCGTCGGGACTTCTTCTGTCTGGACTTCTTCTGTCTGGACTTCTTCTGTCTGGACTTCTTCTGTCGCCCCTTGTTCCGTCCTCGCTCCGAGTGTTCGTTTCGCCATGACTCCTGTCCTCCCCTATCTGTGACGCCATGGGGATCAGGCTGGGAGCCAATTGGCCCCCGGCCTGTCTCCGCCCAGCGCCTGGCGCGACTCCGCTTAGGTTGCGGAGTTGGCGTAGTACTTGACCGGGTTCGTGCCGGCATCGATGAGGTTTCCGTCCGCCCGCATGTAGGCGAAGAACCCGACCTGGAGATTGTCTGCGTAGCGCTCGTTCATCCGGACGAGGCTGATCCCGCGCGCGCGCCGAATCTTGTAGCGTTTGAAATCGCCGAAGAGGATCGACTTCGCATTGGCCGCCATCGCGACGACATCGTTGTTGACGACGACCGGGTAGCCCATGAGCAGGTCCGGTTGTCCCGCCTGCACGGACGGCTGCCAGAGCGGCCGTAATTGGCTGTCTTTCAACTTCATGACGATCTTAATGCTCGAATCGGCCATCATGAACCGCGAGCCCGCGCGATAGGCCTTATCGACGCTGTAGATGAGGTCCACCAAATCGTCATAGATGACTGAGGTGGTTTGTCCCGCGATCCCAGTCTTGCCGAGCGTCGCCGCCGTCACAACGCCGTTCGGCTGAGCCGGCCCGGTGCCGACGGTGAAGTGCTGATTGAGAATGCGGCCTAATCGCTGGCCTGCAAGGTCGGCGACGAGGTTTTCGACGTTGGTGAAACTGTCCTGCATGAGCTGATAGCTCACGGCGATCAGCTTCGAGGTGTACATGTAGGCCTTCAATGTCACACTGGCGAATGTCACATCCTGCGCTGGAATGGTGGAGTTTTCCGCCAAGATCGCGCCCACCTGCGTCGTATCGTTCACGGTCGGCCAGGGCATGTCCGCCCCGTCGCCGGTCTCGATGATCTCGGACTCCTGCAACATCCCGCCGAAGAATTTGAGGGCGATTTCGAGCCGATCGCTGAAGGACTGCGGCACCAAGAACCCGCCCGCTGTGGTGGTGCCGACCGACTGGGCCGCTTGGATCAAGGGCGCTTGTCGTCGTTGCATGACGGTGCGCTCGTCCATGTTGAGCGCTTCCATCCCGCCGCGCAGCCAGCGGTCGAACACCACCACGTCACGCCGTTCCTGGTCCGCGACTTGGTCGGGTGACAGCTGCTCGCGTCCGGAGCGCTGTTCAATGCGTTGGCTCAGCTCGTGCTCCATCGACGTGAGCCGCTCCAGACGGTCGAGCGTGGCCTTGATCGCATCAGCATCGGCCATGATGGCATCGAACTTCTTCTCGTCCTCCGGCGCCATCACGTCTTGCTTGACGATGGCCTGCGCATCGGAAACGAGTTTGGCCCGTTGTTCCCGTAATGCTTTGATTTTCTCTAACGACATGCTGCCCTCCTTGGTTGTTCTCGTGACGACTCGCCGCGCTCGATGAGCGCGAGGCGTTTGCGCATCAGGGCCATCCGCTGCAGGCTGTCCGCATCGGTCTGAGGCCTAGGCTCAGGAAGGGCCGCTTTCAGTGCGTCTGGAATGTGTGCGTATCCGGAGAGGTCGAAACGAGCTTGTGGCGCGGTGGCGCTCGACTCAGCCCCTTGCACATCATCAGCTAAACCAACCGCCCTGGCCTCCTCGGCGGTGAACCACATTTCTCCGTCCATCCAGCGTTGAGCTTGGTCTTTGGAGACCTTCGCGCGTGAGGCATAGACGCCGGCCAGACTGCCCCCGATCTTGTCCAGGGTCAGGGCCATGTCGCGCATGTCTTTGGCGTTCCCAATGACCAGTGCCCAGGGGTTATGAATCATCATGAACGACGATTCGCCCATAGTGATACTGTGCCCGGCCATGGCGATGATGCTGCCGATGCTGGCCGCAATGCCGTCGATTTTCACATGGATCCTCGCACCGTGATCTTTCAGGCTGTTGTAGATGGCCAGCCCGTCGAACACGTCGCCGCCGGGCGTATTGATGTGGACCGTGATTGTCTTGGCAGAGAGGGCCTTCAGCTCCTTCGTAAACTCCGCTGCAGTCACGCCGCCCAAGCCGATATAGTCATAGATAAAGATGTCGGCCGTGCCGGCCTCGGCCTTCGCCTGAATGGAAAACCAGGATCGGGCGTGGTCTTGCACGGCACGGCTCCTCAAGATGTTCAGCATCGGTCGCTCCATGTGAGTTTCGGCGCGATCGCGTCCCACTGGCGATCCATCGCCTCGATGTCATCGAGTTCATTTTTCGTCTTACCAGGCTGCATCGCAGGATCGGCCACCCCGATCCGCGTGATGGGCGCCAGATTCGTTTGGATGAACAACTGATCGCCGCCGGCCACGGACGGCAGGTCTTCGGCCTTTCTGATTTCGTTGGTGGTCAGCCAGCCGTTTTGATGGCCGCTGGCGTAGTAGGCGGAGCGGGCGGTGGAATCGCCGCGCATCAATCCTTGATGCTTGAATTGGGCATAGAACGGCGAGCGCGGAAACAGCTTGCGATTGAATTCCTGTTCAAATCTGGTGAGCCAGGGAATGATGGTAAAAATCAGAAAGCCGAGCGTGGTCTGCTCGACGCCGGTACCCCAGCTGGTTTGTTTGTCGGTATGACCGATCATGTGCGGCGGCACGCCGAAAAACCGCGCGACATCTTCGACCTGGAACCGTCTGGTTTCCAAAAATTGCGCGTCCTCGCTGGTCATGCTGATGTTAGTGACATCGATGCCCTCTTCGAGCACCATCGTTTTAAATGCGTTCGAGAGGCCGCCCTGTTGCTGTTGGAATTGATGCCTGAGGCGGGTTTGCGCGTCTTTGCTGAGACTCTTGGGATGTTTCAAGACGACGCCAAGCCGGGCGCCGTTGTAAAACAGCTTTGCGCCGTGCTGCTCGGTGGCTAATGAGAGCCCGACCGCTTGGCGCGCCGCGTAGGTGATGACGGACAGTCCTTGCACACCGTCAAAGCCGAGGCCGGGAATATGGAGCATGTCGGATTGGTGAATGATCTCCGTGCTGGAACCGCCCACGCGCACGGTGTAGCGGTTCTCTCCGTTCACCCGCTCGACGGAGACGGCCCCGGAGGGAATCGGAAAGAGGTCGATCACTTGATTGGCGTGGTTGCGCCCGATGGCGATGTAGGCGTTGCCGCCGAGCAAGATGCTGGCCGTGAGATATTCGCGCCACACGCAGGAAGTCATCGCCGGGTTTGGTTCGTCGTGGAGCAGGTAGTAGGGCAGCGTGTCAGGGACTTCGATCGCTTCGCCGTTGGCTTTCCGGCGGTAGACTTTCAGGGGGAGCGACCCGATGGTCTTGGCGATGAGCGTAACGCAGGAATAGACGGCACTGGTCCGCATAGCCGACTCACTCGTCACCGACACGCCAGAGTCGGTCGGGCCGCCGAACAGATCGGCGAGCCACGAGGATGGGTTACTGAGATTGGTGCTCTGGTTTTCAGGCGAAGCCGCCAGGATGTCGGGAGTTTCAGTCGTCTTCCAAAACTTCCAGTTCATGTTGCTGTGATAGCAGTATCAGTCGAACTAGCCTAGGTGGGTTTGTCGTGGTTTGTCGTGGTTTGTCGGAGAAAATGTGTCGGTGGATAAAAATCGCGTTTGGCCATGCCGCATGAAGCCACGCGCCCGGCGCGGGCGCACCACTGAGACTTCCTCAGCAGGTCCTTCGCCTCAGAGATATTTCCTCACAGAATCCGTGAGCGGTCGGCGGCTCCCGCCGGGCGTGAGCGTAAAAGCGATCTTTCCATCGCTCATGTACCGCTCGACGGTGCGCGGCGCGACATCCAGCAGCTCGGCGGCTTCGTCAATCCGCAGTTTCGTTTTTTGCAGCAACAGGTTCGGGTCGTACATCGGCCCCCGTTTCTTCCCCAGACGTTTACCCATCTGACTCTCCTCCCAGTAGCAGGAACCCACGTGACTCATACACCGATTCGATCGACGTGTGCCGCATGAGGCGATCGAGCGCCAACAAAATGCCGACGATCCCGTCGATCTTCCCTTGGCTGCTCGCTTTGTCAGGCTTCAGGTTGCCGGCTGGGTCCTCGCGCACGGCGACATTGTTCGCCATCCACTTCAAGACGGGATGTCCCCCGTGCCGAAGATGCTTTTCGAGCAGCCGTCGCTCGAATTCTTTGCACGGCCCCGCCATGCTCATGAACCCCATGCCGCAGGCGGCCACCGTGCAGCCCTCCTCGGCCAGTTGCATCGAGAGCTGGTAGCCCTGGAACAATCGGTCGACGGCGATTTCCTGCAGCTGAAACCGTGCGGCATCGAGCAGAATCTGTGCCTTGATCGTCTCGTAGTCGATGGCGTTACCGGGCGTCGTCATCAGCCAGCCGTCGCGCGCCCAGGCCTGATACTGGTCCCGATATTGATTGCGCTCCTCGTCCTGCAGGCGCGCCTCAGGGCACCAGAGCCGCGGCAGAATCGTCACGCGGTCAGGCATGACGGGATCTGGAAACAGGAGCACCCAGGCCGTGAGATCCGACACGCTAGAGAGATCCAGCCCGCCATAACATAGCCGCCCCTGTAACGCGGCATCCACGACCGGCGGCCCGGCGTTGGCGTCCCACAGTTGCATATCGATCCAGCGACTGAATTGTTGCGTCCACTTATTGAGGTCGAGCCGGAGAAAGCTGTTGAGTTTCGCCGGCATGTTCTTGGCCTTCCTGGCCTGGTCGCGCATGTAGTCGAGCTTCTTACTCACGCCCAGGTTCGGATTGGCCTTGTACCAGTTGCGCTCGTCCTGCCAATCGTCCCCCTCGTCCATCGACGCGATAAAGGCGAAGTAGCTGTCGTCGACGATGATCCGTTTAAGGACCTGCTCGGCATAGACGTGCTGCTCCCAGCAGACGCTGGCCGCCGACTGATCGGTGCCGGCGGTGGTGATGGCAAAGAGGACCGGCTGGCGGCGGGCGCTGGTGGCGGTCTCCATCAGATCAAACACGCCGCGTGTTTTGTGCGCGTGCAGCTCGTCGACGATGGCGCCGTGTACGTTCAGGCCGTCCAGTGTGTCTTCGTCGGCGCCCAGCGGTTCATACTTCTGATACGTGTCTGGTCGAGACAAGTTGTTCTTGTAGATCTCGATCTTCGCTCGGAGTGCAGGCGTCGCCCGCACCATGCGAGCGGCTTCGCTGTGGACGATGAGGGCTTGATCGTGTTTCGTCGCGGCGCTATAGACCTCAGCTCCCAGCTCTCCGTCGGCAAAGGCCAGCTTGAGCCCGATGCCGGCGGCCTTGGTCGACTTCCCATTTTTTCGCGCGACCTCTTCGTAGGCCGTGCGAAAACGTCGATGGCCGGTCGCGTTCATCCACCCAAACAGCAACCACACTCCGAACATCTGCCAGGGCTGCAGCTGAAATTCCTGGCCGGCCCATTCGCCCTTGCTGTGTTTGAGGTAGGAAAAGAACTCGATAGTCTCCTCGGCCTTGACCGGATCGAACCGCAACCCGCGCCCTGGCCCGTCCCGCAAATCGTCGACGTGCCGCTGCACGGCCAGGCGGGTAAATTCCCCAGCGATGACGGTGCCGGCCAGCACGCCATCGATGTACCGCCGCACGGTCTGCGCGATCGGCGACAGCGGCGGAGCAGGCGTGGCACGCGCACGGCGGAGCGAGGTGGTTTTAGCGGGCGACTTCTCAACGTCAATGATCATGGCTGTATTCACGAATCCGATCGTCAGGCAGCCAGCCATTTTCTGTTCGCACCAGACACCCTACAACGAGCTTGAATTGTGACTCAAATCCACTCAGCGCCCATCGAGCATGACATCGATATGCCGACGCGGAATACAGCGCGAGCAGTACAGTAATAAAAAAGATGGCTATTGCGATGCCTTCAATCTTGCCGTCACGGTTTGACAACATGGCCACGAGTCTCTCCATTCTCTCGGTGTACAAACCAATAGCTACAGCCTATCAGCCCAACAATCGGCTGATGCCAGGCAGCTCTGGTTGATTACTTTCTGGCAACTTCTTCACACGCGTGTGCGCCACGGGCGACGCGCCCAGCTCGGCCAGCGCCTGATGGTAGGCCCTGCGCGCCCGCTGTCTAATTCCCACCTCCGGCCGCTCGCGCGTCATCGCCGGACCCTTCTTGCTCTCCGTGGTGTACGTCAGCCCGCCAGTGGCAAGCACCGCATCGGCCTGCATCATTTCGCTATACGCAGAGGCCGCAATCAAGACCATGCCGCCGGACGCTGGCGAGAGAATCGGCGCGAGGGTTTTCACGAGCTTGTCCCATTCTCGCGAGGCATACTTGTCCAGCCCGCGCGGCTTCGTGAGCCGACCGGCTGTGAAAGCGTTCTCCGACGCGTGACCGCCGAAGGTTCGTTTTCCAGGATTGCCTGACAATAATTTCATCGCGAGATCTTTCGGCTTCCGACCCTTCATAACTCACCATCATGCATCGCCAGAAAAACGCAATCGCCGCTCCCCTACTGCCGGATGGTATCTTTTACTTTTCCAATTTTGCGGCGGCATACCGTGAGGTAAAGCCCTCGGTCTACGCTGAAAACCTGTGGAGATTTACCCCCCCTACCCCCCATCATCTCCGCCTCTCAATGCCTGTTTTGATATTATGGCATCGAGTGCATAGCGCCTGCAGATTATACTCATCATCTGTTCCACCATTGATCTTTGGATTGATGTGGTCGATGAGTACAGCTCGACTGCGCATACACAAACGGCAAATTGGATAGCGCTGGAGATACTCGGCTCTTTTGTTTCGCCATTGCCGATCATACCCCCTAGCCGTCGAGCTCCCCCGGCGATCATCATATAACCGCACAGGCCGAGCTGGAAGATGACGCGCGGGCCTGCGATGCGTGAGACACGGCCCCAGCACCGGACAACCAGCCACGGGACATGGCCGTTTCGGCAGCATCGGCATCAGGCCACCACCATCGTTTGCCACTGCTCAGCCAACCACTCCGGCAACGGCTCACCACTCAGGCGTGGCCACGGATCGCCAGTCCATGGCTGCCCTTGGCGATAGCGCCGCACTTGCGCACGCCGTAACAATAACTCGCTCTCCATCTCGCGAGTGAGCACAGGCGCATCAGCCGCACCGATCAGCGCCGGCCACAGCGCATCAATCGACGCCCACCACTGCCCGGGATGATCACCGTAAATCCCGTACGGCTGGAACTGCTCCCACCACTCCACAAACTCATCCTGTTGCGACCTTCCCAGCACACCCACATCGACCAGGCGAATCCAGTAGCGATGCCACAGGCAGTGCTTATCCGTCCCGCGCAACATGCGACAGGTCTTCACCCCAGTCCTCCACCCACAGGTCCTGCAAGAATCAACCTCACCCATCACGCCGCGCCCTCCCGCTGATCAGCCGTAAAGCTGAACGTCCTACCGATTAATCGAGATAAACGCGCCGCCACCTCCGGCGGACAAGATTCGCCTTGTGCCTGGCGCGGAGCAACCGGAACACAAGCTTTCGCCACACTCAACTTCGACACATCCTCTTCGTGTTGATCATCCCATCGGCCTTGATTCAACCACGTTGTCGGGTTTGGGATAAACCCCTCTCGCCACTTCTTCGTGCACTTCGCCGCCTGCACCGCCTGCAGGATCTGTTCAATACTCGGTTTATCACGGGCCTTCCTCCAAGATGCCCACGCGGCTTTTCTTCCAACCCTCCTCGGGTAGCATTCCCAAAACCGCTCAAAACTCACATCACCAACATCCATCACCTCCACACGCCCCCCCTCAAGGGGGGTTAGGGGGGTTTCTTGATTCGATGTTTGTTCCTTTGAAGAATTCTTTGAAGAATAGGGCGCATCTGGTGCACCCCCCCGTGCATCTGGTGCACCCCCCCGTGCATCTGGTGCACCCCCCCGTGCATCTGGTGCAC
>CXWL01001641.1_pt1 | contig 11503 bp, 13 predicted proteins | sample 590931 | NCBI WGS metagenome assembly CXWL01 (sample SAMEA3498368, study PRJEB10139) | groundwater metagenome | biome: water well; material: biofilm material | place: Germany | collected 2015-04-27 | reverse complement strand
TTGCAATCCGTAGAGGTAGCGATAGGTAAAGGCGACCTGGTGGACCTTCCCGCTCAGTTCCGCCGTGCGAACCATCTCTTGAGCTTGTGGCACGTTCGTCGCCAACGGCTTTTCACAGAAGACATGCTTTCCTGAGGCGAAGCCGGCTATGGCCTGTGCGGCATGTTCGCTGTTTGACGTGACAATCGTGATCGCATCGAGATCTGTTCGCGCGCATAGTTCGTGATAGTCGGTGTAGACGTCGGGAATATTGAATTGGGCCGCGAGAGATTGAAGCCGTTCTGGCCGACGGCCGGCAATGGCCACAACTTTGGCTTGAGGATGGGACTGAAGCCCTGGTAAATGACATTGCTCGGCAAATCTCCCGGTTCCGATTATGCCAATCCGCAGTACCTTGCTTTGGCTAGGTGATGAACCCTTAGCACTCGTGAAAGTTCTCCGGCTCATGAAGACGCCTCCTTAAAATGGAATCCCACGAAGTCCAGCCCGAAAGAGAAGGAATTATTCAGACGTTTTTCGGGCGTTAGTGTGTCAGGAGAATTGCTATTATTGAGGAGGACGAAAGATTAAATCACTAAGGAGCATACGATACAAGAGAGGGGTAGCTTCGTTGGAGAAATGAGGATTGGTTGGTCTCATCGCTTCTGAAGGTTCAGTAGGAATCGAGAAGCCCTCAGAGAGCGAGGATTCCGCTGATGTAGATGTATCGGTCGTAAGTAAATCCATAAGCCCAACTGGCATGCCCAGTACTTGCATTATCAAGCACATGGATAAGATCAGCATCATTATGCATGTTCGACTCAATACAGAGGATGGTAGAGTGAAAGTACTCTGAACTGCTGAGAAGGAATTGGTCCTCTCTGAGAGGGATATCGCACTATCCATCTGACCAGGACGCCGATTTACCAAGTTCCATATGGATGAATGTGCGAACGGGTACAATTTCCCCTGCACCTGAAGATTGTTATTCGCGATGACTGACGGCATCAGAAGCCCCAAATACTATCCAGAAAAAAAGAACTTATTTCTGCCTTATAGGCAGGTACGTCCAACAATAATAGTATATGTCTCTTCTCCGCATCAACATGCCCAGACTGTCCGCTTTGTTGGAAGCGAGCAAAGAGGGCATTCTGAGCCGGCACCTGTTCTTTTCACTAACCGTGAATTCACACCGTGTACTTACCCATTTTCTGTTGCAAGGATCCTGATCTAGTCGCATTGCTTAAACTGGGACTGTTGACAACGCCGTGCCATTTCCTGCGCCTGTTCGATCTGCTCGGCCGTCATGTGTGAGGTCAGATAGTCTCGACGCTTCACGGCTGCTTTCCCCTCATCGCCTTTTAACATGGCACCAGCGATGTGGTACCACATGAGCGCGCGAACCACGTCTTTCCGGACACCCCGTCCCCTCTCGTACATCAGGCCCAGATTGCTCTGCGGACCAGCGTAGCCCTGCGCCGCCGCCTTACGAAACCACGCCAGTGCCGTCGGGTTATCCTGTCGGACGCCCCGTCCTTTTTCATGCATCAAGCCTAGATAGAACTGGGCTGATGCCACGCCTTGCTCCGCCAGGGGACTGAACAGGCGAGCTGCCTGCGTATACTCGCCACGCTCATATGCAAATTCCGCCTCCTCAAGAGAAGCTGCAGCCACAACGGACCATGGATTCGCGCCTGCCGCACAGGTCAGAATCAAGAGCATCGCAAAGCAAACACGCCGCATCGATCACCAACCTTTCAACGAAATCGTTACACCGTGGGGGGCTGAAATATTTTTTCAGGGGGGCATTCGCGGGTCGGGCCACGCATATGAAAACCGAATTAACCCAACGAACAAGTTCCACGCCAACAGTAAGTCTACTGCAAAATCGATGGCCAATCCATCACTCCTGAGTCGATAGGGGAGGCGAGAAAGGCATCGGATTGTCACGGGGCGAGAAATTCAGAATGTCCCCGTTACTTTCTGCTTGCAGGGAAATGGTTTCTCAGAAAAGACCCCCGATCCTTGTACTTCAAACCCCGGCCAACTCATCCAAACTCATTTCCCCGTTCCTATTCGTAGATGGGTTCTCCACGTGTGAGCCAGACACCCCATGACTTTGAGTAGGCGTGTATCCGTTCTGTTTCGACGCCATCTATGGTTACGACAGGGTGCCTTGTGTTGACCCATTGGAAGATGCCGCCGTAGACATTGACGACATGGATGTATCCTTTCTGGAGCAGTCGTTCTGCAATACGCTCGCTGCGGTACCCCACTGAACAATAGACTGCCACTGGTGCCTGTGTGTCAATTCCAACCAGCCGGGCCAGATCAAAATCGTCGTAGCCCACCCAAGTCGCTCCTGCAATATGACTCACTTCAAATTCCCGGTACGCGCGGGCATCGAGTAGACGATATTGACCCGATTCGACCTGGTCGACCGACACTTCCGGTACGCTGTGCGACAACAGGGTGGACAGCAGCAGGTCATAGGCCGTATCACTCACATGGGTCGGCGCGTGGTGGTGACGTTTCCACAAAAAGAAGAGCACTCCCAGCACAACCATTCCAAGAATTATGGGATATCGCATCGGCAGCCATCGCTGGAATAGGATCGAGGTTTCTGCCACAGGGGCATGATTCAGTCAAATGTCGAGGATGAACTGCAGCGGCGTCAGTGTTCAAGAGCCTTTCGGGCGTCCCCGAGGGCGCAAGGTTGACTCCATGCCAAACCGTTTCGCCATGCGGCGCACCCAGCCTTCTTCACCAAATGGACGGCCACGCTGCACACTGAGCCGGAGCCTGTCCAAATCCTCGCCGGGTTCAGGACGATTCACCCGTGCGACCCAATTTCGTGGTAGGTCCACCGGCCAGTCACTTAGCCAGGTCGTGATTTTGGGATCGCTTTGGGATCGTCGCCACAAACTGGACCATCGCCAATTTTCAGCCTGTCTGACCAGTTTGGCCCGCAGCGCATTACGCTCCACGTAGCGGGCGACTGTCAGGAAATGCGCATCGGTTTGGACTGGAAATGACCTGAAGCGGCCTTGATAGACCGGACCAGTGCCGGCGGTGTCATGGTGCGAATGCCAGCGTTGGGTGTGGGTGACGGTGATCCAGCGGAGCACTTCGGAGAGTTCTCCGTCCTGCCGAGGCCAGAGCAGGAGATGCCAGTGAGTCGGCATCAGGCAATAGGCGGCGATGCGAACGCGAGAATTGGCCTGGGCTTCGGCCAGGACCTGTTCAAACGCGGCATAGTCGGCGGGTTCCTCGAACAGGGGGAGGCGTCCCACTCGACGATTCAGGACATGGTAGGCGAGGGCGCCGGCAACGAGTCGGGGGCGACGAGGCATAGGGAATCTTCTAGCGGACCCGTGACGAGGCTGTCAAGTTAAGACTCCCGACCCTGTTTCTATGCGATTAGCGCACGGCAGCGGTCTGGCATTCTCTGGCAGCCAGACTTTTTCGGCGGTTGTTGGAAATGGTGCGGTCGATAATCGCACCACAGTTCATGCATTTCCATGCATAGAACACGAGAAAGAAATCAGAGAACCGTTCCAACATCATCATCCCTTTGCACTTCGGACATTCCATTGATCCCTCCCAAGGTGGCGACGTTTACAGCTGAACGCAAGCTTAAGCAAAATCCACACCAGTTTGACATACTTAAGTATGTCAACGAGTTAGTACTTACGTAGTTGACGAGGATAGATTATTTTCAAAACATTGACGGTGCTCAAGAGATCAACTTGTCAATCTTTTGTCACCTTGTACGCGTAAGAAGAGGGTCGGGAGTCTTTGTTGAGGGGTTGTTCTGAAAGAAGCGAGCGGTAGTAAAAAAGAGTCCCGACCCTTTTCAATCACCCCGTGTGTGGATCTAGCGGTTTGGCGTGGGGGTGTTCTGGCCAGCAGTACATGCCAGGTGTGAAGGGATCTCAAGCTGGCCGGCTGAGCGGAAGCCCCAGGCGGTAGCAAGGGCTTGGCAAGTTAGGTGCCGAACGGTCTGCTCGTTACGTTCGACGCAGTGCGGGTAATGAGCGCCGCCCCGCAGGACGCTTGCTCCGCGTTCCACTGAAAGGCCTCGCACATCGACCGTAATGTTGAAGCGTGTGCCACAGCTCGCTTGGATCAATGCCCCTTCCTTTAGTTCTTCCCGCTCCAGGATGAGCACAAATGCGGCATTTACCTCTGCAGCAGCCACAAGCGCCACCTGGCGATCCGATGAGGGATAGGGAATCTGAGGGGGCATGAGGATGTTGGAATAGTGATGAGACCGGAGCCATTCGTCAGCTACACGGGCCAGGAGCGGATCTCCCCAGATCAGGATGCGCTGCTGCGCGCTAGGCAACAGCGTATGGGAGCCGTTGGTGATGGGAAAGTGGACGGCGGAGGGAGATAGTGTAGGGGAGCATCCATTCAGAATGAGCAGGGTGGAGAGCAAGTATGAGAGCGTGATGGCGGAGCTGATGCGATATCGTCGTCCCACAGTCTCGGATTATAACAAACAAGAAGGGTGGGGCAGGTGATTGAGATGGTAAGAGAGACTCGGTTATTTGGATTTACGAAACCCAGGCTAGCTCACCACGGCCCCTCTTACTCAACGCTGAAACACGTGTAGCTAAAATTTCTCTTGGCCTTTATCGACCGGGCCAGTATTGGATCGGTACGGTAGAGATTGAATTTTGTGGCGAGCCTTCGATCACGCGATCGCTATAGGCGAGATACACGTAGGTCTGGCGCTTCTTGTCGAAAAAGCGGACAACTTGGAGGCTCTTAAAAATCAGGGACCGACTCTCACTGAACACCCGTTCCCCTTCTTTCGGCTCACTCACAACGCGAATAGGACCGACTTGACGACAGGCTAGTGAGGCATCGGAGGTTTCCTCAGCCAATCCAACCATGCCTTTCAGGCCACCTTTTTTGGATCGACTCAGATAACACGTGATGCCTTCAATTTTAGGGTCGTCAAATGCTTCCACCACAATTTTGTGATCTGGCCCCAACCATTTAAATTCCGTGTCGACACTCCCAATTTCCTCAGCCTGACTTGTCGCAACGATCATGGCGCAACAGATCAACGTGGTCACGAAGATGGTTATTTTCATCTGTTTCTTCTCCTGTCATGGTTCAGCGTGATCTCGATGTAACGTATATCTTGGAAATGCTCGAACGCAAGAGATTCTGATGAGGGCCGTTCTTGCACAGTGAAAGAAAGAACGGTCGAGGGGAGCTAAATCACTCTCGTAGTTTGTCCGCCGAGCATGGAATGGCCGATCAGCCCACGAAGTCATGAGAACAGCAGCCTCTCCTATTTGCTTTACCCCTGATTTGTTGAGCAGTTACAGGCCGATTTAATTGACACAGCCTCGAATCTTGCTACAGTTGAAAGACCTCTTTTCTATGAAATGTCTCGATTGCGACAACGACCTTCTCAGGCTCCCAACGGCCCAAGGTCCTGATCTCGATGTCTGCCCCTCAGGCCACGGGCTGTGGCTCGATGCTGGAGAGGTCAATTGCTTCGTGGAAGATTACCTGTCCCTCAAGCAAGCAGTGGGCAGTAGTGGAGGGGTGGCGGTCCGCACGCAGGCGAAATGCCCCCTATGCGCAATTCAAATGAACGCTGAGACGATAGCCGGGACTACGATCGAAAGGTGCAATGTTTGTCAGGGATGGTGGCTTTCTCGTGGAGGCCTGACTCACCTCAACGAGACGTACAAGGGAGCCCCAGTGACGATCCGGATCGATGAGCAAGAGCTTTATGCCCGCGCTGTTGCTCGGACGAAAACCCTCAAGCCCATCGCTGATGATCAGCTCACGCGCGGAAGCGCCGCCCCAGGGAATATGTGGTTTTGGGGTCTCTTGTTCGGAGTAGCGCTGGTCATCGCGGGGCTCATCTTCGTCGCTGGAATCCAGAAATTCCTCCACACCACCCGCTGGATCCGACCGCCGGATGTCATGTTGTTCTACCTCATAGGTGGCGTTGTCGGAGGCCTCGGGCTGTTCTGGTATGGCTGGACAGTTCAGCAGCGCAAGCGCCTCATTGAAAGCATTCCGACGTCGCCCATCCGTTCGCTCGCCCTTGGTTTGGTTGAAATCAGTGGACAGGCAGAGGCCGAGGGTGAGCTTCTGACCTCGCCGTTCAACGAACTGCCTTGCGTGTTCTACTCCTACGCGGTCGAAGAGCGAGTCCGTTCTTGGAAAAACACCCGCTGGAAAACGATTGCGAGCGGCACATCAGAACGGCCGTTTTTCGTGCGTGATGCAACCGGGCGGGTGCTCGTGGTTCCCGCTGGCACCACATTAATCTTGCCGGACGAGCGGATTTCCAAAGCCAATTGGCTGGGAGAATTGCCTCCCCTCGCTCTCGCCGGCTTACGACGATTAGGGATTGCCACTCATGGATGGATGGGCAGCAAGACCTTGCGGTGTCGGGAAGCCCTTATCAAGCAGGACGAATCCATCTATGTCCTAGGAACTGCCCTTGCACCTCAGGGGATGAGCCACCACATCGCCAACGAGTCCCGGCTCTTTATCGGCAACAGCCGTGACCATGCCTTTATCATTTCCGATCGCAGTGAAAAGGACTTACTGTCCCGATTGACCTGGCAGATGTGGGCCGGTTTCCTGGGTGGGCTGGTGTGTGTGGCGGCCTGCGCGGCATTGTTCCTCAATCGATACGTGAGAACCCTTGACCCCTCGTGACCTTGGCAAAGGAGCATATCCATGAACGGCACATTAGTCGTGGGATCGCTGTTGGGCATCGGGCTGGTTTTGCTGATTGCCTATGTAGTCGGTGTCTATAACCTGCTGGTTCGGCTGTCGAACAATATCGACAAGGCCTGGTCGAATATCGACGTCATTTTAAAGCAGCAACATGACGAGCTGCCCAAGCTCGTCGAGGTGTGCAACAGTTACATGGTGCACGAACGGGAGACGCTTGAAGCCGTCATCAGAGCCCGCAATGCCTATGGCGCAAGCCGCGATATCAATGATAAGGCGAAGGCGGAAAATCAAGTCGCAGGCGCGTTAGGGCAGCTCTTCGCGGTCGCGGAACAGTATCCGGATCTCAAGGCCAATCAAGAGTTCCTGGCGGTTCAGCAACGCATATCCGTCCTGGAAAGTACCATTGCCGATCGTCGTGAGTTCTACAATGAGTCCGTCAACCTCTACAACATCGCCATTCAACAAATTCCCGCGGTCTGGGTCGCGCAGCAGACCAGCTATACCGCACGGCCATTGCTGACCGTTGCGGCGTCAGATAGAAAGGCAGCGCCGCTCACATTTGCCAATCGCATGCGCCCAGCGGCCTAGTGCCCGTCGAGTAAGGCCTCACAGAGCGGTTCAACTGCGAGGAATTATGGCTGGAGGGTGTGGCGTTTGCTTGGAGATGAGAACGAGGCCAAGCCTGCATGCCGGTGTGATGCGCGACTCAAGATCTGATCAGCCTTGTGGATTCCGCTAGTCTAGGATTTAAGACAAAGATTCCCGACCCCTTTCTATTCTATCTTCTTCTTCTGTCAGAAGGGTTTCGCCCTGTAACCATCATCGTGGCCTGACTCGTCCTCATGTCGGCTTCTCTCTCGCAGTTCTCTTTCGACCTCCACACGGCGTCGCTCTGCCACAATCATTCGGTCGAGCTCTGCAATGTGCTGCTCAGCAAACGCTTTGACCGCCTGTCGTTCGTCTGTCAGCCAGCGCGTCAGCGACTCTTTCTTGACCCGCCATGCTTCCACCAGTCTGAATTCACCGGAGACTGAGACCACGCCGGTGCTATTGATGCTGGCCCGGACTCCACCCAGTTTGTGATCGTCATGGGGGAAGCGCGACACAATCTCTTTCAAGACACCGTCGATGGATGTCGAACCGAGGTAGTTCTGGAGAAGCGCCAGAGAGAAATCTGCCTCCCTGTCGCCGCCAGCTTTGACCAACTTGCCAAGCGCCGCTGCAAACTCGAGAGTGCATGTGGGGAACGCTCTGCTGAGTAGGCTCCCTCCTCGAAAGGGGAACTCCACTCGGTCTTGAGCGAACCACGCCAGTCCCTTGCTAATGGCGAGTTCAGGATCTTTTGCCAGCACCGCTTCCAAGCTTTGGAACTCAACCGGTGCCAGGTCGACCTGTTCTTTGTCGTTGTCCTCAGACTTCCTTGCGAAGAGAGTTGTCATCACGTCGCTGAGTCGCTGCCGTTCCGTCTCTCTGATGCGAACAAATGCCAGCCCCGCGCGGTCCTCCTCCGCCCACTGCACATCGGCTCCATCAATCATCAGCGCCCACTCCAGGCCGGGAACCGCGATGCGCAGTTCTAATGAGAGGCCAGGCAACATGAGGAGTGGGCTTTCCAGCCGACACCCACTCCTTGAGAGATCGAGAATGATGCCAGTCCCTTCCGACTCCACAGAGCCCGACACCATAGCCTGAAATTGCACTGCAACTCGGGGTTCAGTCCGCTGTTCCTCTCCCTTTAGATTCATGGCTGATCGACGCTCCACCTTCCCATCAATGGGACACATCATTTCCCTCTCAGTACGAAATAGGGGAGAGGGGAGGGTACGTATTCTTGATCTCTGGTTGATCCACGGTGCGTGGTTCGTTCTAGGAGATATTATCTCTCGTGGGGATACCAACCGGCAACAGCCCTTCGAGCGGAATGAAACGAGTCGGGAACTTCTGTCTAGGAGGGTGGTTCAGGATATGATAGGGGAGGTCTTCAACAGCCAGCCCCCTTCAGGAGATGTCTTATTGCGTAGTCCTCTGGGGCCAGGTGATAGAGCGCCCCAGGGAATTCGATGCGGAGTGGTCGAGCCAGGGGTATCGTCTAGGTCACAAGCGATACAAGAAACAAGATCTGAATCCACTGCTTACGTACAGATGGCCACTGATCGGCTGGCATACACAGAATAAGACGCAACCCCAGTACTTAGTCGCATGCACTCGGGATAATGCCCATCAATTGATCTCGGACAAATGCTTGAGGGCGGCCTCAAGGTGTTCGACTCCCACGTCAGCGTGACCAGCTTTACTATGTGCGATGGCTTCTTTAAGGTGATGAATCCCTTCTCTCACCTCTATGCCCTTGCCACCCATCTCCGCAAAATCAAGCGCCGTCTCCGCATGCTTCACAAGCTCGTCAACATGCCCCTCTTTACCATGGGCCACTGCTTGCTTCGCGTGATCGATGGCGTGGCTCACGTTACCCGCTGCGGTCGGATAGGCATTCACCATGGGCACACTCACGAACGCTCCAAGCGCAACCACGATGAGGATGGCACGGTAGTATCTACTGATCATATTGTTCCCCCGACATGGTTAGAATGCACGGCCTAAAAAGACTCTAGACAAATCAAACTCTACACAGCGTTTTCGCAACCTGTCAAGAATGTTATGCCTCATTCCCTGGTGGGTGAACCTACAGAAACCCTATAAACTGGAAGGAGGGAGATAGTAAAATGTATATACCAGAAAGACGAAAGGTGCTTTCTGGTGGTCAATGCAGGTCTTTTCACTTCTCTTGGGGAAGGGAGAATGCCGATGAAACGATCTACGACGCAACGAGCTGTTACGCGGTCTATCCAATTTAAGATTCCCGACCCCGTTTATTATCGCAGATTTTTCTACCACAAAGTGTGCGCCTATTTAAGCCACTCCTGTCAATGTCGCCACAAATTCGAATTGCGTTTCACAGCTCTTATGCGCACAGACTGGTTTCTCCAAAGGGAGGGGTCGCTGAAACTTCGTTCGCTTGCACTTCTTGCATGCGAACTGGTCCCGGAAAATCTTGAACTCTTTCCACCGCGCTTTCTCGTCGCCAGTCGAGCCATTGCCATAAGGCCCATCCTGGAAGTGACTGCCGAAATTCTCAATCTCCCCCTTCGCTAAACTGTTGAGAAACCGATTGTTGACTCCCGCCACAAGCGCTGGGGTCAGATTGGATTCCTTGAGCATGCTGGCGAGCGCCGCCGCGAGTTCACTACGTTCGTAGGAGTAGGGTTTTTCCAGTGGCCGAATGCGGATGTTCACGCTGAAATTCCTGCAGATGCCGAGCAGCCATTCTTCTTCTGCTTGGCGCATCTCGTTGGCTGCAGATTGGCCAACAGCCCATCGTTCCTCGATCATTGCGTCGCTGACTTTGTGATCGGAGAAACGCGGCCCATAGGCCTGCTCTATGCTAATGATCCGCGTAAAGTGCCATGTCTTTTCCTCAAGCTGATCCTTTAAGTAGTTGAAGAAGCGCTCGTCGTGGGTGGTGATAATTATTTGGAAATCATTAAACATCGTCGCGATGAGTCCAGCAATGGTGCGACGGTGATCCGCGTCGTAAGAGGTGACGATATCATCCAGCGCGATAATTGGCGCGCCACGGTTAAATTCTTTGATCGCCGCCATGCGTAGCGCCAGCGCTACTGAATGGATCTGGGAATCGCTCAAATAGCCGTTGGGCTGTACGCCAGTCCGATTCTTTGAAAAATCGATCAAAAGATTGAGCCGATGCTGGTTGCTGTCGTCTTCTGCCGGCAACTCCAACCGGATTGGCTGGGCGCCAGCACCTTGGATCAACTTGTAGATGTCGTTCGTTGGCGTCTGAAGCCTATCGAGCTGTGCTTGTACCTTCTTGCGCACTTCAGAGGAGATCATCGTTGCCTGTGCAGCTAAGGCGTCGGAAAGTTTCCTCAATTCGTCTTGTGTCCGCAGTGCCCAATCACGGTCTGCCTGCATTTCAAGCAGAAGATCGATTTTCCTCTTAGCCTTTATGTAGGTATGATCGCCTTGCTTGGCCATCAATACCAATGATGGCTTGGTTCAAGTCGGAGACTAGCTTAGCGATGGCCGTGACGATGTTGATCGAGGTTTGCACATTGCCATGCTGCCAGCCGGTGATGCTAGTCTGAAAGACAATCAGATCAGCTTTCAGTGCTGCTTCGCCGTCCCCAAGAAGGCCAATTAACGGGGGCAGTGCCGCCACCAGTTGGGTGTGCGCCGTAGTCGCTGCCGTTTTGGCCTCATCTAATGCCTTTTGGGCGGCCGCATATTCACTGAGCTCCCCCAGATGCTTACAGATATGTTTCTGGATCGCTTCGACACTGCCAGCGGTTGTATTAGCAAGCGGTGTTGTGCAGACGGGGCAAGCATCAGGCGCTGACACACCCTCGGTAAAGAGCGGCTCCGCAGCTTTCCACAAAGTTTGAAACACGGTGTTCGCCGCCTTGCCACGCTCCTCCAGCTCCCTGCTCTCGGCAGCCGCCAGCGTCAGGACGCTCGCATCAAAATTCTGGATTGCACCGCTGACGAAGGTTTTGCCGCTTTGGGCGTCCGCTGTCTTTATCCACAAGGCTGTAGCAGCATTACGGAGTTGGCGCAGACCCGCAAGACCGATCTTGCTTTCCTCTGCCTTGGCGCGCATTCCCACCTCTGCATAAGAAGGATCCTTAGCGGCCAAAACCGTGAGTGCTAGTGCGGGATTGAGCGGCGCTAGGAGCCTGTCCGAGTAATGGGCATTTTGGACTGGACAGCCAGTGCGCATTATGGCTTC
>CXWL01149042.1_pt1 | contig 11506 bp, 10 predicted proteins | sample 590931 | NCBI WGS metagenome assembly CXWL01 (sample SAMEA3498368, study PRJEB10139) | groundwater metagenome | biome: water well; material: biofilm material | place: Germany | collected 2015-04-27 | reverse complement strand
CCGGCGAACGGACCTGCAGCAAGGCGTAGATCAGGCCGACCAGCGCGCCAGTGGCCAGCGAAATGATATAGATCTTCATGGGACCTCCGTGAAAATGGCAAGGGATGCCCACGCTCCCTTGCCTGCTCTGAATCGCCGCTTTACTTCGCAGGAACCGGCGCCAGCGTTTCGTGATCGCCGGTGATACGCTGCGGCGCCTTGTGAACCATCGTATAGGCGTAGTCCACGCCCATGCCGTAGGCGCCGGAGTGCTCACGGACAATCGCCATCACGTCGTTGTAGGTCTCGCGGTGCGCCCAGTCGCGCTGCCACTCGAGCAGCACCTGCTGCCAGGTGACCGGGACGACGCCAGCCTGGATCATGCGCTGCATCGCGAAATCGTGGGCATCTTTCGACGTTCCGCCGGATGCGTCGGCAACCATGTAGATCTCGTAGTCCCCTTCGAGCATCGCGCTCAGCGCAAACGTCGTGTTGCACACTTCGGTCCACAGGCCGGAGACAATGACTTTCTTGCGGCCATTCGCGGCCAGCGCATCGCGCACCTTCTGGTCATCCCAGGAGTTCATCGAGGAACGCTCGAGGATGACCTTGCCTGGGAAGACATCCAGCAGCTCCGGGTAGGTGTGCCCGGAGAAGCTTTCGGTCTCGACGGTGGTGATCGTGGTCGGGATGTTGAATACCTTTGCCGCCTTGGCCAGGCCGACGGTGTTGTTCTTCAACACCTGGCGGTCGATGGACTGGACCCCGAACGCCATTTGCGGCTGCTGGTCGATAAAAATCAGCTGGCAGTTGTCAGGAGTGAGTACTTCAAGTTTTGGATTGTTCATGATATTCCTCGTTTTAAGCGGCGATATGCGCGGCGCGATGCAGGCGACAGCGCGCCTCCACCACCGTACCGCTGCGGTGGATATCGTAGTGCCCCGGCGCCTTTGAAAACAGTATCCAAAGGTATACCCCGGCCTACGATGCGTTGGCCTGCCCCTGCCTGGCGACCGTCGGCGCTTCCGTCAACAGTAAGCCGAGCAGGATCAGGATGGGAACCACCAGCGCGGCGAAGCCGAACCAGTGATAACCGAACGCAGCGGCCACACAGCCTGCTGCGAAGGCCGCAAGGGGCCAGAAGATCTTGTTGAAGCGCGCGCCCAGCGCGGACCTGTCGGCGCCGCAGACGTAATCGACGACATCGATCGTGATCTGCGTGACGTTTCCCGTCATCATGGACGTCGGCGCCAGATGCGCCAGCAACAGCTTGCTCGTTGCGCTGTGCACGCCCATCGCCGCCGCTCCCAGCAAACCCGCGGTCATCCCGAGCGGACCTGCTTCCTGTCCCATCGGCGATGCCGCCACCCCGAACCCCATGAAGCCCAGCAGCAGCGCCAGCTGCAGCAACAGTGCCGGCCTGAGCGCAACGCCCTTGCGTTTCTCCATCATCACAACCAGCATCCGCGCGAGCGCGACGCCGGCAATGAAGGCCGGGAAGGCCAGCAATTTGAGCAGGACGGGCGCCCGGCCGGGGTCGGCGAGCGCGGCGCCAATCAGGATAAAGTTCCCCGTGACGTGGGCGGTAAACAGGCCGAACAATGCCAGGAAGCCCAGCGTATCGACATAACCGGCCAGGAATCCCAATGCAATGCCTTGCACCCGACCATGGTTGTGCTCATTCATAACAATCTCCCGATCGGTGCGCGGTGCTGGGGCCAAAACGCCCCAGGCCACCACGCGTACTTTCATGTTAATGTGGACGCGCTCATCGCGCCCATCCAATTTGGCCAGTTTTAACCCGGCCTGTCTGTTGCCCGCTGCCAGCTTGCGGCACACCATCAGACTACCAGCGTGCGTGCCGGAGCATGCGTATCCATTGGTATAGCTAGACCCCGCGCGATCGCGCCCTGACAATGCATTACCGGTATCAGCAAGCGTGTATTTCGCCCCGGCAAGCGCAGGAGGATCAATCATGGATAAGTCGGCAATCTCGCTGGTCATTGCAGATGACCACCCACTCATTCTTGCAGGCATCGCGAGCCTGATCGAATCCGAGCCGGGATTCGAACTGCTGGGCCAGGCCGTCAATGCGGCCCAGGCGGTCGAACAGTACGAGCGGCTGCGCCCGGACGTCATGCTGGTCGACCTGAACATGCCAGGCGGCGGCCTCGACGCCATTGCGCTGACCCGGAGCAAGCATGCCGATGCGAAGATCGTGATCCTGACGACCTACGAAGGCGACGACAACATCCACCGCGCGCTGCAGGCGGGCGCCTCGGCCTACCTGCTCAAGCAATCCGGTTTCGATGAAATCATCCATTGCGTGCGGCAAGTGGCGAACAACCGCCGCTACCTGCCGCCCCAGCTCGCCGAAAAACTGGCGCTGCGCGTGCACACCACCCAGCTGTCCCGGCGCGAGCTCGACATCCTGGGCCACTTGAGCGCCGGCAAAACCAACAAAGCCATCGCGCGCGACGCCGGCATCGGCGTCGGGACCGTGAAATACCACGTCAACAATATCCTGTCGAAGCTGGATGTTTCTTGCCGCACCGAGGCAGCCTGCGTCGCGCAACAGCGCGGCCTCCTGCACCCTTTTTAGTCAACCAATCAAACATCACGGAGCCAGTCCATGAATTCTTCCGCGTCAACGCCGCGCCCCGCCGCGCCGCTCATTTTGTTCAACGGCTGTTTCCATACGGTCGACAAGCAGAACCCGCAGGCCAGCGCCGTGGCCATACAGGATGGAAAATTCCTCGCCGTCGGCGACACCGATGAAGTGATGCGCCACCGCACCCCGGACAGCCAGGTCATCGACCTGCAGGGACGAACCGCCATTCCCGGGCTGAACGACTCGCACCTCCACCTGATTCGCGGCGGCCTGAACTACAACCTCGAGCTGCGCTGGGAAGGCGTGCCTTCACTGGCGGACGCCTTGCGCATGTTGCGCGAACAGGCCCAGCGCACCCCGCATCCGCAATGGGTGCGGGTGGTCGGCGGCTGGAACGAATTCCAGTTCGCGGAAAAGCGCATGCCGACGATCGAGGAGATCAACGCCTGCGCGCCCGATACGCCGGTATTCATCCTGCACCTGTACGACCGCGCCCTGCTCAACCGCGCCGCCCTGCGCGCCGTTGGCTACGACCGCAACACGCCGGCGCCCCCGGGTGGCGAGATCGTGCGCGACGCCGCAGGCAACCCGACCGGCATGCTGATCGCGCGTCCGAACGCGATGATCCTGTACGCCACCCTCGCCAAGGGACCGGCCTTGCCACATGACCTGCAGGTCAACTCGACCCGCCAGTTCATGCGCGAACTTAACCGTCTCGGTGTCACCAGCGCCATCGATGCCGGCGGCGGCTTCCAGAGCTACCCCGAGGACTATGCGGTGATCGAGGAGCTGGCGCGCGAAGAGCAGCTCACCATCCGCATCGCCTACAACCTGTTTACCCAGAACAAGGGCGCGGAACTCGGCGACTTCGAGCGCTGGACCGGCATGATCAAGCCCGGCGACGGCAGCGATTTCTACCGCCATAACGGCGCCGGCGAAATGCTGGTGTTTTCGGCCGCCGACTTCGAGGATTTCCTGCAGCCCCGGCCGGACCTGCCGGCGGGCATGGAAGACGAGCTGGAGAAGGTGGTACGGCACCTGGTGCAGAACCGCTGGCCATTCCGGCTGCATGCCACCTATAACGAATCGATTTCGCGGATGCTCGACGTGTTCGAGAAGGTCAACCGCGACATCCCCTTCGATGGCCTGGCGTGGTTCTTCGACCATGCCGAGACCATCACACCCCCGAATATCGAACGGGTGCGCGCCCTCGGCGGTGGCATCGCGATCCAGCACCGGATGGCGTTCCAGGGCGAGTTCTTTGTCGAGCGTTACGGCGCCGAGGCGGCCAAGGCCACGCCGCCGGTTGCCCGGATGCTCGAGATGGGCGTGCCGGTCGGCGCCGGAACGGACGCCACCCGCGTCGCAAGCTACAACCCCTGGACCGCGCTGTACTGGCTGGTGTCGGGCAGGACCGTCGGCGGCCTGCGGCTGTATGACGCGGGGCAGCGCCTGTCACGCGATACCGCAATGGAACTGTGGACCAACGGCAGCGCCTGGTTCTCAAGCGAACACGGCAAGAAAGGGAGGATCCGTGAAGGGATGCTGGCCGACCTGGCGGTGCTGTCCGCCGACTTCTTCCGCGTCGATGAAGAAGCCATCAAGGAGATCGAATCGGTACTGACCGTTGTCGGCGGCAAGATTGTCTTTGGCCAGGCCGAATTCACGTCGATTGCGCCGCCGCCGATTCCGGTCCTGCCGGAGTGGTCGCCCGTAACGAACGTGACTGGCCACTACCGCAAGGCCGCGCCGCGGGCGCCGGCCGCCATCGCGCACCAGTGCATCGGCTCCTGCAACGTGCACGCCCATGCGCACGATNNGTGCGCGCAAGTCGACCGTCCCCGTGTCCGATGTCGCCGGTTTCTGGGGAGCCTTCGGCTGCAGCTGCTTTGCCTTCTGAGTTTGCCGCATTCCGCCGCAACTGTTGCGGCGCATTTGCGCGCGGCGCCGCGCCGCGCGCCCTCCTCCTGAAAGGAAACATCCATGAGCACCGACCACACCATCAACACCGTCACGACCCATGACGGCACCATCATCTACTTCACCGACTGGGGCCACGGCACGCCGGTGGTATTCAGCCATGGCTGGCCACTGTCGGGCGACGCCTGGGAAGACCAGATGATGTTCCTGGCCGACCATGGCTACCGTGTGATCGCCCACGACCGGCGCGGGCATGGCCGCTCGAGCAAGCCCTGGCATGGCAACGACATGAATACCTATGCCGACGACCTGGGCACCCTGCTGGACACCCTGGATATTCAGGGCGCAACGCTGGTAGGCCACTCCACCGGCGGCGGCGAGGTGGCGCGCTATATCGGCCGCCATGGCACCAGCCGCATCGCCAGGGCCGTGCTGATCGGCGCCGTCACGCCGCAGATGGCGGTGTCGCCATCGAATCCGGACGGGGTACCGANNGTACCGATGCCGGTCTTCGACGGCATTCGCGAAGGCGTAAAGGCTGATCGCGCGCAGTTCTTCCTCGACCTGGCCATGCCGTTTTTCGGGTTTAACCGGCCGGGCGCCAAAGTATCCGAAGGCCTGCGCCAGAGCTTCCTGATCCAGGGCCTGCAATGCAGCCTGAAGAGCGCCTATGCCTGCATCAAGCAGTTTTCCGAGACCGACTTCTCGGACGACCTGAAGAAAATGACAGTGCCGACCCTGGTCATCCATGGCGACGACGACCAGATCGTGCCGCTGGAAACCACCGCCCGCCGCGCGGTCGAACTGCTGCCGCAGGGCCGTCTCTCGGTGTATGAAGGCGCCGGCCACGGCCTGCCGACCACCCACAAAGACAAGCTCAACGCCGAGCTGCTGGCGTTCCTGCGCGCCTGATGACACACCGTGCATGGCATTCCAGACAAAATTAACCGGGAGTACAACTATCGTATGAATGTCGTTGGCGGCTTGGACGCCATAATGGGCCGTAAGCACCCACCCCCTGCCCCAAGCCGCCATTCGACAGATGAACATACAGCCCCTGAGCCTGGTCCGATATGACGCCGCGATGCGCATTCCCGCGCCGCAGGCGGCAGGCCGTGCGGCAGGCATGTTGCGCGGTCACGGCGCCGGCAAGGCGGTCTGTCTCCACCTGTTTGCGCGCGTTCGCACGCTGTCGCCGGCGTTCTGGCTGAGCCTGCCGCTCTGCATTGACGACCCCGATCCCAGGCTTGCGCGGGTGCTGGGCCGCGCAAGCGCGGGTGCGGTCCCTTATGCAGCCATTGCCACCGAGACCGAACGTTCGCTTGCGCGCGGCGTACGCAGCACCGGTCCGCTGGCATTGATGCTATTGGCCGCACTTGCGCTCCAGGAGGACGGCTGTGCTGACGCAGCGCTCCAGCTTGCCCAGGTGGCGCTCGACCTTGCCGGACAACACGGCGATCCACACCTGCACTGTGCACGGACCCTGCATGCCGCGCTGGTGGCGCCGCACGCCGGCACGCTGGGTCAGGCCACCGCCGAACTGGCGGCCATCTGCGACGGCGATGGGACGCTGCCCCATGCGTCTGGCGCCCCCGCCGACATCGCGCAGCCTGGCTTCGGCTACTGGCTGACCCGCCTGCAGGCGGCGTGGTACGCCTGCGATCACACCCTTGCACTGCACGCGCTCGATCAGGCGGCCGCCCTTGCCGGGCCCTTGCTCCCGGTCGCCGACCGCATGACGTACCATCTGTTCGCCGCGCTCGCACTGTCGCACTCCGGCGACGCCGCAGCCATCGGCAAGGTCGACCCGCACTGCGCCGCATTGCGCCGCCTGGCCGACCGTTTCCCCGCCAGTAGCGCCGCGTTCGCCATGCTCGCCAGCGCCGCGCGCGACCGTCTTTCCGGTCGCGCGCTCGGCGCCCTGCGCGGTTTCGAAAGCGCGGGCGCCGCCGCAAGCCGGCAAGGCCAGCACTGGATTGCCGCCCTGGCCTGGGAACAAGCGGCGCTGCAGGCCGATGATTGCCGGCTCCAGTCGGCCGTGCAGCATTACCGGAGGCAAGCGCTGGCGAGCTACCAGTGCTGGGGCGCCATCGGCCGCGTCGACAAATTGCGCCGCGCCTGGGGCGAGGCCGGCACCGACGCGACCGGCGAACAGCAAGCCGGGCGCGAGCGCAGCCTGCGCGCCGGCTGTTTGGGCGAACTCGGGCTCTCAATCGCGCATGAGGTCAACCAGCCATTGGCCGCGATATCCCTGCATGCCGCCGCCGCCGGCAAATGGTTGCGCAGGGCAACGCCGGACGTCGAACGGGCGCTAGCCTCGATTGCACTGATCAGTGCCGCCGGACGCCAGGCGGGCGACATCGTGCGCGANNGCGGGACGCCAGGCGGGCGACATCGTGCGCAGCGTGCAGCGGCTCGCCTTGCGCCAGGAAAATGAAATGGGCAAGGTACCGGTCGACCAGACGATTGCCGACGCGCTGCAGCTACTGCAACGTCCCCTGCGCAAGCACGGGATCGCGGTCGACCTTGCGCTGGGCCTCGGTGCATGCATCATCCACGCCAATCGCGTCCAGCTTCAGCAGCTCGTCACCAACCTGCTGGTCAACGCCATCGAGGCGCTCGCAGGCCAGTCCGGTGGCCCGCCGCGCCGGATCCGCGTGCAGAGCCGGCACTACAATGCGCACGAGGTCGAGATCGCCGTGGCCGACAACGGTCCCGGGATCGCCCCGCACCATCAGGACCGTGTCTTCGGCAGCATGTTCAGCACCAAGCCCGACAGCACCGGCATGGGCCTGTCGATCAGCCTGGCCATCGTGCGCGCGCACGGCGGCCATATCGCGTACCAACCCGCCGAACCCCATGGCGCATGCTTCCGTTTCCGCCTGCCGGTCGCGGCCACGGCGGATTCGCCTGGTGCCGAAGCGCGCCAGGGCGGTTGAGCGCGAAGCCCCGCCAGGCACTACAATTAATCGACTTTGTTCAGTGCACAGCCCATCGCAAGGACCCATGAGAGAGCCGCCTCCAAATTTAATCCGCGTCATGATCGTCGACGACCATCCGATGATGCGGGAGGGGATCGCCGCGACCCTGCTGGCCCAGGGTGGCATCGAAATCGTTGGCGTCGCATGCAACGGCGAAGAGGCCATCGCGCAGTTCGCGCGCCATCGGCCGGACGTCTCGCTGATCGACCTGCAGATGCCGGTCATGGACGGCCTCGAGGCGATCGTGGCCATCCGCGCGCTGCATCCCGATGCCCGCATCATCGTACTGACCACCTACAGCGGCGACGCCCGGGTGATCGCGGCGCTCCGGGCCGGCGCGCTGGCCTACCTGCTGAAAGACGTGCCCGGTGCGGAACTGGCACGGGCGATCCAGCAGGTCTACCAGGGCGCGAGCGTCATCGCCCGCGTAGCGCAACAGGAAGTGGACGGCCACTACGCCGCCGACAAGTTGTCGGACCGCGAGCTGGACGTCTTGCGGCTGGCCGCCAGCGGCAACTCGAACCGCGTGATCGGCGAGATCCTCAACATTACCGAACCCACCGTCAAATCTCATATGAGCACCATCTTCGTCAAGCTAGGAGCCAGCGACCGGACCCACGCCGTCACGCTGGCGGTCAAGCGCGGCTACATCAGCCTGTAAACCCGCAGCCGCCTTGCCTTTTGGCGGGGGCCAACCGTGCCGCCGATCTCTAGACTGGAAGCAGCCCTGCCGCCTTCACGCGCAGGTTTCCATCCATCCTGAGAGGACCCACCATGTCGAATACACCCTCCCTGTCGCGCCGCTCGCTGCTCGCGGGCGCCGCAACGACCGCCGCAGGCGCTGGCCTGACCCTTGCCGGCAGCGCGGCAGCGGCGCCGAAGCCGGCCCGTCCGCAAGCCGGCGCGCGAGCCGGACAGTTTCTGACCGTAAAAGACGGAACCATCATTCATTACAAGGACTGGGGCAGCGGACCGCCGGTCGTGTTCAGCCACGGCTGGCCGCTGCAGGGCGACGCCTGGGAAGACCAGATGTTCTTCCTGGCCTCGAACGGCTACCGCGTGATCGCGCACGACCGGCGCGGCCATGGCCTGTCGAGCCAGCCGTGGAACGGCAACGACATGGACCACTACGCGGACGACCTGGCCGAGCTGATGAACTTCCTCAAGCTGGAGAATGCGGTGCTGGTCGGCCACTCGACCGGCGGCGGCGAGGTGGCGCGCTACATCGGGCGCCACGGCAGCAAGCGCGTGGCCAAGGCGGTGCTGGTGGGCGCGGTGCCACCCCAGATGGTCAAGTCGGCGGGCAACCCGAACGGTTTGCCGATGGACGTGTTCGATGGCATCCGTAAATCGGTAGTGGACGACCGCTCGCAGTTCTTCATGGACCTGACCATGCCGTTCTACGGCTACAACCGGCCCGGGGCCAAGATGTCGCAGGGTGTGCGCGATACGTTCTGGGCCCAGGGCATGCAGTGCGGTATCAAGAACGCCTATGACTGCATCAAACAGTTTTCCGAGACCGATTTCACGGCCGACCTGAAGAAAATCGACGTCCCCACCCTGGTCGTGCATGGCGATGACGACCAGATCGTGCCCATCGATGCCTCCGCACGTGCCGCAGCCAGTTTGCTGAAGAAAGGCACGCTGCTGGTGTACGAAGGCGCTCCGCACGGACTGCCAACAACCCACAAGCACCGCCTCAACGCCGATCTCCTCGCCTTCATCAAGGCTTGACCAATGCGCGCGGAGCCCAGCCGGCTCCGCGCATGATCGTCGCCCGGTCGACCAGGCCGGTAAGCACATAACCTTCACGATGAGCCTGACATGACCAACCTCACCACCGCCTCCGGCATTCCTGTCCCCGACAACCAGAACTCGATCACTGCCGGCCCGCGCGGCCCGGTCCTGCTGCAGGACTTCCACCTGATCGAAAAACTACAGCACTTCAACCGCGAGCGCATTCCCGAACGCGTGGTGCACGCGAAAGGTTCGGGGGCCTACGGAACGTTTACGGTCACCCACGACATCACCGCCTATACGAAAGCGCGGCTGTTCAACACCATCGGCAAGCAAACCGACACCTTCCTGCGCTTCTCGACCGTCGGCGGCGAAAAAGGCTCGGCCGACACCGCGCGCGACCCGCGCGGTTTTGCCGTGCGCTTCTATACCGAGGAAGGCAACTGGGACATGGTTGGGAACAACACCCCGACCTTCTTCCTGAAGGACGGCATCAAGTTCCCGGACTTCATCCACACCCAGAAGCGCGATCCGCACACCAACCTGAAGTCGGCCCAGATGATGTGGGATTTCTGGAGCCGGGCGCCGGAAAGCCTGCACCAGGTAACGATCCTGTTTTCGGACCGCGGCACACCCGACGGCTACCGCCACATGGACGGTTTCGGCAGCCACACCTACAGCCTGATCAACGACGCGGGCCAGCGTGTCTGGATCAAGTGGCACTTCAAGACCCTGCAGGGCATCCGGAACCTGCCCGCCGCCGAGGCGGTGCGCCTGGCGGGCACCGATCCGGACTATGCCCAGCGCGACCTGTCTGACGCCATTGCCAAAGGCGACTTCCCGTGCTGGCGCGTGGAAATCCAGCTCATGGACGAGGCGCAGCGCGCCACCTGGGAAGCGAAGACCGGGTGGGACGCGTTCGACCTGACCAAAGTCTGGCCGCAGGGCGACTTCCCGCGCATCCCGGTGGGCATCCTGGAACTGAACCGTAACCCGGATAATTACCACGCCGATGTCGAGCAGGCTGCGCTGTCGCCATCAAACCTCGTACCGGGCATGGGTTACAGCCCCGACAAGATGCTGCAGGCCCGCCTGTTCGCCTACCATGACGCCCAGCTGTACCGGGTTGGCGCCAATCACCAGCAGTTGCCGGTAAACCGGCCGCGCTGCCCCTTCCACAACCAGCAGCGCGACGGCGCGATGGCGATCGACAACGGCGGCTCAGCGGTCAATTATGATCCGGTGCACGAGGACGGTCCCGCCGCAGCCGGCTTCGGCCACGGCGACGCCGGCTGGCAAATGGACGGCGTGGCGGGCCGCTACGACAGCCGCGCCACCGACGATCACTACACGCAGGCCGGCAACCTGTTCCGCCTGCTCACCGTTGAAGCCAGGCGCAACCTGGTCGACAACATCGCCGGCGCCCTGAGCCAGGCCGATGCGGCGACCCAGGACCGCCAGATCGGCCACTTCCTGAAGGCCGACCCGGCGTATGGACAGGGCGTGGCGGAAGCGATTAGCCGTCTGCTGAACCGGGCTTAAACTCGCTCGCGGGCCTCGCAGGGGGCTCGATAGTCCAGACCATATAAGTTAATTTTCTGCCAATAGCACCTGTCATAATGGAGCGTTCCCGAACCTGGGCCGATGCACATTTCGTAAAGGCAGAAATGCACAGATTTCAAGTCAACCAGCTGAGCCTGTCACTCTTCGCTCTGGCCCTGAGCGCATGCGGGGGAGGCGGCGGAGGAAGTTCCTCCAATCCGCTGCCGGCTACACCGTCGCCAGTCGCCACGGTAGCCAGCGTGTCGCCGGCCGTGGCGATAGTCGGCACGCCGACCACTTTCGATGTCGCCGGATCGGACTTGCCAGCGGGTATGCGCTTTGCGCTGCCGGGCTGTACCGGCACTGTCGAAACGGCAGGCGGTGGGTCGACCAGGCGGCAATTTACCTGCACACCAGCCGGTACGTTGACCACCTATAAGGGGCAGGTTGCGGTGGAGGCGGGAACGCCATTCGCGTTTTCGGTTAGCTATCAAGCGCCGATATTGCAAGCCTCAGCTTCCGCGAGCCGAATGCTCGTTGTCACCGCGGACGGCAGCTTATACGCCTGGGGACACTTGACCGGTGACGGCACCGACACCGTCGCCCTGGTACCCAAGAAAATTGGCAGCGACTTCGTTTCGGCAGTGGCGGGAGAAAGCTCCGTGCTGGCGGTCAAGAAGGATGGAACGCTGTGGTCGTGGGGCTATCGAGGCATCCTCGGCACGACCGCATCTAC
>CXWL01002033.1_pt1 | contig 11506 bp, 11 predicted proteins | sample 590931 | NCBI WGS metagenome assembly CXWL01 (sample SAMEA3498368, study PRJEB10139) | groundwater metagenome | biome: water well; material: biofilm material | place: Germany | collected 2015-04-27 | reverse complement strand
AGTTGGGGTCAGAGCACGTCGCTGCGCGAGTGGTCTGACCCACAAGGCCTCACATTTAGTTGGGGTCAGAGCACGTCGCTGCGCGAGTGGTCTGACCCACAAGGCCTCACATTTAGTTGGGGTCAGAGCACGTCGCTGCGTGAGTGGTCTGACCCACAAGGCCTCAAGGTTGATCAGCGCCCGGCGCGCACGCCCGCCACCAGGAATTCGGTCACCTGCAGGGCCCGCTCCATGCTCTTGGCGATGGTGCCGTCGGTGTAATAGCGACCCGCCACGCCCAGCGCCGGAACACCCTCGACCCGGTAGGCGTTCTGAAGCTCAGTGGCCTTGCGCGCCTTGGTCGCGACCGAGAAGGAGTTGTAATGATCGATGAACTTGGTTTTGTCGACCCCCTGCTTGGTGACCCAATCGGCAATCAGCTCCGCGCGATCCAGCTTGAGTTTCTCGACATGGACCGCGGCGAACACCTTCGCGTGCAATTTACCCACCAGGCCCATCGCATCCAGCACAAAGTACAGTCGCTGCTGGGGAACCATCTCATCCCGAAAGGCGACCGGCACCCGGCGCACCACCACGTCCTTGGGTGCCCGCTTGATCCAGGCATCCAGCGTGGGCTCGAACGCATTGCAATGCGGGCAGCTATACCAGAAGAACTCCACCACCTCTATCTTGCCGGCCGGCGCGTCCACCGCCGCGCGCTGTTCAACCAACAGGTAGTCGGTGCCCGCCTGGGGGGCATTGCCCTGTGCCAGGGCCGGCGCCGAAACCAGCGAGCCCGCCACCAGCGCTGAACCGCAAGCCAAAGAAAATTCACGTCGTTTCATTGATAAACACTCCATTCAAGATGAATCGGACCAAGACCGGCACAAAAGGTTCATTCTTTGCGGCGGCGCCGTGTTAACGGTGTGCGTCAGCGCTGCACCCGCACCAGCGCCGTCTCCAGGCCGGCCGCATCCAGTTTGTCCTTGGCCTTTTCCGCGTCGTCCTTCTTGTCGAAGGGCCCAACCCGCACCCGAAACACGGCGCGCCCGGATTGCTCGCGCTCGGTTACCTTGGCCTCGATGCCACTGAGCAACAATTTGGCCCGCTGCCCTTCAGCATCTTCGGCAGTGCGAAAGGCGCCCACCTGGACAAAGAAGCTGAACGGCTCGGTCGGTGTACCAGCCGTCCTGGCCTTGGCCAGTTCGCCCAGCGGATCGGCCGCGACCAGTGCCTTGGCGTCGGCTTTGGTGGACGCCACCGGCCCCGGCCCGCTGACTGGCTTGCTTGGCACTGGCATCGTGGCGGGGGATTCGGGACTGGACGCTGGCGCGGTCGAGGCGGACGCAGGCTGAGCCGGTCGCACCGGATGCTTGCCATACAGCGGTGCGTTGGGGTCCCAGTCCTTGTTCTTCTTGGTCTCTGCCGCCTCTTGCTCGGCGGAATGACCTTGCCCTTTGCTGACAAAGGGAACCGGCACCTTGGTGACGTACACCGCCACCGCCAGGGCGGCCCCCATGCCAACCACCACCCCGATGATGAAACCCAGCAGGGTTCCGCCGCGTTGCTGCTTCATGCCAATCCTTCTAATCAGTTGGGGTCAGAGCACGTCGCTACGCGAGTGGTCTGACCCACAAAGCCTCACATACAGTTGGGGTCAGAGCACGTCGCCACGCGAGTGGTCCGACCCACAAAGTCTCACATTTACATTTTGCTGGGCGCATTGACACCGAGCACTGCCAAGCCATTGTGCAACACCTGCGCCGTGGCGCAGACCAGGGCCAGACGGGCGAGTTTGAGCGCTTCATCATCCACCAGAATGCGCTCGGCATCGTAGTAACTGTGGTAACAGGCCGCCAATTCACGCAGGTAGAAGGTCACGTCATGCGGAGCGAAATCGTGGGCAGAAGCAGTCAGCATCTCGGGGTACCTGGCCAGCAAGAGCATCAGCGCCAGCGCCTGCGGACTCTGCAGGGCCGACAGATCGACATCGCGCAATGTCTCCCGGTTGCCACCCCAGCTTGAGAGCACCGAGCAGATGCGGGCATGGGCGTACTGCACGTAATAGACCGGGTTGTCGTTGTTCTTGGCCACCGCCAGGTCCACGTCAAAGGTGTACTCGGTGTCCGGTTTACGGCTAAGCAGGAAGAAACGCACCGCATCCTTGCTGGTCCACTCGATCAAATCGCGCAGCGTCACATAGCTGCCCGCGCGCTTGGAGATCTTGACCTCTTCACCCCCCTTGACCACCCGCACCATGGTGTGCAGCACGTAGTCCGGGTAGCCCTGCGGAATGCCGACATCGGCCGCCTGCAGGCCGGCGCGCACACGCGCGATGGTGCCGTGGTGGTCAGTGCCCTGGATGTTGACCACCTTCTCGAAGCCGCGCTCCCACTTGCTGATGTGGTAGGCCACGTCCGGCACAAAATAGGTGTAGCTGCCATCGCCCTTGCGCATCACGCGGTCCTTGTCGTCGCCGTAGTCGGTGGACTTGAGCCACAGCGCGCCGTCGTGCTCGTAGGTCTTGCCGGCGTAGTGCAGCCGGCGCACGGTGTCATCGACCTTGCCGCTGAGGTACAGGCTGCTCTCCAGGTAATAGTTGTCGAACTTGACGGCGAAGGCCTTCAAATCCAGATCCTGTTCATGGCGCAGATAGGCCACCGCGAACAAACGCATGTCGTCCAGCGCGTCCACGTCGCCCGAGGCGGTGAAGCTGCGGTCATCCGACTGCACGGTCTTCTTGGCCAGGAAATCGGCCGCGATGTCGGCAATGTAATCCCCGTTGTAGGCGGCGGCGTTCTCGCCGCTGGGCCACTCGGGGTCCCCCGGCTTGAAGCCCTTGGCGCGCAACTGGGTGCTGCTGGCCAAGGTGGCTATCTGTACCCCGGCGTCGTTGTAGTAGAACTCGCGGTACACGTCCCAGCCCTGGGTTTCGTATAAGGCGCTGATGGCATCACCCAACGCCGCCTGACGGCCATGGCCCACGTGCAGTGGTCCGGTCGGGTTGGCCGAGACAAACTCCACCAGCATGCGTTTGCCCTTGGGCGCCTGGCAGCCAAAGTGATCGCCCTGGCTCAGCACTTCGCGCAGCACCTGCTGTTTGGCCCGCGGCTTGAGTTTGATGTTGATGAAGCCCGGTCCCGCGATGTCCACCGCGTCCACCCACTCGACAAACGCCGGGCTGGCCAGCAGGGCCGCGCGCAATTGCTCGGCCAGTTGACGCGGATTGAGCTTGAGCGGCTTGGCCAGTTGCATGGCGGCCGTGGTGGCCAGATCACCATGCGCGGCCACCTTGGGTGATTCAAACGCGGCTTTGGCACCGGAACCAGGGGCGAGTTGCTCCAGCGCGGCGCTCAGCGCCTGGAGCAGTTCAGTTTTGACAGTCAGCATGGGGGGATTTTACGGGTCAACGGCCATCGCCCCCGGCACCGCGCATGGCGCGCTGTCTTGGCTGTCATCGTGTTTGCCAAAGCAAACGTTGTATGGTGGAATCCCGCTCGGGATTCCATCCACCAACGCTTCTCAACCTGAAAGACTCACCATGAACAAACTCCTGACCGTGCTGACCATGGGCCTGACATTGGGCCTCGGGCAAGCCTACGCCGCCGACGCCGCGGCCCCGACCGCGCAACAGACCAAGATGGGCGCCTGCAACAAGGACGCCGAGGGCAAGAAGGGCGACGAGCGCAAGGCCTTCATGAAAGAGTGCCTGAGCGCCAAGAAGGCGGTCGCGTCGGACAAGAAGACCACCCAGCAAGAAAAAATGAAAACCTGCAACAAGGACGCCACCGGCAAGAAGGGCGACGAGCGCAAGGCCTTCATGAAGGAATGCCTGAGCAAATAGCCGATTGACGCGCCCTGAGCGCGTACCGCGCGAAGAAAATCCCGTCAGCTCCCAGCGGCGGGGTTTTCTTTTTGGCATGATGCGGGCCATGACCCCGCGACCTTCCTCCAACCCCGCCATTTCCTGCGTGATGCCCGCCTTCAATGAGGCGCGCAATCTGGGTATGGTAGTACCCAAGGTCTTGGCGGCCTTGGCCGCCTTGTCGCAAACGGTGGAACTGATCGTGGTGGACGATGGCAGCCGCGACAACACGCGCGAGGTGGCGCGGCAATTGGCCGGCCAGCATCCGGAACTGGTCTATGTGCGGCTGTCACGCAATTTTGGCAAGGAACATGCCTTGACAGCCGGCATCGACGCCGCCCGCGGCGACGTGGTGATCCTGATGGATGCCGATGGCCAGCACCCCACGGCGCTGCTGGCGGACATGATCGGCAAGTGGCGCGAGGGCGCCGACGTGGTCTATGCGGTGCGGCAATCCCGGGTCGATCAAAGCAATCTGCAAATCCGCCTGACGCGTTGGTTCTACACGCTGGTGAATTGGGGCAACCGGGTCAAGATCCCGCCCGACGCGGGCGACTTCCGGCTGATGGACCGCAAGGTAGTGCAGGCCCTCAAGAGTCTGCCCGAGCGCAACCGCTTCATGAAAGGCCTGTACGCCTGGGTTGGCTTCAACAGCACCGCCATCAAGTACCAGCCCTTGCCGCGCGCCGATGGCACCACCCATTTCGGATTGCGCGGCTCGATGTCCCTGGCGTTGACTGGTATGGTCGCTTTTTCCACTGCCCCCTTGCGCATGTTGACGGTGCTAGGACTATTGCTGGCCGCAGCCTCACTCGCCTTTGGCGCCTGGGTCGTCATTGATTACCTGGTCTGGGGCGTGAAGGTGCCCGGCTACGCCACGATGGTGACCAGCACCGTGTTTCTCAGTGGCGTGCAATTGCTTTCGATTGGCATCTTGGCGGAGTACGTGGGCCGCATCTATGAAGAGGTCAAGCGCCGCCCCTCTTACCTGGTCATGGAGCAGGTCGGCCAAGGGCTCACCTCAGCCCCGACCGAGAGCCAATTGGAGCCCGCGCCGGTCCGGCAAGAGGCCTCCTTGCTTTGAGCAAATCCGCGTTCTGGTTTGTCATCGTCGGCACGGGCGCAGCGCTGACCCACATGGCGGTGTTTGTCCTCGCTCAATCCCACATCTGGCCAGAGCTGGCCAACGCGCTGGGATTTGCGGTGGCCTTTGTGGTGAGTTTTGTCGGCCACCGCAGGCTCAGTTTTGCCGATTCCAGCACGCGCATACGGCATAGCCTGCCGCGCTTTGCGCTCACCGCGCTGGCCGGCTTTGCCAGCAACGAGGCGGTGTTTGTCGCGCTGTGGCGTGGCCTGGCACTGCCCGCCATGCTGGCCCTGATCGCGGCGATGTTATTTGCAGCCGGGCAGACCTTTGTGCTCAGCCGCTTCTGGGCCTTTCGGCGCTGAGACCGGTGCGGCCACTGAGCGCAGCAATCGCCAGCCGGCGCCCTCGTAGTGCAAGCGCCACGGCCCGTGCAAGGCCGGGCTGACTTCGCCGCCCTTGTGGATCACCAACCAGTTGCCCGGCGCACTGGCAGCGCGGACCAGTGCATCGGGAGTCTGCAACACCGTACCGGCGAGCCGGTCGAATTCGGCACCTTCAAACAACTCACGCTGCCAGCCGTCTCTCGCCGCGCGTCGCAAGGTAGGCCAGTCCTGCACCGCAATCATGGGTTGACGCGCTTGCAGCAAGAACGGCAAGTCGTAAGGGAAATGATCGAGGGTGTAGATACGATCCTCGGCACGCGCGTCGCAGGCCAGTACTTGGGCGATGTCCGCCGAGCCACGCTTGTCGGTATAGCGCCCGGCCGCCACGTTGGCGACCACCGCGACCACCAGCGCCAGCGCCAACAATCCACGCCACAGCCAAGGGGCAAAGGGCTTGTCGCCCGGCCAGCGCTCAAAGCCCAGCGCTGCCAGCAAGGCCAGCGCTGGCATCACCGGCAACACATACCCCATCAGTTTGGAGTTCGGGACGGANNTCTATTGGTAGCACGGTAAGTCCGCCACACCTGGACTACAGCCTGAATTGCTGCGAAAAACAGCCATGGAAACAACAACACGACCAGTACCGGCAGGTAGAACCACCAAGCGCGGGCATTGTTGAAAGTGGTGGCGGTGTAGCGGCCCACCTGGTGCTTGCCAAACATGTACGACAACATGTCTGGAAACTGTTGCTGCGCCAGCACCAGCCAAGGCAGGCTGATCAGGGCAAACAGCGTCAGTCCGGTCAACCAAGGCAATTGTGCGATCTTGCGCACCTGGCCCGTCCACAGCAACCAGATCAACAGCACCAACCCAGGCAAAACGATACCGATCAGGCCCTTGCTCAAGAAACCCAGGCCACAGGCGGCAAAGCCCAGTCGCGCCAGCCACAGCGCCGCCGGGTCCGGCCTGGCACTGGCTGAACGCTGGGACGCCAGCCGTACAAAAGCCAAGGCAAAGCACCAGATCGCCACGCCAATCCAGGCCGCCACCGCCATGTCGTGGTTGATATACTGCCCGCCCAACAGGAACGACAGGCTTGAGCCCAGCATGATGGCGGCGCGCCGTGCCGTGGATTCACCGACGCTGCCGCGCGCCGCCAGGTACAGCGCCACCAACATCAGGCCAGCGTGCAGAGCCGGCACCCAGCGCAACGCCCAGGCGCTGACACCCCATGTCGCCAGAGCCATGGCCTCCAGCCAGTAGACATAGGGTGGCTTGTGAAAAAACGGTATGCCGTTGACACGCGGCGTCAGCCAGTCACCACTTTGCAGCATCCAGCGACCGATTTCACCGTAGCGACCCTCATCGGGCACGGCCAGCGGACGCAGCGCCGCCAGACCCAACAACAAAGCCCACAGCAGGACCAGCGCGAGCCACGATTTGCGACGTTCGGTCAAGGCCAGGATTCCAATCATGAGGTGAGGGCAACGCTGGCTGCGCCAGGTCTCAGGTTCGATGACCAGTGTAAAGTGCGCCGCCGCGAACCAGTTCAACCTCCCGCGCCGCAAGTTGCCGGGCGAATGCGTCGCTGCGCAAGTGCGTGTACTCCCGAACGCGCGCCGCGCCAATGGCGTCGTCCGGCGCGGCCACGTCGGCCGGGTGACACATCAGCAAGGTGCCGCCACACGCGTGGGCCAGCCAGCGGTCCATCCGCGCGGGATAGTTGGCTTCGAAGTCGTACACCCCCCCGAGGTGCGGCGCACAGCCAATGCACGCCTGGGCGGCCCGGTCTTGCAGCGCCTCGGCACCCATGGCGGCGATGACGCGGCTCTTCAGATCAGCCGGCCCCGGCATCAGCCGAGACAGCCGCAGGTAGGGCGGTTTGGCGGCGTAGCGCTGACTGATCACCAACACCAGGGCATCGCGAATGCCGGAGAACTGTTGCACATGCTGATGACCATCCACATGGTCCGGCGGGAAACCCCACTGGGCCTCGAAGGCGTCCAGTTGGCGATCAATCACGGTGCGCGCGGCGCCCCGATCAAAACCGCCGAGGCTGGCGCGTAGCATGGCGCCACCCAGACTCATGCCGTGCCCGGCGCGCCGGGCAAATTCGCTGGTCCAGTCCAGATGCAAGCCAACGTCAATTCGCCCGCGCAGGGGCCGCAGCAAGGCGGCGTCGCGCGGCCAGCGCTCCGAGAGCACCATCACACTGGTGGCGCTGAGTCGGCCCAGGCGGGCCAGTTCGGCGATACCGCGCGAGGCCGCCTCATGCACCGCGAAATCATCGGCACACAGCACCACCTGCTTCATCGGCGCGCCGTCTTCATGGGGCACGCCAGAAGCCTGGCTGCGCATAGTGATGCTTGAGAAAGTCAATCCACAAGCGCAGCCTCAAGGGCAAGTGTTTGCGCTGCGGAAACACCGCGTAAATGCCATTGGGCGGCGCCGCAAAGTCCTCCAGCACCGCCACCAGTCGACCGGCCGCCACCTCGGCCTCGACCTCCCAGGTGCTGCGCCACGCAATGCCGTACCCGGCCAGGCACCAGTCGTGCAACACTTGGCCGTCCGAGCAGTCCAGCGGCCCGCCCGGCTTGAGGTGCAACACCTCGGTGGCGCCATTCTTGGGTACCCGAAACGCCCAACCCCGGGTCTGCGAGGCATCGCTGGACAGGGTCAGGCAATCGAACTTGGCCAACTCACCGGGGTGCGCTGGCGTGCCGTGATGGCGCAAGTACCGCGGTGCGGCCACGCACAGGCGCCGGTTGTCGGCCAGCCGCACGCTGACCAGCGAAGAGTCGGGCATATCCCCGACCCGCACCGCGCAGTCCAGGCCCTCGCCGGCGAGGTCCACCACCCGGTCACTGAGGTTCAGGGAAATCGTGACCTCGCCATGCAACTCACGAAAACGTGGCACCAGCGGCGCCACATGGCGCCGCCCAAAACCGGCTGGCGCCGTGATCCGCAGATGCCCACTGGCCTTGACACCGCCCGCCGACACACTGGCCTCGGCATTGGCGAAGTCGGCCAGCAAACGCTGGCAGTCTTCCAGAAAGGCGCTTCCTTCATGGGTGAGCGAAATGCGCCGCGTGGTGCGCACCAGCAGCTTGACGCCCAGGCGCGCCTCCAGCCCATCGAGCCGGCGCCCAATGATGGCCGGCGCCACGCCCTCGGCTTGGGCGGCGGCGGTCAGACTGCCCCGGTTGACCGCCGAGACAAAAGACTCCATTTGTTTGAGCTTGTCCATGAAGTCAGATTACACCCCAAAAAAGTGCTGAAACAACCTATTTTCAATTCAATTACCCCTGCCGCACGCAGCAGTGCGGTGATGACAGCCGGCATAAAATTGGCCCATGCGTCGCGGCCCGTCCCTCATCCTGCTACTTGCTACTTTTTTCATAGCGCTCAATGCCGATGCATCCAAGGTTTGCAAGCACTACGCCGAGCGATTGCCAAGCCTTCCCCAAACTCAGTGCGAAAACGCGAGTTTGCAGGACGCAGCGGCCCGCTCGGTCAAAGGTCGGACCATCTGGACCAGCGACATCCAGCCGGTCGATGCCGAACGGCGCGTGCTGGTCATTGGCGGCATGCATGGCGACGAACTGTCGTCGTCGGCCATGGCTTTCCACTGGATTCGGCTGGCGCAGACCTCCGCCGCCGGGCCGTCCCAAGGCGCAGACGGCCCCCGCGGGGGGCAGCGAGGACACGCAGTGCCGAGCGTGGGGGCAACAGCCACTTTGAGTGCACCGGCGGTGCATTGGCGCTTCATTCCGGCACTCAATCCCGATGGCCTGTTTGCCAAACCGGCGAAACGTGTCAATGCCCGTGGTGTCGACCTGAACCGCAACTTCCCGACTCCCAACTGGGCCCGCGACTCGCGCATCTATTGGGAGAAGCGCACCGGCAAAGACCCACGCCGCTGGCCCGGGTCGCAAGCGTTGTCGGAACCGGAAGCGCGCTTCCTGTTTGAGCAAATGGGCAGCTTCAAACCCAACCTGATCGTCAGTATCCACGCGCCCTACGGCGTGCTGGACTTTGACGGCCCGTCAGTCCCGCCAAGCAAGCTGGGGCGGCTGTACCTCGACCAGGTTGGTATTTTTCCGGGCTCGCTGGGCAACTACGGCGGCGTACACAAGGGCATCCCGGTGGTCACGATCGAACTNNGAGCGGCTGGGGCCGCCCCATGCTGACGGCAAGAAACTGGCGGCCGCGCCCGCCTCCGCCCAGCCAACACCGTGATGCCCGCGCCGCCGCGTCACTTCCTGCACTGCGGTGCACACGGCTGTCAAGTCACAAGTTGTTGCGGTGCAACATTGTCGCGCCTGGCGACGCAATAGAGGCTAGGCCTACAAGCAAGGCATCGCCAAAAGCGCAAAATGGCGGTCCCCAATCGGAACGGAACCCGCCCAAGTCAGGACCGGGTTAACTTGTGTCAGCATCCAAATCATCTCTCCCGGCGCTCACGCTGGGCGCCATCGGTGTTGTTTACGGCGACATCGGAACCAGTGTTCTGTATGCCGTCAAAGAGGTATTTGGCTCCGGCCACGTGCCCTTCACCACCGACAATGTCTACGGCATCCTGTCGATCTTTATCTGGACCATGACGGTCATCGTGTCGATCAAGTACGTGGCGTTGGTGCTGCGGGCCGACAACAATGGCGAGGGCGGACTGGTGGCGATGCTGGCGCTGGCCTCGCAAGCGGTGAAGGACAAGCCCGAGCTGCGCCGCCTGCTGCTGATCGCCGGTATTTTCGGCACCTGTCTGTTTTATGGCGACGGGGTGATCACCCCGGCGATCACGGTACTGGGCGCCATGGAAGGCCTGGAAGTCATCTCGCCCGCCTTCAAGAAGTACGTGGTGCCCCTGACCCTGGCGGTGTTGTTGTGCCTGTTCATGGTGCAAAAACACGGCACGGGGGGCATTGGCAAGTTCTTCGGGCCGATTACCCTGGTCTGGTTTGCCGTCATCTCGGTGCTGGGCATCGTGCAGATCGCCGACCACCCCGAAATCCTGAAGGCCATCAGCCCGCACTACGCGCTCGGCTTCATGTGGCACAACCCGGGCGTGGCTTTTGTGCTGCTGGGCGCCGTGGTGCTATGTGTCACCGGTGCCGAGGCGCTGTATGCGGACCTGGGCCACTTTGGCAAGAAGCCGATCCGCCTGGCCTGGTTCAGCGTGGTGATGCCAGCCCTGACGCTCAACTACTTTGGCCAAGGCGCTTTGCTGCTGAAGAACCCGGCTGCGGTGAAGAATCCCTTTTACATGATGGCGCCCGACTGGGCATTGATCCCCTTGGTGGTGCTGGCCACCATGGCCGCCGTGATCGCCTCGCAAGCATTGATCACCGGCGCCTTCAGCGTCACCAAGCAGGTGATTCAACTGGGCTACCTGCCACGCCTGAACGTCGAACACACCAGCGTCAAGGACACCGGGCAGATCTACATTGGCTTCGTCAACTGGGGGCTGTTCGTGGCGATTGTGCTGGCGGTAGTGATGTTCCGCTCATCGAGCAATCTGGCCGCCGCCTACGGTATCGCGGTCACGCTGGATATGCTGATCACCACGGTGCTGACCTTTTTCGTGGTCCGCTACGCTTGGAAGTACCCCCTGTGGTTGTGCGTCGGCGCGACCGGCTTCTTCTTTGTGGTGGACCTGGCGTTTTTCAGCTCCAACATGCTCAAGCTGATCGACGGCGGCTGGTTCCCCTTGCTGATTGGCGGCGCCATCTTCACGCTGATGATGACCTGGAAAGATGGCCGTCGCCTGCTCAACGAAAAGCTCAAGGCCGATGCCATCGACCTGAACAGCTTTCTGGAGGCCGTGTTCGTCAGCCCACCGGTGCGGGTCGAAGGCACCGCCGTGTTCCTGACTGCCGAAGTCGGCACCGTACCCAATGCCATGCTGCACAACCTCAAGCACAACAAAGTGCTGCACGAAAACAACCTGTTCGTGACCGTGCGCAACCACGAGGTGCCGTGGATCGGCATGGACAAACGGCTGTCCATCGAGTCGCTGGGGCACGATTGCTGGCAGGTTGTGATCAACTACGGCTTCAAAAACGACCCCGACGTGCCCAAGGCACTTCAGCAGATCAAGGGTCGCGGCTGCGAACTGGAGGCCATGACGACCAGTTACTTCTTGTCGCGCGACACGGTGGTCCCGACTATCGGCACCGGCATGGCGCGCTGGCG
>CXWL01125393.1_pt1 | contig 11509 bp, 9 predicted proteins | sample 590931 | NCBI WGS metagenome assembly CXWL01 (sample SAMEA3498368, study PRJEB10139) | groundwater metagenome | biome: water well; material: biofilm material | place: Germany | collected 2015-04-27 | reverse complement strand
GGCGGAAAGCTTCGCCCAACAGGAGGGTTGGCTGGTCAGGGATGAACGGATTCGCTGGAAAGACTGGCTCAAGCAGCAGGGGCTGGTCGCCCCGAGCAAGGATTCGAAACTGCGCCAATTGACCGGCAAGGCGCGGCAGATACTGCGCAAGATGGTGCCGAAAAAAGCCAATCGCTGAAGACTCAAGCACACTGCAGGCATGCCTGCAGTGCGGCAATGGATGGCGTTACTCGGTCTTGCGGATCTTCTCGACGATCGCGGTGGTCGAGCTGTTTTCTACCAGTCCCAGCACCTTCACCGTCCCGCCGTAGGCCTTGACGATGTCGGCACCCACGACCTGATCGATCCCGTAGTCGCCACCCTTGACCAACACGTCCGGCTTGACCTGGGACAGCAGGTTTTCCGGCGTCCCTTCCGGGAAGCTGATCACCCAATCCACAGCGCCCAGGCCCGCCAGCACGGCCATGCGGCGATCGACGCTATTGATCGGCCGACCCGGCCCTTTCAAACGACTTACCGAGGCATCATCGTTGATCGCGACGATCAAGCGGTCGCCTTGGGCGCGCGCTTGCTCCAGGTAGGTCACGTGACCGGCGTGGAGGATGTCGAAGCAGCCGTTGGTGAACACAATCGATTCGTTGTGCGCACGCGCATCCTCGACCGCCTGCAGCAACTGCTCAATCCCCAACACGCCGCGTTCGGAGCCCTCTTCGCGCTGGATCGCACGACGCAGTTCCGGAGCGCTGATGGACGCGGTACCCAACTTGCCCACCACAATGCTCGCCGCCAGGTTGGCCAGGGCCACCGCATGCGGCAGTTCCTCGCCGGCAGCAATGGCTGCGGCCAGGGTCGAAATCACCGTATCGCCGGCACCGGTCACGTCGAACACTTCACGAGCCCGTGCCGGTAAGTGCAGCGGCGGATGCTCCGGGCGCAGCAGGGTCATGCCGTGCTCGCCACGGGTCACCAGCAGGGCGCCGAGCTCCAGATCGTGCATCAGCTTCGCGCCCTTGCTCACCAGGTCGTGCTCATCGACACAACCGCCGACGATGGCTTCGAACTCGCTGAGATTCGGGGTAATCAGACTGGCACCACGGTAGATCGAGAAGTCCTTGCCCTTGGGGTCCGCCAATACCGGAATACCCTTGGCACGGGCGGCCTCGATCAGCGCCTGATGGTTCTTCAGTGCACCCTTGCCGTAATCGGACAGCACCAGCACCTTGATGCCTTCGAGCAGGCTGTCGACTTCAGCAGCAAGGGCGAGGGCGTCGGTGGCGAAGGGCTGTTCGAAATCGATACGCAGCAATTGCTGGTGACGACTCATGACCCGCAGCTTGACGATGGTCGGCTGGTGCGCGATGCGCTGGAACAGGGCACGAACGCCAGCCCCCTTGAGACTGTTGGCCAGGCTGTCGGCGGCCTCGTCATCACCAGTCACACCGACCAGCGAGGCTGGCGCACCGAGCGCTGCAATGTTCAAGGCAACGTTGGCGGCACCGCCCGGGCGGTCTTCGATTTGATCGACCTTGACCACCGGCACGGGTGCCTCAGGAGAAATCCGTGAGGTACCACCATGCCAGTAACGGTCGAGCATGACATCGCCGACCACCAAGACAGGGGCCTGATCGAATCGCGGCATGGACAACTTCATGGTGCAACCCACATACAAAATGAACAGGGGCGCGATATTAACACAGGGTGAACGCCGGCTAGTTCGCCGGGTTCATCCGCGCTAATACACGCTGTTGATTTGGTTAATTCTTGAGCAAAACTGCCAGATGACGGAAGTTTTGAGGCATGCATCGCAGCCTGATAAATCATTCGCCGGGCACTTTGCGTGTCCGGCGAACAATCAGTCCAGGAGCGGATCAGGCGATGCCCGCCGAGGTCGGCTCATCCAGGCCCATGGCGTGCAGGCGGGAATAGTACCCACCTTGAGCCAACAGTTGGGCGTGGGTGCCGCGCTCGACAATCTCACCGTGATCCATGACCAGGATCAAGTCGGCCTTTTCGATGGTCGACAGGCGATGGGCGATTACCAGGGTGGTACGGCCCTTCATGACTTTATCCAGCGCCGCTTGAATGTGGCGTTCGGACTCGGTGTCGAGGGCCGAGGTCGCTTCGTCGAGAATCAGCAGCGGGGCATTTTTCAGCAGCGCGCGGGCAATTGCCAGACGCTGGCGCTGACCGCCGGAGAGCAGAACGCCGTTCTCCCCGACCTCTGTGTCCAACCCTTGCGGCAACTCGGAAATGAAGTCCATCGCATAGGCATCTTCTGCCGCTTTCTCGATGTCTTCACGCGGCGCACCCGCGAGGTCGCCATAGGCGATGTTGTTGGCAACCGTATCGTTGAACAGCGTCACGTGCTGAGTGACCTGGGACACATGCTTGCGCAAGTTACGCAGGCGATAGTCTTCGATCTCGATTTCATCGAGCAGAATCTTGCCACTTTCATGGTGATAGAAGCGTGGAATCAGGCTGGCCAGCGTCGACTTGCCACTGCCGGAGCGCCCCACCAACGCGATCATCTGCCCAGGCGTCGCGGTGAAGCTGATGTTTTTCAACACCTCGCGATCAGTGCCGGGGTAGGTGAAGCTCAGGTTGTGCACGTCCAGGCGGCCGCTGATGCGCTCGCGTTCGACCGTGCCGTTATCGACTTCCGGCTCGACATCCAACTGTTCGAAAATACTCTCGGCACCCGCCACACCTTTTTGGATGGTCGAGCTGACTTCCGACAGTTGGCGGATAGGCTTGGGCAACAAGCCTGCGGCCGTGATGTAGGCCACCAGATCACCGGCCGTAGCATCACCGCGCAAGAACAGCACCAGGAACATCAACGAGGCCATGGCGGTGTAAATCACCAACTGCAGCGCCGGGGTGTAGATGGCACTGGTGCGGGTCATGCGCAGTTGCTTGTCGGTATTGCTCTGGCTGGCGCGGGCGAAACGCTGCTGCTCATAGGTCTCGCCGCCGAAGCTGCGCACCACGCGATAACCCTGGATGGTTTCCGATGCGACGTGCGTCACATCGCCCATCGCCACCTGGATGCGCTTGCTTTGCTTGCGGAATTTCTTACTGGTGTTGCCGACCATGAACGAAATCAGCGGCAGAATTGCCAGCATCACCAGCGTCAGCTTCCAGTTCATCCACAGCAGGTAGGCAAACAGGAAAATAACGGTCAGGCCTTCGCGTATCACCACTTTGATCGCATCGGTGGCTGCGCCGGTGACCATGGTTACGTTGAAGGTAATCCGCGAAATCAGATGCCCGGAGTTGTGGGTATCGAAATAGCGATTGGGCAGTACCAGCAGCTTGTTAAACAACTCGACTCGCAGGTCGTGCACCAATCCCAGCGAAACCTTGGCCAGGTAGTAGTTACTCAGGAACGAGCCCAGGCCCTGCCACGCCGCGATCAGGATGATCAGCAGGGGCACGGCGACCAGCAACTTCAAATCCCGCAGGACCGGTATATGGGGGAACAGCACCGCGTCCGGGTTGCTCAAACCGTCGACGAAGTACTTGAGGATCCCGGCCAGCATGGGCTGGGTGGAGGCAAATATCACGAAGCCCAGGATACTCAACAGGAAAATGCCCACGTAGGGTTTTACGTACCCCAGCAGCCGAAAATAGATTTTCAGGCTCGAATCCTGTTCCGCTTTGGGCGGTGCTGCACTCATCGTAGAGCTCACTTCTTAGGTAGAACGCGGAATTTTATCACAGCCTTGGAATTTGGCCTGTGTCCAAACCAACACGGTGGCCAGTCCCACAGGCAGCCAACTGATGAACCATTCGGCGCGCGGCGTGCCGCTGATGCTTGCCGCATCGAACTGCATGGCCAGGAACGAAAACATCCAGATCCCCAGGATGCCACGGCCATATAACGTATCACGGGCGCGCCAGGCTTCGCGCAGCACGGCGAACCAGAGCACGCACCACAACAGCAAACCTGGCAAGCCGAGTTCGATGGCGATATGGGTAAACAGGTTGTGTGCATGATCGAACTGTATGCCCTCGGCAAACACCGTATAACCAGAGCCCATGCCCAGGCCGGTCCAAGGGCGCTGGGCAATCATGTCCAGACTGGACCTCAGGATTTCGGGCCGGAAAGAGGTGCCGCGAGCCAATACCAGCGGCTCCAGCAACCAGAACGCCAGCATCGCCAGCAACAACGCGCCCAGCGCGATGAGCCGACTGTGCCGATCGCGGCACCAGACAGGCATGGTCACGAACGTCAGCAACAAGGCCAGCGCGGCGCCACGGCTTTGCGAGAGCACGACAAAACCGCTGAGAAATGCCAGCGCCACCAGCCACAGCAGTTGCTTGCCGCGGGTTGGCGGAATCCAGTGCGCCAGCCATACCGCGGCCAAGCCAAGTACGTAGCCGCCGAGGATCGGATGCGCCAACTGTCCGAGGCCGACCAGGCGCGCCATCCAGTGATTGCCGTCTACCCCGTAGAACTCGATGGCCGCCAGCAACGCGGTCACTGCCAGCCCAAGCCCGCCCCATTGCATGATGCGGATCACCCGTTCAGGGCGGGCATTGGCCAAAATCGGGAAGAACAACAGAAAGACGATGATATACAGGGCGCGCTTGGCGCCGCGCGAGGGGTCGGGATCCTGGGTCCAGAGCAGCGTAATCATCGCCCAGACCCCCAAACCCATGACCGCCAGGCATACCAGTCGCTGGCCACGCCAGAGCTCAACAAAACGCTGTCGTGCAGGCCAGGCCAGTAACAGAGTCGGCAACCAGAGAAACGCCACCAGGCCTTGCTGATAAATCTTGTTGGTCGGAGCAAATGCAATGGCGAGCAAAAACCATAACAGTCCTGTCGTCATCCAAACCTGCGCCCAGCGCGTTTCCTGCATCTAACCGCTCCCGCTGAAAAATCCGACTGCCATCACGGCATGGTTAAAACAACAACTTTTCGGCATCATTGATCGCATGCACGCCCCATTTTTCTACAAGGCTCCCTACATGCAATGCTTCCGGCTTTCCCATGCCGCGTTAAATCAGATGGTTGAAGGCGCCAGAGTACTTGAAGCCGACAGCTTCGGCCCGAAAGTCTTCCTGCTGCCGGACGGTAACATTCTCAAGCTGTTTCGCCGCAAGCGCCTGCTGTCTTCGGCACTATTTCGCCCGTATTCCAAACGCTTCATCGATAACGCCCTGCAGCTGGAAAAACGCGGTATCCCGACCCTTCAGGCCCTCAAGTTTCATCGACTGGAAACGCCCGGAATGACGGCGGTGCTGTACCGTCCCCTGCCCGGCGAGACCCTGCGCCAGATTGCCAACAAAGAAGGTTTCGACTGGCAACAGGCATTGCCTGCGTTGAGCAAATTCATTCGTGAGCTGCACACCGCCGGGGTCTACTTCCGCTCCCTGCACCTGGGCAACATCGTGGTAACGCCCGATAACCAATACGGTCTGATTGATGTCGCCGACATGCGCTTCACTCGCGGGCCGCTGCCCCCTCATCTAGTCAAGCGCAACCTGCAACACTTCGCGCGATATATTGAGCGGGAAAAGCTGAACGACAGCTTTCCAATGCAAGCATTGGCGAAATCCCTATTGGCGGCCTGACAATAATTCACGGGCAGCCTGACTGAATTCCAGCCAGGCGCTTTGCGCCGAAAGTACCGCGGACTGGGCCATCGCGATCTGCCCGGGTGCGACACTTAACGCCTTGATCAACGCCGCACTCCAGGCACGTTCATCTTGCGCGGGAACGTACCATCCGGCGTCCGCCAGTTGCTCGCGGAACACCGCAAGATCCGTGGTCAGCACCGGAACGCCCGCCAGCACGGCCTCTTGCAGGATCAGCCCCAACCCTTCTTCAAGCGAGGGGATCGCCACCCAGTCGAACGCCGGGTAAAGAGTGGCGACATCATCCAGATGACCCGGCAGCGTGATGGCGTCGCCCAGCTCAAGCTGATCGATGCGAGCTTGCAGCGCGGGTCGCGCACGCCCCTCGCCGACAATCACCAAGCGCAGTTGCGGCTGCTGTTGTCGGGCGGCGGCAAAGGCTTCGATCAGACAACCAAAGCCCTTGTTGTCGACCAGGCGCCCCACCGCCCCCACTACCGGCGCTCCGGCTGGCAACGCAAGGCGGCTTCTTGCCTGTTCGCGCGTCAACAGTCGCGAACGGAAATCCACCGGATCAAGCGCGCCGCGCACTGCCACCACAGGCATCCGCAGATCGCGGTGCAGCGAATCAGCCAGGGTTTGCGAAACGGCGGCGAGGGTCAGTCGGGAGGGATCAAATTGTCCGAGCAGCGTAAGATCGGCCGGGCGAATGCGGGTTTCCCCATGGAACATCACCACGGCACGCAGGTGCGGGATTTTTCCCAAAGCGGGCAACAGCGCCCGCGCCGTGCCCAGGCCGTCGAGCAAGACCACCTGCACATCACTGCCTTTGAGGGCCTGGTAGAAGCGGGCCTGCATGCTCGGCACCAGCAATTTCCACAGGTGCTTACCCTTGAGCCGGCTGGAAGACAGGCGCCACTCACGGGTCTCGCCGAAGGCGGCGGCACAACCTTGCGCATCGCCGCACAGCAGCCAGGTATTGATCGCGGTGGACGGCTCCACCTGGTCAAGCAACTGCCGATGAACCTTGTGGATGGAGGCAAAGGCAGAGCCGCCGGACCACATGACATTGAGGATACTCATTGAGCGAGACGCCCTTGTACACATCGGCTTTCGGCACTGCTGAACCTCAACAGTGCCAGATCCTTGCCAGTTATAGTTGCCAATACGTTCAAATGCCTTGAACGCTTGGTCAAATGCCGAATTTCAAGCGCAACCGCTCAATCAGACTCAGGTCTGCACGCGGCCGCAACGGCGGCTTGAGCTCTTCGACGATGCGCTCGCCGACACGGGCAAAACTGAAGTGGTTTACGGCCAGATCCCGACCATTGCGGGCGATGCTTGCCGCCAATTCGGGATTAGCGCGCAATTGCGCCAGTTTTTCCTGCAATTGCGCAATGTCGCGATAGAACACGATGTTGTGCATGTCCTGCAGCCCCAGCGCGCGACTCTCCGCCTCGCCCTGATCGAAGGCAAACAACACGCAGCCGCAGGCCATGGCTTCGAAGTTCTTGATCATGAATTCGCCCATGCCGACGTCGGCACTGACGAAAAAACGGATGCGGTTGAGGGTATCGCGGTATTCGTCACCCGACTTGGTACGGGTCACCACCAATGGTTCAACACTCGCCAGTTCGTCGAGCAACGCCTTGCGCCCACTGTAGGCGACGCTGTTGGTGCTGCCGACAAAGGCCAGTTCGATATCGCGCTCACGCCCCTGATCCTGCAACAGGGCCTGGTCGTAGCCCTTGGGCACGAACACCGCGTCGAAACCCTCTTCACGCAAGCGCTCGGCAACCACAAAACCCGAACTGATCACTCGCGCCCACGGCAGCCGGCGATAGTGCGCGCTGAACTTGCCGGTGTACTTGCACGGGATGTAGTTCTGATAGGCGTCGTGCTCGAGGATCACCAGATTGGGGAGGGTGCGAATGAAACTGGCTTGGCGAATCTCCTGCTTGAAGCGCAGGAAAAAAATGATCCGGTCATAGCGCGATACATCGACTTCACGACGGAAATAGCCGCGCAGGTTGCGCTGCTCGTCACTGCTGAGCCAGCGCAGGTCACAGTCGCAATGCGCGGCCACGCCCTCATACAGGCGGTCGAGGATCGCCCGCTGTTCTTTCTGCACCAGAAATAAAACCTTCATCGTGTTCCTTGCGAGGCCCGGCAGCCCCAAAAAAGTGCAGAGATTAACCCAGAGTAGCGGCAGAAATATTTCACGAAATACATGTTTACAAACGCCAGAACAACTCATGACGGCGCACGGCCTTGCGGAAGAATTCATTCTCCCCATAAGGCGAACCGCGCCGCCCTGCCAACCAGCGTTGCAAGCACCGACGCAGACGCCGCTTGAACGGCGCGCGGGGCTGCAGGTCATGCATCATGCCCAAGGCCATGGCCTTGTCGATTTGCTGCTGCGGTGACAATGCCAGACAGTACGGCTGCAACACTTGCGCCGGATCAAAGACCGGCGGCAAGGCAATGCCAGCCCCGGAATCGCCCATTGGCCAGCGATCATTGTCATGCAAGTGATTAGCGTAGCCGAGCAATGTCGTGGGCTGCCATTCGAGACCCTTCAACGCCTCCAGCACCGCTTGCTGGGCGCAGATGTGGTCGGGGTGCGGATCAAGCGAAGGGTGCGGCAGGACGATCACCTGCGGTCGCGCCTTGAGCAGCACTTCACGCAGGTCGGCCAGCAGGTTGTTCCAGGTCGGCCGACCATCCTGATCGCCCGGCAAGGCGAACGGATTGAGCTGACGGAACCCGCGGATGTCATCGAGCCCGGCTTCGCGCGAAGGCATTGGCTGGTTCGGCGCAGCTTGCATGGCGGGCAACTGCAGGCAGAAATAGCCCAACTGCACGCAGTGTGCCGCCGGCACGCCGGCCCAGCGCGGCACGGCAATGCTGTCCCAGGCACGCAAACGCCCCTTGAGTCGCGAGGCCTCGACGCTGCTCAAGCCCATCTGCTGATAGTGCTCGGCTTCGATTTCACCGGCGGTCAGGGTGACAATCCAGGTTTCATCGGCCTGGCTGTACAGCCCGTACGCCGCCAGCTCGGCATCATCGGCGTGCGGCGCGATCACCATCACCCGCTGGCGCCGGTAGTCCGGCTGTTCGACTGACCACAGCAAAGGTTCGCCGTGCACCTGGCAATGACGTCCGCGCACGCGCAACTGACCCGCCGAAAGCGCCTGCGCCTGACCGCTGAGGTTGAGGTAGCGCAAACCGTTGACGCCACGCTCGAAGACTTGTCGATCCGGGTTATCACCGCCCAACAGCTCGACTGCCGGATCGAGAAAGCGCCCCAACCAGCCGCTTTTCACCCGCAACGCGAGGATCAGCGTGGTGTCGTCGGCCAGCATCACACCGTCGTCAAGCAGCAAACGCTCACCGTCGAGGCGGATCTTCGGCTGCGGCGTGTAAGGCGGAAAACTGCACTGGTAATCGTCGCGCGGGGAGTAGAACAGGTGGTCGGCGAACCAGGCCTCGTGGGCCACCCAAGCCAAGACTGCCACTATCAGCGGCAGCCACCATGCCACCAGCACGCCCAGGCTGATCAACAGCGCGAGGGCGATCAGCAGGCCGATCCGTTTATTGCGGCGATGCCGCTTGAGCAATTGCTGTTTGCGACTCATGGGCGCACTCATACGGTGAAGACCGGCACAGGATTGCACCAACGGTCCTTGTACTCACGATCGGCGCGGCCAAACGAGAAGCGCAGTGGCTTGTCGAGCGCCCGCGCCTGCTCCCAGGCACTTTGCGTGTTGAGGAAACTCAGCACGCTGCCAGGACTGAACTCGCGGGTTTCAGGATCGACGCCGCCGTTGATGTATTCAACGCTGATCCACTGCGGCGCCTCGACCCGGTACACCAGTTGGATCGCGATCGGCGCATCGTTGAGGAAGATCACCGAGCCGATCAACAGTTCGCGCAGCAACTCCAGCACTTCGCCCATGCGCGCCGCACCAGTGGCCGGGAAGCCCCAGCGACGCTGGAACAGATCGCAGTAGATCGCTGCCAGTTCCTGACTGCTGAAGTCGCTGACCGGACGCACCACACCACCCGCCTCTTCCAGCAAACGCAGTTCGCGACGCTGGTTATAGCGAAACTTCTTCGACAGCTCTTCCGGGGTGCGCGCCATGGCCAACTGCTCGGCTTGCAGCTTGAGGCCGACCAGGCGCCCTTCGTTGAGCGCCGAGAGATAACGTGCGCGGTGGCGCAATGGAGCCTGGGCATCAGCAGCGGCTGGCAGGATCAGTTCGGCGTTGCCGAGGTCGAACAAGCCTTTCTTGCCGTGGCGCTTGAGCACGTCCTTGGACAGGGCCAGGTCGCGGCCCCAGGTCGGAATAGCTGCCTTCAGCTCTCCCGACTGTTCCCAGGCCAGGTAGCGCACCGGGATGCCGGCCAGTTGGGCCAGGCGTTCGACCACCAGTGGGTGAGTGGCCACGCTGCCGCCCCATCGCTGCCAGGCATCGGCATAGGTCGACGCGTCGACAACGGACCAGCCGCGTTCGCGCCAGCCTTGGAATCGGTTGAGCATCAAGCCCTCGTCGTCAGATCAATGACCGCCGGCAAACGCCAGAATGCATCGCCTACCGCGCGATCGGAAAAGTGCTTGTGCAGGCGTTCAAGCATCAGCTCGGCGCACACCTGGCGCTGATGCTGATCCATGGCCGCCAGGTGTTGCAGGCCCTGAGCCAGGTGCTCGGCATCGCCCAGCGGAAAGAGAATGCCCACGCCTTCGACCACTTCCTTCGCCCCGCCACAGGCCGTGGCCAGCAGCGGCACACCCGCCGCCATGGCTTCGAGTAGCACCATGCCGAAAGGTTCATGATCGGAACTCAAGGCAAATACATCGAAGGCACGGAAGTAGCGACGGGCTTCGGGGACCTGGCCGAGGAACAGCACGCGATCACCGATACCCAGTTCGCGGGCCAGTTCCTTGAGGTCCTGCTCCAGGCGACCAGTGCCAAGGATCGCCAACTGACTGTTGGCAGGCAAACGTGGCAAGGCCTGGGCGAAACCGTGGAGCAGGGTCGCCTGGTCCTTGTCTGGGTGCAGGCGACCCACGTTACCAACCACCCAGGCATCCGGCGACAGACCCAAGGCGTCCCGCGCCTCGGCAAAGGACACCTGACTGGCTCGCAGCGCCTCGACATCGATGCGGTTGTAGAGGGTTTGAATGCGTGCCGCCGGCCACTTCGGCAGGCAGCGGCGCATGTCATCACGCACCGCATCGGAGACCCCGAGCAGGCTCAGGCGCTTGCGGAAAATCTGCGCGAACAGCTTGCGCGAGCGGCGCTGGTAGTCACCAAAGGCGTGATGCACGCCAATAACCGGCAACGCCGTACCGAGCAAGGCGATGTAGATCGGCTTGAAGCGGTGGGCGATACAGAAACTGAACTGGCGCGATTGGGCGATCTTGCGCAGATCGGCAATCGCCCCCAGCTTCAGGCCACGAATGGCCTTGGAGCTGTATTCCATGAACAGTACTTCATCAGACGCACAACCGGCGGCGACGTCGGTATCGGCAACCCCGGTGAGAAACACTGTGGTCACGCGATAGCCGGAGCCTGCGAACAGGCTGGCGTACTGTCGGGCGCAGTCCAGGAACGGCCCGTCATAGCCGTGGCAGAACTGCAGCACATGACGCTCAGCCGAGCGAGTCATAAGCGTCTGCGCCGTCTTTGACCACCAGAATGTCTTCCATGATCAAGTACTGTAGATCGGAACCGAAGAACATGTTCAGCGCGTCCGTCGGCGAGCAGATCATCGGTTCGCCACGACGGTTCAGCGAGGTGTTCAGCGACACGCCGTTACCCGTAAGCACTTCCAGGGCTTTCATCATGTCGTAGTAGCGCGGGTTGTATTCGCGCTTGAGCACCTGGGCACGGGACGTACCGTCTTCGTGGACCACTTCCGG
>CXWL01105888.1_pt1 | contig 11509 bp, 13 predicted proteins | sample 590931 | NCBI WGS metagenome assembly CXWL01 (sample SAMEA3498368, study PRJEB10139) | groundwater metagenome | biome: water well; material: biofilm material | place: Germany | collected 2015-04-27 | reverse complement strand
GGCCTTGTTGAACGGCTCGATCACGTCGCCATCGTACTGGGCGGCGTTCTGGTTGCGGTTGTTGTTCAGGTACACCTGCTCGTCGGCCTGTTCGGAGAAGGTCGTGAGCATGGTGTTGCGCTTGGTCATGGTCTGCTGGTTGGTGATCCAGAAGGTCTTGTAGCCCGCCTGTTTCATCATGCTGACCAACGATGGTGTCGACAGGTACAGGTCCGGGTTTTCTTCGTCGGCGAAGGTCAGGACCTGCTGCAGTGCCTCAATGGTGTAGGGGCGCGGTGTGATGACGTTGTCGAATACGTCCAGTTGATCCTTGAGCTTGTCCAGTTCCGGCGTGGTTGCCCGGGGATAGCCGTACAGGCTCATGCGCTGACGGTTGGTGGACTCGCCGATCACCAGCACCAGGGTCGCAGGCGTGTTGGCCGTGGCGTCTTTGAGGTTGTGCAGTGGTGGAATCTTACTGGCGCTTTCCAGCATGTCCTGCATTCCGGCCAGGGTGTCGAGGTAACGGTGATAGGCCACGGCCATTTGCCATGGCACCGCAGGTTCGATGCGGGTTTCGAACTTCTCGAAGCCGGCGGCGAAACTGCCGGTGCGCTGGGTCTGCTTGATCAGCGGATAGGCGACCACGGCGAACAGGAGGGCTGTTGCCGCGACCAGCGCCTTGCCACGGGGCAGGTACACCGGGCGCAGGCGTGTCCACAGGAACCAGGAAAAAGCGCTGTGGGCCAGGAACGCCGGCACCATCCACCAGGCAAAGTACTGGGTCATGTACTCGCCGGCTTCAGCCACGTTCGACTCGAACATGATGAAGATGACGCTCTGGGAAAATTCNNTGGCGGAATCCGGTAAAGCCGGAGGTGCCAGTCAGCTGGATCAGTAGTTGGGTAATGCCGGAAAAGTACCAGAAGAATACAAACAGCCAGAGGAATCCGGCCCAATCAAATCCTGCCGCAGTCGTTTTGCTGCGTTTAAACAAAGACATTCAGCGCTCCAGCCGAGAATTCACTACCACCGCCGGGACTTGGATATCGCGGACGACGAACGAGGGCCGCGCGGATTCGGGCGACCTAAACGAGTAATTATTGTGAAACAATTGTGAAAATTATGTGAGTTGCCAGGAGTGGCAGGGCGTGAGCCGGTGCGGAAGCAGTGCAATCAGCTCCCGCTTGAAAGGAGGGGGTGTCAGGCCAGTGGAGCGCGTTGCGTCACAGCCAGGGGCTGCGTCTGACCGGTTTGCAGCAGCAGCCGCAAGTGCGCCAGCTCCTGTTTCAATTGATCGCGTTCGTCCTTCAACTGGCGCAATTCATCGCGACGGATTGTGACGTAAAGGGTTTGTGCTGGCAGTGCGGTGTGTACTGTGCCCATTGCTCACCTCGCAAATGGCGTGTCTCAACTGTAGGTACGCCTCGAAATCCGGGGCTGACCTACTATCGGCGCCAATTTTGATTTCTTTTGCCCCCAAAGGGAACTTTTTTATTTTTCATGGTCGTTGTGTCTTCGGTTTGATTCCCGACGTTATCCATCAGGATCGGGCACAATGCCCGGAAACTTCACGCCAACGCTCTGGACTAACCTCATGAGTCGCGTTGGGCTATAACCTTTGACACACTTTTATTTGTAGTAGGGAGCATCAGCACATGCAACTCGGGATTATTGGACTGGGCCGCATGGGCGGCAATATTGCGCGGCGCCTGATGCTCAACGGGCACACCACCGTTGTTTATGACCGCAATACCGCCTTTGTCGAAGCCCTGGCCACAGAAGGCTCCACGGGCGTCACCGATCTGCCAGCGCTGGTCGCTGGCCTGGCCAGGCCGCGTGCGGTCTGGGTCATGCTGCCGGCAGGCGCACCGACCGAAGAAACCATCGACACCCTGAGCACCTTGCTCGAAGCCGGCGACACCATCATCGACGGCGGCAACACCTTCTATAAGGACGATATCCGTCGGGCGAAGACCCTGTCGGAAAAAGGCCTGCATTACATCGACGTCGGTACGTCCGGCGGCGTCTGGGGTCTGGAGCGCGGTTACTGCATGATGATCGGCGGCGATGCCGAGACCGTTAAGCGCCTCGACCCGCTGTTCGCAACCCTGGCCCCGGGCCTGGGCGACATCCCGCGCACCAAGGACCGCAAGTCCGACGACGAGCGTGCCGAACACGGCTACATTCACGCCGGTCCCGCCGGCGCCGGGCACTTCGTGAAGATGATCCACAACGGCATCGAATACGGAATGATGCAGGCCTTCGCCGAGGGCTTCGACATCCTCAAGACCAAAAACAGCGAGAGCCTGCCGCAAGACCAGCGTTTCGACCTGAACGTCGCCGACATCGCCGAAGTCTGGCGTCGTGGCAGCGTGGTGTCCTCGTGGTTGCTGGATCTGACCGCAGACGCCTTGGCCAGCGATCCGAAGCTTGACGGTTTCTCCGGGTCCGTGGCCGACAGCGGTGAAGGACAATGGACCATCGAAGCCGCGATGGAGCAAGCGGTGCCGGTGCCGGTGCTGTCGAACTCGCTGTTCTCCCGCTACCGCTCGCGTGGGCAAGGGACCTTTGGCGACAAGGTTCTCTCGGCCCAGCGCTTCGGCTTCGGCGGCCATGTGGAGACCTCGAAAAAATGACCCACACGATCCGCAGAAAATCCAAGGCTGAACCCGCGCCGCCGACCACGCTGTTCCTGTTCGGCGCCCACGGCGATCTGGTCAAGCGCCTGCTGATGCCGGCGCTGTACAACCTCAGCCGTGACGGTTTACTCGGGAATGGACTGCGGATCATCGGCGTTGACCACAACGCCATCAGCGATGAAGGCTTCGCGAAAAAACTCGAAGACTTCATCCGCAACGAGGTGGCCACCAGGACCGGCAAGGGCGATCAAGCCCTTGACCCGGCGCTGTGGGCCAAGCTCGCCAAAGGCATCAGCTACGTCCAGGGCGATTTCCTGGACGACAGCACTTATCAAGCGCTGGCGGCAAAAATCGCCGACAGCGGTACCGGCAATGCGGTGTTCTACCTGGCCACCGCGCCGCGTTTCTTCAGTGAAGTGGTGCGCCGCCTCGGCTCGGCCGGCTTGCTGGAAGAAACCCCCGAGGCTTTCAGAAGGGTGGTGATCGAAAAGCCCTTCGGCTCCGACCTGCATACGGCCGAAGCCTTGAACGCGTGCCTGCTCAAGGTGATGACGGAAAAGCAGATCTACCGCATCGACCATTACCTGGGCAAGGAGACCGTGCAGAACATCCTGGTCAGCCGCTTCTCCAACAGCCTGTTCGAAGCGTTCTGGAACAATCACTACATCGACCACGTGCAGATCACCGCCGCCGAAACCGTCGGCGTGGAAACCCGTGGCAGTTTCTATGAGCACACCGGCGCGCTGCGGGACATGGTGCCCAATCACCTGTTCCAGTTGCTGGCGATGGTGGCGATGGAACCGCCCGCCGCATTTGGTGCCGATGCGGTGCGCGGCGAGAAAGCCAAGGTCGTTGGCGCGATNNTATCGCCAGGAAAACAACGTCGCCCCCGACAGCAATACCGAAACCTATGTGGCCCTCAAGGTCATGATCGATAACTGGCGTTGGGTCGGCGTACCGTTCTACCTGCGTACCGGCAAGCGCATGAGCGTGCGTGATACCGAGATCGTGATTTGCTTCAAACCGGCGCCCTATGCGCAGTTCCGCGATACCGAGGTCGATGAGCTGCAGCCGACCTATTTGCGCATTCAGATCCAGCCGAATGAAGGCATGTGGTTCGACTTGCTGGCCAAGCGTCCCGGTCAGGCCTTGAAAATGGACAACATCGAGCTCGGGTTCGCCTACAAGGATTTCTTTGAGATGCAGCCGTCCACCGGCTACGAAACCCTGATCTACGATTGCCTGACCGGCGACCAGACGCTGTTCCAGCGCGCCGACAACATCGAAAACGGCTGGCGCGCGGTGCAACCGTTCCTGGATGCCTGGCAGCAGGACTCCAGTGTGCAGAGCTATGCCGCCGGGGAAAACGGCCCCAAGNNGGCAATGCCATCCAGACCATTCGCCCGTAAGACAGGCGCACCAGCGGTGCAATCGCCGAGGTCAGCAGGAACAGAAACGCCGCCTGACCGTTGGGCGTCGCCACGCTCGGCAGGTTGGTGCCGGTATTGATCGCAATGGCCAGCGTTTCGAAATGCTCACGGGTCATCTCGCCCGCGATGAACGCGCGCTTCACTTCGGTGATGTAAATGGTTGCCACGAACACGTTGTCGCTGATGGCGGACAGCAGGCCGTTGGCAATGAACAGCATGCCCGGTTGTTGGTCTGCCGGAAGCGTCAGCACCCAGTGGATCAGCGGGGCGAACAGTTGCTGATCGTGAATCACCGCGACCACAGCGAAAAACACCACCAGCAATGAGGTGAATGGCATGGCGTCCTTGAACGCGGTGCCCAGGCGGTGTTCGTCGGTGATGCCGGTAAAGGCGGTGATCAGCACGATCACCATCAAACCGATCAAACCCACTTCGGCGATGTGAAACGCCAGCCCGGCAATCAGAATCAATGCGGCAAAGCCTTGCACCAGAAGCGCTGCACGTTGGCGCGTGGTGCGCTCGGCATTGTCTTCGGCGGCGTAGTTGGCCAGCACCGCACGGACGTTATCCGGCAGCAGCGTGCCGTATCCGAACCAGCGCAGCTTTTCCAGCAGGACGCACGTCACCAGCCCGGCAACCAGTACCGGCAGGGATACCGGCGCAACCCGGGTAAAGAACTCGGCGAAGTGCCAGCCCATTTCATGGCCGATCAGCAGGTTCTGCGGTTCGCCGACCAGCGTACAAACGCCGCCCAGCGCGGTGCCCACGGCACCGTGCATCAGCAGGCTGCGCAGAAAGGCGCGGAACTGTTCCAGATCACCCTGATGCAGGGTGGGCAGATGTTTGTCGTCGCTGAACTCGCTGTCCTGACGCGGATCGTTACCCGAGGCAACGCGGTGATACACCGAATAAAAGCCTACGGCGGCACTGATGATCACGGCAGTCACGGTCAAGGCATCGAGGAACGCCGACAGAAAGGCCGACAGAAAGCAGAACATCAGGGCCAGCAGGGCCTTGGAGCGGACCCCGAGCAGCAGGCGCGAGAACAGGTACAGCAACAGGTCCTTCATGAAATAGATACCGGCCACCATGAACATCAGCAGCAGGATCACCGGGAAGTTGTGCAGCAACTCGTCGTACAGTGCCTGGGGCGTGGTCATCTTCAGCAGCAGGGCTTCAATCATCAGCAGGCCGCCAGGCATCAGCGGATAGCATTTGAGCGCCATGGCCAGGGTGAAGATGAACTCCAGCACCANNGACGATGCAGGCCTTGTACCAACGGGGCGAGTGCCCGAGAAAGTTGTGCGCGAACGCCTGGGCCATTGAACCGGACATCGGCTGCTCCTTGTCTTGAGAAGCGCGCAACTTGCCGTAAGCGCGCGAGAAGATCAAGCGCAGGAAAAATGCCGGTGTTTATCCCTGGAAGCGAGCGATGACCGCCTTGTAGTTTCCTTGCAGCGAATAGCCTCCAACGACGATGTTGCCATCGGCTTGCGCGGCGATACAGGTGGCGGTATCCAGGCTGGGGCCGAGGCGGGTACGTGTATAGCCACTGCCTTTGCCAAAACGGCGATCGGGAAGGCCGTTAGGCAGGTATCGCCCGAGAATGAAGTCTGCTTCGACGCCGCCGATGGTGGCGCCCGCCGTCAGCACAGTGCCATCGGGCTGCAACTGCGCGGCGGTCCACTGGCATCCGCTGTAACCGATTTCCCGACGCTGCGGGTGTCCTCCGTTGCAATGAGTGTCGGGGCGGCCGTTGCTGTGCATTTTAAATGTCAGGCAGTGCATTGGTTCGCTACTGCTGCCAAAACACAGGACGTCACCTTCGTTTTGCTGGACCACCCGGCTGACCCGGGCGCCATGCCCTTGCGCCTTGAAGGTCATGAATCCATCCACGGCAAAACGGTCGTCGAGGCGCCCGTCAGGGTGATAGCGTGCCAGCAAGCCTTCCTCGGGAAAGTTGATCGATCCACCGACCAGGATTCGGCCATCACGTTGTACCGTCAGGCTGCTGAGCCAGGTATTCATCAGCAGGTGCCTGACCATCACGAAGCCGCGGTCATTGAACGAGCAGTCCAGCGAGCCTTCGACATCCAGTCGTATCAACATACCGACGTGATCGGCCAGTTCGAAGTGATGGTTGGCCAGGATCAGGATCCGGCCGTCTTGTTGTACGTCGACATCGCAGGCTTCAGCGCCCGGCACACCGGGAGGGAGCCATTTATCGCGCATGCCCAGGGACAAACCGCCAGGCAATCGCACGACACGGCGGCCATTATCGCCAAAGCTTCGAACCAGGCGACCGTCCTGATCCAGCAATGCCAGGGCCGGGAGCGTGCGGTGTGCGTTTTCGTATTGCAGGCCGGCCAACAGGATATTGCCGTCGGGCAAGATCAGGACCTTGGTGCCCATGGCTTCGAACCCCGGCTCGAATTGCCCGATGACACTGCCTTGTTTGCCGAACGTGAGGTCTGCGCAACCATCCTCCAGCAAGCGGGCCAGGCCAAAGCGGCTGCCATCGGCCATGCCGACTTTTGCAGCTACCAGCAAGCGACCTTGCGCATCGATCGCAACGCCATTGGCCAGGCTGAAAAGGCTGTCGGCGAAATAGACCTGGGTTTTGCCGTTGGCGGCAAACCTCGTATCGAGGGCCCCGGCGTTGTTCCGGGTGGTGGGGTAGGCAAAAGCGGACTGGATAGACATGCGCCGCATCTCCTTGCGAGTCGTCCTGGTCCAGAAGTTTGGGTGGCGACTTGTAAGGACAATATTCAATCCCTGAATGAAAGGATGCGCAACGGTAAGAACTAACAGACGGAGGGTCGTTGTGTGCCACAACAGTGTCTTTTCGAACCAATGGCGAGCCTGCAAAGTATCAGGCGTATGCAAAGTTCGAATTAAACAGTGTCAACTAGTGCGCGCGGCCAGAAAAAACCTGCGAGCTAAAGACAGGAGGAGGGCGCGGATTACTCCGGAGTAATCCGCAAAACGATCAGTGCGGCATCGACCACGATTGCAGTGTGTAACCTTCCTCGCTCAATTCGGCGCGGGCCTGTTCCAGCAGCAATTCGAGTTGTGCGGGATCGGAATAAGCGCTGCTTGGGATCTGCTTGCGGCCAATGCTGGTGCTGGTGCGGTCGATAACGGTCAGGCTGAGTTCGCCATTACCGTCCTGTGGAGCCCAGGCCACGCATTTGAATGGTTTAAATGCGCGGTCGGCAATCAGAAGTGCTTCGTTGATACGCAGCGGGGCGTTCATAGGGTCTTCTCTCTGTATGCCCAATCAAGTGATGTGCCGACGGTTGGGCTTACCGTTCGGCTGGTTACTTGTACTGATGCCCGCAACCGGGGTTTGGGTCACACACAATCAAAAGAAATTTCCACTTTATTTCACAGGCTCAAGAATGAGCCTGACATTGAAAGCTGAATGAAAGGAAAGAGTCGTTAGGCAACTAACATAATCGCAACTTATAACTGGTTGCATTGCATGCCTATAGTCAAACGGTACAAGCCCCTGTCAAATTCTTGCTAATGTTACAGCCAGGTCCGCCAAATGACTGTTTTTAATAAATTTTCGTAAATTTGGCGCCAAGGAACAGTCATGAGTGATGCGCCTGCCTTACGACGTTTATTAGTGGTGGACCCCTGTGACGATTGCTATCGTCTGTTCCCTGGATTGCGCGCGATTGGTTGGGACGTTGACAGCTGCACGCTAGAGAACGCCGCTGACCGAACCTGCGACGTGGGCTTGTTACGTTTGCAGCCCTTTCACCTTGAGCATCCGGAGGCTGTCAAAGAGTTGATCAGCCGCAGCGGCACCGAGTGGATAGCTGTACTCAATCAGGAAGTGCTGCGACTGCAAAATGTCGGCGACTTCGTCTGTGAGTGGTTTTTTGACTTTCATACCTTGCCGTTCGATGTGTCCCGGGTTCAGGTAACACTGGGCCGGGCGTTTGGCATGGCACGGTTGCGCGGGCAGGGCACGGTCCATGTTGACCAGCCCGAGCACGAATTGCTGGGCGACAGCAAACCTATCCGTGAACTGCGAAAACTGTTGAACAAACTGGCTCCGACCGAATCTCCGGTGTTGATTCGCGGTGAAAGCGGCACCGGCAAGGAACTGGTCGCACGAACCCTGCACCGTCTGTCCCAGCGTCACAGCAAACCCTTTATCGCGATCAATTGCGGNNCCGATTGCGGTGGATGTGCGGGTTCTGGCGGCGACGAACGTCGACCTTGAAGCGGCCATCGCGAAGAAACGCTTTCGCGAAGACTTGTATTACCGCTTGAACGTACTGCAAGTGTCGACCGTTCCGCTGCGCGAGCGCCATGGCGACCTGGCGACGCTGGCCAACCACTTCTCCCATTTCTACAGCCGTGAAACCGGGCGCCGCCCACGCAGCTTCAGCGACGACGCGTTGATTGCCATGGGCAAACACGACTGGCCAGGCAATGTTCGCGAACTGGCCAACCGCGTTCGTCGCGGGTTGGTGTTGGCCGAAGGCCGGCAGATCGAGGCCCGTGATCTGGGGTTGATCAGTCAGCATACAATCGCCGCGCCGATGGGCACCCTCGAAGAATACAAGTCCCGGGCCGAACGCCAGGCGTTGTGCGATGTATTGAACCGCCACAGCGATAACCTGAGTGTCGCCGCCAAAGTATTGGGTGTGTCGCGACCGACCTTCTACCGGTTGTTGCACAAGCACCAGATTCGTTGAACCCCGGCCGGAAACCAAAACCCCGTTGAGATTGCAATTGCAGCGGTTTTTTTGTTCGGCTCAGAAGTAGTAAGGGAGTTTCAGGCTGAACTGGAAGTCCGGGGCATCGTCCGTCATGCCGATGGACAGGTTGGGGACGATGGTCAGGTTGTCGGTGGCGGCAATGGTCATGCCGATGTTGAAATAACCGGCGTTGGCATCGCTGGAGACCACCGATTGCCAATCTCCGCCATCTTCCTTGAGCTTGCTTTTGCGTTGCACCAGGTCGGAGACCGAGAACGACATACTCATCTTTTCGTTCAAGGCGAACGCAATACCGGCGCCAATCTGGAAGCTGTCGCCGATGCGTACTTTGCCCGGTGTCTTGACCGCCGGGTTGGAACTGATGTCGTCGAAAGACTCTTCCAGGTTGTGCGTGTAGGACAGGCTGCCGAACAGCACGGCCGGATCGAACGTCTTGACCAGCGAGATCCCCGGCGTAATCGACCAGACGCCGTTNNCGACCAGACGCCGTTACCGGTAGGCAAGGATTCAGGCACGGCCAGGTTGGAGTTATCGGCCACCCGAACCAGCTTGATGCCGAACGGGTCTTTGCCGGTAGGCGCCTTGACGCGCAAGGTCACCACGGCATCCGGCGTGTTGGCCGATTCGTCGAGGAATTTGTAGGCGATACCGAAGTTGACGTCACCAATGGTCGGGTCTTCCTTTACGGTCTCTTCGGTGGTGACGTTTGCGGTGCCACTATTGCCGCCACCGGACTGGTATGTGGACTCTCGGTAGACCACCGGCACGTTCAGGTCGAACTGCCAGCGATTGTTGAAGTTGTAGCGACCGGTGAGGTCAAGTGTCCAGGTGTCGGCCTTGATCCGGTCCAGGTTGATGGCGCCCAGGAAGATCGAGTCCAGGGCGAGAAAACCGTTGAGGACAAGTTGGCGGGTATCGTATCGGGAGTAGGTTATCCCGGTTTCGACGCTGAACTTGCCACCGCCGAAGAACCCGCTGGCCTCGTCATACAGGTTCGAAACGCTTTGCGCCGGTTGCGAGTCATTGGCCAGCGATTGTCCATAAGAGCTGCCGCTGCCCCCGGCTGCGCCCCCTGAAGCCGCCGCGGCACCGGTGCCGGTGGCGACGTTTGGATTGCCCTTGAGGTCCGCTGGCGACTTGGCCAAGCGTTTGGGAGGGGGCGCAGCGGGCTGTTCTTCGACCTGGCGGACCCGTTGTTCGAGCACCGCCAGGGCTTTTTGCTGTACTTCGTATCGTTGCTTCAACTCCAGAAGCTCTTGTTTGAGAGCCTCCAGTTCCGGGTCAGGTGCTGCCTGCAACATCGCCGCCGGGAGTAGAGCACTCAAGCATGCAACTGCACGCAGTGATACTGATCGGTGCATGGAATAAGCCGTCCATTTGTGCCCAATGGTCCAGACTCAGCGTAGTTCAATAGCCCATGGTCCGTAATGCAGCGAGTTGGTTGAGGTTGCAGTCCAATGCACCCGCACTCGGGCCATTATTGTTGAGCACTACGTTGAGTTGAGTCATGTTGTCGACCACATTGCTGCTGCCCAGCAACCGGGTGTTTTGCAGCAACCCGCCTTGGGCGACCTGTTGCAGGCTGGTGCCCTGGTTGTTGTTGGCGGTAATGGCCATCTGAACACCGCCACTGGTCGCGGAAACGGCGACACTGCCTGCGGCATTGCTGCCGGTAATGGTTTGACCGGCTATCAGCGCCTGGCCCTGGCTCGGTACCAGTGCAGGGGCCGTGCTGGCCTCTTTGACGTTGATGGCGATGTTGTTGTTTGCGCTGTTGCCATCGCCTGCGGCCCGTGTGACCTGGGTTATGCCCCGGGAAGTGCTCAGGGCTGCGCCCCCCGTCACGTGACCGCTGCCCGACCTGGACGAACNNGTGGAGGCCCCGATCAGATCACCACTGGCATTGCGCCAGGTACTGCTCATGACGACACCGAAGCTGATGACCCGCCCCGGCATCACATATCGGCCACGCAACTCGGCCAGTTCCTGGTCCTTGATTTCGATGGGTCTGAACTCATCAGCAAAACCTGAAGTGTTCGCTGCCAGACAGACAGCGACCACCCAATACGAGGTTTTCATTTGCTGCTCCCGGAGCATCCTGCCCCCTATCATCTTGTTGGCGATTAAAAGAAGTCGCTCTGTATGAAACCAAAATCCATCAATTCGGCATCTTTGACCGGGTTGAAGTTATCCATCTTGTTCTTGGCTGTCAGCGGTTCCGGTGGACTGCGTAACGCATTGGTCTTGTCGTAACCGGGACCGACGATAGCGAAAATAATGCCATTCCAGCCTTTGACAAAGTCATCATGGGAGTAGCGTTTGTGACCGAGTACCGGGTCGCCGATATAGACCCAGTGCTTGTCCGCCCGCTGCAACACCACGAAGTGCTTGTAGCCGCGAATTTCCATCAGCACCACCACCGGAATCGTCACGGCTTCGAGTCTTTCCGGCGGGATCCTGTAGCCCCGGGCGCGCATGCCGATGCGTTCTATGTAGCGCTTCATGTCCAGCATGGAAAAACCCTGGGTACGCACAAGGTCCTGGTCTGCGGTGACCAGCATGCCNNTTGATGATGTGCTCCTCATCGACGTCGAGCCAATAGGCCTGGCGCAGTATCGTTGCCAGCGCGGCGGCGCCGCAGCTGAAATCGGTTTTCTGTTCGACGATGTCGCTGAACTTGCGCTCGCGCAAACTCTGTACGTGCTTGTACACCAGCACG
>CXWL01033336.1_pt1 | contig 11510 bp, 11 predicted proteins | sample 590931 | NCBI WGS metagenome assembly CXWL01 (sample SAMEA3498368, study PRJEB10139) | groundwater metagenome | biome: water well; material: biofilm material | place: Germany | collected 2015-04-27 | reverse complement strand
CGCGACTGGGTGCTCTACCAGGGCGACAGCCTGGGGTTGCTCAACAGCTTCGAGCCGCAGACCTTCGATGTGATCTTCGCCGATCCTCCGTACTTCCTTTCCAACGGAGGCTTCACCTGCCAGTCGGGCCGCCGCGTGCCGGTGGCGAAGGGCGATTGGGACGCGTCGAAGGGCGTCGAAGAGGATCACGCCTTCGTCAAAGCATGGCTGGGCGCGTGCCAGAAATTGCTCAAGCCCTCGGGCACCATCTGGGTATCAGGTACCCAGCACGTGATTTTTTCAGTCGGCTACGCGATGCAAGAGCTCGGCTACAAGCTGCTCAACACTGTCACCTGGTACAAGCCCAACGCCAGCCCGAATCTCTCGTGCCGGTACTTCACCCATTCCACCGAACTGCTGCTGTGGGCATCACCGCCGGTGAAGGGCAAGTTGCAGCACCTCTACAACTACGCGGCGATGAAAGAAGAGAACGGCGGTAAACAAATGCGCGACGTGTGGAATTTGCCGCGCGCCGAAGAAGAAGAGCTTCGGGCTGATGGCGAGGGCCGGCTCTGGTCGCAGCTGTCGCCGCGCAAGAGTGAAAAGGCGCTCGGTACTCACCCTACCCAGAAGCCGGTGAAGTTGTTGGAGCGCATCTTGGAAGCCAGTTCCAACCCCGACGCCGTGGTGTTGGACCCTTTCTGCGGTAGCGGTACCACCGGAGTCGCCGCCGTCTCGATGGGCCGCCGCTTCGTGGGCATCGATCTCGACGATAAGTATCTCGAGCTGTCCGCGCGCCGCATCAAAGCCGCGCGCTGAACAGGTCTAGATCTCGAACAATCCCAAACTCCAACCTGAGGCCCAAGCTACTTGCCGTTGGCGGGCACGATGGGAATTTCACCGGTGGTGCGGCGGCGCTGTGCGTTCGGCCCACGTTCGCGGCCTGGGTGCACTTCCATGCCGGCGGCGTAGACCGTGACCCGGTTTCGGCCCGCCCGCTTCGATGCGTAGAGCGCTGCGTCGGCGCAGTCGACGAGCTTGGTGTGATCAACTCCGTCGATGGGTAGGTTCGCCACTCCGATGGAAACAGTCAGCTTTCCACCCGGCTGGGCGCGCGCGTGCGGCGAGGGCACCTCTTCGATGGCACGGCGCAGTTTGTCGGCGACCTCTGCCGCTTCAGCCTTGGTCACTTGTGGCAAGAGCACCACGAATTCTTCGCCGCCGTAGCGAGCCAGGGTGTCGACCCGTCGCACGATCTGCTTGAGCACGAACGCCACCTTGCCCAACACTTCGTCACCCGCTGAATGGCCTTGTGAATCGTTGAGAGTCTTGAAGTGATCGATGTCGATCATCAACAGTGACAATTGGGTGCCGAAACGGTTGGCGCGTGCGATCTCGAGTTCGAGCTGCTGAAAGAGAAAGCGCCGGTTGGGTACGCCGGTCAAAGGGTCGGTGACCGACAGTGCCACCGTCTGCTCGTGGAGCCGCGCGTTCTGTACTGCCAGCGCCGCCTGGTCGGCGACACCGGTGAAGAACTCGATCTCTTCGGCGGCGATGCCCGCTTTGTCGGGCCGCTCGAAGTTGAGCACCCCGAGCAATTCTTCGCCGTGCACCATGGGCACGCTCAACAGGCAGCCGCGGCCTTGGGTGGTCTGGCTGTCTTTCACCTTGAAGTGGGGCGCCCGCTCGAGGTCGGGTATGTAGACCGACTTGCGGGTTTGCGCGGCGCGACCGCACACCCCTTCTCCTACCGCGAAGGTGATGCCTTCGGTGCCGCGGCCAGAAGGGTGCGCGGCCTTTACTTCGAGCTGCCCCTCGGCATTCAAGAGCATGATCGAAAACTTGGGCACATCGAGCCGGGTTGGCACCAGCTGGGTGATGCGCTGCAGCACTCCCGAAAGTTGGAGCGTGGAGGTCAACGTACGCGAGACGTCGTAGAGAATGCCGAGCTCCATCAAGCGGCCCTTGAGCTGCTCGTTGGTGCGCTCTAGAGCGCCTTTGAGCTCGAGCTCACTCTGCGCCACGGTCAGCTCGCGTTTGTTCTCGAGGTCTTCGGCCTTGAGCGAGGTCAGGTTCACCAGCATGCGGTTGAAGGCCGCCGAGAGCTGGCCGATCTCGTCTTTCGACGTCACCGGAGCCCGCGCTACAAAGTCGCCTTCTTCGGCCCGGTGCATCGCTCTCGCCAGCCGCTGCAGCGGGTGGGTAAGCAGAAAGCGCACCGCGGCAACCGTGGCCAGGGAAACGATCGCCAAGAAGATGAGCGCGCTGCCCATCGCTTCTTGAAAGATGTGGCTCACCTCTTGGCGCAATGAGGGCTCGTCGAGCACCACCTGTAAGACCCCGGTGCGCAGGGTGGCTTCGCCGGTATGGCAACCAGCGCAGGCGACGCCACCCAATGGGTACACGACTTCGCTCGTCGAGCCGCCGGCGGAGCCGTGGTCCGAAGCGTGGTCGACGCGCACCGTCGATACGGCCAGCAACCGGGCCGCGTCGGGCAGGGGCCGGTCTTCTTCCTCGATCTTGTTCGACCAGCGCACCACGCCTTTGCGGTCGATGATTCGAATCGACGACAGGTGGCGCACGGCTTTCCATTCGGAACGCACGGCGTTGGTGACGGCGTCATGCGCGTCGCGTGGCCCCAGGCCCTGCTTGGTTTCAGCGCTGATGCGAAAGGTGGTAGCGATGAACTCGGCCAAGCTGACCGCCTCGTCGCGCATCGAGCTGCGAATGGCCTGGTCGCCACGCCACCCGTAAAAGCCGATCACCAGCGCAGCGAACACCAGCGCCGGCAGCGCGATACTTGCGAGGAGCTTCTTGCCGACGGAATTCAACTAAAACCCTTTTGACCCCATTGGCCCCATTGAATCGACCGATGGCCAGCGCCGGGGTGTAGCAGAAAAGAAGTCGAAAGGCGGCTCTATGATTGGCATTTTGATGCCTGGCCTGAGCATGATCGTTTCAAGGGAAGCGCGTGGGGCGACATGGAGCTTTTGACCTCGAGCAAGTTGCCGGTGACCCACGGGTTTGGAACCCGGCTGGGTGGCGTTTCGCAAGGTTTATACGCATCGCTCAATGTCGGTCAGTCGGTGGGCGACGATGCATCGCACGTGCGCGAGAACCTGAGGCTGGTTGCGCTGCAAGCCGGAATCGAGCCGGGCGAGCTGGTGACGATTTCGCAGGTGCATGGGAAAACCGTGTTGGAAGCGAAGGAGCCCACCGAGTTGTCGCAGGTGCCGGCTCCTCTGGGTGAGGCCGACGCGGTGTGGACGAAGCGGCCCGGTCAGGCGGTGGCGGTGAAGACCGCTGACTGCGTGCCGATTTTGATCGTCGACCCGGTAGGGCGGCGGGTGGCGGCGGTGCACGCCGGCTGGCGGGGAGTGTGGTCGGCGGTTGCCGCGCACACGCTAGAAGCGCTGGTCAAGGCAGGCAGCCGACCGACCGATCTGTGGGTGGTGGTCGGGCCATGTATTCAAATCTGCTGCTACGAAGTGTCTGCCGAATTGGCGGTACAATTCGCGGGTGGATTCGGTGGCAAAGTGGTTTCGAGCGTGGGCGAGCGGGTGCACCTGGACTTACCAGCGGCGCTGCTGAAGACGCTGGGGGGGGCCGGCATACCCAAGGACCAAATCGACCTCTTGCCTCACTGCACCTCGTGCGATCGGGCGCGCTTCTTTTCGCACCGGCGCGACGGCGCGGCGACCGGGCGGCAGCTCTCATTCGTGGTCGCCGACTTCGAATAAGCCCTTTGGCAGGCGAATTCTTGACCCTTTTCGGCGCAGGTCCCTAAACTTTGCCTGTCATTCGCCAGTTATTCTTCATGGGGCCGGTCGCGCTTTCCGCATGCGCGACGTCGGCGGTGGTGAAGCCCGAGCTCGCCGAGCTGCAGGCCGAAGTGCGCGCGCTACGAAGCGACAATGTTCGTCTTGAAACCCGGCTCGAAAAGCTCGAACGCAACCGAGCAGTGACAGTGACACCGGCAGGGCCAAGCCCCGCCGCAGAAACAGCTCCGCCGACGACGGCCCATGCGATGCCTGATCTCACGGTGGTGAAGTTGAAGCCCAAGAAAGAAGCGGCGCCAAAGGTGTCGACGGCGGTGCCGGTGCTCGAGCCCGAGCCCGAAGTGATCAGCAGCTTGGAGCAAGTCTTGCCCGGCCCGGCGGCGGCGTACGAGAACGATGCGGAGCGTGGCGACGCGGCGTTCAACAAAGGCGTCAGCGCTTTGAAGACCGGCAACGTTGAAGGTGGCATTGCGCAGTTACAGCAGTTCGCCGCAGAGGCTCCTAAGCACGCCAAGGCCGACAACGCGCTCTACTTCACGGGGCTGGGTTACATGGGCCTGAACGATCTCGAAGACGCGGCCGGTGCCTTCGAAGCAGTGGCCAAGAAATACCCGGCCGGTGACGCGGTAGTCGATGCGTTGCTCAAGCTCGCCGAGTGCCGCACCAAGATGAACCAGCCAGTAGACGCGCGCAAGGCGTACCAGCGCATCGTCAAAGACTGGCCCGACACACCCGCTGCTCAAGCCGCGAAGTCGCGGCTGTCTTTGCTGCCCAACGCTTCAGTGTCTCCTTAAGTCATGAACCGGAGTCGTCCATGCGAAACGTGATCCTTACCGCTGCCGTCGTCACCTTGACCTTCGGGCTGTCTGCCCGGGCGCAGCTCATGGTGGCGCAGAATGACAAGGCGAAGAAAGCGCCTGTGCCGGCTGCCGCGAAAGAAGGTGACGACGAAGAAGGGAGTGGGCCCACGTCGGCAGAGACAGGGTCCGCTGAAGTGTTGCCCAGCAAGGGCGACACCGTGCGCACCGAAGGGGGCGCGGGCGCCGCGCACACCGTCGAGAAGAACGACACGCTGTGGGACTTGTCGCAGAAGTACATGGGCAGCCCTTGGTACTGGCCGAAGGTGTGGTCGTACAACCCCGAGATCGCGAACCCTCACTGGATCTACCCCGGCAACGTGGTGCGCTTCATGGCTTCGGGTGAAGAGGTGCCCACCGAAGTGGAAGTGGGCACGGCTCCGGCGGGAGGCGATGACGACTCTCAGTACGAAAGCGGCGACGACGGCGTCCAGGTGTCGGGAAAAATCGGTTACCAGCCGCAGGCGACGACGACGATGAAGACCACCGGTTTCGTGACCGCGAAAGAGATCGAAGAGGCGGGCCATATCGTCGGCTCCTTCGCCGAGGCGACGATGCTCAGCTACCCCGACACCGCGTACGTGCAATTCACGCGCAAAGCCGCAGGTAAGATCGGCGACGGCTACATCATTTTCCGCCCGGCGGGTGAAGTGGTGCACCCGGTGACGGGCGATCGCATCGGTTACATGACTCACATCTTGGGCACCGCGAAGTCTCTGCGCGCGGGCAATGCCACCATGTTGACCCTGCAGATTTTGAATACCTTCGACGAAGTGCGCCGCGGCGACCTGATCGGGCCCTATGGCGAATCGCTCACGCGCACCATCACCGTTCGCCCCAATGATCGCAATTTGAAGGCCACGTTGGTCGGCCAGTTGACTCCGTTTTTGACCACGTTCGCCGAGCACCATGTGGTGATCCTCGACAAGGGCAGCGACGATGGCGTGCTGCAGGGCAACATCTTCGTGGCGGTTCGGCAGCAAGACAACACCGCCGAGGGCGTGCTCTACAACCCGACGCTGCGCGATGACCGCTTTCCCAAGGAAGACGTCGGCATGTGCATGGCGGTCGATGTGAAGACCAAGGCCACGACCTGCCTTATCGTTCGCTCGATACGCGAGATGGTTGTCGGCGACACGATGGAAATGCGCGCCGCGGGTGGAAACGCACCGCGGGCGTCGCGTTAATGGGCGTGCCGCGCCAGCCAATCGTCAGTGAGTAATTCGCAGGCGAGCAGGTTCCACCAGTGGCCGTCGTGGTGAAAGTGCTCACGCTGCTCGTCCACCAGGCGAAAGCCGAGCTTGTCGATGGCTGCGAGCGAGGGTTGGTTCACATCGACGCAGTGCACTTCGATTTCGTGGAGCTTGAGTGCCTCGAGGCTGTTGAGGACACCGATTGAGGCAACCTCGGGGCCTCAATCTGTTGCCTGCGCGCTACTGCGGTGAACGCGTGGCGGCTCTAACAGCTTAGATCTACAGAAAAAGTCAGCGATGCAGGGCGGCGCGCCGATTGCTTAGCAACGGAACAGGCCGAGCTTCGTCACTTTCCCCAGCAGCACGACACAAATTTCCCAGGAGTCACCCCATGAGCTTCATCAACCCTTCGAACAAAGCCCCCAAGATCCAAGGCCCGGTGTACCTGAGAGAGTCAGCCCCCCCCGGCTCCTTGAAGCTCACTCCTGCGTTGGAGCAGAACCTGAAGACATTCTTTTCGCAGGCGAGCCAGGCCGATGTCGGCCAGGTGTTCGGTCGGGTCAAGAAGACCGAACCTTCGTTGGAGGCGCCCGGCGCTAATTTTCCGACGTTCGCTCGCAAAGACATCGGCGAAGCGGTGAAAACTGCTTCCTTGGTCGCGGAGAGTCAGTTTTCGAATGCGAACGGCCTTGGCGAGGGGCGGGCCTTTGATCCGCAGAAGATCCACGCCTTTTCGATCGACGGCAAACAGTACCTCGCGGTGCAATTCGAAGAGAGCAAAGGGTGGATGGCGCAGAAGAACCAAGTGGTCGCCATCGTCGACCCCCTGCTCAACAAGGTCACGACGTTGATAACCGGCGGCAAGGTTCTCGAGGCGCCGTTCAGCGATCTTCCCACCAAGTAGGGCGTCGCTAAGCTCCAACCGTGGGCGCCGACGCACTGTCGCGCCGTTACGGTAAGTGTGTCAGTCCCTACGGCTATAACCCTTGGCCGTGGGCGGGCGACGGGCGTTGCTGGGGTTGTGGTGCGTACAAGGCATTGGGCCCCAAACCCTCGCCACGCTCGAAGCGAGCTTCTCTGACCTCGACGTTCTGCTGACCGCTCCCATCGAAGAATGGGCGGCGCTGATCAAGCTGAGAGCGCAAGCCCGCGCTGCACTCGCACGATTCAAAACGCTCGATGCGGTCGCCGCCGACGCCGAAGAGCGCCTGGCGCGCGCGCAAATTCGTGTCGCGTTCAAGACAGACCCCGCTTATCCCCGAAACCTTGCGGAGCTCTCCGATGCGCCGCCGATGCTCTTTCATTGGGGCTTAGGTGACGCCGCAACCGCGCGCCGACGGCTCGCCATGGTCGGCACCCGTCACCCCGAGAACGGGTTCAACCGCTGGGCGCATGCTTTCGCGCAGCACCTGGCGCTCACAGGCGTCGGCATCATCTCGGGCGCGGCCGAAGGCGTCGATCAAGCCTGCCACCATGGCGCGCTGCAGGCGCGCGGCGAGACCTGGGCTTTCTTGGGCAGCGGCCTCGATGAGCTCGACCCCTCGCAAGCCGCCCTCTGGCCGTACGTTCGTGACGGTAACGGCACCTACTTCAGCGAATTTCCGCCTGGCGCGCGCGGTGACAAGAGCACGTTTCCCAGGCGCAACCGGTTGATCTCGGGTTCGGCTGACGCGGTGCTCGTATTGCGCGCGGGCGCAAGCTCGGGCGCGCTCTACACCGCTAATTACGCGCTCGAGCAACAGCGCCCGTTGCTGGCGTTGCCCGGAGACCCGTTCAACCCCGCGGCAGCAGGGAGCAATGCCCTGGTGCGCGACGGAAAAGCGCGGCTGTGCGTCGAGGTCGAAGACCTCACGCGGGTGCTGGGCATGGGTGGTCTCGCCACTGCCGCCCCGGCCCACAGCACGCCTGCAGGCAAGCTCGAAGATTTTTCCTTGAATGCTCAGCGTGCATTTTCTTTGCTTACCAAGCACTCAGCAGACTTTGATGCGCTATATGCGTTGTGGGGGGCCGGGTCGGGTGAGCTATCAAGCGCGTTGGTCGAGTTGGAGCTCGCCGGGTGGATCGTGCAGCGGCCAGGGCGGCGGTACGAAAAAATCTAAAAGGCATTTCGTTAAAGCCATTTGTTGACGTGTCATCAACCGCAAACTAAAAACCTCAGGGGTTTACTACCGCGCCGCTCCCTGAAGGAGCGAAGGGGAACACAAGTCAATGTCCGCCAGCATGATGGTGCAGCAACTTGTCGACGTGGTGCTTACTGAGGCCGCCAAGGCAGGGGAACGCAGTGGAATGGACACTCTCGTTGAGTTTTTCAAAGAGGGTGGTCCGTTCATGTTCGTCAACATCTTCTGGATGGCGTGCGCTCTCGCCGTTGTCGTCGAGCGCATTCTGACCTTGATGTTCCGATACAACTTGAATGCGCCCCCGTTCATGGAACAGGTCACCAAGCTGGTGCTTACCGGCAACGTCGACCGCGCCGTCAAGCTCTGTGGCGCGGCGCCCAACGCGCCCTTGGCCAAGGTGATTCGGTCGGGGTTGACCCGCGCCAACCGCGGCGAAATCGAGGTCGCCAAGGCGATTGAAGAGGCGATTTTAGAGAACACGCCTCACATTTCAGCGCGTATTCCCTGGTTGTGGTCGCTCGCCAACGTCGCCACGCTGTTCGGCCTTGTCGGCACCATTTTCGGCCTCATCAACACCTTTAAGTCTTTGGGCAACGTGCCCGCCGATCAGAAGCAGGCGATGCTTTCCAAAGGTATTTCTGAGGCCATGAACAACACGGCCTTCGGTCTGCTGATCGCCGTGAGCTGCATCGTCGGTCACTTGTTCTTGATGTCGTACGCCAAGCGCATGATCGAAATCGTCGAGCTCAACGCGATGAAGCTCGAGAACTTGCTCGGCCGCCGCAACGCGGGTGAGACCAGCTCGATGGACTACGAGAAGGCGTCTTAACGGTATCGGGAACAACCACCGCCGACTTGCTGTCGGAAGGTTAGGTCCATGGCGACGCTCTACTTCGCAAAACGAAAGACCAGGCATAAAGAGGAAGAAGAGGCGGGCGAGCTGAACGTCGTCCCGTACCTCGACATTCTCATGAACCTGATCATCTTCATGCTGATGTCGATCACCGGCTTGGCCACCTTCGGCATCTTGAACGTGAACAGCCCCAGCTACGGCGGGCCTTCGGCGGGTATGGACCCGGAAAATCAGGAAAAGGCGCTGGTGCTCAACGTTTCCATCGCCAAAAACGGCTTCTACGTCGCGGCGACCGGTGGCGTGTTGCCCGGGCAGATTGAAGGCGCGCAGCCCCCGGTGCCCGGCCAGAGCCCTCCCACCATTCCCAAGAATGCCGACGGCACGTACAACTACGGCGCGCTCACCGCGCAGATGATGGAAATCAAGAAGGCGTTTCCGAACGAGACCAAGGTGATCATGGCCGCCGACCCTCAGGTCGAGTACGAGATTCTCGTCGCCACCATGGACTCCACGCGCGAGACGAGCGACCGCAAGCTGTTGTTCCCTGACGTCACGTTGTCGACCTACTAATGGCTACCAAGGCTCCCAACCCTGCGAGTGATATCTCTGACGACGACCGTCAGAGAATGATGTTTCGCAAGGCGATGAGCCGCAAGCGTCGCAAAGAGCGCGAAGCCGAAGGGGAGATCAAAGAGCTCAACATCATCGCGATGATGGACATGATGACCATCATCTTGGTGTTCTTGCTCAAGTCGTACGCGTCGTCGTCAGTGTCGATGACCCAGTCTGAAGACATTCGCATTCCGGTCTCGAGCGCGCGGGTGACGCCGAAAGACACCGTGTCGGTGACGATTACCCCCAAGTCGATTCTGGTCGGCGACAAGAAGAAGGTCGACCTCGTCAACGCGACGCTCAACCCCAAAGACTTGAACGGACGCACCGTGGTGCCGTTACATGAGGCGCTCAAGAAAGAAGTCGAGAAGCTGAAGTTCATCGCCGAGCGCAACCCAAACGCTCCTTTCACCGGCGAGCTGTCAGTGATCGGCGACAAGCGAATTCCCTACGATCTGCTGCTCTCGGTGCTCTACACCGCCGGCCAGAACGAGCTGGGGAATTACCGGTTTATTGTCGTCTCTAAAGAGCAGTAGACCCACGTTGCTTCCCGGCGTGAAGGCTTCTGCTCAGGTGCTAGGTTTGCGCTGGGCTTTGACGTAAGTGAACCCCATGGCGAACACGATGCCGAAAGTTACGGTAGTGGGAGCGGGCTTGGCCGGCAGCGAATGCGCGTACCAGCTGGCGCGGCGCGGCGTGCCGGTGACGCTCTTGGAGCAGAAGCCACTTCGACGTTCAGCCGCGCACCAGAGCAATGAACCGGCTGAGCTGGTGTGCTCGAATTCAATGCGATCTGACAACCCCGAGAGCGCGATTGGCATGCTCCACCGCGAGCTGCGAGGGTTGGGCTCGGTCATTTTAGGTTCGGCTGACGCGCACCGGGTGCCCGCGGGAGACGCGCTGGCCGTCGAGCGCGAGGGCTTTTCGGCTGAGGTGAAGCGGCGGCTGCTCGCGACCGGCAACGTCGAGATGGTGGCGCAAGAAGCGACCGCGATACCTGAAGGCACGGTGGTGCTCGCCACGGGGCCGTTGACGTCGCAAGCGCTGACGGAGGCGCTCAAGCCGTACCTAGGCGAGAAGCTCTACTTTTACGATGCGATCGCGCCGATTGTTTCCGCCGACTCCATCGACATGACGGTGGCGTTTCGCGCCAGCCGTTACGGCAAAGGCGGCGGCGACGACTACGTGAATTTGCCGATGAACAAAGAAGAATACGTCGCGTTCGTCGAAGCGGTGCGCGCCGGCGCCAAGGTCACGCCCCACGCCTTCGAGGAACCCAAGTATTTCGAGGGGTGTCTGCCGGTAGAGGTGATGGCGGAACGTGGCGATCAGGTGTTGGCATTTGGGCCGATGAAGCCAGTGGGCTTGACCGACCCGCGCACCGGCCGTTGGCCGCATGCAGTGGTGCAATTGCGCCAAGAGAACCGGGAAGGCACCGCCTTCAACCTGGTCGGGTTTCAGACCCGGCTCACCTGGCCCGAGCAGAAGCGTATTTTCGGCATGATTCCCGGCTTGAAGAATGCTGAGTGGCTGCGCCTGGGGCAGATTCACCGCAACACCTTTCTCGATTCACCCCGCTTGCTGTCGGCTGATGGTTCGCTGCGCGCCGAGCCGCGGCTGNNCGGCGTCGAAGGCTATGTGGAATCGGCGGCGAGCGGCCTGTGGGTGGCGTTGGCCTTGTCGGCGCGGCTGCAGGGGCGACCTTTCACCGCGCCTCCTGCCGAAACGGCGATGGGCGCTCTCTACCGCCATGTCACTGGCGAAGCGCACCTGGAAGGCGCGCCTTATCAACCCACCAATGTCACCTTCGGGCTCTTTCCCGCGCTGCCTGATCGCATGAAGAAGGCCAACAAGCGCACCGCTTATGCGACGCGGGCGCTCGGCGCGTTCGAGGCCTGGCGCGCTCCGCTGGAATCAGCCGGCTTCGTGCCGGGTGCGGGACCGGGGCCGCTGGCGCAACCAGGAGCAATGGCTTGAGCCGGGCGCGTCGGTACCGCGGTCTCATTGTCGTAGGGTGCCTGGCGGTGGCCAGTTCCTGCACCACCAGTTGTCAGAGCTCAGACGGCACCATTCGCAGCGGCGGAGCGGCTCCCTCGGGCAAGCGCGGCGAAGTGGTG
>CXWL01020014.1_pt1 | contig 11510 bp, 14 predicted proteins | sample 590931 | NCBI WGS metagenome assembly CXWL01 (sample SAMEA3498368, study PRJEB10139) | groundwater metagenome | biome: water well; material: biofilm material | place: Germany | collected 2015-04-27 | reverse complement strand
CGTAATAATCGGTAAATTCGTTTCTTCGCGGAACCGGGTATCCATCCCCTTCAGGAGCGACCCACCTCCGGTTAAGACAATCCCGCGATCGATAATATCCCCGGCCAGTTCAGGCGGGGTATTTTCCAACGCAATCTTGATCGCATTCACGATTGTTCCGATGGGTTCTTGCAACGCTTCACGAATCTCAGCGTCATCGATGACCAACGTGCGGGGAATGCCGGAAATCAAATCCCGACCCTTGATCATCATGGTCTTCCGCTCCTCGAACGGGTAGGCGGACCCGATTTCAAACTTAATCCGCTCCGCCATGTGTTCGCCGATGAGCAGATTGTACTTCTTCTTGATGTAATTCATGATCGCTTCGTCCATCCGATCGCCGGCGACCTTAACAGATTCGCTGTACACGATCCCGCCGAGCGAAATAACCGCAATGTCCGTCGTCCCGCCTCCCACATCGACAACCATGTTGCCGGATGGCTCCGTGATCGGCAATCCGGACCCAATCGCAGCAGCAACCGGCTCTTCAATCAGATAGACTTCCCGGGCCCCGGCTAATTCCGCCGAATCGCGCACCGCCCGCTGCTCCACCTGCGTGATGCGGGAGGGCACGCCGATAATGATGCGTGGCCGCACAAACGCGCTACGATTGTGGGCTTTACGGATGAAATGTTTCAACATTTGCTCGGCCATCTCGAAATCGGCGATCACGCCTTCCTTCATCGGCCGAACGGCGACAATATTCCCGGGCGTACGGCCGAGCATCTTCTTCGCCTCGGCACCGACGGCCAGCACTTTTTCGCTTTTCTTTTCAACCGCGACTACAGAGGGCTCATTGAGAACAATCCCCTTCCCATGGACATACACGAGGGTGGTTGCAGTGCCCAAATCAATCGCTAGGTCGTCGGAGAACCACCCAAACATGTTTCCCGGAAACCCCACGGCGTCTCTCCCTTCATCGTGGCCGAGCAATCCAGCGCCCAGCCTGTGTGCTTCGTGTACGACAAACCTAATCCGGAACCGAAAGTTGACCGGCGTCTAACACCTGAGTTCTTGCGACTTCATCACCCAGCCGACGACCTTGCTCATTCCCGATAATCAAAAAACTTTCAAACGCTAAAATGGCCAGCGCGACGAGCCATCCAATGTATGGGACCGAATACGCAATCTGGGCACCGCCCAGTGGAAGATTCCGGATAATCGATTCTCGGAAGCCAGCCGTATGTCGGCCATCCAATCGCATGGTTTGCAGACCGACCAAGCGTTTGCCGATACTTTTTCCTCCCGCAAACCCGTCAGCAATTAAAATGTAGACCAAGCCTGACAGAAAGCCGACCGGAGGAGCGATTTCGCCGGCAGCGACGACAATGAACAGATCAATTAACTTCGCGATGAACCGATTCAGGACATAGGCCTTCGGATAGACTCTTGCTTCTAGCGCCGTCGAGGTTAGCCCATCCCCAGCCAAGGGATCTCCTTCTAATTAGTGGCAAAGTATAACAAAATGCACCAACTTGCACAAACAAAGTACGATCTTTTTTTTGAGTAGTTGTTTTCGGAGCCATCCTAAATCCTCACATGGCTCTTCACGAAAGGCACGACCGTTCGGCACACTCCAGAAACCAGCTACTGGATCCCACCTCCGGACATCTGCGTCAAAAGCGGCTCTTGCCTTCAGACCTGCCCATAAGTACACTGTTGGCTTCACAAAAGGAAGAGGCTTCAGATGATTAAGATAATGCGCGATGCTGCTCATAACTACCCGTGGCTCCTCAAGTCCATCATGGGACTCTTGGCAATTGCTTTTATCATTACGATGGGCTGGTGGGGATTCGGTGAACAAGCTGGCGGACCCGTTGCCAAGGTCGGGGATCAATCCGTCTCCCTCGATGAATTTAAGCGCACCTACGAAAACATGCACCGCCTCTACAAAGACAACGTCAAGGCCGATTTCAAGGAAGAAGAGTTCAAGGAATTCGTCGTCGGACAACTGGTTGACAGTCGTATCTGGATCATCGCAGCCGAAGAAATGGGTGTGCGGGTCGCGGATGCCGACTTGCGTGAGCTGATCTTGCAAATGCCGGTCTTTCAAAAAAACGGCGCCTTCGACCCGGAGCTCTACAAGCGCGTCCTCGCCGCGAATCATCTCACGCCAGCCGCGTTTGAGTCGATGCAGCACCAAGAAGTCCTGGCCAATAAAGCGCGAATGATCGTTCGGGATTCCATTGCGCTCACCCCCGAAGAGATCGCCGAAGGGCAGTCGCTCATAACCAGACCTGCGGATGGTAACAACCCCGCGAAGATGGCTGAGGCCAAGCAACGGGTGTTGGATGACATGCTCTTACAAAAACAGCAACGTGCGCTGGTCTCCTTTCAGCAGGCCATGAAAGCGAAGCTGCCGGTCACGATCCGGAGGGAGATGCTGTAACGTTAGTCCCTGCCACTAGAATTTTCGCTACTATCAGCAGCCACAGCAGGAGTTCGCTTCCTCGTTAAACTGGGAGCCACCTATGGCACGAAAGACCGCGGTACTTGGATTTTCAGTCAGCCCCGCGCTTGCCAAGGAATACGAGCAGATTGCAGCGCGCGAGGGGACGACAAAAATCGACCTATTCCGCCGCATGGTGACGACGTATAAGGCGGAGCGCGAGGAGGAAGAGTTTTTTGCACTGCAACGGAAGATGGCACGGCGCGTCCATAAGACTGGGGCACTCACCGAGGACGACGTGGAGCGGATCGTGTTCACAGACCGCTGATGAAGGTCGTCTTCGACACGAATATCTTCGTGTCGGCTTTCATCCTTCCCAGCAGTCGATGTGAGCATGCGTTTCTTCACGCACACCGTCGGAAGATAGACCTGTACACTTCAATCCCCATCCTGACCGAGACCGCTCGCATCCTCCGTACAAAGTTTGATCAGCCTGAAAAGGAGGTTACCGAAGCGTTGAAGATGATGGGGCGGGCAGCAACCATCGTCCGCACGTCTCGTAGCATCGCGATACTCGACGATGTTCCTGATAATCGAATTTTAGAGTGCGCCATCACGGCTCAGGCTGACCTCATCGTCACCGGCGACCACCACCTACTTGAACTGAAAGAGTTCGAGAGCATTTCGATTTTCGGGCTAGCCAATTTCTTAAGGATGATCTCATTGGAATGAGGAACTGGTCGATTGAGTCGCGGATATGCAGCAGATAGACCGAGTCGTCCTTCATAGGGGCACGCTTCGTTGTGAATACAGTGATCCAGGTATGTCCTCATCGGTGATGAATATTACCCTTTCGCCACAAGACGGTTTGCAATTCCTAATTCAGCTCAATCATCTCCAATAAGTCAGTCCTGTCTCGAAGCTATTAGCTGAGGTTTAATTACAAGGGCAGACCCCCCATATTCGTAAGACCGCAAGACTCCGATCCCGCTAAGGCGGCAGAAGCCAAGCAACGAGTGTTGGATGACATGCTGTTGCAGAAACAGCAACGGGCCCTGGTCTCCTTCCAACAGTCCATGAAGGCCAAGCTGCCGATCACCATCCACCGGGAGCTGCTGTGAGATAATCTCCAGTGGGGCCTCTTCATTGCGGACGCGTGGACAAGACATTACACTTCGTTGGTTATTCTGTCTGTCCCTTTTTCTTCCACATATCCGGGACGAAGCGAGCCGGGAGATCTTTGCGTTTATTGAAGGGTTCTATAATCGCCAGCGGCTCCATCAGCACCTCGGCTATCTGAGCCAGCTGGAATTCGAAGGTCGAATCGGTGGGGCTTAACCTGGTGTCCACAAAACCCGGGGCAGCTCACGGCCTGCCCCATTTACGAGAAGTGCTATATCAGGATAGGGCATTGAATGGGACTGACCTCCGAATCTCACCGCTTTCCTTGTTCTCTGGGGAATCGTTCCGGAGCCTGCGGATCCCTTCCGGAGATCCGGCCTTGATCAGGTGCTTGGCGGTCCTCTTTTAGAACCGCCAGTCCATATTCGGTCATCCCTATGACTCGCCCCTCCTGGAACCACACGTGCTCCTGCGTCTTGTCGTAGATAAACACCACCCGGTTCTTTGTCAGATACCTTCCTACCTCCTCAAAGGCTAGCGCCCGCAAAAGTTTGCCTTCCAAAATCGCGATACGATCAGGTTTCCCTCGCTGAGCCATAACTTGTTCAGGTGTCATTTCGAGATCAATCATAGTGGCCTGAGCACCTCCCACTATCAGCACTCCGCTCACCCCAATCATCAGAATGCTGAATCGCCATCCTTTCATAAACCTCATTCTCCCACTTGAGGCGCGGCGCCCCCTATTCACATTGTGAATTATACCCCCATCCCCCAAAGTAAAAGTATTGTTCCCAGGACCCGTTGCTTGAATTGAGCTGAATATCGTAACAATCGGCATCGCTCACGTAGATCGACATCCCGCTCGCTTGCCGGTAGAAATTACTGGTGTCCACATAGCGAATCGCGCGTTGATAGGCCGCCCAGCGAAATCCAAACGAGGGCATGTAGCCACTCCCCATGTCGGTGCGTGTATGTTGGCTGCTAATATTCCTGTTTATAATTTCTCCTCCAAAACTGGTTCGAGCTGCAAAGTCGCGCAGGCCGTTCCCATCAAAAAGGGAGCGGGGGTAATAGCCTACCCAGGTATCTCCATACCGTAACCACCAGTGCCCAGATTCTCCATCTTTGTACCAGAGGAGTTTGATAGTATATTGAGCCCCCCCGTGCGAGCTGTAATTAGTAAAGCCTCCGCCAATATACACGGAGTTATTCACCTGCACGAAGGCCCCACAGGTCAGGTTGTAGCATCCTCCACTGCCATAGTTGTCGGGAGTGAAGTAAATGAACAACCGGGAGCGCCAATCCCCGTACAAATCTCGATACTTCTGCCAACCTCCTTCAATCGTTTCCTTATTACTATCCGACCCCCGAACCACCCACATTTGAGAGAGCGTAAACTCATCCGCACGTTCCGTATACGGTTTCCAAAGGTTAAACACACTCTCTCCACCCCAGTTGTCGACCCATTTGTCAGCTTTTGCATACTGATGCAGGCTGGTGGGACCATCTTTGGGTGGGGTCTTGTAAAAAAAGGCTTCCAACGTTTCAAAGTTTTTAAGAATATTCATGGTGAGGTGCTGCATCGGGACGGACTGTGGGGGGCAACTTTGTCCGCCTGAGGTAAATTCCTGCTCCCTGGACTGAAGATCAGGTCGCTCCCGTTCCTCTTGTATAGATTGCTCCTTACTCTCTTCACGAACAAAGCCTCGGGGTTTATATTCAATGACATGTTTGGCCATGTCGGGACGTCGTAACGCCGGTTGTTTTTGGATATCGACGCAATCAATCTCATCCCCGGCAGGTGACGTGAACCGGAACAGGACATCTTCCGGACGCACGTGCTGCGCCAGGTACTCCTGCATGCGTTGGCGTTCTTTGTCATTGAGCACTCGGTCGACTGCAGGAAACGAGTGAGAAGCAACCAATGGTTGATCTAAGTCCGGAATATCTCCGCTGTCAGCTTCAGACGTATATGCCCGAGGGCTGTAACAGCTGGTCAACAAAACCAGGCAGCCCAAACTCAAGGGGAACGACCACCATAGCCCAGCGAATGGGAGAACATAGTTTTTCAGTTTTCGCATTGCATGTCTCCTTTCGAAAAATCTGGATTTCCCAGGGGAGAGTTTGTGTGATAGCGAGACTAACACTCGCTCGGTGAGCCCGCCCCATGCCCGTTCACGTTCCTTTAGCAGAGCATGGAATCTGACATGACTATGGACTTCATGCGGCACCTACACAGAATCACCCGCATCGGCCTTTCGTAAGATCCATTGGTTTTATGCGCCGTATCGCCGTTACCTATACTCGGTTAAGTTTCCATCCCCTTGGTCTCGCCACTACTCTTCAGACTGGATGATGGCGTATCTTGCCCCATGCCCCGCTGGCGATAGTGTTGCCACACACGGCGGGAGACTCCAGGTCTCCGAGAACTCTCACCCGCCTCCACGACCTTTTGCTGACGCACTCGATTAAAACCGGCTGCTCGATCCCATTGGTTTCTCCACCATCCCAGCCACCCAAACGCGCGGACCGCAACGTACATCAGATATTTCTTCCACGCCGACACACCCAGCAGGCTCATTCCTTCGAGAAAAATGCCATCGGCTTCAGTTCTGGAACGGTCTTGCTTCCAATAGAGCCAATCGTGAACCACCGCCGCATTTCCATACGTGCCCCACTGTGGAAGTATCCACCAGAGGAGACTCGGCACTGAGGCGAAATCGGTTTCAAACCCCTCCGCAACTTCAATACGCTCCTCTCCGTAGCCATATCCAAAATCGCCCATGAGAACCTATGTTTTTCCATCCGCAAGAGGTGACACCACCAGCGCATCCGTGAACTTGTTCATACGATCACCTCCTAGCAAAAATCCTGCATTCCCCTGCAGTTCAAGCGAAAACACCTCTCAGCTAAGAATGCTGTGACCAACTGCTGCCGTATCCAGAAGCAAAACCAGTGCCCAGGAAAACGTACGTATGTTGAAGGCTACGTAGGATACCGAATCGTAGAATGACGAGGAGTTTGTGATATACGTGCTATAGGCTAGGAAAATGACGACCTGGCAACTGTATCCAAACAGATTCTATCTGTATCTAATTGGATTCTGCATTTAGCTGAATGGCTCCCTTGAGAGCGGCCTTCGAGCAGAAGGCGTGGGAATGTGAATGTCTAAAGAATTAGCATTGCATCGCCGTAGCTATAGAATCGATAACGCTCTTTGACCGCTTTTTCATAGGCTCTGCGAATCGGTTCGATGCCAGCGAAGGCTGACACGAGCATGAGCAGCGTGGTTTTGGGCAGGTGAAAATTCGTCATGAGAGTATCAACGACATTGAACTGAGGTCCTGAACTCCGTCCCTCTATAGCTCTCCATCTTGATACAGCTATGCTACACTGCGCCTATGACTTCGTCTGACGCAGCATCCCGGACAGCTCCGCCACTGAAGCTCTTGCCAGCGTACCTCGGTACCTCGTCTATAGAAGAAGCTATTCGTACCGCCCGTGGTCGGCGAGTGCTCTGGCTGGAAATCCTGGTCAATGACCGGCTGGATCTGACACCGTGGAGCTCGGAGCCAGCCGTACAGGCCGCATACCTCACAGCCTGCCGTTGGTACACACACTATCGACGACTCATTACGTTTGTCTTGAACCGTGCGCCTCTTCCTACCACCTCTGGACCGATCGACTCTCGGGATTATCGGACCTTTGCCGAGGCGCTCTACTTTGCCTACGCTCACCCTTGACCAGCTGGACTCCCTTCTCACACGCTATGTCACCGAGACCGGGGACACGCTTGATCTTCTCCTCATCGGTGCGCTGGCGTTACCGGCCTACGGGATTCCAGGTCGCGCCACTCACGATGTGGATGCTGAAATAGCTGGCCCGATTGATAGCTTATTGGACTTTCTGACGAACGCACAGGTACCGGCGGATCTGACGCAAAACTTTTCAGGCTGGTCGATTGTCGCCATGCCTCCAGGCTACCGAGACCGGTCAACGACCTTGGTTGATCGGCCGAATCTCCGTATCCGTGTCCTCACACCACTCGATTTCGTGCTCGCGAAACTGCGCCGGGGGACCGACATGGATTTGGAAGACGCGTTGCTTGTCGCCCAGCACAACCAGATCAGCGCTGCGGACATTCGTACCAATGCCCAATCAGCTCTCGCAGCCTCTCCCCAGGATACAGCCCTCTTCCTATTTCGCAAGACCGTCGATCTGTTTTGCCAGAATCTCCCTGAAATTACAGAAAACTAGTTCGGGTCCTAAAGACAAGTGGGAGCCGTCTGCGACCAATAAACCACTGATACGACGTCACTCAGGAAGAAAAGCAGCCTCGTATCGCGCGCGAGTACAATTCAAAGAATCAGCATCGCGTCGCCATAGCTATAGAAGCGATATCGCTCGCTGACCGCTTCTTGGTAGGCCCTGCGTATTGGCTCGATGCCGGCGAAGGCCGAAACCAACATGAGGAGTGTAGTTTTGGGCAGGTGGAAGTTCGTCATAAGGGCATCGACAATCCTGAACTGGAATCCCGGTGTGACGAAAAGCCGGCTCTCGCCGGACATCGGAACGACCTCCCCCTTTTCTTTGGCAACCGTTTCAAGCGTACGAACCACGGTCGTACCGACAGCCACCACCCGACCACCAGCCCGTTTGGTCGCCTGAATCACTTTCACAGTGTCATCGCTGATTGTGAATCCTTCTACTCCCATCTGATGATCTTCAATCCGCTCAGTCGTCACCGGTTTGAACGTACCGGGGCCAACATGGAGCGTCACCGTCGCTACGTTGATCGCGACTTCGCGCAGTCGTCTAAACAAGTCTTCCGTGAAGTGAAGCCCTGCCGTCGGGGCAGCAATCGCGCCCTCGTGTTTGGCAAAGACCGTCTGATACCAACGACGATCTTCCTGTGTCGCTGCGCGCTTCATGTACGGCGGAAGCGGCATGACCCCTCGTGCTTGAAATAATTGTGTCATTGGCACCGAACTGTCCACCAACACTTGGGTGCCCGTCGCATCACGCTTCACGATAGTTGCACGGGACTGTTGATCGAATTCAATAACCTGGCCAACGCGAAACGAACCCTTCACCATGATTTCCCACCGGCCCTGACCAAAATCTTTCACGAACAACACCTCGACCGATGTCCCAGTCGGTTTCTTGACTCCGGATACTCGTGCGGCCATCACCTTTGTGTCGTTCACGACAAGAAGATCACCCGGCTCCAACAATGCAGGAAGCTCGGCCACATGACGATGGGTCAGTTGTTGGGTTGCTCGATCCAAGACCAGCAATCTCGCGCGGTCACGCGGGATGACAGGCTGCGACGCGACCAGAGATGGATCGAACGGAAAATCGAACTCGGAGAGGTGCATCAGCCCACAGTATTCATGATGGTTCGTGACGAAACCGCCAAGACGCCAAGCGAGACGGGCATGCGGAGTCCTGAGGTGGCCGAGGCATACTGGAAACAGTATGTCGAGGCTACGAAGGACGAGCCTGCCCACTGGCCGCGCGAAGCTGGCGGCCAAGATGGTCGTAGCGGCGTATCGGCGGTTGCAGTAGAAGCACTCATGAATAGTGTGGGCTAGGATGGAGGTGCCGCATGGGTCTGAGGTACAGGAGGCGCTTGAGTCAACGCCGCATCCTGAAGCTCTGTCCCAGGATAGTAGTACCGAAGAATGCTCGAAAAAGAATAGCCCAACTCTGCCAGCTCTTTCGCGCCCCACTGACACAGACCAACCGCATGACCAGCTCCGTAGCCGGAAAAGACGACATCTTGCCCGACCGATTCGATGGTAAATTGCGTACTGGGCACCACCGTATACCCCACCGCTTTACGCAGGTCTTCGCCCCGTACAATCAACTCTCCGCTCGAGTGCAAAATCCGCAATGTTGCCACTCGTCCGGCACGGCTATAGGCAAGCGGGGTGACGGCCGAGATTGTGCCTACCGCAAATCCTTGTTGTCGCAAATTCTTTTCCAAGGTGCCGAGCTTGACGGACGCTTTCCACTGATAAAATGGAGACTCGAGATCGAACGGGCATTCGACACCTTTCAAATACGGGAGATCCTTCGACCACACATTCATGGCATCTTCCGTGATGCCTGCAGCGGTCGACGAGAATGCCGCATAGATCGGAGCACCGTGATGCGTCACCACTAAGCCTCTCGTCGATTCTACCGCCTGTATCACCCGTTCATCGATACCGTGACGGCCACGATAGACCTGATCTTGAGTACTGGCAACGACATCGTAGTCCCGTGTGGCACTGAGCATATGTTGGTACAGCGCATAGGTTCGGGCAGCGATGGCCTGAACCTTCAACATCTCGGGATGCCAGGCAGAATTAACCTCCGCCGGTACCACCCCTTTGACATACTCTTCCAAATCGACATGATTGACGAGGAGCAGTCCCTTCCCTCGCCGAACAAGCTGGATCACCCCACTGATTTGCAGGCCACCTTTGTCATCACTCGCATGAGGCGCTGTCCTCCTGCCGTTCCCATTGAGCCAGAGCTTGAGATCGTGGTTCCCCGCCCGTAGCGTCAGCTGATCGCTCACGACCGGTTTGCCATTGAGAATCAACGCACGGCCACGCACCTTAATCCGCAGAACAGGCCGATACGACCAGGCCTCATCATGTTCATCAGTCACCCAAATGGTCTGATCGGTATGTACTTCCAGCTGCTGGACATCCGGAGCCAATAACACGCGAATCGATTGCGCCGCCCCCGCCTCCGGCATCATGATCGAGCCGAGGCAGATTCCCACTCCCGCAGCACCGGCCCAGAACCGCGCGGCTATCATCGGCGAAAGAGCCATCCTAGAAAATAGAATAGCAGACTCAGAAGGATGCTGAGAACAATACTTGTCGCGATGGGAAAATAGAAGCTGAAGCTGTCACGCTTGATGGAGAGATCTCCCGGCAGCTTGCCGAGCCAACTGAAGGCGTTCCCTAATCCAGGAATTCGGTCCACAACGACCAACAGAACCCCGAGCGCAACGATTCCAAGCCCGAGTCCGATTAAGACTTTGCCAAGCGTCGTCCATTCCGGCATCGACTTTCATCCCAATGAGCGGCGTACCCAACCAGTCCGGTGATACAGCACACAGCACTAGCCGCTTACCAGACATTCCGCGATCTGAATGGCATTCAGCGCGGCTCCCTTGCGAAGATTGTCGGAGACCACCCACAGATTGAGGCCGTTCGTGATCGATTCATCCTCCCGGACGCGACCGATATAGACCTCATCTTTTCCGGTCGCATCGAGCGGCATTGGATACAACTTCTTCAGCGGATCGTCATAGACAATCACACCGGGCATGGCTGCCAGTGCAGCCCGCGCCTCGTTCGCCTTCAATGGACGCTCCAATTCAACGTTGATCGCCTCAGAATGGCAACGCAGCACGGGAACCCGTACCGTCGTGGCGGTGACCCGAAGGCCCGGTGCATTGAGAATCTTTCGCGTTTCCTTGGCTATTTTCACCTCCTCCGAACAGTCACCCCCATCAGTAAACGAGCCGATGTGTGGCAATAGGTTGAAGGCAATCTGGTAGGGATAGATTTCCGTTTTGATGTCTCGAAATGCCAGAAGATCTTTGGTTTGCTCCATCAGCTCGTCCATCGCTGCCGAACCCGTCCCCGAAACAGACTGAAACGTCGTCACCACGACACGTTTTACCCCCACCGCGTCATGAAGCGGCTTGAGCGCCATCACCAGTGGAGTCGTCGTGCAGTTTGGAATAGCCACGATTCCTCGAGGCATCACACCTAACGCAGCGGCATTCACTTCGGGGACCACCAAGGGAACCTGATCATCCATCCGGAACACGGCACTGTCGTCGATGACGACGATTCCAGCCGCGCCCAATCGCTGGCCATACTCTTTACTGATGGCATCAGTGGCCGAGATAAACGCCAGGTCCACTCCCTCGAACGATGAGGATTCGGTC